>Ga0194119_10000617_pt1 | contig 67433 bp, 67 predicted proteins | sample TA2MahC100mmetaG_FD_148620 | JGI IMG/M metagenome (GOLD analysis project Ga0194119, IMG submission 148620) | Freshwater microbial communities from Lake Tanganyika, Tanzania - TA2015018 Mahale Deep Cast 100m | ecosystem: Environmental > Aquatic > Freshwater > Lake | place: Tanzania: Lake... | reverse complement strand
AGAGTCGATCAATGGCATGAAAGTGCGAGATTGCAGGATTTGATTTCTTTTATCGTGATAGAGCGTCCAAGTAATGAAGATAAGAGAGACGATGTTGATGATACTGAAGAGTTTGCATCAGTTGATATTGATGCGCTCTCGATTTCATCGACCGAGATAAGAGCGAGGATTGCCCGCGGCGAATCCGTAGATTCGCTAGTTTCGCCCTCCGTAAGCAAATTCATCGGAGAGAATGATCTCTATGCCCGCACGTGACTCCACTATTGCTTTGACGCGGCTTGCATCAGCAGCGATTTCGGAAAAGCTTGGTTTTGACCTTGTGGCGATTGACCTATCTGGCGAGATGGTCCTCAGTGAAGTTTTCTTGATTGCAAGTGCACGAAATGAACGCCAGGTAGAGGCGATCGCCGATGAGGTCGAACGCCTTTTGGCGAAGTCTGGAGAGGAGCCGGCACGGCGCGAGCGAAGTGCAAACTGGGTCTTACTTGATTACTCAGATCTTGTCGTTCATATCCAGAGTGAAGAGGTCCGCCGCTATTACATGCTTGATCGACTCTGGAATGACTGCCCCACAATTGAACTCAATCTCGAAATCCGATCAACGAGCGATTCGAAGTAAGCGTCAGCAATGAAGCAGATCATCCTTTGGCGTCATGGGCAGACAGATTGGAATGTTGAGAATCGATTTCAGGGTCACTCTGATATCCCACTCAACGCCGTGGGTCATTACCAGGTCAAGCAAGCGGCGAAGATCCTGCGCGATCTCGAGCCGACGAAGATCATCTCAAGCGACCTTGGACGTGCGCTTCAAACAGCGAGTGCGCTGGCGACCTTGGTTGGGTTAGAGGTGATTGAGGATGTCCGACTTCGAGAGACAAATGGTGGAAAGTGGGAGGGAAAGACCGGTGCTGAGAATCGAGCGATGGATTATGAGAGATTCATCCGCTGGATCGATGGCACTGATGAACCTGCAGGAGAGATAGGAGAGCGAAGGAGTGAAGTGGCGTCCAGGTCTACTGCCGCAATTTTCGATCATCTTGATCTTTCAAATCGCTCGAAGGACGAGCGATTGGTAGTTGTTACTCATGGTGGAACTGCCAGATGTGTTCTGGGAACAATTCTGGAGATTCCTCTTCATAGTTGGGGCGCTATCGGTGGTCTTGCCAATGCATCGTGGTCAGTCCTTGATGAAAATCGTCACTCCGAACAACTCCGCTGGATTCTCGCCGAGCACAACGCATTCACTATTCCAGAGCCTGTACTTGGCGAAGAGAGTGGCAGTAACGATTTCGCTTGATCGCGCCCCTCAAATTTCTGTCGGCTTGCCACTGATATAAGGTGTGCCTTCTCGGGGCTATAGCGCAGCTGGTAGCGCACCTGCATGGCATGCAGGGGGTCAGGGGTTCAAATCCCCTTAGCTCCACATAAAACGAAGAATGTTTTTGCTTTATTTGGTCATTCAACTGTAAGGAATCAAGAGATGCGTATACCTAATAGTTGGCAAGCCAAGGACATCACTGACCAGAGTGGTAAGAGATTCTTAATCACTGGTGGGACAAGTGGGATTGGTCTAGAAGCTGCGCGTGAGATTGCTCGCGCCGGCGGTGAAGTAATCATCGCTGCAAGGAATCCGAAGAAGGCTGACCAGGTAGCGTCACAACTTGGACGCGAACGGGTCAGTTGGATTGAGGCAGATTTCGCTTCACTTCAATCAGTCCGCGAGGCGGCACAACAGGTTGGCGAAATCGATGTACTAGTTCTCAACGCAGGAATTATGGCAATTCCATTCACAAGCTCTCGCGATGGATTCGAGATGCAGATTGCCGTTAACCATCTGGGACAGTTCGCCTTTGCCGGGCTTATCTCGGATCGAATCAAGGAGCGAGTAGTCACCGTCTCAAGTACTGCGCATCGCATGGGAGATTTTGGCGGTGGCAGTATCGATGAGATCGAAGATCGAATCATCGCTGAACGAGTGAGAGAGGGATATGCGCCATGGCGCGCCTATGGCGTCAGCAAATTTGCGAACATCCTCTTCACTTTCGAACTAGAGAGGTTGGCCAGGAGTAAGGGTTATCCATTTATCGCATTGGTCGTGCACCCTGGTTACTCCAACACCAATTTGCAATATGTCGCCCCAGAGATGAAAGGTGACAAGAGGGCCTTGAAGGCGATTGGTTTCGTCAACAATGTCTTTGCGCAGAGCGCATCGCAGGGCGCTCTACCTACCCTTGCCGCTGCAACAATTGACGATATTCAAGGTGGAAGTTTCATCGGTCCTGATGGATTCCTTGAGATACGTGGCTACCCTCGATTCACAAGAGCTCGCTCCGGTGCTTATGATCAACAAGTCGCAAGAAATCTCTGGCATGTAAGCGAATCGCTGACAGGTGTCACCTGGCGTAAGTAAGGAAGGTAAACTCGCGCCTTATGTCCGAGAAGATGGATGGCGAGCGTCTCGATTCACGACATGAGGCATATGACATCCAGGGCGTTCAAGAGAAGTGGCTCAAGGTATGGGACGAGTTAGCGCCATTTAAATCCGGTGATCCCAAGGATTCTCGCCCGAAGAAATATGTCTTGGATATGTTTCCATATCCCTCGGGAGATCTGCATATGGGCCATGCCGAGGCATACGCTCTCGGTGATGTGATTGCCAGATATTGGGTGCAACGAGGATTCAATGTTTTGCATCCAATCGGTTGGGATGCTTTTGGGTTACCTGCAGAGAATGCCGCGATAAAACGCAATTCAGATCCACGTGAGTGGACCTATGAAAATATAGCGACACAGCGAGCCTCGATGAGGCGCTATGCCTGTTCCTTCGACTGGGAACGGATGTTCAATACCTGTGATCCTGAGTATTACAAGTGGAACCAATGGATATTCCTTCGCTTCTACGAACGCGGTCTTGCCTATCGGAAAGATTCCGCGGTCAATTGGTGTCCGGATTGTCAGACCGTCCTTGCAAACGAACAGGTAGTAGCCGGGCTCTGTGAACGTTGCGATACAGCAGTGACAAAGAAGAAGTTGAACCAGTGGTATTTCAAGATTACCGATTACGCCGAACGACTTCTTGCCGATATGGCAGAACTTGAGGGCAAATGGCCTGAGAAAGTCCTGACCATGCAACGGAACTGGATCGGAAAGTCGACCGGAGCGAAGGTGGACTTTGCGATCGAAGGTCGAGAGAGTCCAGTTACGATTTTCACGACTCGCCCCGACACTCTCTTTGGTGCAACATTTATGGTCGTTGCAGTAGATAGTGATCTTGCCCGAGAGCTTGCTACCGGAAGCGGCGTCGAAGGTGAGTTTGAGAGATATCTCGATTCAGTGCGAGCAGCTACTGATATCGACCGACTCTCAACGGAGCGAGCAAAGACCGGGGTCTTCCTCAATCGCTTCGCAATCAATCCAGTCAACGGTGAGCGAATTCCAATTTGGGCAAGTGATTATGTGCTTGCCGATTATGGAACTGGTGCGATCATGGCCGTTCCAGCACATGATCAACGTGACCTTGATTTTGCCAGGGCGATGGGTCTTTCCATTCGAGTTGTCGTTGACACCGGGGATGAAGATCCCATGGAGAGTGGGACCGCAACCGATGGTGATGGAGTTTTGGTCAACTCAGCTTCGTATAACGGTATGGCTGTTGCTCCCGCAGGAGAAAAGATAGTCGCTGACCTTGCCGCTAAAGGTTCAGCCGAGGCTACGGATAACTATCGACTCCGTGATTGGCTCATCTCACGTCAGAGATTCTGGGGAACACCTATTCCGATCATTCACTGCGAAAAGTGCGGTGAAGTTCCTGTCCCAGATCAATCTCTTCCGGTGAAACTTCCCACTGCGACCGATATCGACCTCAAACCAAAGGGAGTATCACCACTTGCCACAGCAGATGAGTGGGTCAATGTCGCGTGTCCCAAGTGCAGCGGACCGGCGCGAAGAGATACCGACACGATGGATACCTTCGTAGATTCTTCCTGGTATTTCCTTCGCTACACCAGCGTTGATGTCCATGAGAAGCCATTCGATCTCGATGCGGTCAAGACCTGGCTACCTGTCGATCAATATGTGGGTGGCGTGACTCACGCGATCTTGCACCTTCTCTATGCCAGGTTCTTCACAAAGGCACTTCACGATATGGGATATCTAGATTTCACCGAACCTTTCACTCGACTACTCAATCAAGGAATGGTCTTGATGGATGGCTCTGCGATGAGTAAGAGTCGAGGAAATCTTGTTCGCCTCTCAGATGAACTTGGCAAGCATGGTGTCGATGCGATTCGACTCTCGATGGTATTTGCCGGACCACCCGAGGATGATGTCGATTGGCGGGATGTATCTCCCTCAGGTTCGGTGAAATTCTTGAGCCGAGCACTTCGCATCTCACAAGATGTCACATCTACCCCAGGTGTCGATGTCGCAACTGGCCATCTTCCACTCCGTAAGGTGACTCATAAGGCTCTTGCCGATATCGCATTCGCAGTCGAGTCCTTTAGGTTCAATGTTGCAGTCGCTCGCATCATGGAGCTAGTTAATGCCACTAGGAAAGCGATTGACTCCGGGCCAGGTGGTCAAGATCCAGCAGTCCGTGAAGCTGCTGAGGTGGTTGCTATTTCGCTCTCATTGATTGCGCCATTTACTGCAGAGGAGATGTGGGCGAGGTTAGGACATAAGCCCTCAGTCGCCCGCGCAGGATGGCCGAAGGTCGATGACTCACTATTAGTGGCAGAAAAAGTGATCGCCGTCTTGCAGGTTAACGGAAAGATTAAGGATCGCATCGAGGTAGCGCCTGGAATTGATGAGGTTGCACTTCGCGAGATTGCTCTTGCAAATCCGCAGATGCTAGAAGCAATGGCAGGGTCTGAAGTAAAGAATGTGATTGTTCGAGCGCCGAAGTTGGTCAACGTCGTCATCTAGAGGGTTTTCAACAGCTCTTTGATATCAACACCAGTTACTAGCTGCGCGCTCCAGAGTTTGAGCGAGCCGCTTTGATCGGGCCATGAATATTCCTGATTTCACACCGGAACAACGCAGGGGCCTTCTCGTCATCGCCATCGGCGCAATCACACTCACGATTTTCTTCTTTCTCTCTTCTAGGACTGAAGCAGTTCCAGTCTTACAGGAGCGGCCAAATTCTTCCTCGAATACTTCGTCTAATCCAGGATCAATGAACCCTGGAAGTACTAATCCCTCGACATCGAATAATCGAGTGATCTATATCGACGTGGCAGGCAAAGTGAAGGCTCCTGGCGTCTATCAACTACCTGAGGGTTCACGAGTGATTGATGCGATCACGATTGCTGGTGGATTAAAACTCGGGGTGAGCACAACCCACATCAATCTAGCTAGAAAGCTAGTTGATGGTGAACAAGTCTTGATCATGAAAGAGAAGTTCATCTCAGCGCCGACGTCCTCAGGTAGAAAGAGCATTTTCACGGGAAAGGTCTCAATCAATAGCGGAAGCAAGGCGCAGTTCGATTCTTTACCGGGGATTGGGCCAGTCATCGCCCAGCGGATCATCGACCATCGCAATAAAAACGGACCTTTTGCAACTCTTGAGTCGATTCAGTCTGTATCGGGGATTGGAGAGTCGATCTTCCGTCAGATCTCCTCTCGATTGACCCTCTGATACTCAAGAGTCGGATCACTCTCATCGCGGGAGTGATTTGGATTTCGGCCATTCTTACACTCTGGCTTGGGTGGCAGATAATGGCGGGGATTCTTCTCCTCTCACTCTTCATACTTCGCTGCACCTCACTTCGAGGTGAAGCGAATATCTATCTCCTTCTTGGCGCAGCCCTGATCTCCATATCTGCAACGGGCATCAGGAGTGAAGTTCTGGATCGGGTGGCGTTAAGTGGTGGGATTGAGTTCGAGTACATAGTTCGAAGTGATGCCAAGAAAATGCCACCGCGGGTGATTGGCTCTCACTTCACGAAGCGCAGTTGCTCCTTTCGCGCTGAAAGTAGATTCCTCGATGGCGATGCACTTCGAGTCCCGCTTCGAGTAATTGCACCCGACTGTTACCAGAGCTATGGCTTGATAGAAAGCGGCACAGGACGCATCATCCCAAGTAAAGAGAGGCGCGTTGCCTTCACACTTGTCGTTGATGAGGTGAGGGCCAACTCTCAATCACCGCTATGGCGGAATCTCGGATCACTCAGAGATGAGTTTCGCTCTCTCTTGCTCGGCAAAGGTCGAAGTGGCTCGCTTGTGCCAGGAATGGTTATTGGCGATACCGCATTGCAGGAGAGCGAGTTCTCGAATCGAATGCGCATCGCAGGTCTTTCACATCTGACCGCAGTGAGTGGAACTAATTTTTCGATAATCGCTGGGTTTGTTCTCGGTCTCACTTCACGGCTCTTTCGCAGGAGGGGTCTGCCAGTGGCAACGACCCTGGCAGTGCTAACACTTTTCGTGCTCTTAGTTCGACCATCTCCCTCAGTGCTGCGCGCTGGTGTCATGGCGTTGATTGTCTTGATAGCAGGTCTCAAGGGTGAGCGACGAGTTGGAATTGCCGCCCTTGGTAGTGCAGTTGCAATCCTTCTACTCATCGACCCGTTTCTCGCTGAAGATATTGGTTTTCTTCTCTCTGTACTGGCAACCGCTGGGATCATCATCGCTTCACCAACAATCTCGAGAAAAATCACTTCGTGGTTCGGCGCCCCAAAGTTAGTCGCTGACTTATTGGCGATTCCCTTATCGGCGACGGTCTTCACCATGCCAGTGATCGTTGCCATCTCGTCACAGTTCTCCCTTGCGCAAGTTCCAATCAACATCCTGGTCTCCCCAGTCGTCCCATGGGTGACCATCATGGGATTTCTTGCGGTAGCTCTGCTCGCCATCTCACCGCATCTGGCGTCGATCTTCGCAACTCTCTCTGAATGGGGCGCCAGGCCCATCGTCTTCTTGGCAGATCTGGCGACTCATTTTCCTTTGGTCGATGTCACAGGCGGTTGGATCGGGGCAATTACTGCCTTAGTTGGAATCGCGATTTTCTTTATCCTTTATCGAGCACTCTCAATGAAGGCGCTCATCCTCCTCGTGATTGTCACTCTCATTGGATCAACGCTGTTTATGTTCCGTCACGATGATTGGATGCTCTTTCAATGCGATGTCGGACAGGGCGATGCGCTCTTGATTCGAACTGGAAAGGCGAGTGCGGTAGTCATTGATGTAGGTCCAGATTCGAAATCGATCGATAGATGTCTTCGAGAAGCCAAGATCAAGGAGATCTCACTTCTTGTGATTACTCATTATCATGCAGATCATTACGGCGGCATCGAAGGTCTTACCCGCGGACGAAGGGTCCGCGAGTGGTGGCGGGCCGATGACCCTGATGGTCTTAGCGCACCCTTCTTCGGCGAAGTTGAGCGAGAGATTGGTCGTAAGCCACGAGTTATCGCGAAGGGCGAGCGATATAACGTGGCAGATCTATCAATCGAAGTTCTCTGGCCAGCACCAGGTGAGATGGCGATCTTCGACGCCAATCCGGGCGATGGATCAACTTTCAACAATAGAAGTATTGTCTTGATGATTGAGAAATCTGGCGCGCTTATTCTTGCTGGCGGAGATATCGAACCACCCGTACAAGAGATTATTGCCAGGGAGTACGACTTATCTAGAGTCGCCATTTACAAAGTAAGTCACCACGGTTCGAGATTTCGAAGCGCGGCATTTGATTCCGAACTCAATCCCGAGCTTGCTCTTATCAGCGTAGGAGCCAGCAATTCTTTTGGACACCCTGCTCCTGAGACCCTAGAAGTTCTCGCTCCAGCGCTCATCCATCGCACTGATCAAGATGGGTCGGCGAGAGTGCGGTGGTGGCCCCTCGTAGTGAAGTGAGTGGGCTCGGCTAGATTTCCACCCATGGCAGGGGAGATGTATCTCATTCACGGTAGCGAAGAAGTTGTCGCTGAACGCGCACTTGTTGGGATTCTTGCCGATCATAGGGACCACGAAAAGCGTGTAGTTGATTGCGCGGAAGCCGAGGTCGGTGCCGTTGCTGAAGCGACTGAACCATCACTCTTTGCTGATAAACGAATCCTTGTCGTGAAGAACCTCCAAGAACTTGATAGCGAGATGCATGACGAGGTCGATCGCTACATCCAAGATCCAGACCCAGCACTCGTAGTCGTCTGGATCCATAAAGGGGGAGTGAAGGCAAAGGGATTACTGGAGCGAGTGAAAAAGAAATCAACAAAGGTTTTTCCAGCAGAGGCGCTCAAGAAAGCTTCCGAGAAGATGGAATTCATGCAAGGTGAATTCAAGGTTCTCGGCCGCAAGATTTCTCCAGCGGCGCTAGCAGCGCTCGTTGCCGGTTACGCAGATATGAGAGAGATGGTCAGTGCCGCACGCCAGATAAACAATGACACGCCACAGGGAAAAGCTCTAGATGAAGAAGATGTGCTGGCACATACTCGCGGTAGAAAGTTAACGACTGGTTTTGATGTGGCTGATGCGGTTATTGCGAAAGATCCAAGAAAAGCACTGGTTGCGACCAGGTATGCATTCGATTCAGGAGTGGAACCAATTCAAGTTCTCTCTGCGATAACCATGTCGGTCAAATCGATGCTCAAGGTGATGGACCTGCCTCGAAGCACGAAATCGTTCGAAGTCGCAGGCGAGTTGGGGATGGCGCCATGGCAGATTGATAAAGCTCGTCGCCAGATCGCTTCTTGGTCAGAAGATGATTTTGAGATTGCACTCAATGAGATAGTTCGAGCGGATTGGGCAGTCAAGGGCGGTGAGGTCCATGCGCACTACGCAGTCGAACGAATGGTCCTTGCCATAGCCTCTGGTGGCAGATTGGTGAAATCACCTGACCAGAGCACCGCGTGGCGCAAGGTTTAACGCTCGCTTTCTTCGGTTTGAAGAGGCCATCTGCTTGCTGGTAACCTCCGCCTTCTGATTTTTACAAGGCTCCCACTACATCTTCGAGAGGTTCGTTCGTGGCAAATATCAAGTCTCAGGTAAAGCGGATCAAGACAAATGCGAAAGCGACTGAGCGAAACAAGGCTGTTCGTTCCTCGCTGAAGACCGCCGTCCGCCGATTCCGTGACGCCCTCACCGAAGGTGATTCTGCAGGTGCGAAGAAGGAACTGCGTAGCGCTACTCGAGCCCTTGATGTAGCAGTGTCAAAGGGTGTTATTCATAAAAGCCAGGCGGCCAATAAGAAGTCAGCGATGGCCCGTGCTGCCGCCAAAGCTGGCATCAAGTAATTACGAGGGTCGGTCGGTGACCGATGCCTGCTCTCTCATCTAAGAAGGCGCCGCAACCGGCAGCGACTAACCCTGCCGCCATCCGCAACTTCTGCATCATCGCTCATATCGATCACGGCAAGTCGACGCTTGCAGATCGGATGCTTCAGATCACGGAAGTGGTCGATGCCCGCAATATGCGCGATCAATATCTCGATCGCATGGATATCGAACGTGAGCGAGGCATCACCATCAAATCTCAGGCGGTTCGACTTCCGTGGCGAAGTGGAATCGATGGCCAGGAATACATCCTCAACATGATCGATACACCGGGCCATGTCGACTTCACCTACGAAGTCTCGCGCTCGCTAGCTGCATGCGAGGGAGCACTCTTGCTCGTTGACGCTGCACAGGGGATCGAGGCGCAGACTCTTGCCAACCTCTATCTTGCGATGGAGAACAACCTCACCATCATCCCGGTACTCAACAAGATAGATCTTCCTGCTGCACAGCCTGACAAATTTGCAGCGGAGTTGGCGAAGTTGATCGGGTGCGAACCGAGTGATTGCTTACGCGTCTCCGGTAAGACGGGTGAAGGGGTAAGAGAGCTCTTGGACCAGATCGTCAGAGATATTCCGCCACCGTTAGGTGATGCCAATAAGCCAGCTAGAGCGCTTATCTTCGATTCGGTCTACGACACATATCGTGGCGTAGTCACCTATGTTCGAGTAGTTGATGGAAAGCTCTCACCTCGCGACACCATTCAAATGCTCTCAACTGGCGTCAAGCATGAGATGTTGGAGGTCGGCGTCATCTCACCGGAGCCAATGGCTAGCAATGGCCTTGGCGTGGGTGAGGTGGGATACCTAATCACTGGTGTGAAAGACGTCAGGCAGAGTCGAGTTGGCGATACCGTCACGACATTTAATAAGCCTGCAAAAGAGCCGCTGGCGGGTTATAAGGACCCGAAGCCGATGGTTTTCTCTGGTCTCTATCCAATTGATGGCGATGAATATCCAGTACTCCGTGATGCTCTGGAAAAGTTGCAACTCAACGACGCAGCACTTGTCTACGAGCCAGAGACATCCGCGGCCCTTGGATTTGGATTTCGGTGTGGCTTCCTTGGATTACTTCATATGGAGATCGTGCGAGAGCGTCTAGAGCGCGAATTCAATCTCTCACTAATCTCAACCGCGCCGAACGTTGTCTATCGAGTGACCACTGATGATGGCAAGGAACTTATTGTCACCAATCCCAGTGAATACCCCGCCGGCAAGATTGCAAACGTCTTCGAGCCGGTAGTCCGTGCAACCGTTCTTTCACCAAGTGAATTCATCGGGACAATTATGGAACTCTGCCAGCAAAGACGAGGCGTCCTTCTCGGGATGGACTACCTCTCTGAGGATCGTGTGGAGATCAGATATAAGTTGCCACTCGCTGAGATCGTCTTCGACTTCTTCGACCAGCTCAAGTCACGAACCCGTGGCTATGCCTCACTTGATTATGAACCAACTGGCGAGGAAGAGGGCGATTTGGTGAAGGTCGATATCTTGCTTCAAGGTGACACCGTCGATGCATTCTCTGCGATAGTTCATCGCGAGAAGGCCTATCCCTATGGGGTGAGCATGACTCAGAAGTTACGTGAGTTGATCCCCAGGCAGCAGTTCGAAGTTCCGATCCAAGCAGCAATCGGTGCCAAGATAATCGCGCGAGAGAATATCCGTGCCATTAGAAAAGATGTTCTTGCCAAGTGCTACGGCGGTGATATCACTCGAAAGCGCAAGCTCTTGGAGAAGCAGAAGGAGGGAAAGAAACGAATGAAGATGGTCGGGCGCGTCGAAGTCCCGCAAGAGGCCTTCATTGTTGCGCTCTCGACCAATTCAGAGGGCGAGAAGGCGAAGGCAAAGCGGTAATCGCGTGACCCTCTCGTTCTATATCCACATCCCGTATTGCATCAAGCGCTGTGGCTACTGTGACTTCAATACCTACACACCTGCGGAACTGGGTCAGGGTGAGGTGGGTCGAAGTGAGATCTCATCTAGATATATGTCATCAGTCCAGCGAGAAATTTTACGAGCGGCTAAAGAACTTCAAACAAAGCAGCTTCCGCAGATAACAACCATCTTCTTTGGTGGTGGTACTCCATCGCTAATGGACCCTTTAGATATAGCAAGGACGATAGCGAAGATTGATGAGATATTTTCGCTCACCAAGGATTGCGAGATCACGCTAGAGGCCAATCCAGATACTTTGAATGAGATGAATGTTGCGGGTTTTGCAGAGGCTGGTGTCAATCGAATCAGCCTAGGTGTGCAATCTGCCAACCAGAAAGTCCTGGCCACTTTGGATCGAACGCATAAGAATTCAAATGTCCAGCGGGCACTTGAACTTGCGGTTCAGAATGGAATCAAGGGAAGGAGCATTGACCTGATCTATGGCACACCGGGTGAGAGTGTTGCAGCGCTCGAGGAAAGTCTTGACTTTGCACTTTCTCTGCCGATTGACCATGTATCTGCCTATGCCCTCATCGTTGAGTTAGGAACTCGTCTTGCACGGCAGGTAGCGAGTGGAGAAATTGCCACTCCAGATGATGATGAGATGGCAGATAAATACCGAATCATTGATGAGCGATTCAATCAAGCGGGATTTCATTGGTATGAACTAAGTAATTGGGCGAACTCTCTAGATGCAAGGTCGCGTCACAATCAGGTCTATTGGAACGGTGGCGATTGGTGGGGAGTCGGCCCAGGCGCACACTCTCATCTTGATGGGAAACGTTGGTGGAATATCAAGAATCCAATCAGTTACATGAACGCGCTCGATAACGATCTGACGATTATTGCTGGAGAAGAAACTTTGAGCGAGAGCGCAAAGAGTGATGAGCGGATCATGCTTGGTATTCGCCTTCGCGAAGGAATCGCGCGTGATGAGTTAAAGAAGATTCAAGAAGAAGTCGTTGCAAGATATATCGCGAGTGAGGCCGTGGATCAGAGCGCATGGGATATGGGTCGCCTCACTCTCACTCTTAAAGGACGCCTCATCGCGGATCGAATCGTGCGCGACTTAGTCCTGTAGTAACTTTGGCTCCATGACTTTTGATCTACCGCTTCTGATCATCACGATACTTCTCGCTCTAGTTTCAAGTCTTTCTGGTATCGCAAAGGTCAGCGGCAATCCTCGAGCGCTCGCTGCGCCGAGGGCAGTTGGTTCACCTGATGGACTCTCAAGGCTCGCAGGAATGCTCGAGTTGCTTGCGGGGATTGCCATGGTTCTTGGCTTGGTACTCGATTTCCTCGATCTCGTTGTCTGGGGATTGGTCACCGTTTGGATTGTGATGATCGGCGCCCTTTTCTTTCACTTCAAATCAGGAAAGATCAAAAGCGGGTTTCCAGCATTTGTCATCCTGACCCTCTCGACAATCGCTTTGACTCTTGCAATGGCGGGTTGACCAGAAGATGAATGTAGAAGCACGCCAACTCGAAGTCCTCAAGGCAATCATCGATGAGTATGTCGCCTCGCAGGAGCCCGTCGGATCGAAGATTCTCGCTGAGCGCCACTCGCTTGGCGTTTCACCAGCGACTATCCGAAATGACATGGCGGTCCTTGAAGATGCCGGTCTAATCACCCAGCCTCATACCAGCGCCGGACGAATCCCCACCAACCGTGGTTATCGACTTTTCGTTGACAAGTTAGCGACAGTAAAACCGTTATCGCCAGGTGAACGGCGGGCAATCGAGCACTTTCTTACCGGCGCCCACGATCTCGATGAGATCGTCACTCGTACAGTTCGACTTCTTGCTCAGGTAACAAAGCAGGTCGCAGTAGTGCAGTACCCATCGCTGACCCGATCAAAGGTTCGACATATCGAATTGATCACTCTCACTGCGATGCGAGTCTTGATTGTTCTCATCACAGATTCGGGAAGAGTGGAGCAGAGCGCAATCGAACTTCAAGAACCAATGAGTGAATCGCTTCTGGTTGATCTCCGTAATCGACTTAATTCGCTTGCGGTCGATGAGAGCCTTACTTTAGTTGCCGAGCGCTTGGCTCAGTTCACACAGAGTTACAGTGGATCGGATCGAATCGCAGCGACATTGATCGCGACTGCATTGATAGAGATGGCGGTTGAGAAAGCCGAAGAGCGAGTCGCTCTGGCTGGGACCGCGAACCTCGCTCGCTCCACTCAAGATTTCAGTGACGAGATTCATTCCATCCTTGAGGCGCTCGAGGAACAGGTTGTCTTGCTAAGGCTCGTATCGGATCTGGGAATAAGAAATGAGGCGATCACGGTTCGCATCGGCGATGAACAACCTGATGCGAAATTGCGCGAGATGAGCTTTATTGCCACCGGTTATGGCGCAGGGGTGGGTGGCGCTGCGCTCGGCGTCCTTGGCCCTACCCGTATGGATTATGCGAGCTCGATGCGATCAGTCAGTGCCGTTGCACGTTACCTCTCGCGCTATCTCGACGATAGTGGGGATAAGAAGTAAGAATGGATCTTTATCAAACTCTCGGCGTCGCCCGAGGTGCCTCTGATGATGAAATCAAGAAGGCCTATCGAAAACTTGCACGCGAGATGCATCCTGATATCAATCCAGACCCACTCGTAGCCGATAAGTTCAAAGAAGTGACTGCCGCTTATGAAGTGCTGAGTGATCCGGCAAAGCGACAGAGTTACGACATGGGTGGCTCAGGTTTCAGCTCCTTTGGTGGCGGTGAAGGCTTTGGTTTCAGCGACATCATGGATGCCTTCTTTGGCGGGGGTAATCGAGGGCCAAGGTCTCGCTCGCGTCCCGGGCAGGATGCATTGATTCGAGTCGAGATCTCTCTCGAGGAGGCATGTTTTGGTTGCAATCGAACTCTCAGCGTAGAGACTGCGGTGCTCTGCCCATCCTGTGCTGGAAATGGATGCGCCAAGGGATCGTCGCCGGTGGTCTGCGATATCTGTAAAGGTCGTGGTGAGACGCAACAAGTCACTCGTTCGTTTATCGGTCAGGTGATGACGACGAGGCCATGCGCATCATGCCAAGGTTTCGGCACTCGCATCACCGCGCCGTGTTCTGAGTGTGCCGGTGATGGTCGGGTTCGATCACGGAGTGAGATCGAAATAGAGATTCCTGCCGGTGTGGAAAGTGGCAATCGAATTCAGATGTCAGGTCGCGGCGAGGTTGGGCCAGGTGGTGGCAGAGCAGGGGATCTCTATGTCGAGATTGATGTCAGCGAGCATGATTACATCGTTCGAGATGGCGATGCCCTGCATATGGAGTTATCAATTCCTATGACTGTAGCAGCGCTTGGCAGGAAAGTCGAAGTGCAGACGCTCGATGGACCAATTTCGATTGAAATCAAAGCAGGTACGCAACCAGGATCAATTCACACGATTCGAGAGCGCGGAATGACTCGACTCAGGAGTGGAAATCGAGGGGATCTCTATATCCATATCGGTGTTGAGATTCCGACAAAACTTAGTAAAGAAGAGAGCGAACTTCTCGAGCGTTTTGCTTTGGCACACGATGATGCATCGCATAAAGGAAAGCGCACCGAGATTTCTAGCGGGCAATCGCAAGGTCTCTTCTCGCGCTTCAAAGAAGCTTTTCGAGGGTAGATGCTCTCCCTTTATCTCATTGATTCACGATCAATCGACTCTGACCTATTCGATTCTGACCAAATCGATACTGGCAAGAAACTTCAAGTGGGCTCTCACCTAGAGATTGGTGGCAGTGAAGCCCGCCATATGGTCAAGGTTGCGCGGCATCTTGTAGGCGATGAAGTGGCGCTGAGCGATGGCAATGGATTGATGGCGAAGGTGCGAATCAGTCAGATTGATAGAGAGAGCGTCACAGTTATCGTTCAAGAGATTGAGAATCACTCGGCACCTCGGATAACTCTCTGCGTGATTCAGGCGCTGACCAAGTCAGATAGAGCACATGAGTGCGTCGAACTTCTCGTGGAAGCCGGGGTGGACGAGATCATTCCCTGGCAGTCATCAAGAAGCGTTGGTAAATGGAAAGGGCAAGCTTCCCATGCCAAGTGGAGTGAGTGGATTCGTGGCGCGGTAAAACAAAGTCGGAGAAATCGAATCCCCTCGCTGGGGGAATTAGTTTCCACCTATAGCGATTTGAATTTCAACAATCAGAGCACCATTCTCTTGGCATTCGATGAGAACTCACGAAATACTCTTGATTCAAGTCTTTCAACGGTTCTTCCGAACCTTGAAGAAATAGATCGAATTGTGATTGTCATTGGACCTGAAGGTGGAATCACCCCCGAAGAGCTTGCCTCACTCTCGAAAATGGGTGCCATTATTTTGCGTCTTGGCGGCCCCGTCCTGAGGTCGGCACATGCCGGAGCGATTGCTCTCGGTGCAATTCAAAGCGCGCTTTCAATCTGGCGTTGATGAGATTAGGATTTCGATGATGTCATGCCTCTTCTGTTCTTTCGCTGATGGTTCGATTCCGGTCGAGCGAGTCGGCGAAAATGAAAATGCTTTTGCGATAAGAGACATCAATCCTGTCGCGCCCACTCATATCTTGATCATCCCGAAGGATCACTTTGAGAATGCAGCTGAGGTGGTGCGAGTTGATTCTGCCGTCATGGCATCGATATTTGCCTTGGCAGATGAGATCGCAAGAGCTCAATCCCTCGATGGATATCGCACCGTATTCAACACGGGCGCCAGCGTGGGGCAGAGCGTCTTTCATGCCCATCTACACCTCTTGGCTGGTCGCACCTTCGGTTGGCCGCCCGGGTAATTCGACTTCACCCTCATTGATTCTTTCCACTAAAATCCGCCGCAATGGATAAGACCGTCATAGCTGTACCCACATCAGTTCCTATGGTGACCGTGACGGGGCCAGGGGATTCCTATCTCACACAATATGAAAATGCTTTTCCAGAACTTGGTATCACAGTCCGCGGTAATGAATTCAAAGTACGTGGACCTGAAGAATCAATCTCCGAGTTCCGCTCTCTGATCTCCGAGTTACTGATCGTGATCAGATCGGGCCAGATGTTGAGCGAGGATTCAGTTGCGCGATCAATTGCCATGATACGAGGCAAGAGCAGTGAAAAGCCTGGCGAGGTGTTATCGCTCAATATCTTGAGTAACCGAGGCAAGACGATCCGGCCCAAAACAGCGAACCAGAAGCGTTATGTCGAGTCAATCGACCAGAGCACGATAACTTTCGGAATCGGTCCTGCCGGAACCGGAAAGACTTATCTTGCGGTAGCGAAAGCTGTGCAAGCCCTTCAGGCAAAACAGGTCACTCGGATCATCCTTACGAGGCCAGCGGTCGAGGCAGGCGAACGATTGGGATTCTTGCCCGGAACTCTCCATGAAAAGATCGATCCTTACCTTCGTCCACTCTTTGATGCACTCCACGACATGGTCGATCCGGATTCGATCCCCAAACTGATGGGAAATGGGACGATCGAGGTCGCGCCACTTGCCTACATGCGCGGGAGAACTCTCAATGATGCCTTCATCATCCTCGATGAAGCACAGAACACATCACCCGAACAGATGAAGATGTTCCTTACCCGTCTTGGATTTAACTCGAAAATGGTTATCACGGGTGATGTCACTCAGGTCGATCTGCCTAGTGGAACAAAATCGGGACTTCGAACCATCACCGATATCTTGAGTGGACTCAATGACATCACTTTCATCGAACTTGAGTCATCGGATGTAGTTCGCCACCGGCTCGTCAGTGACATCGTCGATGCCTATGCACGTTTTGATGTTGCCAAGTTGCCACGTCGCCAACAAAACCTCTGAGTTCATTTCATAATGGCGATTGAGATTTCAAATGAGAGTAATACGCCCTGCGGCGAAGCGGAATTACGCTCACTTGCAGAATACGCCGTTACGAAGATGCGCCTTGACCTGCAATCTGAACTTGGCATTCGATTAGTCACATCAGCAGAGATGACTTCGCTCAACAAGCAGTGGATGGGTGAGGAGGGTGCAACAGATGTACTCTCCTTTCCCATTGATGAGATGCGCCCCGGACAGAGTGATCCAGGCGTGATTGGTGACATCGTCCTCTGTCCGAGTTATGCCTTAGGCAATGCGTTGAAAAATGGCAAGAGTTTGGATGAGGAGCTTCAACTCCTAACTGCCCACGGCATCCTTCATCTCCTTGGATACGATCATCGGAACAAGCCTGATGAGAAGGCGATGTTTGCATTGCAGGAGGAGATTCTGAGAGAGTGGTGCTCTCTCCCATGATCATCTCGGTGATTCTCCTTCTCGCGCTAGCCAGTTTCCTGGCAGGTAGTGAGGCTGCCCTCAATTCCGTCAGTCGTGTCGCAGTTGATGCGATTTCTGAACGCTCAAAGGCACAAGGTGCAATGGTCGCCCGCATCGTCAAGGATCCGGCTCGTTATCTCAATGTCGTTCTCTTGGTTCGAAAAGCTGCAGAACTCACTGCAACGGTCTTGGTCGCAGAAGCTTTGATTGTGGAGATGGAGAACGATCTCGCTGCTGTTGCGATTGCCATCTCGATCATGGTTGTCGCCTCCTATGTAGTTGTTGGTGTTGGCCCAAGAACACTCGGCAAGCAGAACCCGATGAGGTGGATAGTCCCTGCTTCTTACATCTCATGGATTTTGGCAAAGATCCTTGGCCCGGTTACCGTGATATTGATTGCGCTAGGAAATGCCTTGACTCCTGGAAAAGGATTTCGAAAAGGGCCGTTCTCAAACGAAGCTGAGTTGCGTGACTTGGTGGATCAAGCTCATGAGAGCGGACTGGTCGAAGAATCCGAGCACGAGATGATTCATTCTGTCTTCGAATTGGGCGACACCATGGTTCGCGAATTGATGATTCCACGAACTGAGATGGTTTGGATTGAAGGGGATAAGAATCTTCGCCAGGCCTTATCGCTCTTCTTGCGCTCGGGGTATTCGAGAATTCCGGTCGTCGGCGAGGATATCGATTCGATCATCGGTATCGCTTACATAAAAGATATCGTGAGGCGAGTCCACGACCATCCGAAATCGGAGACAAGTGAGAACATATCTGAGCATCTGAGACAGGCGACTTTCGTTCCAGAATCAAAGAATGCCGCGGATTTGCTGAGGCAGATGCAGCGAGAACAGATTCATCTCGCCATCGTCATCGATGAATACGGTGGAACGGCGGGAATCATCACGATTGAAGACATCCTCGAGGAGATCGTCGGTGAGATTGCCGATGAGTATGACGATTTTGGTGAGGAATTCGAGCGAATTGATCCAACTAGGGCACGAATCTCCTCGCGCATGCATATTGAAGATCTTGCAGAAGAACTTGAGATTTCGATTGAGGACGCTGAAGATGGCGATATCGACACCATCGGCGGGTATATGGCGAAGATATTGGGCCGTGTTCCGATACCAGGTAGCGCCATCGAGATCTCTGGATGGCGCTTCACCGCAGAACGACCAGCCGGTAGGAGACATAGGATTACTTCGATTCTTGCTGAAAAAATGGGGAATGAATCAGAAACGGTAAAGTCATGACAAAGATCGTTCGCTTTGTCGAGCGGAGTGCGGCCGTTGGAGCCACCGACCCGCAATTTGGAATTATGGAATCAGAGAATCTGATCCGTGCGGTGGCGAGTGATCCACTTTATGCAGGCATCTCGTTACGTGATGAGAGTTTCACCTTGGACGAGGTAAGGCTTCTCGCTCCGGTCATTCCGAGAAGTAAAGTCGTATGCGTTGGAAAGAACTATGCAGACCATGCTGCAGAGATGGGTGGTGAAGTGCCAAAGCAACCCATCATCTTCATTAAACCTAACACCACGGTTATTGGTCCTGAGGAGACAATCATCTGGCCGAAGGAGAGTGAGCGAGTTGATCATGAAGCTGAGCTTGCTATTGTCATCTCCAAGATCTGTCGCCATGTTCCGCGAGATAAATATAGAGATGTGATCTTTGGCTACACCCTGGCAAATGATGTCACCGCGCGAGATATTCAAAAGATAGATGGACAGTGGACCCGAGCAAAAGGTTTTGACACCTTCTGCCCGCTAGGACCATGGATAGATACGGATTTCCAGCCAGGAGATCAGGCAATCACTTGCTATGTCGGAGATGAGAAGCGGCAAGAAGCAAAGCTCTCAGATATGTTCTTCAAGGTACCCGAGATCATTGAGTTCATCTCTTCTGTGATGACACTTCTTCCAGGGGATGTGATTCTTACCGGAACTCCCGCAGGGATTGGTCCGCTCAAGCAAGGTGGGAAGGTTCGCGTGAGCATCGACGGTTTAGGTTCACTGAGTAACCAGGTCTCTCAGGGATGAGTGAAAAAAGTGAAGTAAGGGTGCGTTTTGCACCGTCGCCAACTGGTGACTTACATGTTGGCAACATTCGAACTGCGCTCTTTGATTGGGCGTATGCGAGGCATACAGATGGGAAATTTGTCTTTCGAATCGAAGATACTGATCGTGAACGAGTCACAGATCAATACATCCAGGCAGCCGCAGAGACTTTACGATGGCTTGGACTGGATTGGGATGAAGGACCTGAAATCGGTGGCCCCTATGGCCCGTATCTTCAATCACAACGTCTCGAAATCTATAAGGAGTGGGCCGAGCGATTTCTTGCCCAAGGAGATGCCTATCTCTGTTTCTGCACCAATGAAGAACTCGAAGCAAGGCGCGAGGCAGCTAAAGATTCGAACCGCCCACCGGGGTATGACGGTGCATGTCGAAACTTGAGCGCAGATGATCGCACGAGAATGAGTGATGAAGGGCGAAAGCCTGTGATTCGAATGCGGATGCCTGAAGGCTCGACCACATTCAACGACCTCATCCGCGGCGAAGTGACCTTTGAACATAAGTTCGTCCCAGATTTTGTCTTGATGCGAAATGATGGTTCTCCGCTGTACACCCTGGCGGTTGCAGTGGACGATGTCTTGATGAAGATCACGCATATTCTCCGGGGTGAAGATTTGCTCTCATCGACTCCGCGCCAGATCAGGGTCTATCAGGCAATGGGAATGAAAGTTGAGGATTATCCGATCTTCGCCCACCTGCCTTTTGTCATGGGAACAGATAACACCAAGCTTTCGAAGCGAAATGGCGAAGTCTCGATCGCTTGGTATCGAGAGCGAGGGTTCTTGCCCGAAGCGATATGCAACTATCTTGCTTTGCTTGGTTGGTCGCCTGGTGATGATCGCGAGAATGTGACCTTATCCGAGCTCGCTCAGCTCTTTGATGTTTCGCGAGTCAATGCTTCGCCTGCGCGTTTTGATATGAAGAAACTTGAAGCGATAAATGGCGAGAAGATTCGCGCTCTATCGATAGATGAGTTGCTCAAGCGATCTTTGCCCTTTCTCATCGAATCGAAAGTGATAACGGGCAGCTACGATGAAATCGAAGTCATTAGAAAAGCTCTGCCTTTGATTCAAGAGCGAATCGTCACTTTGAGCGAAGTGATTCCGATGGTGAGTTTCCTCTTCGGTGAAGCAGTCGTGATCGCAGACGATGAAGCGAAAAAGATCGGAGATGACCTCTCTTTAAAAACATTGAATGCGGCCAAAGAGGCTCTTAGACTCGTTTCGGAGTGGAATGAGAGTTCGATTGAGTCAGCGCTTCGAGGCGAGTTGATAGAGAAGATGGGCCTCAAGCCTCGAGTTGCATTCACTCCAGTGCGAATCGCAGTGACTGGAAGTCATATCTCGCCGCCATTGTTTGAATCCCTTGCGCTCCTTGGAAAGACGCGCACCCTCGGAAGGATTTCCGCACTTCTATAAGAGGCGGTAAAGTTCGCATGCTCTTTTGGGGTATGGGGTAATTGGCAGCCCAGCTGATTCTGGTTCAGCTTGTCTAGGTTCGAGTCCTGGTACCCCAGCGAATGTTGTAACGAATGTACTAGGGCCCCGTCGTCTAGCGGCCTAGGACTCTGGCTTCTCAAGCCAGCTACGAGGGTTCGAATCCCTTCGGGGCTGCTTTACCGCTTTGCAATGACTTCAGAGAGCCTTGCCGCAGTGGCGACGACTGCTGCTGCGTGAAGACGGCCAGGCTGTCTACCTAATCTCTCAATCGGGCCACTGATGCTGACTGCCGCGATGACTTTGTTATTGGGTCCACGTACCGGCGCAGAGACAGATGCAACACCTGGCTCTCGTTCACCAACTGATTGCGCCCAACCTCTCCGCCGAATTGCTGAGAGATTAGTTGCTGTGAATCGTGCGCCTTGTAGTCCCCGATAAAGTCGATCGGCATCCTCCCAGGCGAGAAGTACTTGGGCTGCAGAGCCCGCTTGCATAGTTAGCGTCGCTCCAACTGGGACCGAATCTCTAAGTCCTGAGAGACGCTCGGCAGCCGCAACACATACTCGAACATCGCCCTGTCTCTTATAGAGCTGGGCGCTTTCACCTGTGGCATCGCGCAGAGCGATCAACGCAGGGGAGGCGGCAGCCAAGAGCCGATCTTCACCAGCGGCAGCGGAGAGTTCGCTGAATCGCGGACCCAAGATAAATCTTCCTGAAAGATCTCTCGCGACAAGACGATGATATTCAAGGGCCATCGCGAGACGATGCGCTGTCGGGCGAACGATTCCAGTCGCTGCCACCAACTCGGCAAGTGAATGCGGGCCACTTTCCAGGACGCTCAAAATATGGATGGACTTGTCGAGAACGCCAACTCCGCTATTCTTTCGCTTGTCCACAATCCAATATTGGCATCTCACGAGTTGAGACGCAACAATTCTGGATATCTCTGGTGAAGGGGGCGCAATGGGCAAGACGATGGCCGAGAAGATCTGGGCTGATCACCTAGTTCGGACCGCTGAAGGAGAGCCTGATCTGCTCTATATAGACCTTCATCTGATCCATGAAGTGACTAGCCCACAAGCCTTTGATGGGCTGCGACTTGCAGATCGAAAAGTGCGTCGTCCTGATCTCACCATCGCCACCGAAGATCACAACGTTCCTACCTTGGATATCGATCAGCCAATTGCTGATCCCGTCTCGCGACTTCAAGTCGATAAATTGCGAAAGAATTGTGAAGAGTTTGGAATTCGTATCCACTCGTTAGGTGATGTGGAGCAAGGAATTGTTCACGTCGTCGGTCCTCAGTTAGGACTTACGCAACCGGGATTGACCATTGTCTGTGGTGATTCACATACATCGACGCATGGAGCATTTGGGGCGCTCGCCTTCGGCATAGGCACGAGCGAGGTTGAGCATGTACTTGCGACGCAGACTCTGCCACTTCAACGACCGAAGACGATGGCCATCACTGTTGATGGGACTTTGAAACCCGGTGTCACTTCGAAGGACATAATCCTTGCGATCATCGCCAAGATCTCCACCGGTGGCGGACAGGGTTACGTCATCGAGTATCGAGGATCAGCGATTCGGGCGCTCTCGATGGAAGCGCGAATGACAATCTGCAATATGTCGATTGAGGCAGGGGCGCGAGCTGGGTTGATTGCCCCGGATGAAACGACTTTTGCTTACCTCAAAGATAAACCTCATGCCCCACAAGGCGCGGAGTGGGAAAAGGCAGTCACCTATTGGCGCTCGCTCCCTAGTGATGCTGACGCAAGATTTGATGCGGAAGTAATCCTCAATGCTGACGAGATTGAGCCATTCGTAACCTGGGGAACCAACCCAGGACAAGGCCTTCCGCTCAATAGGCAAGTGCCCGACCCAGCATCATTTGCGGATCCACAAGAGCGAAGCGCGGCCGAACGAGCGCTCACCTACATGGACCTTCGCCCTGGAACGCCGATGAAATCAATCAAGATTGACACTGTTTTCCTGGGCTCATGTACAAATGGTCGAATCGAAGATCTACGTGCAGCTGCTGAGATCATCAAGGGCAAGAAAGTAGCGCCAGATACTCGCATGCTTGTTGTCCCAGGTTCTGCACGAGTTCGACTCGCGGCAGAGGGAGAGGGCCTTGATCGAGTATTCATCGATGCAGGAGCAGAGTGGCGCTCGGCGGGATGCTCAATGTGTCTTGGGATGAATCCCGATCAGTTGAAACCAGGAGAGCGTGCCGCATCAACCAGTAATCGAAATTTCGAGGGGCGACAAGGCAAAGGTGGAAGAACCCATTTGGTAAGCCCGCTGGTAGCTGCTGCGACAGCGCTTAAGGGGACTCTTGCATCCCCAAGTGATTTGTGAGCTGAGAAATGAATCATTCGTTGAGAGGAAATGATTGATATGGAGAAATTCACCTCGCATACCGGGCGCGCTCTGCCGCTTCGAAGAAGCAATGTTGATACAGATCAAATCATCCCCGCGGTCTACCTCAAGCGGATCACTCGGTCGGGTTTCGAAGATGGGCTCTTTGCAGCATGGCGTAGCGACCCAGATTTCGTCCTCAATAGAAGTGAGTATCAGGGAGCAACCATTCTCATTGCAGGCGCTGATTTCGGCACGGGGTCCTCACGTGAACACGCGGTTTGGGCGCTACAGAACTACGGATTCAAGGTGGTCTTCTCTAGCCGATTCGCCGATATCTTCCGAGGAAACTCCCTGAAAGGTGGCTTGCTCACTGTGATCCTCAAGGAAAGTGAGATTGAATCACTCTGGCAGACGGTTGAGAGCGCGCCAACAACAGAGATAACGGTGGATCTCACAAAACGCACCGTCTCTTATCTGGCGGAGGGAAAAGAGCTCTCGATCGCCTTTGAAATGGACGATTTCACGCGGTGGCGCTTGATGGAGGGGCTAGATGACATCGGATTGACGCTTCGCCATACCGAAGCAGTCGATCAATTCGAGGCAAAACGAGCGAATTTCAAGCCAAAGACGCTTCCAGTTCTTCATTGAAGAGAAACTCTCAACTGCAACTGGAGAGTTTTTCACGCTGAAAATCACTTCTTTTCGTCGAATCAGGGGTGATTTTTTCTTGCGACACACCGAAGCGAATTCGTTAAAACACGCAATTTCCTGCGTAAGTTTCATACAAAGTTAAGCGAACGCTTAACTTGCACCAGAACGGGTATAAGGGGAATAGATGAATAAGGCCCAATTCATTGCGTCGTTGGCTCCATATTTCAACGGCAGCAAGAAGGAAGCACAGTACGCAGTCTCGATCGTATTTGACTCGATTGTGCGCAACATTCACAAAGGTGAAGACGTCACCATCAACGATTTCGGCAAGTTTAAGAAGGTCGATCGCAAGGCTCGAAAAGGCCGCAATCCTTTCACCGGCGAAGAGATCATGATCAAGGCGACCAAGAAGGTTCGCTTCCTCCCAGCAAAAGGACTCAAGGAAGTAATCGCAGGCGCCCGCAAGCTTGAGGCTGCTCCTAAGCCTCCAGCATCAAAGCCAGTTAAGGCCGCGGCCGCGAAGGCTGCTAAGAAGGCGCCAAAGAAGGCTGCTAAGAAGGCGCCAAAGAAGGCTGCTAAGAAGGCTAAGAAGGGCAAGCGCCGCTAGGCATTTTGTTCTTTCGAGAGATGGGCTGCATTCCGATGCAGCCCATTTTTCATGCCTATCCTTAACTCATGACCTCGGTCAAAGGCTCTGAAGTGGTGCGCTTTGACGCACCAGAGGGCAAGCCGCTCGGTGTGACTCCTTGGTATCGCATTGCAGCGAATGTCTTAAGGCCGTTCCTCGCACTCATAACCAAGAAGGATTGGCGAGGCGGAGAGAAGATCCCCAAAAGTGGCGCAGTAATTGTCGTCTGTAATCACATCTCTTATCTCGACCCGCTCTCATTCACGCACTTTCTCTACAACAACGGTAGAGCACCCCGGTATCTCGGCAAAAAATCGATTTTTGACTTTCCGGTAATCGGTTGGATTGTCACGAAGGCTGGACAGATTCCCGTCGATAGAGAGAGCGCCAATGCAGTAAAGGCGCTAGATCATGCAGTTGCAGCGCTAAGAGCAGGACACATGATTGGTATCTATCCCGAAGGCACTTTGACGAGAGATCCTGATCTCTGGCCAATGACAGGAAAGACTGGCGCTGCTCGTCTTGCACTCCTCACAGATGCGCCCGTGATTCCCTCTGCCTCGTGGGGCCCCGAGAAAGTAATTCCTCGATACGGAAAAAGAGTAAAGCTTTTCCCGCGGACCAAGTTAAGTATCAAAGTGGGAGACCCAGTAGATCTCTCACCGTGGCGTGGAATGGCCCATGACAATGGCGCACTTGAAGAGGCGAGTGAGGCGATCATGAAAGCCATCACAGTCTTATTGGAAGAGCTACGGGGCGAGAAAGCACCTGCAGTGAGATTCGATACTCGCAAAACTGATCTGCCTCGCATCGGAAACTTCAACAAGAAGAAGCGCTTCGGGAGAGCAACATGAAAGTATCCATTCTTGGCTCAGGTGCCTGGGGGACAACCCTCGCGCAAGTAGCAGCTGACGCTGGCCACGATTTATTGCTCTGGGGACGCAATAAGGAAGTTGTCGCTGAGATCAACTCATCACATCGAAACACTCGATTTTTGGGCGAAATCGAACTACCACAATCGATTCGAGCAACTGCGGACATTGATGAAGCATTTGCGCATGCAGATGCATTGATTCTTGCTCTGCCTTCACAGAGCCTTCGTGAAAATTTGGAAAACTGGAAGTCGCGATATCCAGCGAATATTCCTTCGATTTCGACGCTGAAGGGAATAGAGGTAAGCACTCATCTCCGCATGTCGGAAGTCTTGGCCCAGGTGATTGGACTTGAAGAAGAGAAGATCGGATTCATCACCGGGCCCAATCTCGCCAAGGAATTGGTGCGACGACAACCTGCAGGAGCAGTTGGCGCTTCTATCAATCCAAAAGTTGCAGATCTGATTGTTAGCATTTTCAAGACGCCATATTTTCGGGTTTACACATCAGATGACATTGTTGGCTGCGAATTAGCGGCGGCGCTGAAGAATGTGATTGCTCTCGCCGTGGGCATCGTTGTCGGTATGGGCCTAGGCGAAAATACTCAAGCGATGATCATCACGCGGGGGCTCAATGAGGTAACTCGTCTTGGTGTTGCGTTAGGTGCAGCTCCACTGACCTTTGCAGGACTTGCCGGAATGGGCGATCTCGTAGCAACCTGCCAATCCTCACTCTCTCGAAATAGGTCATTTGGCGAGACGATTGGACAGAGTGGCAATTCCTCAAGCGTGAGAGAGACTCTTGGTAAGACGGTAGAAGGTGTTGCAAGCGCAGGAGCAGTTGTTGATATGGCCCATATGGTCGGAGTTGAGATACCAATCATCGAGGCAGTTGCTGATGTGGTCTCCGGGAAAATCTCGCCCATGAAGGCGATGGCGACATTGAGTGAAATCGATACCGGCGCTGAGATAGATCTCAGTGGACCAGGTTGAAATGACTTCAAAGAAGAAGATCGCAGTCATCTGTGGCGGAGAGAGCCCAGAGCACGAAATCTCCTGCCTTTCGGGACTCGGAATCTTCGCAGCGATTGATAGAAACAAATATGAAGCGATCCTTCTCGGTATCGCCAGTGATGGCCGTCGTTTTATCGAGCTCAACGATCGGACAGATTTTGATAGCGATGAGAATGGTCTTCCGTTAATTCCACAGATGGGCGATTTCAAGGATATTCCGTCGGATGTAGATCTTCTCTTTCCGATTCTTCACGGGACTAATGGGGAAGATGGGGTCTTCCAGCGCTTCGCGCAGGAGCAGGGATTCAATTACGTAGGTTCAGGAGTATCCGCTTCTGCAATCGCGATGGACAAATCCATCGCAAAAGAGGCATTCACAAAGAGTGGACTTACAACAGCACATGGTGTGACCGTTGAAATTAGCGAGAGAGCACGAGAAAAGTGGTCGAACCTTAAGTACCCGCTCTTTGTTAAACCAGCTAGGGGTGGCTCAAGCAGAGGCACTATTAAGGTTAAGCGCGAAGCAGAAATGGAGCGTGCACTTGACTCTGCATTTCAATTCGATGAGAAGGTCTTAGTTGAAGAGGCGGTAATCGGCCGCGAGATTGAATGTGGCATTTTGGTAGAAAATGGCAAAGTCACTAGTTCAGTCGTAGGAGAGATTCGAGTCTTGGGCGGGCGAGAGTTTTATGACTATGAGGCGAAGTATCTGGATAACTTGACTCAATACCTGGTCCCTGCACCTATCGATGAGAAAGCAAGTGAGACGATTCGTGAGCAGGCGATTCGTGCATTCAAGGGAGTTGGATGTGAAGGTTTTGCACGAGTGGACTTCTTCCTAAAAGAATCGGGGCAGGTTGTAATCAATGAAATCAATACTTTGCCCGGTTTCACTCCGAAATCAGTTTTTCCGATGCTTTGGAAAGCCACTGGCAAGGATTACAAAGAAGTCGTCTCTGTCTTGATTGAAGAGGCGCTCACAGACCCCAAGTAGTTCTTATGGGATCCGAGCGCTACATACTTGTTACGGGGCAGGTCAGCGTTCTCGTGATTCCTGAGACCGCCTGAACCTTCGAGAGAATGAGTCGTCCGAATTCCTCCATGGAGGCAGCCTCTGCTCGCATGATGACGTCATACGGGCCGGTGACACCTTCAGCGATAGTCACTCCAGCGATGGCCGAAACGCTCTTTGCCACGCTGTTGGCCTTGCCAACTTCGGTTTGAATCAAGATATACGCCTGAATCGCCATGCCCAGAATGTAGCGCAGAATGGGCAGGGGGGAAAGATAGAAGTACAGTCAGATAAAGCTTTGGAGGTTTGGCGATGAATGAGCGCGAGGCCATCGCACGCCTTAAGGAGATATTCACTCCCTCAGAACGCCTTGCGAAAGAGTTACGAGTGGGCATTGGCGATGATGCCGCAATCTTCTCGCCTCACAATTCGCTCATTGCCACATCGACCGACATTGTCACTGAAGGAGTTCATTTCAATCGTGAGTGGAGCGATGCCAAGTCAATCGGACGAAAGGTAACGATTGCAAATCTTGCCGATATCTTCGCTATGGGAATGAGGCCAAATTTCCTTTTAGTCTCGGCGACGATAAAGAAAAGTGATGTCGATTCACTTTTTGAGATAGCCCAAGGGATACAGCGTGAGGCCACGCGCGTTGATGCACAAGTAATTGGTGGGGATATCTCATTAGGGGATTGCTTGACGGTTTCAATAACTGCAATCGGCGAGGGTGAGCGCTCAATTCTTCGAGGTGGTGCAAATCCTGGAGATAATCTCTATCTTGCCAATCTTCCAGGACGCTCACTTCTCGGCTTGACACAGTTGATGCAGGGCAAGCGACTAGATGAAGCCAGCATTGGATTTCATCTGGTTCCAGAGTTTGATTGGAGTACCTACGATCAAGTACGAGAAGTCGCAACGGCGATGATTGATATCAGCGATGGCATCGCGAAGGATGCCCGTGAAATCGCCAAAGCAAGTGGGGTCTGCATCGAAATCGAGAGTGAACTCTTAATGAGGCACCCTGACTTTCCTTCACACGAGATGATTGCATCAAGGCTTGGATTGGATCCCCTCAAGACAATTCTAGGAAGCGGCGAAGAGCACACACCGCTATTTACTTCTTCACCACGTCATCGAAGCCAGGTAGAGACTTTCGCTCATCGAGTGGGACGAATAGGTGAAAGCGTTCAGGGAGAAGTCCATCTTGATGGCGCACCTTTAGGGCTAGAGGGCTTCGATCACTTCAATTAGTAGATGCGAATCTGACTCTTTCTACTAACTTGTCGGTGTTGGTCAGAAGATCTCCATCGTGAAGTGCTCCGCCAATCAAGAGGGTTATATCCCGACCAAATTCCTTGATGATCTCTGGTACTCGTTCGAGTGTCATTCCTCCGGCGAGAGTGGGTGAGATCGAGGAGATCGTTGACATGGAAGAAAAACATTGATCGACGATCTCTGCACACTCCTTCTTGCTGAAGCTAAATCGACCGCCATGATTAGGAAAGATCGTAAAGTCCGCGCCAGCGAGTCGGACTAGCGTTGCGAAAAGCAGGTGATGGCGTAATCCATGAGTCGGATTCATCACAAAGGAACCGAGAAGTGCTGGATGGCTCACAATCGGAAGTGATATGGAGTCGTCATCTGCGATCGCGCGCATGGTGTCGAGTCCACATATGCCAGGCAGAACGAGCAGCCCTCCCGCTCCATGTTCTTTGGCAAAGCGTGCTGACTCAAACAACTCTTCAGTCGGACGATTCAGGCTCGGCGCGTAGATGGCATGTCGACCGAATTCGTGGTTGGCCTCAGCGATTGCGGTTGAAAGAACTTCAACTCTCTCTCGCCAGAGCGCCCACGGTTGATTAGCAAGGTTGTGATCATCTTTGATGATGTCGATTCCACCCTGAACCAGTGTCTTTGCCATGGTGGCAAGTTCTTTTGTCGAGAGTCCCATCGGCTTGAGTGCCGTCATAAGGAATGGTCGGTTCTCGATACCGAGCCCCGAGCGGAGACCTGCTACGCCAAATCGCGGTCCATTCAACGATTCAAGAAAAGATTGAGGGAGATTGATCTTCGTAATCAGCACTTTGGGAAAGAGGGAGATGTTTCCCCAGAGAAGATTGAGGAATTGTGGGAATTCATTCCCCACAAGGCGATCGTCGTAACCGATTGTTACCGACTTCCTTCTATCGCCCATCTCTTCAATCCGAAGCACTTGGCCCACTACTTTTTCTTGAATCCATTGCGGGGTAAGTCGGAGCGGGAATTCGACTGTCTGTTCGGTTCGAATCGCATCAATAAGTAGGTCGCTCGGATCAGAATCGATCTCATAGGTGATCTTGAACGGCATGGTGCATGATAACCGAGTGCGAAAAGTCGAAACCTTGAGTAGGGTGCAACGTCTTACTGAATGTATCTAGCAGGTATAGGAGATCAAGTGGTCTGGATCCAGCCGTCTACGGCCGAGATTGATGCGATTGTTCTCAACTCAAAGACGCTAGCAATCGTCGGTGCGTCGAATGATCCAAGTCGTCCCTCTCATCAAGTCATGCGATATCTCCTTGATCAAGGATGCTTTGAAATTTTCCCCATCAATCCCAAAGAAGAGAGCATTCTGGGGTTGAAATCCCTAGCTTCACTGCGCGATCTATCTGGCGAAGTCGATGTTGTCATTGTCTTTCGAAGAAGCGATGCCATTCCTGAGCTATTGCCCGAAGTCCTCACTCTCAAGCCAAAAGTTCTCTGGCTTCAGCTGGGAATACAACATGAGGAATCTGCTCGACTTGCAAGCGATTCAAGGATCGTAGTTGTGCAAGATCGGTGTTTCAAGATTGAGCATGCGAGAGCGAAGCGCTGATGAGTGATAACCAGGAATTTCGTCCTATAAATCTCGCTCAATGCGAACCGTTTCGATGGCAAGGCGTAGATGAGTTCATCTATAAGGCAGAAGATGGCACTGCATCTTTCAAGGATGTCAGTCGAAGAAAACTCTTTATCGAATCAGCCGAGTCTGGGATTGAACTTCGATATTTTGAAATTGGACCAGGCGGACATACGACCTTAGAGAAGCACGACCATATGCATCTAGTGATCCCAATACGGGGAAGAGGAAGTTGCCTGGTCGAGAATCGTCTCTTTGAACTCTCGATCAATGACATGATTCATGTGCCATCCTGGTCATGGCATCAGTTCAGAGCGGCCGAAGATGAGTTCCTCGGGTTTCTCTGCCTCGTTAAGGTAGATCGCGATAGACCGACGCTTCCAAGTGAGAGTGATTTAGAGCGACTTAAGCAAGATCCTCAGATAGCAGAGTTCATTAGGCATAGATAGCTCCGTCGGGATCCGAGGAGCCGTTTGAGCAGATTAGCGAGAGACCTTGCCAGCCTTGAGGCAGGAAGTGCAGACATTCTGTCGCTTGGTGTAGCCACGGACTAGCGTGCGAATGCTCTGGATATTTGGGTTCCATCGACGACGGGTGCGACGTTTGGAGTGAGATACGTTGTTTCCAAAGCTGGGGCCCTTGCCGCAGATGTCGCATACTGACGCCACGATTACTCCTTGAAGATGTGATTCCAAGATTATTTCTGGAACTGGTGTGAGGGGCTACAGGGTAGTCGCAAGGGGGCGGTTCGGGGAAATCGAAGCGAGATGCCCCTAGAGTGAGCGTGATATGCAGGAGAGAGCGCTTCTAGCAACAAGACTGGACCGACTGATCGGCCCAAAGAGCGCCCGCGCATTTGAAACCGCCTTCGGCTACGAGACGGCAGCTGACTTACTTCAACACTTTCCGCGCAGATATCTGCGCCGGGGTGAACTCACTCCAATCGATGAGATTCCTGATGGAAGTGAGGCGACGATTCTCGCGCAGGTTCTCTCGGCAAAGAGTCGCAGGATTCCAGGTCGCAAGGGCGGCCTCCTTGAAGTGATTGTCACCGACGGAAAAGCAAAACTCGCATTGACTTTCTTTAACCAAGTCTGGCGCGAACGAGATCTTCGCCCAGGAAAGCAAGGTCTTTTTGCGGGCAAGATAACTCTCTTCAATGGAAAGAGACAGCTAACTCACCCTGAATATCAATTGATACCTGATGGGGATGATGTTGATGGAGCCATCGATGGCTTCGCTGGCAAATTGATACCGATTTATCCAGCTACTTCGAAGTTGCCATCATGGAAGATCGAACAGGCCATGGCGGTGATCATTGACTCACTTAGCGCATTAGTCCCTCCAGAAGCTTCCACACTGAAAGAGCAGAGTCCGAGCCAGGTTGAAGATCTACTCAGTAAAGAATTACTTGAGGAACTTGGTCTTCCGTCACGGATGAGTGCTTTGATCTCAGTTCATCGCCCAAAGAGCGTTGCTGAGGCAGAGTCGGCGAAAGAGCGATTGACCTTTGACGAGGCGCTCATCCTGCAACTGATATTGATGAGACGTCGAAATTCGATTAGACGGCTCCATGCCAGGCGATGTTCATTCGATGGCGAGGGAATATTGGGGAAATTCGATCAAGTTCTGCCGTATGAGTTAACCGAAGGACAACGGAGAGTTTCGGCAGAGATCGCATCCGACCTTGAACATGAGACGCCGATGTATCGATTGCTTCAAGGCGAGGTGGGTTCAGGCAAGACCGTTGTTGCGATTCGCGCGATGCTGGCGACAGTCGATAGCGGTGGGCAAGCAGCGCTCCTTGCACCGACCGAGGTATTGGCGCAGCAGCATTATCAAAATCTCCTTCGCACCTTAGGGCCCTTAGCGGAGGCAGGACGACTTGATTCTGCAACCAGTGCAATCTCTGTTGCACTCCTAACCGGTTCATTGCCAACATCAGAGAAGTCGCAGATTCGTGAGCGACTGATGAGAGGTGAGATTGACCTCGTCATTGGTACTCATGCGCTAATTGCGGAACAGGTTGGATTTAAGAATTTAGCGATGGTCGTCATTGATGAGCAGCATCGCTTCGGCGTTGAACAACGAGATGCATTGCGATCGAGGAGTGATGTGACGCCACACGTTCTGGTCATGACGGCAACACCAATCCCGAGGACGGTCGCTATGACCGTATTCGGAGATCTCGACGTATCTATACTCGATCAACTCCCGCAAGGAAGATCTGCGATAGCTACCCATCTGATTCCGGTACTAGCAAAACCCCATTTCTTGGAACGTGCCTGGCAGAGAATTCTTGAAGAGGTTTCGAAGGGAAGGCAAGGCTATGTCGTCGCGCCTCGAATCGATCAGAAAGACTCTCTGACTGATGTGACATTTGGTCTCACCAATGATGTTGCCGAACGCGCTGCCAAGTTAGTCGAGGAAGATGGCGACGTAGAGATCGATCGAGAGATGGCTTCCGTGGCGGAGTTCTATCAGCTACTCAAAGATGGACCACTTAAATCAATCAGGATCGCACCGCTTCACGGCAAGATGACGGCGGAAGCAAAAGCTAAGACAATGCAGAGCTTTCAAGAAGGTGAGATCGATCTACTGATCAGCACTACGGTGATCGAAGTAGGAGTTGATGTACCTAACGCCACCGTCATGGTTATTTTGGATGCCGATCGCTTTGGTGTCTCACAACTTCATCAATTACGTGGTCGCGTCGGTAGAGGAGCGCATCCAGGTCTCTGCCTCCTTGTCACGCGCGCCGAGGAGAATTCCCCCGCAATCGAAAGACTTAACGCTGTCGCAAGCACTCTCGATGGTTTTGAGTTGGCGCGGTTGGATCTAGAGCAGAGACGCGAGGGGGATGTTCTAGGTGCGACACAGTCTGGAACTCGATCTCACCTTCGCCTCCTTCGGGTCTTAGCAGATGAAGAAGTGATTATCAAAGCGCGCGAGATTGCTCAAGGCATTCTTGAGCGAGATCCAGAGCTACTCCTCTCGCCATACTTGGCCGAGGTAGTCCAAGCGATGGAGGCCGAGAGTGAAGCCGCCTTCGTAGAGAAAGGATGAGCCATGAGAATCATCGCTGGTTCAGCGAAGGGTAGGAACCTGCTCTCGCCAATCGGTGAGAGCGCTCGCCCCACCTCAGATCGAGCACGCGAAGCTCTCTTCTCTTCATTGGAATCAGAGTTCGGAGATGTCGATGGAATCTCATTTCTCGATCTCTTCGCTGGATCCGGTGCTGTAGCAGCGGAGGCATTGAGTAGAGGCGCAGTTAGAGTTGTAGCAGTCGAAGGTGATCGAGAGAATGCAGAGGTAGCGCGGAGCAATCTCGAGATGGTCGGAGAGAGTGCAGATACTCGTGAGCGTGAAGTACATGCAGTGACGGTGGAGCGATACTTAGCTGGCGTCAATGCAGCGAAAGCATTCGATGTGATTTTTCTTGATCCGCCATATCAACATTCGAATTCTTCAATTAGAGAAATCGTAGAGACGCTTATCAAGAAGAACTTGCTCCATGAGAAATCACTGGTCGTAATCGAGCGTGAGAGCAAGAGTGGTTTCACCTGGCCATCGGCTATGCGTGAGGTCAAAGTGCGCAGATATGGACATGCCAGCATGCATTACGGCGAATTGATCTCTGCGTAAGGGAAAAGCTCACCTCTCAGAAGGAGTTTTTCAGGGCTAAACTCCCTCGGTGGCCATTCGCAGAGCTGTCGCCCCCGGATCATTCGATCCCATCACCCTTGGTCATCTTGATGTCATCGAACGCGCAAGTGGAATCTTCGACGAGGTCGTGATTGCTGTTCTGATTAACTCATCCAAAAGCGGGCTCTTCTCCATTGAAGAGCGAATCGGAATGATTGAAGAGTCAGTAGCGCCACTTGGAAATGTGCGAGTCGATTCTTGGAGCGGGCTTCTCGTTGACTATTGCAAAGAGCGCGAGATTTCAGTGATCATCAAAGGGCTTCGAGCAGTTAGCGACTTCGATTACGAGCTGCAGATGAGCCAGATGAATCTCAAGCTGAAAGGGGTCGAGACCTTCTTCATGGCTACCAAACCAGATTATTCGTTCCTTTCCTCTTCCTTGGTCAAAGAGATAGCCAAATATGGCGGCGATGTGAGCTCTTGGGTGCCAGGCAATGTCCTTAGCGCATTGAAAAGCCGTTATGGAGCACTTGGAGAATGATGATTGAACGATCAAACACTCACATTAGGAGAGGATGAACCATGGATTCTTTGGAGAAGTTAGAGAGCGCTCTCACCATGGTTCGAGAGGCGCGATCTGTTCCGCTCTCAGGCTCATGCGTCGTTCATCGCGGTGAGTTGACCGAGTTGCTTGATGAGATCAAATCTGCTTTACCAAATGATCTCTACGCTGCACAAGAGTTGATCGCTGCTCGGGATCGAATCGTCGAAGAAGGTCGTACATCGGCAGAGAGATTGATCGCTCACGCTCGTGAGGAAGTCGCAAGGATGGTCGAGCAGACTGCGATTGTGGCAAGCGCAAGAGAGGAGTCAGCGAGAATTCTGGATGAGACTAGGTCGCAGGCAGAGAATGAAAGAGCAGAGGTCGATCACTACATCGATTCCCGTCTTGCTACCCTTGAAGTGATTCTCAACAAAACTTTGGAAGCGATCAATCGTGGCCGGGAGAGACTTGCTGGCTCCACCGATAAGGATGTGCTTTCCGAGCTCGCAGATTGATCTTTTCGCCATGAGATTCTTGCTAGATATCCATGAGTTGCCGCGTCGGGCTGGGGAGTATCGGGATTACAAGCTTGATCTGGTCCTTGAAGAAGCGCTAGGGCTCGATCTGATCTCAATCGGCAAAGGCGAAGCGATCCTTGTTGCGGTGACCGCTACATCTGTCGACGAGGGTGTCTTGATTAGAGGAAAAATCCAAGGAATAGCGCGTGGAGATTGTGCTCGATGTCTCGAGCCAGTCGTCATTGATGTCGATCAGAGTTTCGATGAGTTATTTGAATATGCAAGCAAGGCAAGCGCCCTTACCGATGAGGAAGTCGATACAGATGAAATCCTCCTTGTCGAAGAAGATGATGTGGATCTTTCGATACCGATTCGCGATGCCATTCTCTTGGCGCTACCTGTTAATCCACTCTGTGATCCCGATTGCCCTGGACTCTGCTCTCACTGTGGCGTTACCCTTCGCGATGTGGATCAATACCACTCCCATGATCAACAAGATCAACGTTGGTCAGCGCTATCTGCCCTCGCCGAAAAGTTGCGAGAAGGGGAGAAAAGGGATGAGCGTTAGGGCCTGCTGAGGCTGAAATCCTGCCGTTTTTACATTCCCTAGATTGAGTGGAATACTCCCGCCCGTGCCAGTACCTAAGCGAAAACTCTCACGCTCTCGGACCCGGGCCCGCCGTTCACAATGGAAGGCGACCCCAGCCGCGATTGCATTCTGCGATCAGTGCCAGCAACCTAAGTTGCAGCACACCGCCTGTCCGACCTGCGGCACTTATAACCGTCGACAGGTTATTTCGCTTTAACTTTGAGTTTTTCAGTTAAGCAACTTCTTCCCTAGTTAGGGTCGAAACCTCAATCTCATGAATACTTCCGACGAGAACCTCAACTCCAGGCTCGCCAACCTTGGCGTTGCACTCTCGGATCAAGTCATCAATCTCGCCCTGACGCATAGATCTTTCGCATATGAATCTGGCGGAATCCCAACCAACGAACGGTTGGAGTTTCTCGGCGATAGCGTCATCGGGCTTGTGATCACAGAAGAGCTCTATCGAAGATTTCCCGAGATGGATGAGAGTGGTCTTTCACCTTTGCGATCAGGCGTTGTCAGTACGAGGGCGTTATCGCAAGTTGCGCGTTCACTTGGGATTGGGCGAGAAGTCCTTATCGGTAAAGGCGAAGAGGTGACGGGTGGGCGAGAGAAGAACTCGATCCTCGCAGACTCACTCGAAGCTCTCATCGGTGCGATCTATTTGGAGCATGGTCTTGAAAGGGCAGAGCGAGCGATCATCACCCTGATGCAGGAAGCAATTGAAGAAGCAATCTCCCGTGGCGCCTCACTTGATGGAAAGACTTCACTCCAAGAACTGGTTGCTGCTCGAGGTGAAGGGTCACCGGAATATGAGATCTCTGAATCTGGACCTGATCACGCGAAAGAATTTCAAGCTACAGCAATCGTGGCAGGAGAACGAGTCTCTGCGGGACGAGGTAGAAGTAAACGAGAAGCTGAACAAGAGGCTGCACGACTTGCTTATCAGATACTTCTTGAGCGGGGTTAGTGGCACGTGCCTGAATTGCCTGAAGTAGAGAGCGTTCGGTTAGGGCTTCAGGAACATATTCGAGGCGCAAAAATAGTTCGTGCCCTCCAGTTTCATCCTCGAGCACTCTCGCCTGAATCTATTGCGCCTCTAGCAGCAATCGATGATTGCAAAATCACATCTGTGAATCGTCGAGGAAAATTCCTCTGGTTTGTCATGGATAAGAAGCCATTAGCTCTGGTTGCACATCTAGGTATGAGTGGGCAATTTCGAATCGATGACGTTGGACAGTCAAGGCATGCTCATTGTCGAGCGCGATTTCGAATGAAGCAGGGAAGAGGCGAATTCCTACTCTCATTCCATGACCAGAGAACTTTTGGCTGGCTTCGAGTAGACGAATTGATTAAGGGAACGCCAGCATCAATCTCACATATCGCCCTTGATCCATTCGATGAAAAGTTCGATCGCAAGGCGGTGATCACGAAGCTGAAGGGAAAGCGCACCGAGATAAAGCGGGCGCTTCTGGATCAAAGCGTGATGAGTGGTGTCGGAAATATCTACGCCGATGAAGCACTCTGGCGAGCGCGAATTCACCCACGGAAGTTGGCTGAGAAATTGAGCGAGAAGGAACTCGCCACGATATTGACCTCGGTAAAGCGCGTTATGAAGAGCGCGCTTAAGGCAGGTGGCACTTCATTCGATGATCTCTATACCAACGTCAACGGCGAGAGCGGCTATTTTGAGAATTCGCTTGAGGTATACGGTAGGGAAGATGAAGATTGTTCTCGCTGTGGTCATCTCATCAAGCGAATCAAATTCACAAATCGCTCCTCGCATTTTTGCCCGCATTGCCAACCGCGTCGCTAAAGCCTCAACTCATACTTCAGACTTAATGATCCTTAACGTGGCCACCTCCGCATCATCAACGAGGTGCTCAGGTAGGTTTTACGCGTGTATTTGAAGAGTATGACGCTCAAGGGCTTCAAGTCCTTCGCCAACCCCACCACTCTCATACTCGAACCAGGAATCACCTGCGTCGTCGGACCGAACGGTTCTGGAAAGTCCAATGTCGTTGATGCGCTCGCATGGGTGATGGGCGAGCAAGGGGCAAAGTCGCTTCGTGGCGGAAAGATGGAAGATGTCATCTTTGCGGGAACAAGCGGCAAGGCGCCGTTAGGTAGAGCGGAAGTCTCGCTGACGATCGACAATAGCGACGGTGCACTTCCTATCGATTTCTCCGAGGTGACGATCTCACGAATCCTCTTTCGAAATGGCCAGAGTGAATATCAGATCAATGGTGACACGGCCAGACTCCTTGATGTCCAGGAATTGTTGAGTGATAGCGGTATCGGCCGAGAGATGCATGTCATCGTCGGTCAGGGTCAACTCGATGCAATCTTGATGGCAAATCCAGAGGAGCGACGGGCATTTATCGAAGAGGCAGCAGGAGTCCTCAAACATCGCAAGCGCAAGGAGAAGGCGCTTCGAAAACTCGAGTCTATGCAAGGCAATGTGGCTCGGATCCAAGACCTCACCGCGGAGTTGCGTCGACAACTTCGACCTCTCGGCAAGCAAGCTGAGGTGGCGAAGAAGGCTGCGACTATCCAAGCCGATCTTCGTGATGCGAAGTTGCGATTGCTTGCCGATGACATCGTTGGTTTGCGACGAGTACTCGAGAACGAGAGCAAAGATGAGAACTCATTGCGAGCGCGAAAGAGTGAGGTTGACCGCGAGCTTGGTCGGATGAGAAACCGCGAGGTCGAACTCGATCAACTGGCAGCAACCGAGGGGCCGGCGTTAAGCGCGGCTCAAGATAACTATTACAGCCTCACTGCCGAGCGAGAGAAATTACGTGCAACCGCGAGCCTTGCATCCGAGCGAGCCAAACTCTTAGCCGAAGATGTCGAAGAAGCGAAGATCACCGGGCGAGACCCTGAGGCGCTCGAAGCTGAGGCCGCCGTATTGAAAGTGGAGGAAGAGAAACTTCGCGAAGCAGTCAAGGTTGCAGCCAGTGACCTCACAGATGCAACTTCCAAGGTGAGTGCGCTAGAAAAGTCTTACCGCGATGAGGAATCGAAAGTTTCTGCGGCTCTACGCGCCCTCGCGGATCTTCGAGAGGGAAGCGCTCGGCGTGAAGGTCATCTCACTATGGTGGAGTCGAAGATTGCATCCGCAGAAGATGAGAAGAGTCGATTGCTTGCCTCCCGCGCTTCTTCTCAGGAAAGGATGGAGCGATCCACAGTTTCATTCGCAGCCCTTGAGGCTGAGCTTTCGGGCCTTGGCGCGGGTGAAGAGCGCTTGGATGCGGATTATGAGGTGGCGCGCGCTGCTCTGGAGAATGCAAAGGCTAAGGAATCAGAGTTACAGAAGCGATTAGTTGAGATTGAGCGAGATCTCTCATCTGCGCAATCTAAACGTGACGCACTACAGCAAGCTTCAATCCATAAAGATGGCGCAGGAGCACTTCTTGCCGATCCACGCGGTATCGCAATAAAGGGAAGTGTTGCCTCACTTCTTGAGATTGAAAAAGGCTGGGAGAGCGCCGTCTCGAGTGCTCTAGGTTCCCTCGCTGATGCTCTGGTCTTAAGCGATTTATCATCAGCGGTAAAGGCACTAGCGCTTCTCAAAAGCGAGAATCAAGGTCGAGCAGACCTGCTGATTCTTGGCGAAAGCAGTGGTGGCAAAGTTTCTATTCCAGCAACGCTTACCTCGCTGAGGTCGAAAGTCTCCTCGACAATCCTTGGAAATGCGATCGAGTCACTTCTACCCAACCATGTCGTTGCTGATGATCTATCTGAGGCGGAACGAATCATCAAGGAATATCCAGAAATTATCGCTGTAACCGCAGATGGGGAAATGATTTCATCGCGACTTGCTAGGGGTGGGTCCGGAAACTCCTTGATTCAGATTGCCAAGCTCATTGAGACAACTGAAGAACTAATCGGAAATCTCTCGCATGAACGCGATCGCATCAAATTCGAATCAAATACTGTGAAAGAAAAGCGCGAGGATGCAGAGCGGGCTTATGAAGCGGCGAAAGCCGAGCTCAACGAATCTGATTCAAAGATGGCATCCCTTACCGAATCAATGGCCGGTCTTGGTCAGAGCATTAAGAGCGCAAAGGATGAGATTGCTCGAATTGATACTGCAATAAGCGCGGTTGAAGCAAATATCACCAAGCTCGCAGATGAGTTGAAGGAAGCGAAGGATGCACTCACCACCGCCCCTGTATCAGCTACTGAGCCAGATACTTCGATAGCAGAGAGTTTGAAATCAGAACTTGCAACGGCGCGTGGCGTTGAAGTCGATGCCAGACTGCAACTTCGAACCACTGAAGAGCGAGTCACTGCGTTAGTTCATCGAATAGAGGAATTGATTGAGAGTGCAAAACGCGAACGTGAGAGCGCTTCGAGGCAGATCGCCAGACGTGAAGCGCGAGGGCGCGGGGCAGTAATCGCCCAGGAGATCGCAGAGACAGCGTATGAGGCTCTGATCCAGATCGAGATTTCTATCGCTGCGGCAGCTGCTGAACGAGAGCGCCTTGAGATTTCGAGATCTGATCGCGAAGGCGAGACCTTGGCTTTGAGATCGACGATTCGAGAGTTGGCCGCAGAGCTTGAGACTCTCACATCAAGTGTTCATCAAGATGAGATTGCCAAGGCAGAACAGAGACTTCGTATCGAACAGATTGAAACTCGAGCGCTTGAGGAATTCGGCCTTGATGGTCAAACTCTTGTTGCTGAATATGGCCCCGAGAACCTGGTGCCTACATTTATCGAGAGTGAGAGCGGCGAGATTACGCAAGGGGATGAAGTACCGTTTAAGCGAGAAGCGCAAGAGAAACGCCTTGCCGCTGCAGAGCGCTCGCTCACCTTGCTTGGCAAGATCAATCCTCTGGCCCTTGAGGAGTACAGCTCGCTCGAGGAGAGATTGAAGTATCTCGCTGATCAGATGGAAGATCTGAAGAAGTCACGAAAAGACTTGATGGATATCGTCAAAGAAGTGGATGACAAGGTCCTGGAGATCTTCACTCAGGCATACAACGACACCGCGAAAGAATTCGAAGGGATCTTCTCCAGACTCTTCCCTGGCGGTGAAGGAAAGTTGATTCTCACCAATCCTGACGACATGTTGACCACCGGAATTGATGTGGAAGCAAGGCCACCAGGCAAGAGAATAAAGCGACTCTCACTTCTCTCGGGTGGTGAACGTTCCCTTACTGCGGTGGCGCTTCTGATTGCGATCTTTAAGGCGCGACCGAGTCCGTTCTATGTGATGGATGAGGTCGAGGCAGCGCTGGATGACACCAATCTCGGCAGATTACTTGGCATTCTGGCGGAACTGCGCGCGAGTTCGCAGTTGATTGTCATCACGCATCAAAAGCGAACCATGGAGATTGCAGATGCCCTCTATGGCGTGACGATGCGCGGCGATGGCGTCTCTGAAGTGATTTCGCAGCGCATTCGAGAAGTACAAGCTCTCTCCTCGTAGATCTCAGATCGGAGAAGAGATGGGAATCTTTGCACGCTTCTTTGAAAAAGTTGCCTCACTCCGTGGTGAACCAACTCAAGAAGAGGTAGCTGAAATCCAAGCGACGCTCATCGCCGCAGATATCGGCCCTACCCTCACTCAAGAGATCATTAATCTCGTCAAACGTGAACGAGGAGATCTTGCCTTGGCAGTAAAAAGTGAGTTGATGAAGTGTTTTGTCTCCAATTCTCGGGAGCTGATAAGGCGCGAACCATTGACCACGTTTATGGTGGTTGGGGTGAATGGAACTGGAAAGACCACAAGCGTTGCCAAGATTGCAGAGCGTTTTCACCGCTCAGGCGAGAGAGTCTTGTTAACGGCAGCAGATACATTTCGGGCGGCTGCCATCGAACAACTTTCAACCTGGGCCGATCGAATTGGCGTGGCAATTCATTCGAGTACTACTGGATCTGATCCGGCATCAGTTGCTTTTGATGGTGCCAAGCGGGCGATGAGTGAAGGTTTCACAGTACACATCATCGACACCGCAGGTCGATTACATACGATGAGCAACTTGATGAGTGAACTTGGAAAGGTCAAGCGCGTTGCCGAGAAAGTCTCTTCCGTCGATGAAGTCCTGCTAGTACTTGATGGCACGGTGGGTCAGAATGCGATTGTTCAAGCGCGAGAGTTTATGGGTGCTGTTCCAATAACTGGCCTCGTCCTCACCAAGATGGATGGATCGGCCAAGGGCGGGGCGCTTCTTGCGATCGAGCGGGAACTTTCGATCCCGATCAAGCTGATCGGGACGGGGGAGAAGGTCTCTGATCTTGAGATTTTCGAACCTGCTCTCTTTCTCGACCGAATGCTCGCCTCGTAACACCTTCGTAACAGAGCGCGCTAGAAAGTCACCTCGACGAAATAGAACGAGGGTTCTTCTGTAACTCATTCCAACCACGATTCGCTACTCACCTCATCGTCGAGAGTCGAGTTGCGGGCACGTGAGCCCCAGTCAAGAAGAATCTTGAAGGAGTGAAGTTATGGATACCGGCGATACCGCGTGGATGCTAATCAGCACTGCGATGGTTTTATTGATGACACCAGGACTTGCAATGTTCTACGGTGGAATGGTCCGAGCAAAAGGCGTTCTCAATATGATGATGATGTCTTTCATCTCAATGGGACTCGTCGCAGTTGTTTGGGTCCTCTACGGCTATTCGATGACCTTCGGAAAAGATCTCGGATCAGGGTTACTCGGATCTCCCACGGAGTCGTTTGGTCTGACTGACATCTTGGGAAGTGACTCGCTCTTTGGCACGATTCCCACATCAGTATTTGCAGTCTTCCAGATGATGTTTGCCATCATCACAGTCGCACTCATCTCAGGCGCAATCGCTGACCGAGCTCGTTTTGGCGCATGGATCCTATTTGTCATTATCTGGGTCACGATTGTCTATTTCCCCGTAGCTCACTGGGTCTTTGATTTCGATGGCAAGGATGCTGATGGCAACGTGATCGATCCAGGTGGGTGGATCGCCAATGATCTCGCCGCAATTGATTTTGCCGGCGGTACTGCGGTCCATATCAATGCTGGCATCGCTGCCCTGGCACTGGCCTTTGTCTTAGGAAAACGCGTCGGTTTTGGCAAAGAACCATTTAAACCGCATAACCTCACTCTGGTAATGCTCGGTGCAGCGCTACTCTGGTTTGGGTGGTTTGGTTTCAACTCCGGATCTGCTGTCGCTGCAAATGCAACTGCAGGTGTGGTCATGCTTAATACCGTCGCCGCAACAGGGGCCGCAATGCTTGCATGGCTCTTGGTTGAGCGAGTGAGAAATGGCCATGCGACAAGCCTTGGCGCAGCCTCTGGAATTATCGCTGGTCTCGTTGCGATCACACCAGCATGTTCTGCGGTTGATCCCCTTGGTGCGATGGCGATAGGAGCGATTGCATCTGCCGCTTGTGCCTATGCAGTGAGCCTTAAATATCGACTCGGCTATGACGACTCGCTCGATGTCGTGGGCCTTCATTTGGTGGCAGGACTCATCGGATCCATCTTCATCGGATTCTTCGCAACCTCTTCAGCGCCGGCTGGAGTCGATGGACTCTTCTATGGTGGTGGTAGTGATCAACTCGTCAAACAAACCATCGCTAGTTTTGCAGTACTTGGCTACTCCTTCGTTGCAACATGGTTGATTGCTACGGTCATCGATCGCACGATGGGTTTCCGTATCACTCAAGAAGCTGAGATAACGGGCATCGACCTTGCAGTCCATGCTGAGTCGAGCTATGAAATTGGAAGTCAGGGTGCAACACGAGGAGGATACGCATCATGAAACTCATAACAGCGATTATCAAGCCTGCCAAGATGGAGGATGTGAAGAACGCGCTCACCGAATATGGCGTTGCTGGAATGACTGTCTCAGAGGCGAGCGGATTTGGGCGTCAACGAGGACATACTGAGGTCTATCGCGGAACTGAGTACACAGTTGACTTAGTACCGAAGATCCGAATCGAGGTACTTGTTGATGAGAGGGATGTCGATGGCGTAGTCAAGGCGATATCAAAAGCGGCATCAACTGGTGCGGTAGGAGACGGGAAAGTCTGGGTGACGCCGGTGGATCATGTGGTTCGCGTGAGAACCGGTGAGACGGGAACTTCAGCAATATAGGGAGATATCTCTTAGCGAAACCGGGGGCGAGAAGCACTTACTTCCGGTTTCGCTAGGCTCGTCGGGTGTTTGAAGGCCTCACCGAGCGAATCGCTTCGACCCTTAAGTCCTTAAGGAGCAAGGGACGCCTTGGCGCCTCCGACATCGATGAGATAGCAAGTGAGTTAAGTGAAGCGCTTCTTGAAGCCGATGTTGCCCTAGAAGTAGTCAAGGAATTCGTAGAGACGATAAAGTCGCGAAGCCTTCAGAGTTTGGCAGAGGCAACACCATCCATCAACCCCGCATCACAGATCACAGAGATCATCAATCAAGAGTTGATTTCTATTCTCTCGGGAGATGGATCACGATTCACTTTCTCAAAACGGCCGCCAACTGTGATCATGCTGGCCGGACTTCAAGGTGCAGGAAAGACCAGCGCTGCCGGCAAGTTAGCGAGATTCCTCAAATCTCAAGGGAACACACCACTTCTTGTAGCCGCTGACTTGCAGAGACCAAATGCGGTGACACAACTTCAGCTGGTGTCAGAGAGCGTCAAAGTTCCCGTCTTCGCACCAGAACCTGGAAATGGCGTCGGTGATCCCGTACGGGTCGCTAAGGATTCGATTATCTTTGCAAAAGAGAAACTTCATAATGTCGTAATCATCGATACTGCGGGGCGTCTAGGCGTGGATCAAGAGATGATGGCGCAGGCAGCGGCAATCAAGGCGGCCACAGATCCCGATGAAGTCCTCTTTGTGATGGATGCAATGACCGGACAAGATGCTGCCGTAACAGCGAAAGCATTCTCATCGGGTGTTGGAATCAATGGCATCATCCTGACCAAGTTAGATGGCGATTCACGTGGCGGAGCCGCACTCTCGGTTGCCAGAATCACCGGAAAGCCAATTCGGTTTATCTCCACCGGAGAGAAGCCAGCAGATTTTGATTATTTCTATCCAGAGCGCATGGCCTCTCGAATTCTTGGGGCAGGCGATATCGCAACTTTGGCAGAGAGCGCGAAGCAAGCTTTTGACTCCGATACCGCTGCACGCCTTGAGAAGAAGTTTGTGGAGGGTGATGACTTCACACTTGAAGATTTCTTGGAGCAACTTCAGGCAATGCGGAAGATGGGTTCATTCTCAAAGTTGCTTGGAATGCTGCCTGGCGCTCAAAGTGGCGCGATGAAGAAGCAGATTGAGGGATTAGATGATCGGGAATTGATAAGAACCCAATCCATAATCGATTCGATGACACCCGGAGAGCGACGAGATGTGAAAGTTCTCAACGGCTCGCGTCGCGCGCGAATCGCTCGCGGCAGTGGACGCAGCGTCACCGAGGTCAATGATCTTGTTGAAAGATTCCAAGCGGCGCAGAAGGTGATGAAACAGATGCGTTCGGGCACAGGTATTCCTGGTGCTCAGATGGCAGGTGGACCCGGAATGGCTGGGATGCCGGGGCTACCTGGTTCCTTTAGCGCACCTGGTCGTGGTGTTGGTGGTGCCTCCGGTGGGCGAGGAGGGAGCCAGCCTCCGAAGAAGAAGAGTCGCTCTGGCAATCCCGCGAAGCGAGCCGCTCAAGAGCGCGGCTAGCGCCCTTCGATTTGGGTGGGTAGCGATCGGCTGGCAGAATACGAAACCTGCTCGAGAGCCCCTCTACCTCTCAGCTTGATAAAGAACTGACGCTTGAGATTGATTTCTTGCGGCCCACTCGCCAGAAGCCAAGACTCTTCGAGGTCAAACCTCGATTGTTGGCGCAGCTCTTCACAACAACTAGCAGTTCTATAAAAGGAGAATACAGAGTGGCAGCTAAGATTCGTTTGATGCGTCTTGGGAAAATCAGGACACCACATTTCAGAATCGTCGTTTCGAACTCGCGTTCGGCACGAGATAGCAAGGCGATCGAAGAAATAGGTCGATACACGCCAAATGTCGAGCCTTCATTGATTCAAATTAATTCTGACCGGGCACAGTATTGGCTGGGCGTAGGCGCTCAACCATCCGAGGCCGTCACTGCACTCCTCAAAGTGACAGGTGACTGGCAGAGGTTCCATGGTCTGCCAGGAAGTGAAGGAACACTCAAAGTTGCTCCAGCCAAGGAGAGCAAGCGCATTGCCTATGAGGCGGCGGTTAAGGCAGCAGCAAACGAACCTGCCGATGGCGCAACGACTTTGAAGAAGAAAGCGCAAGAGAAACTAGCAGCGAAGAGCGCACCTGCAACTGAGCAGGCTCCAGCTTCTGTCGAGAGCGCTGACTCAGCGGAGGTTGCGAGTGAGGAAGTCGCTGCTCCTGTAGAGAGCGCACCAGAAGTGAGTGCGGAAGCTTCAACTGACGCACCATCTGAAGCTTCAACAGATACACCAGCGTCGGAGTAGGCCTTCCATGATGATTGATGAAGCTCTTGAGCATCTGGTGAAGGGAATTGTTGACAAGCCCGAGGAAGTTGTAGTCAGTGAGCGAAGTGGGCGTCGCGGCAGCACGCTGGAAGTTCGCGTCAATCCCGAAGATCTAGGGAAGGTAATCGGTCGAAATGGTCGAACCGCCCGTGCACTTCGAGCTGTCGTAAGCGCGCTCGCCGGCCGTTCAGTTCGAGTCGATTTGATCGAGACGGACGAAATCCGATCCGACCGGGATCGATAGTTCTAGGGCCACCTTCGGTGGAGTTGGTTGTCGCGCGAATCGGTCGCCCTCACGGGGTCAAAGGTGAAGTCACGGTGCAAGTGCGTACCGATTCTCCTGAAGTTCGCTTTACCGTAGGCAAGCGACTCACGACTGACCGCGAAAATCCTTCAGAACTCGTGATCGCATCGTCAAGACTTCATGCCGGCACTTGGTTGCTCACTTTCCAAGGGATTGTTGATCGAAATCAGGCAGAAGAATTGCGAGGCGTGATGCTCTCTGCTGACATTGACCTTGAAGAGGGTAGTGAAGATGGGTCTTTTCATGTCGCTGAATTGATCGGTTCCCAGGTTATCCATCGTGGAGCCTCACTTGGCTTTGTCGATGAAGTTCTCTCTCTGCCAGGTCAGGATCTGCTTAGTATCACATCTGCTGATGGCGAACGTTTGATTCCCATGGTGAAGGAGTTCATTCTTGAGATCAATCGAAGTACTAAAACCATCACTGTCGAACTTCCCGAAGGGATGCTCGACTGATGAAAATCTCAGCACTGACCATCTTCCCTGGCTATTTCTCACCGCTTGAGCTCTCTCTCATCGGAAAGGCCAAGCGTGGCGGAGTGCTCGATTTTAAGATTCTAGATTTGCGTGATTTTGCCTCTGGTGCACATAAGAGCGTTGATGACACTCCGTATGGTGGCGGGGCAGGAATGGTGATGCGCCCTGATGTATGGGGAGATGCAATTGATAGCTTCGCGTCTAAGGATGACGCGAGCGTAATTGACCTCGTAATTCTCACTCCTTCTGGCAGGCGGTTCACTCAGCGAGATGCCGAAATGTTGAGTAAGTCAGAATCTATTCTCTTTGCTTGTGGCAGATATGAAGGAATAGATGCCCGCGTGCAAGAGCACTACCGAAGAGATTCGCGGTTTCGAGTACATGCACTCTCATTGGGCGATTTCGTTCTCAATGGCGGCGAGGTTGCTGCACTTGCGATGATCGAATCGATCACGCGATTGATTCCTGGTGTGATTGGAAATCCAGATTCTCTCGTCGAGGAGAGCCATGTCAGCGAAGGTTTCTTGGAGTATCCGGTCTATACGAAACCGCCACTGTGGCGCGATATCGAGGTTCCAGAGGTCCTTCTCTCAGGCAATCACGCTGCGATTGCTAAGTGGAGAAGTGATAGGGCCGGTGAAGGTCGTTCGTAGGCGAGGGTTACAGAGTGGGAATAAGCGCGACACGCCGAGAGTTGGAGTAGGCATCTACTGGGGTTGTGGGAGTATCCGCCCCGTTAACGAGCAGAGGTAGGTGAGAAGAAGGTGGCAACCGACTACGACTCCCCGCGTAAAACGGATGAGGAGCTACACGAAGAATCGATCGAAGAGCTAAAGGCCCGGCGCGCAGACGCCAAGTCTGGGCAAGTAGATATCGATGAAGAGGAAGAAGCACAGAACATCGAGCTTCCCGGTGCTGACCTTTCTGGCGAAGAGTTGGCAGTTCGAGTAGTACCTCGACAAGAGAACGAATTTACCTGCTCACGCTGTTTCTTGATTCACCACCACACACAATTGGCTCGTGGCCAAGGTGCAAACGCAATCTGCAAGGAGTGCGCTTAATCCTTAGCAAGTGCCTGAGCGAGCGCCGAAGGATTTTTACTCGCTATGACCCAGGCGGTATGAGGGTCTCGATTATCGCGTAGCTCCACTCTCAATCCCGTTCTATCCCAGAATCGATGGGCGTGATAGGCCGCAGGATCAAAATTAGTTCCACACTCTCTCTTCCAATCGCTCCGTTCAAGGATCTTGATAGCGCCTAAATGCTCGGTCGCCACTTCTGCATCGTTGACTTGAAGCGATTCTTGGCTCACTTCTATATTTTGAATTGCGTGAAACCACCAGAGCCCAGCGAGGAAGATCGCGGGGGTTGTAAATGATGAAGCGATGAGTAATCCGAGTGCAGCCCAAATAGCGAAAGTGACCGAAGCGATAAGCGCTACGAGGCTAAGTGTTGCGCCGAGCGAGGGAAAGATCCGCTCGCTATAACGAAGTGCCTTGCTCACGGGTTCACGATATCGCTCGTGTAGCCTTCAACTATGTCCCCATCGACGCTTCCTCCAGCGGGCGCTGTAATTCCTTCGAGACATCCGAAAGCGCCAAAGCCTGGCGAGAAGATCCCATCTCACTTTGGCCATTGTTTTGGATGTGGCGACCTGCATCAATCAGGTCTTCACTTTGTGAGTTATGCCGGAGCGGGCATGAATCTCACTGGCCAATTTGTTGTTACCGATCAACATCAAGGGGCGCCAGGTTTAGCCCATGGTGGCTTACTGGCGTTGGCATTTGATGAGGCGCTCGGAAAATTAATGTGGTTACTTCGAGCGCCAGCAGTGACAGCACGACTCGAGACTGATTTTATGAAGCCAGTCCCCATCGGCAGCACGCTTTACATAACAGCTGAGATCGTGGGACAAGAGGGTAGGAAGGTCTACAGCAGGGCAGAAGGTCGATTGGATTCTCCCGATGGGCCCCTTGCGCTGCGCGGTAGCTCGCTCTATGTGATTGTCACGATGGATCACTTCATCAATAACGCACCTGAGGGATATTTCGAGCATCTACAGAAGCATCGTGAATTGGTGACTTTTATCGATCCCGAGTTTGGAATCAATCCATGAAGATCGAGATTCAACTCCTTGATCCGGATGTCGAGCCTCCCAGTTATGCCAAACCTGGTGATGCCGGCCTCGACCTTCGCTCTCGAGTAGATATGACATTGGAGCCAGGCATGAGGGCACTAGTACCAACGGGAGTTGCGATAGCAATTCCTGCTGGTTATGTCGGGCTAGTCCACCCGCGTTCTGGCCTTGCGATCAACAATGGGATCTCTATGGTCAACACTCCAGGAACCATTGATTCGGGTTATCGCGGTGAGATTGCCGTGATTCTTATTAATCATGACCTAAAAGAGAGTTTTGAAATCAAACGAGGCGATCGAATTGCACAACTCGTGATACAGCAAGTGGAAGTAGCAGAACTTGTCGAAGTACAGGAACTCGCCGTAAGTGAGCGTGGCGCTGGTGGTTTTGGATCGAGCGGTTTGCGATGAATCACGAGGATCGCGACAAGATCGTCCAGGCGCTCGGCGGTAAGAAGGGCCTCTTCGATTCAGGAATACCTTCAATAGTTTTCTTGGTCGTTTTCAATCTTCGAGATGATGTGAGAGAAGCGGCCATGGTCGCACTCGCGCTCTCGGCGATCTTGGGTGTTTTTCGTTTGCTTCGCCGAGAGAAATTGCAGAGCGCGGTTACTGGCGTCATTGGAGTTTTGATCTGCTATCTCTTAGTGAGGTCTACCGGCAAGGCAGAAGATTTTTATCTTCCTGGCCTTTTCATCAATGCTGGATATGGCGCGCTCTACCTCGTCACCAATATTGCTGGTTGGCCGATCCTTGGCCTAGTTCTTGGCCCGTTACTAGGTGAAGACCTACATTGGCGAAAAGTCCCAGAACGAAAGCGCGCATATCAGCGAGCAGGATGGCTCTGGGTCGGCCTCTTTCTTCTTCGCATTGCAGTACAACTTCCGCTCTATCTTGCCGGTTATATCAATGCCCTTGGGATCGCAAGGTTAGTGATGGGATATCCACTCTTCATCGCTGTCGCGTGGGGAACGTGGCTGATCATTAAACAAGTACCTGTGGCGAAGAAACCTGAAATTGCAGAGGGTTCGAGTTCTTAGGCGAGGGACCTCTTCCGGAGAAGGCGTTTCAGGAAACGAAGCAGGATTTCAGTTCGATCTCAGAGCTCTCATTGGCGATAAATATCAACTCATCACCCGCAGCGAAAGTGTCATGATCCGAGGGCTTGATAACGCTTTTCTCCCGCACGATCGCAACAAGTGCGACATCTCTTGGCAGGATTATCTCCTCAACAGTCTTTCCGTTGCAGGGTGAATTATCAGGAAGAGTCAACTCAACAAGGTTTGTCTTTCCGCCATGAAGCGAGAAGAGGCGAACGACATCGCCAACGCTCACTGCCTCTTCCACGAGTGCAGTGATGATGCGAGGAGTCGATACCGCGACATCTACACCCCATGATTGATCGAACATCCATTCATTCTTTGGGTGATTGACTCGCGCGACGACTCGAGGGACGCCATATTCTGTTTTCGCCAAGAGCGAAGTCACAAGATTAACTTTGTCATCGCCAGTTGCAGCGACCAAAACCTGGCAGTTGACTAGTTGTGCAGTATCTAGCGATGAAATCTCGCATGAATCGGCCAGTAACCATTCGGCTGTTGGAACACTCTCCATCTTCAGAGCCTTTGGATCTTTGTCGATGAGCAGCACCTGATGGCCATTACTAATCAATTCTCGAGCGATTGCACGCCCTACATTGCCAGCTCCTGCGATAGCGACCTTCATCATCTCTCCTTTGGAGATCCAGCAAGTGTTGCTGCGACAGTAGCAATCTCTTTATCAGCGACGAAAATGTGGAGGACATCTCCCTCTTGCAAGATGGTGCGATCAAGCGGAACTATTCCTTCGCCAAGTCGAGTGATAAAGGCGACCCGAGCGGAAGTGCCCTCTTGAATCGATGCAATCGATTGCCCGAACCAATCCCTATGAACCGGCATCTCACAGAGCTGCACATTTCCTGAAGGATCGCTCCATTCGGATTTCGCTCCTTCAGGTAGAAGTCTTCGAAGAATCTGGTCAGTGGTCCAGAGAACTGTCGCAACCGTTTGGATGCCTAGGCGTTGATAGATCTCGGCACGCGCCGGGTCATAGATTCGCGCGACTACATTGGCAACGCCAAAACTTTCTCGCGCAAGGCGAGCGGCGATGATGTTCGAGTTATCACCAGAGGAAACGGCTGCAAATGCACCGGCCTTTTCAATCCCGGCCTCTAGAAGTGTGTCGCGATCAAAGCCCACTCCGGCCACAGTCTGACCGTTGAAGTCAGCACCTAACCTTCTAAATGCTTCTCGATTCTGATCGATGACAGAGACAGAGTGCCCCAAAGCCTGAAACTGGATTGCGAGTGTGGATCCGACGCGACCACAGCCCATGATCACAACATGCACAAAGGCAGAGACTACACCCGCTTACCTTCGCATCTATGCTCCGCTTCGTGATGTCTGACTCGCACCAATCGAAGGTTTCCGTAGGGGATCTAGTAGAGGTAGAAGTCGGAGTCGTAGCGCATGGTGGACACTTCATCGCGCATCATGACGGGATCACCATCTTCGTTCGCGGTGCCGATACCGGAGAACATGTAGTTGTCGAGATTGATGAATTAACCAAGAAGATTGCCCGCGGTCATGTTGTTGAAGTGAAGCGACCTTCGAGTAATCGAGTTACGCCACGTTGTCCGTATTACATCAACTCTGCTTGTGGCGGCTGCGACTTCCAACACCTGACGCTAGATCATCAAAAGGATTTGAAAGTGAAAGTTGTTGCAGATTCCATGAAGCGAATTGGCGGAATAGATCTCATCCCAGAGTTGATCGAGGTGCCAGGGGATGGTTTTGATTGGCGGACGCGAATGGATTTCAACGCCTCACCCGGTGGTCGATTGGCGTTGCATCCAGCGAGAAGCAACTCACTCACCGAGATTAGTGAGTGCGCAATTGCGGCACGAGAGATCAACATCGAGCAGATCAATCTCGATCTCGAGCAGAGGCAAGGTGCGTGGGGAGAGCGAATACGTGTCGGGATCGATGCATCTTCATATGTTCATACAACGCTTTTGAAGCGAAGTCGACTCAAGCATCAAGTTCTTGACGAGATATTTGAGGTCTCACTTGAAAGTTTCTGGCAACCCCATCGCCTTGCACCCGAGATGTTGGTGAGAGAGTTGCAACGATTCCTTCATGGTAGGAAGGGCGAGCGAATCTTCGACCTCTATGGGGGAGTGGGTCTCTTCTCTGCCTTCATCAGCAAAATGGTGGGGGAGAGCGGCGAAGTCATCTTGGTTGAGTCTGATATGAGTTCGATCAAAGATGCGCAGCGAAAGTTCAAAGAAATCTCGTCGGTGAAAGTAATCGAGTCAGATGTAAAGAATTTCCTGGGCAAAGAGAAAGATGTCGATCGGATCGTCCTCGACCCACCACGAACTGGAGCAGGAAGTGCTGTGGTCAAGGAGATGGTTCGACTCGCCCCCAAACAGATTCTCTATATTTCCTGCGATCCTGCCACGCTTGCACGCGATAGTAAGGAGTTGGTCTCGGCTGGCTACGCGATTGCATCGCTTAGTCTCTTGGACCTTTTTCCAAATACCGAACATGTGGAGAGTGTGGCGAATTTCATCATCACCCCATGAAATCTCGAGGAAATCCCTTCTCCACTCTCGCTCTATCTGCTCAAAGAGTGAAGTCACCTTAGAATCGCCCTATGAGCCTTGACTCCTTCTCCAGCAAGTCGACCCTTGAATCTTCAGGGAAGAAGTTCACTTTCTTCGACATTACGAAACTCAAGGGGCATGAGTCGCTGCCGTTCTCATTGAAGATTCTTCTTGAGAATCTACTTCGTACCGAAGATGGGGCGAATATCACCGCGGATCAAATACGATCTCTAGCCGAGTGGGATCCAAAAGCGAACCTTGAAACAGAAATCCAGTTCACACCAGCTCGAGTCATCATGCAGGATTTCACCGGAGTTCCTTGTGTCGTTGACCTAGCAACGATGCGTGAAGCAATCTCAGATCTTGGTGGCGATCCCAGCAAGGTCAATCCACTTGCTCCAGCAGAGCTGGTGATCGACCATTCAGTGATAGCAGATGTATTCGGAAGCGCTGATGCCTTCGAACGAAATACCGATATTGAGTATCAGCGAAATCAAGAGCGCTATCGATTCCTGCGTTGGGGGCAGAGTGCATTCGATGAATTCAAAGTAGTGCCACCGGGCACCGGGATTGTCCATCAAGTCAACCTTGAATACCTTGCGCGAGTTGTTATGGTCCGCGAAGTTGAAGGCGAGCATCGCGCTTATCCTGATACTGTCGTAGGAACTGATTCACATACGACGATGATCAATGGGCTCGGCGTTCTTGGTTGGGGTGTAGGTGGAATCGAAGCCGAAGCGGCGCTCCTTGGCCAACCAGTCTCGATGTTGATTCCTAAAGTGGTGGGCTTCAAGCTCAATGGCCAACTTCCGCTTGGCACCACCGCAACAGATTTGGTTCTTGTTATTACCGAGATGCTTCGAAAGCACGGCGTCGTTGGAAAATTCGTTGAGTTCTATGGCCCAGGCGTGAGTGAACTTCCTATGGCCAATCGAGCCACTATCGGCAACATGTCCCCGGAATACGGCTCGACTTGCGCAATCTTCCCGATTGATGATGAGACATTGCGTTACCTGGCCCTGACCGGTCGAAGCGCAGAGCAGATTTCGCTCGTTGAGAGTTATGCAAAGCGCCAATCCCTCTGGCATGACCCCGCCGCAACACCTCGCTATTCCGAGAGTTTGTCACTTGATCTATCTACCGTCGTTCCATCGATCTCAGGACCTAAGCGACCACAAGATCGTATCTCTCTCTCAGAATCAAAGGATTCCTTCGCTAAAGCTCTACCTAGCTACATCAGCGAGAAGAGCGCAAAAAGTGAAGTTGCAATCACTCTTGATGGCAAATCAACTGCAGTCAAGCATGGTGATGTTGTCATCGCGTCAATCACTTCCTGTACTAACACATCCAATCCTAGTGTGATGATCGGTGCTGGATTGCTGGCAAAGAATGCTGCAGAACGTGGACTGAGTAGAAAGCCATGGGTCAAAACGACGTTGGCACCGGGATCCAAAGTTGTTATGAACTATTACGAGAAGGCAGGGCTTATCCCTTATCTCGACAAATTAGGATTCAATCTCGTGGGATACGGGTGCGTAACTTGTATCGGAAATTCGGGACCACTTCCCGCAGAGGTAAGCCAGGCGGTCAATGAGAATGACCTAGCTGTTGCCGCGGTATTGAGCGGAAATCGTAATTTCGAGGGTCGGATCAATCCGGATGTGAAGATGAATTATCTTGCTTCGCCACCGCTAGTTGTTGCTTACGCCCTTGCTGGTTCGATGAATCATGACTTTGAGCGTGACGCGCTTGGTCAAGATAGCGCTGGCAATCCGGTATTCCTTCGAGATATCTGGCCTTCTCCTGCCGAAGTCCAAGCTGTGATTGATAAGTCGATTTCTTCGGATATGTTCAAGCGAGATTATGCGAGCGTCTTTGATGGCGATCACCGATGGAAATCCCTTCCTACGCCTAGTGGCAAGACATTTGAGTGGGATGCTAAATCGACCTACGTCAGAAAGCCCCCATATTTCGAGAATATGCCACGTTCGCCAAGGCCGGTAACGGATATTGCAGGAGCAAGAGTCTTGGCACTACTTGGCGATTCTGTGACCACTGATCACATTTCGCCAGCAGGAAATATCAAGGCTGATTCTCCAGCAGGTAAGTATTTGCAGGAGCATGGAGTGGCTCGAGCGGATTTCAATTCTTACGGATCAAGACGCGGAAATCATGAAGTGATGATCCGTGGCACTTTCGCCAATATAAGACTTAAGAATCTCTTGCTCGATGGTATCGAGGGTGGATTTACCAAGAACTTCCTCCGCGATGGCACACAGACGAGCATCTATGAGGCGTCGATGGAGTATCAAGAGGCTGGAGTTCCTCTACTCATCCTTGCCGGAAAAGAATATGGATCAGGTTCTTCGCGTGATTGGGCGGCGAAGGGGACTGCACTTCTCGGAGTCCGTGCCGTCATTGCCGAATCATTCGAGAGGATCCATCGTTCAAATCTCATCGGCATGGGTGTGCTTCCGCTTCAGTTCAATGATGGCGAGAGCGCCTCAGCGCTGGGATTGAAAGGCGATGAGACTTTCACGATAACGGGCGTTATGGAATTGAATTCGGGTACGACACCAAAGAGTGTCGACGTGATTGCTACCTCTCCTCAAGACTCGCAAATCAAATTCTCTGCTCGAGTTCGCATCGATACCCCTGGTGAGGCTGATTACTATCGACATGGCGGGATCATGCAATACGTCCTCCGCTCACTTCTTGGATAACGTTCATGTCACTTCTCGAGCGAATCTCAAACCCTTCGGATTTACAACGCCTTAGTGGTGAGCAACTTGGAGAGCTTGCCACCGAGATAAGAAAATTCTTGATTGAAAAAGTCTCACGAAGCGGTGGTCACCTCGGTCCGAATCTCGGTGTCGTCGAATTAACTATTGCAATACATCGAATCTTCCAATCCCCACATGATGTCGTTCTCTTCGATACCGGTCACCAGTCCTATGTACATAAGATGTTGACGGGACGGTTGGCAGGATTTGAGAAATTGAGACAGCGAGGCGGTCTAGCCGGATATCCATCGCGAAGCGAAAGTCGCCATGATGTGATCGAGAATTCGCATGCATCAACAGCCCTCTCGTGGGCAGATGGAATTGCTCGTGGATTCAAGATCCAAGGGGAGAAAGAGCGCACTGTTGTAGCAGTGGTCGGAGATGGCGCGCTTACGGGTGGAATGTCATGGGAGGCAATCAATAACATCGCAACATCAGATGACCTTCGTCTCGTGATTGTGGTCAACGACAATGCGCGTTCTTATTCACCAACGATTGGTGGAATGGCAAAGCACCTTTCGACACTTAGAGCAACCAAAGGGTATGAGAAGTTTCTTGACTGGGGTAGAGATGTCCTGGAACGGACCCCGGTTGTTGGTCACTCCATCTATGAAGCCCTACATGGAATGAAGAAGGGCATCAAAGATATTGTCGCACCACAGGGAATGTTCGAAGATCTGGGAATCAAATATCTCGGTCCGATTGATGGACATGACATCCAAGCCTTAGAGCGAGAACTGGAGAATGCCAAGCGCTTCCAAGGTCCAGTGATTGTTCATGCCATCACTGAGAAAGGTCGAGGGCATCTACCCGCGCTCAATGACGAAGCAGAGAAATTCCATGCCGTTGGGGTGGTCGATCCGGAGACTGGCGAGCCACTCGCTAAAGGCGGAAAGTCCTGGACTTCCGTCTTCTCTAGCGCTCTGGTCAAGATCGGAAACGAGCGAAAAGATGTCGTTGCTATCACTGCCGCGATGCTTGGCCCAACCGGTCTTGATGCATTTGCTGAGGAATTTCCGGAAAGAACTTTCGATGTCGGTATAGCCGAACAACATGCCACAACTTCAGCTGCGGGAATGGCATTTACTGGGCTTCATCCTGTTGTCGCGGTCTACTCCACTTTCCTCAACCGCGCATTCGATCAACTTCTCCTTGATGTAGCGCTCCATAAGGCAGGCGTCACATTCGTCCTTGATCGCTCTGGAATCACCGGAGATGATGGACCTTCACATCATGGAATATGGGATCTTGCGTTGACCTCGATCGTGCCAGGAATCAAAGTTGCGGCGCCAAGAGATGGCAAACGATTAGAAGAGTTGCTGGGAGAGTGCATCGGAGTGAGCGATGGCCCGACAGTGCTTCGCTTTCCAAAAGGGCCGGTAACTCCAGATATTCCAGCATTCGAGCAGATCGATGGGATTGATGTTCTTTATCGGGGCGAGAGCGCTGACATCTTGCTTATTGCTGTTGGTGCGATGGCTGAATCGGCGATTGAAGCGGCAGGACTGGCCTACCGTGAAGGCGTCGGCGTTACCGTCGTTGATCCACGTTGGGTTCGACCACTGCCGAAAAAATTATCTTCACTCGCAAGGAAATTCGAGAACATAGTGGTGGTTGAGGATGGGTTGGAAAATGTAGGAATTGGTGCGGCTGTTGCAGAGTTGTTGCGTAGTGAAGGTATCCAGAGTGAGGTTACCGCTATTGGAGTGCCACAACGATTCATCGAACATAGCAAACGTGTCGCGATTCTGTCAGATTTGGGAATGAATCCAGGAGCGATTGCGCAACGGTTAGTCGCCCTTCACTCTTCGAAAGCAGTGAAGGATACGTTCTCCACTGAGATCAATCGATTACGCGATTGATCTGATCAGGCAGGAAGTGAAGCAACACCTGCTGGATGGAATCGCTTGCCTGTTACTTCCTCGCTGATTCCCTCGCGGTCTAGATAAGGAAGTATTCCGCCGAGGTGCATCGGCCAACCAGCACCAAGAAGCATGCAGAGATCGATCTCAGCTGGTGTGGCGACCACGCCTTCATCGAGCATCATCCTCGCTTCGACTGCGAGTGCACGAAGGGCTCTCAATCGAACTTGATCTGCGGTGGAAGCTGAATTACCAGCGACAATCAAAGAGAGCGCTTTTGCATCTGGCGCCAACTTGCCATTCTCGTCCTTGGTGAAGAAAGAGCGGAGACCATTCTTGACGAAATTCTGCATCGTTGGTGAGATCTTGTAGCGATCACCGAGGTTGTGGTGAAGGGTCTCAGAGACATGCAAGGCAACGGCTGGTCCAACCAAGCCAAGAAGTTCGAGAGAAGTCATTGGAAAACCTAGGGGTCGCATCGCACTATCCGCGACATCCGGAGGCGTTCCTTCATCAATCGCATCTGTCACTTCTCCCATGAAGCGAGTGAGCAGTCGATTAACGACGAAGGCGGGAGCATCTTTGCAGATGATCATCGTTTTTTTCAGTTCTTTACCGACATTGATCGCGGTCGCGCAGGTAGCGTCGTCAGTCTTGCTGGTTCTTGCCACCTCAAGGAGCGGCATGACAGCCACTGGATTAAAGAAGTGGAAACCGATCACACGCTCTGGATGAGAGAGATGGGCTCCCATTTTTTCGACCGAGAGTGAGGAGGTATTTGTAGCAAGGACGCACTCGGCAGAGACGATGGCTTCAAGCTCTGAGAAGAGTTTCTGCTTTATCTCGAGCTCTTCAAAGACGGCTTCGATGATGAAATCGCAATTCGCATATGCCTTCTTATCAACAGAGCCAATGACCAGCCCTTTTAGCCGGCGAGCGCCTTCCTCGTTCATTCGTCCCTTCGTCACGAGCTTGTCGATTTCACTATGGATATAGGAGATTCCTTTATCGACTCGCTCTTGATCTAAATCAGAGATGATTACTGGAACTTTGAGATTCCTGATGACAAGTAAGGCAAGCTGAGAGGCCATCAATCCTGCGCCAACGATTCCAAAACGGGTCACCTTGCGCGCAAGGGCAGCCTTCGGTGCTCCCTCGACTTTCTTTCGTTTCTTTTGGATCAAGTTGAATGAGTAGAGCGAAGCGCGGACAGCGTCAGTCATTACTAAGTTGCTCAAAGTCTCATCTTCGGCGTCAAAGCCTTGCGAAAGGGTGGCGTGCTGGGCTGCCTTGATCAACTCCAGTGCCTTGAGCGGAGCTGCCACATCAGCGCCGCCATACTTCTTCTTCATCATCGCATGGCCTTGTTCAATGGCTCCCTTATAGACTTCGTCCTCTTTCGAGAAGTCGCTTCGGGTGATGGTTTCGCTACCTGAGAGAATTTGCGCGGCAAACCCAAATGACTTTTCCAAGAAATCCACTGGTTCAAAGACTCGATCCACGACGCCAAGTGAAAGCGCATCTTTTGCCTTCATCATTGTGTTATTTGCAAGCGCGTTACCGATGATCACTTGGACCGCCTTCTCAGGCCCAATCAATTTCGGCAGGAGAGTTGCCCCACCCCAACCAGGAACGATGCCGAGAAAGACCTCAGGAAGTGCGGTGAATGCAGTACTGGCAAGGGTTCGATAATGACAGTGGAGCCCGATCTCGAGACCGCCACCGAGTGCAAGACCATTGATGAAAGCGAAAGTCTTCTTCTTGCTTTCGCCAAGCAATCGAAATACATCGTGGCCAAGCTTTGCGATGGCGAAAGATTGCGACTTCTCGGTGACGAAGGAGAGTCCCGAGAGATCTGCGCCCGCTGCAAAAATGAAAGGTTTACCAGTTACGGCAATTCCCGCCACATCTAGCGCCTCAGCCGCACGAATCGCTTCACCTAACTCATGAAGAGTCTGGGGCCCAAGCGTATTTGGACGATTGAAGTCTTGGCCATTATCGAGAGTTATTAGGGCGATCTTTCCGTTGAAGCCAAAAGCGGTGAGATCAACTTCTCGAAGGAGTGATTTCGTTACAACCTCATCCGGCGCGCCAGGGGGCGGTGTCAGAACCGATGAATTCATTTATTTCGCTCCCTTGTAGTTGGGGTTTTCCCAAATGACTGTGCCACCCATGCCAAGGCCGATGCACATAGTGGTGATTCCGTAGCGCACGTCTGGGCGCTCCTTGAATCCTTCAGCGAGATTGAGCATCAATCTGATTCCGGATGATGCAAGTGGATGGCCGACTGCAATCGAACCACCATAGATATTGACGCGCGGATCATCATCAGCGATGCCAAAGTAATCGAGGAAAGAAAGTACCTGGATAGCAAAGGCTTCATTGATCTCAATAAGACCAATTTGATCCATCGTCATTCCAGCTTTTTCAAGCGCCTTCTTAGTCGAAGGAACAGGTCCATATCCCATCACCTCTGGCTCTACGCCAGCAAAGGCGAAAGTAACCATCTTCGCTTTAATGGGCAGTCCCAGTTCTCTTGCTTTTGCTTCGCTGGCAAGAAGTGCAGCTGTTGCGCCATCGTTGAGGCCAGCTGCATTACCTGCAGTCACTCGTCCAGCTGGACGAAATGGTGTCTTGAGAGCACCAAGTGCTTCGATGGTAGTTCCTGGCCGTGGTGGCTCATCGACTGTTGCAACACCCCAACCGAGTTCGGGGGTTCGCACTGCCATAGGAATGAGATTTCGCTGGATGACACCACGTTGATAAGCCTCTTGGGTCTTGTTCTGTGATCCCACTGCATAGGAATCGGCGCGCTCCTTGCTCAAATGTGGCAAGCGATCATGTAAGCGTTCTGCAGTCGCTCCCATGGAGAGCGCATCGGTGTCGACCAATTTCTCAGCGAGATAGCGAGGATTAGGATCAATGCCATCACCCATCGGGTGATTACCCATATGTTCAACGCCACCTGCGATACAGAGTTGATTGACGCCCATCGCAATCGAACCGGCAAGAGTTGTTACCGCGGTCATCGCTCCGGCGCACCAACGATCGATTGAATAACCAGGAACCGTGTTCGGCAGTCCTGCAAGGAGTGAGGCGCTCCGTCCAATATTCATTCCTTGATCACCACTTTGCGTAGCAGCAGCAATCGCAACATCATCGATTTGATCGAGTGGAACTTGTGGATTTCGTTCCAGCAACCCACGAATCGCTCGCACCATGATGTCATCGGCGCGAGTGCCCGCATAGAGACTTCCGGCCTTACCAAAGGGAGTGCGTACTGCGTCTACAAGCACAACTTGTCGCTGCGCAGTTCCATTCTCTTGACCAGTATTTCCACCAGATTGTTGAGAGTTATTGACTGCCATAGCCATTTCCAATCCCTTGGGGTCACCGTGGTTCGTGGCCCTAGCTATTCGCCTCGGCCACGGAGCATGTTACCCGTCAGTATTGGGACTGAACAGTAAAGCCTCGCTTCATTCTTCAGGCTGTGAATCCGTTGGCTCATCTTTCATTATCAATGGCTCACTCTCGTCGAGGGCCCGGACGATGATTTCTGAGGAAAGGTTGACTTGCCACGTCCTAACACCGAGTTCAAGGAGGAATGCCTTCGCTGAATCAAGGTCAAAGGTTCGTTTCTCGCTAACCCAGATGAGCCTTCGAACAGATTCTGGCGATATGAGATTTTCAAGGGGAATCTTGAGTTCGTGCGAAAGGGATTGAAGATGAAATCTTGCGTGCGTGAGACGGGCATAAGCAAGTGGAGCTTTCTCTCGCCAGACTTTGACCGGTGGAAGAGAATCTGTGGCGGAGCGCATGGGTGGTAAATCCCGATCGGCGAGTTCGAGAGCACGAAGAATCGCCGCTTGCCATTTTCCAATGTGCTCCACACCCTTCCTTCGAGCGCTCGGAAGAGTTCGAATCATCTCGGCACCATTGGAATTGAATTGTTCGATAGTGATCTGCGAAGTCGCAACCGCAAGATCGGCAATTGCAAGATCGGGAAAGAGCCGACCTGGTGCGATATCAAGCTCGCGCGCTAGCTCGTCACGAGTGATCCAGAGTTCTCGAACCAGAGCGAGAGCGCGGCGCCCTTTGACCTTATGCATCCCCGATGTTCGACGCCATGGATCCTTTCGCGGTGCCGGCGGTGGCGCATCAAGTATCGAAGCGAACTCTTCTTCTGCAATGACATTTTTTCCTTGCTCAATAAGCGCACGCAAAACCCCATCGTAGATATCAATTAGTACATCGACATCGAGTGCGGCATATGCGCGCCACTCAGGATGAAGCGGGCGGATAGACCAATCAACCGCACTATGTTCCTTCGCGAGGGAGAGGCCCAGAAGTTCTTCCGTTAATGGCCCAAGTCCGACGCGAGGAAAGCCAGCCAATCGCGCGCCTAACTCAGTATCAAAGAGTCGTGCGGGCTTCAATCCAAATTCGCGAATACAGGGGAGATCTTGCGTGCTGGCATGGATCAACCAGAGCTCTTCATTGAAAGCTTCATTGAACTCCTCGATGATCTCACTCTTGCCGCGAAGTTCTATCGGGTCGATGAGGAAAATCCTGCTCCCTCGCCTGTAGAACTGAAAGAGATATGCGTGCGAGTTATAACGATAACCCGATGCCCTCTCCGCATCGACAGCGAGTGGACCCACTCCTTCTTGAAGCTCTTCGATAGCAGCGAGGAACTCTTCGCTAGAAACCACCAATGGAGCAACTTTGGCTCGCGACCTTCTTAACGGGGTGAGTTCACTCTGATGAGAGAGCGAATCGCTCTCACCTGTTTCAGCTCTCATCTCAGAAGCCATCAAATCTTCATAACGCTTGACGAGAAATCAACGGCGACGAGAGAGCGCACTTACGCCGTCAGGGAGCGGCACAATTCCAGCGACCATCTCCAAGAGCGCAAGCCATGCCTTCGCATGATTTAAGAGTGAACTTCCGTCGATTGGGGTCCATGAGCCCCGAATCTCAATCTCGGACTGATCAGGTTGTGGCGCAAGTTGTCCAAATGATTTGCTGGCGACTCGAGTTACCGTTCCACTCATGGCAATAGCGCGTGCTTCGTTGCTCTCAAGTGAATCCTCCAGCCAACTCCATCCCACATCATTAAGGAGTGGATCTGCAGCCATATCATCGTCAATCGGTGCTCTGACGAATGTGACGGCACGGAATTCCCCTTGCCAGGCTTCCTTGTACTGCGGATCGGCAAGGAGAACGAATCTTCCCGTTGCCAGATAGTCGTCACTCTCCTCGATAGGGCCAGAGGGAATTTCTGCAGTAACGGCATATGCGTGTGGGGCAAGTTTCGAGGGTGGTGGGACTTCTTCCATGATCACTTCAGAGCGAAGTGGTAGCAACGAGATTTGATGGACGAATTCATCGAAGTACTGAGTGATCATCGAGGCCGAGCGATGAGTTTCTGCGCCATGGAAATCATTAGCGAGTATGGAGAAGACACTGGAAAAGGGTAGAAGGCGAGGTCCTCGCAATGTGGGAGGCGCGAGTAACCTTTGCCCTCTATGGCTGCAATCCTTGCACTTCTATCAAGTCTGCTCTGGGGAAGTGCTGATTTCCTTGGTGGCACACTCTCGAAACGGCATCGTGCATTTGCAGTCACGGGCTTATCCCAAGTATTCGGTCTCGTGGTTGGACTGGTCGCAATGGTTGCCACCGGCGCCTATCTTGCGCCAACACTTGCATTTGATGGCTTCTTTATCTCAGGTGCGATCGCTGGAGTTGCTGGACTCATAGGTCTGGTTTCACTCTATTCAGGTCTTGCAACGGGACGAATGGGTGTTGTTGCTCCCATTAGCGCACTCTCTGCACTCGTGCCGCTTGCGATCGCATTTATCGAAGGTGAGAGAGTAAGTGCGCTTCAAGTGCTCGGTATGGGCATTGCACTTGCTGGTGCATTTATGGCGAGTGGTCCAGAACTTCGTGGCGCATCAATTCGTCCGATACTCCTCGGTCTCTCTGCCGCTATCTTCTTTGGAATCTCACTGACTTTTTTATGGCAAGGATCAGAGGAGAACCCACTCCTGACCATGGTCTCGATGCGCATCGCATCAGTCTCGATTGTTATCTCCGTAGCTATTGCTATTCGAAATCGTGGCAGTTTCACGAAACGAGATATGCCAGCTCTCATATTCGTTGGTTCCGCTGACTTTCTTGCCAACCTGACTCTAGGGATTGCAACCACCAAAGGTCTTGCCTCTGTTGCCTTTGTCTTAGGCTCACTCTTTCCGATTGTTACGGCGCTCCTTGCTTTTGGCATCCATAAAGAGCGGTTACTTAAAGTTCAATACTTCGGAATAGTAGCTGCCGTTGCAGGTGTAGCAACGATTGCAGCGAGTTAATCGCGTCTATAGATCTCAAAGGCGTTCTCTTCATCCATTTCTTGTAAGATTACTGTCCAATCTTTGATCCGCGAAAGGTCGAATACTGGACTCGTCGCATCATCGCTTCGCCTCGTGGTTTGAGTGATGTGAATCTGATCGATCACATTCGCATCGAGTAGTTGGTGGAGGAGATTCGGTCCAGCTTCGACAAGGATCTTGCTGCCGTATCGCTTCGCTATCTCGAGAAATTCCTTCGGCCAATCTGAAATCGCCCTCTGACTTTTCGAGTATGAGATGACGGGAAGAGAAGTGAGGTGATAGGGCTCGCTTCGGTGCGTCTGACCGCCCACTACGATGCAATCCGCCCAAGCCCTGAGCTGATGAAACCTCTCTCGATCACTCTTCGAGCTCAAAGGAGCAGAGTTCTTGCCGGATCGCACTCGACCAAGGGGGTCGATAAGAATATTTGCGCGGGATTGATAGTCGCGGACCATGTCAGTGGTCGAATCTAGCCTTAGGGGCATGATTATTGATTGCGAATCTTGTGCCCTCTTCGATCCAGCTTTGGTCGAGAATCCTGCCTGCAACGATTGTGTTGTTTCGGTAATCATCTCGATGGATACCTTGACCCGAAAGATAAAGCCAGAGATTCCTGATGAGACTGAAGAGGCACTCGCTCTTCTCTCCTCCCGAGGAATTGTGCCTCCGCTTCGCTTCAATCCTGTGAATTTTGGCTGAGATTACGCTCAAGCTGTGATCTCGGATTGAGGCTCGCGCGAGGCGACCATTACTCTCAGGCTCATGCCTCTCCTTCGAGTGCTCTCACCAGCGCTTGCCATCGTCATGGCGATCTCCTTGGCGCCGCTTGCGCAAGCGAAACAGACGATCGAAGAGGTTCGAGCTCAAGTAATCGTCTTGCAAGAAGATGCAGCTGAAGCTGCGGAGGGCGCGCAAGCCGCGAAGGTTCAACTCTCAAGGCTTCGAAAACAACTTCAATCAGTCCAAGCCCAGGAAGCGAGTCAACAATCCTCACTAGAGAAACTTCGAGGATCGCTAGGTGCGATTGCCAACGCTCAATATATGAGTGGCGGCCTCTCTCAATCGCTGGAACTTCTCTTCTCCTCTGACCCAACTCTTTATCTCTCATCGGCAGGCGCCCTTGAAACTGTCACCCGAGGCAAGAGCGTGCAACTTAGAAAGTATGCGGTTGCAAAGCAACGCTTGGAGGCCACCTCAATCACGGTAGAGCAGAAAGTGGCCATCGTTGCGGCAACAGAAGCTCGATTCAGAAAACAAGCTGCCCTAGCTCAGTCAAAACTCAAGGAAGCTGAAGCACTCCTCAAGAAATTGCGAGCCGAAGATCGCGCCCGATTAGCCGCATTGAATAAGAAGGAACAGGACGCGGCACAGAAGAAATCACTCGCGGCAGCAAAAGGTCTTAATGCAGTCTCGGGTCGCGCGGGGTTGGCGCTTCGCTATGCCTTCCAACAGATTGGCGATAACTATGTGTTCGGAGCCGCTGGTCCAACGAGGTGGGATTGCAGTGGGCTGACCATGCGGGCATTCCAGTCGGCGGGAGTTTCGCTGCCACATTCATCAAGGCTTCAGTTCAATCGAGGACGAAGCATCTCCCGAAGTGCACTCAAGCCGGGCGACTTAGTCTTCTTTGGCCGACCTATCTCGCACGTTGGAATCTACGTTGGCGGAAATCGCATGGTTCATGCGCCACGTCCTGGAGCCAGAGTTCAGATAGCGACTTTCGGAAGTTGGTTTGGACGAAAGCCCTACGTCGGTGCCCGTCGCCTCTAACGCATCAGTACTTCTTATCACCAATGACTTCGGGCCAAGGGCCGGGGGCATAGAAACATTCATCCTCGGACTTCTTGAGCGTATGCCTAAGGGTTCGTGCCTCGTCTACACATCAAGCCAGGAAGATAGTGAGGATTTCGATCGAAGATGGCGAAGAGATTACGGAGTGGAAGTCATTCGAGATAGAGCAAGAGTTCTCTTGCCAACTCTGAGAACGGCTCGAGATGTAAAAAAGATCCTGAAAAATAGAGAAATCACACACATTTGGTATGGCGCAGCCGCCCCTCTGGGATTACTCAATCCAACGCTTAAGAGATATACGGGCAAGAAATTAAAGCAATCATCATCGATGCGAACCATTGCGCTCACCCATGGCCATGAAGTCTGGTGGGCAAAGATTCCACCATTCTCACTCGTTTTCAGAGTAATCGCACGATCACTCGATCAGATTGGCTACCTCACTACCTATACACGAAATGAAATCGCTAAAGGGATGCACGCATCAGATCACGCCAAGCTTCGCCAAATCGCACCAGGAATCGATATCAATCACTTCAAACCGAACCGTGATATCGAATTTGAACGAGTTTTTCGCGAGCGACATGGTCTCGAAGGCAAACGTCTAATCATCTCCGTCGGCCGTCTAGTTCACCGAAAGGGTCAGGACAGACTCGTCGAAGCGCTCCCACGTATTCTTGATGAGGTTCCCGATGCCCATCTACTACTTGTTGGCGAAGGTCCGCATCGTAAGGAACTTGATCGCCTTGCCTCAAAATGGAATGTTGCATCGGCGATAACTTTCCTGGGGCGATTGCATCTCGATGACTTACCAAAACATCTTACGCTTGCCGAAGTCTTTGCCATGCCCTCGAGAGATCGCCTTGCAGGTTTGGAAGTGGAGGGTTTAGGTATCGTCTACTTAGAGGCAAGTAGCTGCGCTCTTCCAGTAATCGTTGGGAAATCGGGTGGCGCTGTCGATGCGTTGATTGACGGCGAAACTGGTTTGCTCGTTGATGGCAAGAGCATTGATGAGATCTCTAGAGCTTGTATTCGACTCTTGAAGGAGAAAGAGTTCTCTACCTCTTTAGGGAGACGTGGAAGTGAGTGGGTCAGGGGCGAGTGGAGTTGGGATCGCTGGTCGGCAGAATTCCAAGACGCCTTGCTTGGTTAATCGCCTCAACGCGATTTCGTGAATTTAGTTTGCGGTAGATCGATTGTAAATGAGTCTTCAAAGTGCTCTCAGATATGAAGAGCGCTTCGGCCATCTCTAGATACGTTCTGCCTTTCGGTAGTTGCTGGAGAATCTCGAGCTCTCTAGCGGTAAGGGTCGTCTTCTCGCGTCGATAGGTGAGCGCTTGGCTCCACCCTTTGCAGTGAAACTGCAACGGTAGCCTCACTGCAAGTTCAATGGTGTCAATCAGCTCTGAGACCGGAGAACTCTTATCGATAAATGCAGATGCTCCATTATCAAAAGCTGCTAGAACATACTCCGGATGATTGTTCATCGAGAAGACGACGATTCCTATAGTTTGTGATAACTCTCTGAGCCAGAGGACGAGTTCTAGCCCTGAGTTGTCAGGAAGGTGAATGTCGATGACCACCACATCAGGTGGCAGTAAGGCAATCCGCGCCTGTGCTTCAGCGAATGAAGCAGCCTCAGCAACTATGTGGTTGCGGTCACTGCTCTGTATCGCTCGCTTTACACCTTCGCGCACGACGGCGTGGTCGTCAACGATAAGAAGATTGAGCGATCCTTTATCCATTATCAGGGCCCAGCCGTAACAAGAATCCACTTTCAGTCGATTCAAGGCTAGCCCGAAGAATCTCTAATCTTTCCTTGATGCCAATCGCGCCAAATTTCAACTGGTTGTAATCAACCAGCCTTTCTGAAGTTATCTCTCCGAAAAATTGGGCAGCGATGA
>Ga0194119_10000616_pt1 | contig 67463 bp, 69 predicted proteins | sample TA2MahC100mmetaG_FD_148620 | JGI IMG/M metagenome (GOLD analysis project Ga0194119, IMG submission 148620) | Freshwater microbial communities from Lake Tanganyika, Tanzania - TA2015018 Mahale Deep Cast 100m | ecosystem: Environmental > Aquatic > Freshwater > Lake | place: Tanzania: Lake... | reverse complement strand
CAGACGCCCGATGACCGTGTGAGACAATTCGCCGCGTTTCAACTGCCTGCAGCCGAACACGCTGCGTCTCGCATTCGATGCTGCTCTGGACCATCGTCGGCTGTCTGACTGTTGTGGCGCTGCTGCCGGTGCTCTGGCCTCTGCTCGCCCGACGCGTGGCCGCGTCCGATCAGATCAACGCTGAAAGCGATCCGCTGGTTGCCGTTTACCGTGACCGGCGCAGGGAAATTGAACGCGAACGCGATGCGGGCCGCCTGTCGGCAGATGAAGCATCAGCCGCCATAGACGAACTGGTGGCGCAAATGGCGCGTGAGCTGCCAGAGCAGGCCGCAGCAACCACCATTTCCCAGCCTGCTCGCAGCACCCTGGCTGCCCGGATAGCCGCCCTGGCCATTGCCATCATCGTGCCAAGCTTGTCGTTTCTGGTCTATCAGACGGTCGGTGCACCGGAACTTGCTACCGGTGAAATGGCCCTGGGTGATGGCGAAATCGACGAGCATAAACTTGATCAGATGATCGCCGACCTTGAGCGCCGCGTGCGGGGCAATGCCGACGATACCGAAGCGTGGATGATGCTTGCCGGCGCTCGCAAATTTCGCGGCCGTCTGGCCGAGGCCAATGAAGCGTTCGAAGAGGTGCTTCGTCGAACCGCGCCGAATGCCCGGCTGCTGGCCGAGTTCGCCGAGTCACTGGCCATCACGCGTGATGGCCGATTCGACGGGCGTCCCATGGCGCTGCTTGAGCAGGCGCTGCGACTCGATCCCGATGATCCCAAGGCCGTGGCACTCATGGGCGCGGCGCAGTTCCAGGCGGGTAATCTGCAGGCGGCGCGCGTCCATCTGAAACGTCTGCTCGATTCGATGCCCGCTGAGCAGCCGCAGCGCGACGCGCTGCGCGACGTGCTGGCCCGCATCGATGCTCAACTCGAGGCAAGCGGGTCGCGCGACAGCGCACCTGGCGCCACCGCAGCCGCACCGTCTGAGGCGGTCACTGGCGAAATCGCCATCGACCCCCAACTCGCGGCACAGGCTTCCTCGGCGCGCACGCTGTTCGTCACGGCACGAAGCGCAACCGGTCCACGCGTACCCCTTGCGGTGCTGCGGGTGGATAACCCGTCGCTGCCGCGGGTGTTTCGACTCGACGATTCACTCGCGATGGACACTGCGCGACGTCTGTCGTCGGCTGATCAACTGATCATCGAAGTTCGCCTTAGCCGAAGCGGCAATGCGCTTCGCGAACCCGGCGATCTGATCAGCGAACCCGTCGCCGCCCGCCCTGGCCAGAGCGGACTCAAGCTTCGGATCGATCGGGTCGTTCAACCGTGACCGAGGCGGTGGCTCGACCCGACCCGCAGTGGGCCTTCGAGTCAGCTGAGGCGTCCGGGCTTGCTGTGGATGGCCTTGCCTGCAGCGCAGGCTACCGGCTGTTGTTCAAGTCGCTCAGCTTTCAACTGCCTCCCGGTCAGTGGCTGCGGCTCACCGGCCCGAATGGCTCGGGAAAATCCACGCTGATGCGGGCCATTGCCGGCCTGGGCAGGCCTGCCGAGGGCCGCGTCATGTGGGACGGTGTTGCGCGTCAGTCGGGATCAACCGAATGGCATTCGGTGATGCTGTATCAGGGCCATGCCGCGGGCTGGAAGGACGCGCTCAGCACGCGCGACAACCTTGTGCTTCAGCGGGCACTTGACTCCGGAATGCCAGCCGAGCACGCGAGGTCCGAGGTCGACGCCCTGCTCGAGCGATGCGGCCTGCTCTCGCGTGCCAACCTGTCGTTTCAGCGTTTGTCGGCAGGTCAACGGCACCGCCTCTCGCTTGCGCGACTGGCGGGTGCGCAACGAAAGCTCTGGCTGCTTGATGAGCCCACCACCGCGCTCGACAGTCATGGGCAGGCCCTGTTCGGGCGACTCTTGAGTGAGCATCTCACCCAGGGCGGCAGCGCAGTCATTGCCACGCACCAGCCGATTGACTGCGACCGGCCGCCCATTGAACTTGATCTGGGCGCCCGGGCAGGCACCATGCCGGCGGCGGCGGGCTGATGGCAGCATCATCACGCTACCCGGCAAGCCCGCCTGCCACCGCGCTGGCTGCTCTGCGCTGGGCGTGTCTGCGCGATCTCAGGCTCGCGCTGCGCAGCCGCGGCGAGGTTGCGCTGGTGCTGGTGTTCTTTGTGCTGGTGGGATCGATGTTTCCGCTCGCCATGGCGCCCGAAGCGTCGCTGCTACGCGCCATCGCACCCGGTATCGCCTGGGTCAGTGCACTGCTTGCCACGCTGCTCAGTCTTCCCAGGCTTTTTTCGGCGGACCACGCCGACGGCACGCTCGAGCAGATGCTGCTGGCACCGGCCCCGCTGTCGGCGCTGTTGTCGGGCAAGGTGCTGGCCCACTGGCTGACCACGTCGGCGCCGCTGGTCCTCCTGTCGGCGCTATCCGGCCTGCAATTCAACCTCGATGGCGAAGGGATTGCGATTCTGGCGGCCAGCCTGCTGCTGGGCACGCCGCTGCTGACCTGGTTGGGCGCGGTGTCGGCTGCGCTCGCGCTCGGCACGCGGGGCGGCTCCACGCTGCTGGGTCTGCTGGTGCTGCCGCTCGCTGTGCCGGTCCTGATTTTCGGGGCGGGATCGGTGGAATCTGCGGCCGCAGGCCTGGGTGCGGAGGCGCATCTGTCGCTGCTCGCCGCCGGATCCATCCTGGCGAGCATGGTCGGCCCGGCAACGCTGGCGCTGGCGGTTAGAATCGCCCACGAGTGATATGGCTGCGATGAACTGGTTTCGATTTGCTTCGCCCGCGTCGTTCTATCCAATTGCGGGTCCGTTGACCGCCGTGTTCGGCTGGGTCGCGGTTGCGCTCGCCGTTGCCGGCCTGTACGTTGGGTTCGTCATTGCACCCACCGATGCACAACAGGGCGAGTCCTACCGCATCATCTTCATCCATGTCCCTGCAGCATGGATGGCCATGCTTATCTATGTGGTCATCGCATTCTGGTCACTTTTCTCGCTCACGCTCAATGCGCGGCTTCCGGCCATGATGGCCCAGGCGCTGGCCCCAACCGGCGCCATGTTTGCATTCATCGCACTCTGGACAGGCGCATTCTGGGGGCGGCCCACCTGGGGCACCTACTGGGTCTGGGATGCCCGCCTCACCTCCACGCTGGTGCTGCTTTTTCTCTATCTCGGGCTGATCGCGCTGCGGTCGGCCATTGACGACCCGCGGCGCGCCGATCGCGCCTGCGCGCTCCTTGCGCTGGTGGGGGTCGTCAATGTCCCCATCATCTATTTCTCGGTGCGTTGGTGGAACACCCTGCATCAGGGTGCCACCATCTCCATGACCGCCGCCCCGAAAATGGCGCAAACGATGCTGACCGCCATGCTGCTGATGACCTTTGCAGCCTGGTCGTACGCCATCGCCACCGCGCTGCACCGGGTGCGAACGCTCATCATCGAGCGCGAAGCGCTCAGCGACTGGGTCGGCCGATTCATCGCGGAATCACCGGCCAAGGCAGCCAACGATCCGGCCGCCGCACCAAGGCACGGAGGCGTCTGATGACAGAGTGGCTGGCAAGGGGCGGGCACGGGTTCTTCATCTGGAGTTCCTACGGCATGTTTGCGCTGGCACTGGTCATCGAGATCGTGGTGCTGCGCCGCTCACGACGCAGTGCCATCGAGCAGGCCCGTGCCATGCGCGCCGATTCCCAGGCATCATGAAACCGCGCCATCGTCGACTCGCCTGGATTCTTGCCGGCCTGATCGCGCTGTCGGTCGCCACCGCGCTCGTGCTGAATGCGTTTCGCAGCAACCTGGTGTTCTTCTTTACACCCAGCGAAGTGGCGCAGGGCAAGGCGCCCACGGGTCGGGTGTTTCGAATCGGTGGCCTGGTGGGCGACGGCAGCGTTCAACGCGAAGGCACCACCGTCCGGTTTACCGTTACCGACAATGTGCACACCATCGCCGTCACCTACACCGGTATCCTGCCCGACCTTTTCAAAGAGGGGCGAGGCGTGGTGGCACAGGGCCTGGTCCTGTCAGACGGCAGTTTCCAGGCTCGCGAAGTGCTCGCCAAGCATGATGAAAACTACATGCCCCCTGAGGCGGCGGAAGCGCTCAAGCGCGCCGGCCATCCAATCGGTGCGCCCGACCAGTTCAAACAGAAGCCAGCTAAACCATGATTGCTGAAGTGGGTCATTTTGCGCTCGCGCTATCGCTCGCGCTCTCGGTAATACTCGCAGTATTACCCATGGCGGGCACGTTTATGCGCCCCAGCGGTACCGCACGGGCCTTTACCGATACCGCACGCCCGATTGCCGCAGTGCTGTTTTCGCTGGTACTGCTTGCCTTCCTGTGCCTGAGCGCACTGTTTGTCGGCAATGACTTCACCGTATCGCTGGTTGCCACGCACTCCAATCTGTCTCTGCCCATTGCCTATCGGGTGGCCGCCACCTGGGGGTCGCACGAAGGCTCCATGCTGCTCTGGGTGCTCATGCTTACCGGCTGGACCGCAGCGGTCGCAGCCTTCTCCGCGTCGCTTCCTCACGTGCTTCGCACGCGCATCCTGTCGGTCATGGGCGGCATCACCATCGGCTTTCTGATGTTTCTGCTGTTCACGTCCAACCCATTCGAACGCCTGATTCCTCCCCCGGCCGACGGGCGCGACCTGAATCCGCTGCTGCAGGACCCGGGCATGGTCTTCCATCCGCCGCTGCTCTACATGGGCTATGTGGGATTGGCGGTTGCCTTCGCATTCGCGGTTGCCGGATTGATTGGCGGGCGGTTCGACGCAGTGTGGGCGCGTTGGGCCCGTCCCTGGACCACGGTGGCCTGGGCGTTCCTCACGCTGGGCATCGCGCTGGGTTCGTTCTGGGCTTACTACGAGTTGGGCTGGGGCGGCTGGTGGTTCTGGGACCCGGTTGAAAATGCCTCGTTCATGCCCTGGCTGGTGGCCACCGCGCTGATCCATTCGCTGGCGGTTACCGAGAAGCGGGGCGCCTTTCGAAGCTGGACCGTTCTGCTCGCCATCCTCGGATTCAGTCTGAGCCTGCTCGGCACGTTCCTGGTCCGCTCGGGCGTGCTTACCTCCGTCCACGCGTTTGCCACCGACCCGGCGCGAGGCGTGTTCATCCTCATTTTCCTGGCTGTGGTCATCGGTGGGTCGCTGCTGCTGTATGCATGGCGCGCGCCCGCGCTGGGTTCGGGCAGCGGCTTCGCGCTGATATCCCGCGAGTCCATGCTGCTCGCCAACAACGTCGTACTGGTGGTTGCCATGGCGGCAGTGCTGCTGGGCACGCTCTACCCACTCGCGCTGGATACGCTTGGCATGGGCAAAATCTCGGTCGGTCCGCCCTACTTTGAAGCCGTGTTCTATCCGCTCATGGCGCCCGCCATGTTCCTCATGGCGGTCGGACCGCTCACGCGCTGGAAGCAGGCGCCGCTGCCCGATATCGCAAGACGCCTGCGGTGGGCTCTGGCGGTCGCCATCGCTGCAGCGCTGCTGCAACCGCTGACCACCGACGCCGGTTTCCGCCCGCTCGCAGCAAGCGGCCTGGCATTTGGCCTCTGGATCGCTGCTGGCGTCGTGGTCGCAATGCTCGACATGCTGAAAGCACCGGACGGGCGAGTCCGGGCCTCACGCGCCCGGCTTCACCCCGCGTCGGTCTGGGGCATGCAGCTGGCGCATTTGGGGGTTGCGATCTTCGTCATTGGTGTCACGCTGGTCAAAAGCAGCGAAAGCGAGCGCGAGGTGCAGTTGGCCCCGGGCCAGTCGATCGAGGTGGGCGGCTGGCGGGTCGAGTTCAAAGACCTGCGCACGGTCACCGGCCCCAACTACGATGCGATGCGCGGCCGATTCGAGCTTCGCCGCCAATCCGATGCCGCCAACACGCCGCCGCGCGCTGTTCTGCTGCCCGAGAAGCGGGTGTATCGGGCGCAGCGCATGCCCATGACCGAGGCCGCGATCGACCGCAGCCTGTGGCGTGATGTGTATGTGTCGATGGGTGAACCGCTCACGGGTAATGATTGGGCGATCCGGGTCCACGTGAAGCCGTTCGTCAACTGGATCTGGCTCGGTTGCGTGCTGATGGCGCTTGGCGGATTTGTGGCCATCGCAGACCGCCGATATCGGCGTCGACTCGCCGCGCGCGACGCCGTCAGCGCCAACGCGCCTCAGGTCGCGGGCGGCCTTGCACCTCGTTGATACGCCTCGAGACCATGAAGTCACTGCGTCTGCTGATTCCGGTCGCAATCTTTGCGTTGATCGGCTGGTTTTTGCTGAAAGGTCTGGATCGCGACCCGAAACTGGTTCCATCCCCCCTGATCGGAAAACCCGCCCCCGCATTCTCGCTGCCGGTGCTCAATGGCGAGGGCAACTGGTCCCCGGCACAGATGAAGGGAAAGGTGTGGCTGCTCAACGTCTGGGCATCATGGTGCGCCGCCTGTCAGGTCGAGCATCCGCTGCTGAACGACATGGCCCGCAACCAGATCGTCCCAATCGTGGGGTTCGCGTGGAAAGACAAACGCGACGATTCGGTTGCCTGGCTCAAGCGGCACGGCAACCCGTATTCGGTGGTGATCAGCGATTTTGACGGGCGTGCCGCGATCGATTGGGGTGTCTACGGCGCCCCGGAAACTTTTCTGATCGACCGTGATGGCGTCATCCGCTACAAGCAGGTGGGCCCGTTCACGCCTGAAATCATTCGGGATGAGCTGCTGCCGCTGCTTAAACGGCTGGGGGCGCGATGATCCATCTGCCGGCAGCCCCCCGAACCTGAGGCGGTCTTCAGCAGGGGCTGTTTGCGGGCTCAGGCGCCACGACAGCGTAAACCCTGCAGATATTTTGCTGTGGCCAAAGCCTGCTCGGCCACATGCACCTGATCCCGTGCGGGCAGCCCATCCAGTTCCAGAGCAATTCCGCGAAGCAGGTCGGGAAGCGTGTCGGACACCTGGGTCAGAAGCGCTTCGAGCGAACAGCCGTAGATGTTGGCGAACTGCCTCAGTCGCACCAGCGTGGGAGCGATTACCCCATTTTCGATTCGGCTCACTGTTTCCGGCTCGACGCCCATTCTTTCAGCCACCTGCTGCTGCGACAGTCCGCACCTCTTTCTTTCGTCAAAGAGCGCGCGTCCGACGCCTTTCAGGAAAATCAGCGTATCGTCCTGCTGCGTTGCAGAATCGACTTCAGGCGAAACTTGGTCGTTTAATGGAGGCAGCCGGCGGAGCATCACAGCGACTTGATTCTTGGTTCCGAAGCGTAGGTTTGCTGCCATGCCCCATGAATGACGTTTCACGCAAAGTTTGATGTCATAAGAAACTTTTATGAACGCGCCCACAGGTTCGCGTTCTCTGATCCCATCCTTTTAGAGGTTGCCCTTTACCGAAGCTGGCTAATCGACCAGCACGGTCGCGATCTCGACCGTGCCGAAACTGAGCAGCTGTTACACGACACGCGCGCACCAGCACGACTGCGCTCAACAGTGGCCGATCTGCTCACCCTGCTCGAAGAAAGCATGAAGCCGGAGCACCGGGCCGCTCTGAAAATCCTGCGTGAAAAAACCGGGTTCGACGAGCAGGTGTCCAGCTGGCTTGCGCAAGCCACCGCCCCACGCCCAGCCTGACTGTGCGAGACTCGCGGTCCGTCAATCGCGAGTGCTGATTCGATGAGCCCGTCCGAGACCGAACGTCTGAAGCGCCTGTCCGAAGAGCTGCGCTGTCTGGTCTGTCAGAACCAGACCCTGGCCGACTCCAACGCCGAGTTGGCGGTAGACCTGAAAAAACAGCTTGAGCTGCTGCTCGCGCAGGGACAGACCGACGCGCAGATCCGAGACTACATGGTGGCGCGCTACGGCGATTTCGTGTTGTACCGTCCGCCCGTTCAGCGCAATACCTGGCTGCTGTGGTTCGGGCCCTTCGCCATGCTGATGGGCGGCGCGCTGATATGGTGGCTGGTGCAGCGACGTAACCGGCTTGCCGAGGCGGCATCTGCACCGCGGCAACCCGCGCCCACAAACGCCGGATCAGAACCTGCCCGTGCTGAAGTGGAGTCCGTTGCACGCGCCCGGGCGCTGCTCGATCGTTGAACCGCTGGCGCGCTTAGTGCGCTGACCGCGCATCAAAGCGCCGCATCGCGACACCCACCATCGCCACCACCAGCGCGCAGCCGGCAATCGCCACCCAGGTCAGCGACCAGTCCCCGTGCCATTGGGCAATGACAGCAATGGTCGGTAGTGACAAGGCCTGGCCGATGCCCGAGCCCTGCTGCATCCACCCTACGGTTGTCGACACTGCACGAGGGTCGGGCGCATACGCGACAACGCTTGCAAACAGCGCGCCCGGCACCAGGCCGCTGACGATTGATAACGTCAGCGCAGCCGAGTAGCGAAGCGCAAACGGTGCCGCGCTTCCATACACCACCCAGGCCATGATCGCGATCACCCCTGCTGCGCTGATCAACAGCGTTGAACGGGGGATGCCTCGCTGCAGCAGGTGCCCGGAGGCAAAGTTGCCCAGTGCGTTACCCAGCACTGCGATCGCCGTGAGCGCACCGCCCAACCGGGGATCGATTCCGGACTCTCGATACACCGTAGGCAGAAAACTGAATGCCCCGAGAAATTGCGCGGCATAAAACAGAAACCCCACTGCCAGCAGCCATGGGCCCGGCGAACGCAGCGTAAGAGCCATCAGATTGAGTAACGACACGCCAGGCCCCTGCGACCGGGCTGACTCGGCAGCATCAGACGGATGCGCGCGCAGGATCAGCAACACCCACAACAGCGCGCAGATCGAAGTGAGAACCCATGCGCTTCGCCAGCCGAACGACGCGATCAGCCAGGGCGTCACGATGAGCATCACACTCATGCCCAGCGGCATGTAGGCGCTCCATCCGCCCAGCCATCCGCGCAGCCGCTCCGGCGGCACGCAGCGACTGAGCAGCGCCGGGCCGGGTAATACGGTAAGCAGCATGCCCAGGCTTTCGACGATCCGGCTCGCGAACATCAACGCTGGCCGGTCGGCGAACGCGCCAATCAGACCTGCGCCACCCACCAGCGTCAGACCCACCAGCATGGTGCGGCGATGACCGAACCGATCAGCCAGCGAACCGCCGGCGATGCCAAGGGTGGCGCCTGCGAACATCAGCAGCGAGGTGAGCCAGCTGACCTCGACCAGCGTGAATCCGAACGCCGCCCGCAGTTCAGCCAGCGCGGGGGGCAGCTTGCCGAAATTCAGCGCGACGGTGACGCCCGCGCCAACAGTGATTGCTGCGCGAAGCTCAGCGCGCAAGGCGCGCTGCGGCGGCGTTGATCGCCGCCCGAAGTTCGTCGTAGGTATCTGTTACCGGAAATTGCGGAAACTGCTCAACGATGGCAGCCGGGGGATGGAAGAAAAACCCCGCATCGGCTGCCCCCAGCATTGCCGTGTCGTTGTACGAGTCGCCAGCGGCCATCACCTGAAAATTGAGCGCCTTCAGTGCATTGACCGCTGCGCGCTTCTGATCGGGCATGCGCAGTCGCCATCCGGTGACAACGCCCGCGTGATCGACCTCAAGGCGATGGCACAGAAGCGATGGCCAGCCGAGCTGTCGCATGAGCGGACTCGCGAACTCGTAAAAGGTGTCCGACAGAATGAACACCTGGTAACGCTCGCGCAGCGCATCCAGAAAAGCACGGGCGCCCTCCATCGGTCCCATCCCATCGATGACGCGCTGAATATCCGCGAGCTTCAACCCGTGCTGATCGAGCAGCCGCAGCCGGAAAGCCATCAGCTTGTCGTAGTCGGGCTCGTCGCGCGTGGTGCGGGAGAGCTCGGCAATACCGGTTCGCCGCGAAAATTCGATCCAGATTTCCGGGACCAGCACACCTTCAAGATCCAGACATACAACCTGCACGAGCGCTCTCCGTTGGCGGGTTGTCCGGACCGCTCCGGTTATCCCGCTGGGCATTTTATAGGGAACCGCCGGGACTCAGCCCGGCGGGTAGCGGCTAGCGCTGCTCGAAGATGCCGAGCTTGCGATGGACCGGCGATTCGTCAGCCATTGCGATGAACGCCGGAACCTTGGACGAGCGGTTCTGCAGCTTCAGCGTGGTCCAGCCCGGCGCGCAGGCGGTGTCAGACTGCGTGAGGTCCAGCGTGGTGTCGTCAATCAGCGCCTGTACATCACCTTCAACCATGTGCAGCATTCGCGCTGCCGACATTCGAGGCAGCATGGTTTCTTCGCCGGGCCTCAACATGAGCACTGAGAACGAAATGGTATTGAGGCAGTCAGCGCCAGTTTCCGGGTTGATGTAGGCAAGCAGCACCGGCTCACGCGAAGGCAGGCTAGTGGCAAGCGCGCCCAGTGCCGCGCGCGTACGTGCCCACGGGTAACGCAGCAGCGGATACTCGGCGGTGGACCGGACACCATCGCGCACCGGCGCGAGGCCACCCGAAGCATAGGTCCAGGCAGGCCTGGAAGGCTTCTGAGTCTTGCCGTCGATGTGATACGAGCAATCAATTGCCACCATGAGCGGCACATCCAGCACATCCAGCCAGATCATGGGGCCAGGACCCTTGTGGCGGTGCTCATGCCACAGCCAGGTGGGCGTCAGCACAAGATCGCCAGGCTCCATCGGGCAGCTTTCGCCTCCCACGATGGTGACGCCGCCGGTTCCCTCCACCACAAAGCGCGCCGCATTGGGTGTGTGCTTGTGATTGGGGGCGTTTTCGCCGGGCAGCACCAGTTGCATTCCCAGATAAATGCACGCCGAGGCCTGCAGGGCTTCCAGCCCACGGCCAGGATTGGCCAGCACCAGCACACGGCGCTCGGCTTTCTCCATCGGGGTAAGATCGCCTGCCCGCATCAGCAGCGGGCGAATATCGCTCCAGGCCCACCGGCACACCTGGGTGGCAGTGCGCGGCTGATCAGGCGGCAGCAGCGCGCGTAAACTGGGCCACAAAGGCACAAGGTTGCGGGCGCGCAGAGACTCCAGATATTCGGCTGGCAGCTCGTCCAGCGTTCCGAGCGACTTCATGTTTCCTCTTCCCCCCTGTTGATTTTGACCGCTATTTTCCGGAAAGCTCAGTTTTCATCAAATTTGAGTCGGGCCGCCCAGAATCATGCAACTCCTGACCAGCCTGCTGTTCCTCATCATCGTCGCCCGCCTGCTCGGACACTTGTTCGCGCGCTGCGGGCAGCCATCCATTGTCGGAGAAATGCTGGCGGGCGGTATCGAGATGGACTTCCAGCGCGTGATCGCCGCCATGCGGGGACGCGGTCTGGTCGTGGCTGTACTCGGTTTCATGCTGCCGTTCGGCGGCGGCGTGGTGGTGGCCTGGGCGTATGAGCTCGATCCCATGCGCATGGTGTTCCTGGGTCTGTGCATCGCGATTACGGCGCTGCCGGTTGCTGCGCGCATGATGTCCGACATGGGCATGATCGCTACGCCAATTGCCCGCTATGCGATTGCCACCGCGGCTTCATCGGACCCACCATGTACTCGGTGCTGGTGCTGATGGGTGTTCTGACCACGGTGCTGAGCCCGATTCTGCTCAGCGCCGCGCTGAACCGTCAGGCTCGCGCCGACTACGCGGTGCGCCACCGCAACGACCCGCCCCCCCGCACTTAAGCCAGGTAATCGGCCCGCAGGGCACCCCGCCAGTCGGATGGGCTGGCTGCAGGCAGCGCGCCGATTCGCTGCATGCCGCGGTGCATGGTCTCCATCCCCATCTGATCAAACGCGCCATCACTCCAGAAGCCTGGCCCCGCCAGCAGGCGCTCGACGATTGCCAACGCTGCAGCCGGTTCGATTCCGTAATGTCCCGCGACCACCAGCGCACCCTGGGCGGGTTCATCGCGAATGGCAAGGACCGCGCGACGGCGGGCTGCGATGATTCCCCGTACAACCTCGCCGTGACGCAACATCCAGTCGGAGCGAACAACACCCACCGTCTGCACGCACGGCCCGAGCACCTCATCGGCGCCCCAGACCGGTCGCAGCCAGTCCCGCTCGCGTGTGAACCGCGGTTCAGCCACCATCACAACATCGACCGTGCCATCGCGAAGCGCAGCGAGTTTCTGCTTGACGGGCCCCACCACCTTGCGCTCGACCCGGCCGGCAAGCCCCGCCGAATCGATCATCGCCTGACTGACCATGTCGCTCAACGTGGCCTGCGCGGTGTAGCCGACCTTGCGTCCGGCCAGATCACGCGGCGACTTGAGTGAGGTTTCCCCCCGACGGACGACCCAAATCTGATCGGAGACAGCCTGGACACCGCCATGGACGATTGAGAACTCGGCCCCTTGCCCAATCGCGGCGATGACCGCGGGAAGGCTGACTTCACCGTAGGGCAGCTCGGCAGCGAGCGCATTGCGCAGCGTCGCGCCGCCCTCTGACGAGCCGATGAAACCGCGCACCCCGATACCCGCCATGTCCTGCAACCAGCCGCGCTCACGGGCCAACAGAAATGGCACCGCATGCAGACGGTTTGCAACCTGCGCCACGGTGAGATCATGCTGTCGCGCAAATGCCAATCGCGGCAACGCCATCCATCCGATCAACGACGCGGTAGCGCCCACTCCAAAGGCTCGCCGCGCAGGCATGCGCCAGCTCATCGCCCGAACTCCTTCGATATCGGTCGTGGTCGGTCTGGATCAAGCCCGGTGCCAGGATCGGGCGAGCTCGCGTCGTGCGAGTCTTATCGTAGACACCCAGACAAACCTGAGGATCGGGAGTATAGCGGGCCTGCCCGCTCGCCAAACAGCCGCCATGTCGCCCCCAACGGGCTTCGGGCCGGACCGGGCATCAACTGGCGATACACTGCGCTCACCCGTCACCCACCAGGAAGCCCACATGATCAAGTTCTGGTACAACCTTGCGCCCAACCCGATGAAGGTTGCGCTGATGCTCGAGGAATTGGGCATCGCCTACGAACCGGTTCCTGTCGACACCCGCAAAGGCGAACAGCATGGCGCCGCGTTCAAAGCGCTCAATCCCAACGCCAAAGTGCCGGTGATCGATGACGCGGGCACCGTCATCTTCGACAGCAATGCCATTCTGTTGTGGCTTGCCGACAAGCACGGTCGGTTCGTTGCGCGCGACCTCGCATCCACCGAGCGCGCCGAGACGCTGGCCTGGTTGATGTTCATCGCCAGTGGCGTGGGGCCTTATTCGGGCCAGGCCGTGCATTTCCGTACCGCTGCGCCAGAGCCCAAGGAATACGCGCTCAACCGCTATGACTTCGAGGCCCACCGCCACTGGGGGATCCTGAACGAGCGTCTGGCCTCGCGCACCTGGCTGGTTGGCAACGAGTACAGCATCGTCGACATGGCGTTCTGGGGCTGGGCCCGAATGGTTCCGTTCGTGCTCGATGACAAAGAAGCCTGGACCCGCTACCCACACCTGAAGCGTCTGCTGGACGCCATCAACGCGCGGCCTGCGGCGGCCCGTGTTGAAGAGCTTCGCAAGCGGCACAGCTTCAAGGCCGACATGGACGATGAAGCGCGTCGGGCCATGTTCCCGCAGAATGAGCGTCTGAAGAAACAATAAAGCGTCGCGACACCCTCACGAGTGATCCGATCACTGGCGGCCTGCCGGGTCGCCAGATCGGTCATCTTTTGAAAGCACACTGTGGCCATGAATTCACGTCCGCTGATCGTTGGGCTGGGGGGAACCCTGCGCGAAGATTCCACCGCGGAGCGGGCGCTCCGAACGGCGCTTGCACGTGCCGAGCAGCTGGGCTGCGATACCGCGGTCTTCTCGGCCAGTGCGCTGCCCACCGAAATTTACGATCCCAACCGGACCGATCGCAGCGACCAGGCCCGGTTGATGGTTGATGCGCTTCGTCGCGCCGATGGCGTGATCATCGCCACGCCCTCGTACCACGGCAGTCTGTCCGGCCTCATCAAGAACGCGATCGACTTCATCGAAGATCTTCGCGCTGACGAGCGGGTGTACCTGCAAAACCGCGCGGTCGGCGCCATCGTCTGTGCAGACGGACCTCAGGCGATGGGGGCCACCGTGGCCGCGCTGCGCGCCATCGTGCATTCACTGCGCGGTTGGCCAACGCCCTATGCAGCCACCATCAACACCCGCAGCCGCCCCTTCGGCGCCGAAGGCCAGCCCGCCGACCCGACGGCCATCCAGGCCTGCGAAACTGTCGCTAACGAAGTGGTTCAGTTCGCCCGACGCGGCAGCTGAATCCGCTGGTGGCGGGTCAGCTCAGCGGCCGCCACCCAGCCCCGCAGGAAGCTTCGCCGCCGCAAGTTTCCATTCAATCAATCCGCGTCGCTCAAATACCAGCCCGAACTCCGTCGCCGGGGGCGCAGCCGTCTTCGATGACGATGACGGGTCGGCCCTTGAGACCCAGACAATCATCCGGTCTTTGGAGACGCGCTCGGGGCGCCACCGAAAGCGCGCCTGCGGGCCCGTTTCCGTTTGTGCAGGCGATGCGGACCCCGCTGCGGGGCCTGCCGACTTCGCGCCGCCCGCTGAGGCTCCGCCAGCAGCCGATGGCGAGGCTGACGGCCCGGCCGGCGCAGTGCCGGCAACGCCGCCGGACGAGGCGCCGCGATCCGCTGGCGCTCGCCCCGGAATAATGATCTGCCCGTCACGGATCGCCCGCACCACGAATTCAGGGCGCACCATCGTCTCAACGAGTTTATCGACCACCGCGGCGGCAAGGACAGCGCCCAGCGTTGCGCCCGCGCGCCCCATCTCACCCAGGCCGGCTGCGCCCTCGCGAATTCGTCCTGTCAGCGCGGCGTTCACCTCGGTTTTAAGGCTTTCGCGCAGACGCGGATAGTCAATCACGCTGCTGATGGCCTCGGCATCATTGCGCTCCGCCGCAGCCCGCACCTGATTCAGCACCCACCAGGGCGAGAACCACCACGCACCCGCCGTGAGCGCGCCTGCGATCACCAGCAGCAGCAACCAGATCCGCAGTTTCATAAGCCCACCCCTGGTGAAAAACCATCGATGACGCCATTCAGGCGACTCCCATTCGCTCGGCCATGCGCGCCCGCCAACTGGCGTGTGACTCGAAACCCGGCAGCGATCGCGCATGCGCTTCAAGCGTGCGCATGAGCGCCTCATCGCTGAGCGTGAGATCGACCTGCTCTCGCATGGGCTGCGTCACATACCAGGGCAGGTTGAAATAGACCTCGAGTCGATTGCCCTCAGGGTCGCGCCCATACACGGACACCGCATTGCCGTGAGTAATGGGAATCAGGTCGCGCGCGCTGGCCGCGACCAGACGTTGATGCGCAGCCTTCAGCGTGGTCAGGGTGTCGCAACGAAAAGAGATCTGGTTGATGGGATTGAATCCGGGTTCAGCGGGCCGGCCGGTGGCCAGCACCAGCTGATGATGCTCATCGGGGTCGCGGCTGAGAAACACCAGATCGAACGGACCATTCGGACCAGTGAGCTGACCGCGATCAGTCACGGTGAACTCAAGCACCTGCGTGTAAAACGCTTCCATGCGACCGATGTCGGTCACGAACATACCGAAATGCGCAAAGGTAAGACCGGGCCTGCTCATGCGGATCACCCCTCCAGACGGATCACTCGGCTGCCGCTGCCACGGGTTTGACAGCGAAGCCGGGATGCACTTTACTCCGCGGCTTGGTGCGATGGCAGCGCCACCCTCGGCAGCGTGAAACGAAGCGCGGCCAACTTTACCAGGGAGACTGATTTGAAACTTGCCAGCTTCGCCCGCAATGGACAGAACAGTTACGGCGCCGTCGTCGCAGGCGGCATTGTCGATCTGGGTGCCCTGATCGGCAAGCGCTATCCCGATCTGAAGGCCCTGCTCGCCGCCGATGCGCTTGCCGAGGCCGCAGCTGCCGTGGCGGGCCGGACGGCCGACTGCGCGCTCGAAGCTGTGCAAATGCTGCCCGTCATTCCCAACCCCGGCAAGATCTGGTGCTGTGGTCTGAACTACGCCGATCATGTGCGCGAAACCCAGCGCGACTTCACCGAGCAACCCACCTTTTTCCAGCGTTATGCTGACTCGCAGGTCGGCCACAACCAGCCGCTGCTGCGCCCGCGTGAGTCGACCCAGCTTGACTACGAAGCCGAGATCGCGGTGATCATCGGCAAACCGGGCCGGCGCATCAGCCGCGATCAGGCTGGCGCGCATGTGGCGGGCTATGCCTGCTACAACGATGGCAGCGTGCGCGACTGGCAGCGGCACACCACGCAGTTCGCGCCGGGCAAAAACTTTTATCGCACGGGCGGCTTCGGGCCCTGGATGGTCACTGCGGACGAGATTCCCTTTGGCACGCTCATGACGCTGAGCGCGCGTTTGAATGGCCAGGAAATGCAGCGCGCCACCACCGACATGATGCTGCACGACATCGCGCGCCAGATCGCCTATGTGTCCACGGTGGCGCCCCTGGAAGCCGGCGATGTGATCGTCACGGGAACCCCCGGCGGGGTCGGTGCCCGACGCAATCCGCCGGTCTGGATGAAGGACGGCGACGTCATCGAAATTGAAATCGATCGGGTTGGCATTCTGCGCAACACGATCGCGCTCGACTGACGCACGCGCGCCCAGGACCACCATGGCACTCTACGCAGCAACGATCTTTGTCAGCGCTTTCATCCTGTTTCTGGTCCAGCCGCTCATGGCCAAGCAGATCCTGCCCTGGTTCGGCGGGTCGGCGGCGGTCTGGACCACCTGCATGGTGTTCTTTCAGGTCGCGCTGCTGGTGGGCTATGCGTACGCTGACGCCAGCATCCGCTGGCTGAAGCCCCGCGCACAGGTCGCGCTTCACATCACACTGGTGGTCATCAGCCTGGCGGCACTGCCGATCATTCCCGATGCAGCGTGGAAACCGCTCGGCGACGAGGACCCCACGTGGCAAATCCTGGGGCTGCTCATTGCCACCATCGGCATGCCGTACCTGCTCCTGTCAACAACCGGCCCGCTGATTCAGGCCTGGTTCGCACGAAGCTTTCCGAGCGGTACGGTGTATCGGTTGTTTGCGCTGTCGAACTTCGCTTCGCTGCTCGCTCTGATCGGCTATCCGTTCCTGTTTGAGCCCTGGGTTCCCACCCGAACCCAGACCTGGATCTGGAGCGGGGCCTACGCGCTGTTCGCCGCGCTGGTTGTATTTGCATCGTTGCGTTCGCTGAATACACCCTCGGATCCCGCGGCCGCCCCCCATTCCAAAGCACCACCACCGGCCCGATCCGACATCGCCGAGCCACCTTCGGCCGCCGAGCAGCTTTCCTGGCTCGGGCTGTCTGCGCTGGGCTCGTATCTGCTGCTGGGCATCTCCAATCACATCACGATCAATGTCGCGTCGATACCGTTTCTTTGGCTGCTGCCGCTCACGCTGTACCTGATCACCTTCATTCTCTGCTTTGAGGGACGCGGCTGGTACAGCCGACGCATCTTCGCGTTGCCGCTGTTCGCATTGCTGGCGGCGATGGCCTGGGGCCTGCATGCCGAGGGCGATGTGCTGCCGATCCTGATCGAGATTCCGCTCTACTCGGCCGGGCTGTTTGTGTGCTGCATGTTCGCGCATGGCGAACTGGCGGCCATGCGGCCTTCGCCGCGCTGGCTCACGCGTTTTTATCTGATGTTGTCGCTGGGCGGCGCGATCGGCGGCATGCTGGTCGGCATCGCCGCGCCCAAGCTCTTCAGTGGCTATTGGGAAGTGGGCATCGGTCTGATCGCCACTTCGCTGGCCGCGCTGTGGCTGGTGCGCCAGGCGTCAATGGGAATGCGCTTTGCCGCGGTTGCTGTGGTCGGGGTCTGTGTCGTCTATGTGTGGCTGTATGTCGATTCAATGGTCGCCGATGCGCGGCTGATGTCGCGAAACTTCTATGGCTCGCTGCGCGTCAAGGACGAAGGGTCCGCCACCGATAAAGAAGCCACGCGCAACCTGCTGCACGGCGTGATCCTGCACGGCAAGCAGTTCCTGTCGCCTGGACGACGTGACGAGCTGACCACCTACTACGGGCCCACGTCAGGCGTGGGCCGGGCGATTGCCGCACGCCAGCAGCAGGGGCCGGTCAAGGTCGCGGTCATCGGGCTGGGCACGGGCACGCTGGCGGCCTGGGGCCGGCCGGGCGACACGTTCAGGTTCTATGAGCTTGATCCGGATGTGATCGACGTTGCCAACACCCATTACACCTTTCTGCGCGACTCCAAGGCGAAGATTGAAACCGTGGCGGGCGATGCCCGGCTGCAATTGGAGCGCGAGCCTGCCCAGTCTTTTGATGTGCTGGTTATCGATGCGTTTTCAAGCGACTCGATTCCGGTGCACCTGATGACCCGCGAAGCGCTGGCAGCCTACCAGCGGCAGCTCGGGCCGCAGGGCATCATCGCCTTTCACGTCACCAATCGGTTTTTGAAGCTTGCACCGGTGGTCGCCGATTTGGCGCGCGAGGCTGGGCTTAAAGCGGTGCGCGTGCAGGATCGCCCGCACGGTGACGAACCCTTCAACAGCACCGATTGGGTTCTGGTGTCGAGAAACGCCAAACTTGATACCGAGCCCGCCATTGCGGGCGCCACCAGCGCCTTTGAAACGATTCCAGGCCTGCGCCCCTGGACCGACAACTACTCGGCACTGTTTCGGGTGCTGAAGTAATCGCCCAAAAGCACAAGGCCGGCAGCCAACCCCATGGCGTGCCGGCCTTGCGCGCGCGCCGTGCTGGTGCGTGATTAAACCGTCACCACCCGCCTGCGCCGGATATTCCAGGCAACCAGCGCCACGACCACGATCAGCGACGGCACCAGCAGCAGGTTCAGCAGCCGGGTATTGCGCTGCAACGCCTCGCTATCGGCTCGAAGTTCGCGCCTGACATCTTTCAGCTCACGCCGCGTCTCAGCGCTTTTCTTACGGAACTCATCGAGTTCAGCCTGCTGCTCAGCGGTCAGCGTGTTGGTGCTGGCGTTCGGGCCGCGCGCCTTCTGCAGTTCCTGGAGCTTCTGCTGCGTTTTCTGGAGATTTTCTTCGAGCTCGGCGATCCGTCCGATGTAGTCCTGCGCCGCGCGCGCCTCCATGTCATTGATGAGCGTGAACGGCCGCGATACAACCGCCCGCGCACGGGCACGGATCAGGTCGGTGGCGCCCGCCATCTGATCGATCACCGCCTGGGCGAATGCCAGGTTGCCGTTCGCCGGCACCACGATGCGGCGACCGAACACCTCGCCGATCTGCACCGCCGCGCCATCCTGAACGAAATCGCTGTCGCCCACCAACACTACTGCACCCTCGGCACTCGCCTCTTTCAGACGCTGCTCAGGGCCATCTTTGATGCCGTCCGGGAAGGCCGTCGGGAACTTGCCGAGCAGCTTGATGGCGATGGGCTGCTCAGATCCGATTGGCTTGAAGCCGCGCACTGATTTTTCACCAGGCTCAGCCGCAACCGCCGAATCGATCATCATGGCCACCTGCGACGACCTGAGCAGCACGCTTTGGGTGAGGCCCGCAGCGGGCTTGCCGCCGAAAGCACCCGTGAATGCGAACAGAAGCCGCCCAACGCCCTGCGTGGCAACTTCATCGGCATTCATGGCCTCATCCTGCAGCGTGAGCACGGCTGCCATGGCCCGCGGACCCGCACCCGACAGGTAGCGCAGATCGGCCAGCACTTTGTCTTCCTGATACTCGATGCCCCATGCCTTGAGCAGCGGACCCAGCGAAGACGACGTGCCACCAGGCTGGCCCATCATCGGCCCAAGCGGATCAAAGTAGGCTTTCGGGTCGAGGAACGCGATCAGGCGTCCACCACGAAGCACGAACTGGTCGAGCGCAAACAACGCCGACTCGGAAATGCCACGCGGATGCACCACCAGCAGCGTCTTGATCTCGGCATCGATCGCTTTGGCATCAAAACCGATCTGCTTGATGTCGAAATCGCGCTCAAGTTCGTTGATGAATGCCCACTTCTCGGAGGGCGGCATGCCCATCTGAGGCATGCCGCGGGAACCGAATGCAGGCAGCGGCGTCATCAGACCGATGACCGGCTTGGACTTGGCGCCCGCGCGGGCCACCGCACGAACAATGTCGTACTCCAGCAGGCGCTCGCGGTCGAGGTTGAGCTCAGACAGCGTGACCCGTTTTTCGCCCTCGCCAATTGCGATTCCCAGGAAGAAGCGCTCGCCCGACGGCAGTGTCTGCGGTTCGATGCCATCGAGCAATGCTGCGTCTTCAGCGTCGGAATCGGGTGCGGGATCAAGTTTCTCAACGATCAACTTGCCATCGGACTCGGCGCGCATCCGGCGCAGCAGATCTTCCACACGACGCGAGAACGCGCGCAGTGGCATGGGCACTGCCGCCTCGTCAGCCGATACATACAGCTTGATCTTGACCGGCGTCTCAATGCGGTTCAACACTGCTTTACTGCCGTCAGAAAGCGTGTTGATGCGGCCTTCGGTCAGGTCCATCCGGATGCTGACCGGAACGATGAGCAGGTTGAGGCCCACCAGCGCGACGGCAACGATAAGCACCGCGGCCGGCGAACTGACCGCAGCGCGCCGGCGGCTGATCGCCGCCGCAGTGGCAAACAAAGCCAGCGCCGCCATCGAGCCAAAGTAAACGACATCGCGCAGATCGATCAGGCCCTTCTGGAAGCCGTCGAAGCGCGTGATGACCGACATCGACGCAACCGCCTCCATCAGCCGCACGCCGCCCCACCGGGCAAGCAGATCAACCACCGGCTGCGAGCCGGCGAGCGCGAGCAGCAGACAGAAGATGAGCGACAGCACGAAGGCGACCGCCTGATTGCGGGTGAGCGCCGAGCAGAACGACGCAATGGCCAGGTAAACACCCGCCACCAGCAGCGCGCCCACATAGCCCGACGCAATGACGCCGTTGTCGGGCTCGCCCAACCAGTTGACCGTGATGATCAGCGGAAAGGTTCCCGCGATCGCGATGCCGATGAACATCCACGCTGCAAGGAACTTGCCCACGATCGCCTGCCATGGCGCGATCGGCAATGTCATCAGCAGTTCCAGGGTGCCCAGACGCTGCTCGTCTGACCACAGGCGCATGCCAATGGCCGGCACGATGAACAGGAACAACCACGGCAGCCAGGCAAAGAACGCGGTCAGCGACGCCTCACCTCGCTCGAAGAATCCGCCAAACGAGAACGTAAAGAAGCTCGTCAGCAGCAGAAACACCACCAGAAAAACATAAGCAACCGGCGTGGCCCAATAGGCCGAGAACTCGCGCCGGACAATTGCGGAAAACGGCGAACTCACGATGCAACCCTCGCGTCACGTTGGCTGGAGGCGTCAGGCGAAGCCGACGCAGCAGAACCCGCTTCGGGTTCCAGATCGGACCGGGTAACCGAACGGAAGAAGTCGTCAAGGCGCCCGCTGGGCACGCGCGACCGAAGCTCGGCAGGCGTGCCATCGGCCACGATGCGGCCCCGATCGATCACGATCGCGCGGGTGCAGACCTCGTCGACCTCTTCGAGAATATGCGTTGAGAACAGCACGACGCGCGAGCGGGCCATGTCACGGATCAGCGCACGCATCTCGTGCTTCTGGTTCGGATCGAGGCCGTCGGTCGGCTCATCGAGAATGAGCACCTCGGGATCGTGAATGAGCGCCTGCGCAAGGCAGGTGCGCTGGCGAAATCCCTTGGACAGCGTGTCGATCGACTGACCCAGAACATTTTCAAGGTGGCACTGCGCAACCACCCGCTTGAGTGCCTCGCGCTCGGCAGTTCCCTGCAGACCACGCACACGTGCGGCGAATTGAAGAAATCCGAGCACGGTCATGTCAGGCCATGACGGCGCGGACTCGGGCAGGTACCCGATTCGGCGCTTCACCTCGAGCGGCTTGTCAGCGATGCTGAATCCGCAAACCCGCACCCGCCCCGATGTGGGCGCAAGGTAGCCGGTGATCATGCGCATGGTGGTCGATTTACCCGCCCCATTGGGGCCAAGGAAACCGAGCACTTCGCCCTTGCCTACACTGAATGACACATCGTCGACGGCGCGTTTGGTACCAAAGCGACGCGACAGGTTTTCAACCTCGATCATGGATCCCCCGGTCGTACGCCGGCGTCTTTGCCGCCGGCCGAGGCGCGATATTGAGGCACAAACCGCGATTTCAAGGGGGAGACCCCGGTTCTCACCCGGGACAATCCCCCTTGGGGCTGGACCCGCGCTAGGCCCAGCCCCGGATGACTCCGGTTTGCGTCACGAACTGGCGCGGCCCGGGCGCGGGTGCCGGGCCGCGCAGGCTCATTGGCGGGCCAGCAGCCGGGCGAGTTCGGCCGCGTCGGCGCAGCCTTCAAGCGCATCCACCTTCGCAATGAGCGCTTCCCCCTGATCGGCGGGCATGCCGCCGATCGCCCAGCACTTTCGGAACTTGTTCAAATGCCGCTCACGGCCCAGCGGATTGTCGGGATGGCCGATCGGGGTCGTGATCTGGCGCTCCCAACGACGTCCGTCACGCAGGGTAATCACGAAGCGTTGCGGCCAGAGGGCATTCACGTCCGGATTGTCATCCAGACTGACCGATACCCGTGCTGCCAGCGCATGCACCGCGGGGTCGCGCAAGCGGGACCCGGCAAACGCTTCGGGGCCGCAGCTTCCGTCGATCAGGGTGATCGCGCTGACATACGGGATGCACAGCCGGGCGTAATTGGGCGCCGGATCGGCAATGTCGGGGCGACCGACCAGCCGGTGGGTAAGCGGCGGCACACTGGCCGACATGGACTGCACGTCGCCGGCAACAAAGCCCAGCTCAGCGCGCGCCTGCTGGATTGCATCGACTGCGGCATGCGTGAGCCGACCGCTTGGAAACGGCTTGTGCGACACCCGCGTAATCTGCCATTGCTGGCCAAGTTTCGGCCACCAGCCGGCAATGTCGTGCTCGGTCTCAAACAGCTTGTAGTAGCCGTACATGCCGGTGAGTATCTGCTGCGGTCCGGTCAGCCCGGCCATCGCCAGATCGATGGACGACAAGCCCGCACGCCCGTTGAAACCCACCTGTAGCCCCAATAGCAACGAGCCCTCGACATGCGCCTGCATGGTGCCCGAGGTTTGTCCGTATTGAATGCCGAACGCATGCATCATCGTGGCCGCGTCAAGCCGCTCCATCGAACCCAGGCCCGCCACAACACCAAAGCCGCCGCATGTGGCAGGCCGGAAAAACTTCATGACCGACTTGGATGCCGCGCCAATCATGGCCGCGATTTCCACGCCAAGCGCAAGCGCCAGCAGCAGGTCACGGCCCGACACCGGCCGGCCGGCTGCCGAGCGCCGCTCGGCATGCGCCATGAGAGCGGGAATGAGCGTGGCCATCGGATGCACCACCGCGGGCTCGTGCACGCAGTCCCATTCAAGCGCATGAATCTGATAGCCATTGGCAAGCGCAGCCTGCGGTGCGGGCAGACGCCGGCTGTCGCCCCAGACGGTAGCCTGCCCGCCCTCGCCCCAGCCCCCAGCCGCACCGATCAGTGCATCAACCCGGGGCCCCGTGCCACCGGCCACCCCGCATCCCAGCGTGTCGAGCAGAAAGGTTTTGGCCGCATCGACCGCAGCAGCGCTCAAATCGGTGTAGCGTGCGCGTTCGACCAGTTCAGCGAGGTCGCGGGTCGGATTGAAATCAGGCGACGAATATCGGTCGCTCATCGGACACTCCTTGAAAGATCACGTTAAATTTTGACTCGAGCCCTGCCATGTCTATCGCATCCACCCCGACCGCCCCAGGGGCTGCGCCCCAGCCCCTGATCTGCTCCGTGGTCGCACTGGCGCGCATCCGGATGGCAGTGGCTGAGCGCCCAGGCACTGCGCCGGCTTTGATATTCATTCATCCCAACCGCACCTCGAACCGGGTCTGGGATTTTGTCGTGCGGGCCAGCCGCCTGCCAAACCGAATGCTGCTGCCTGCCCTGCGCGGCCACGGCGACAGCGACTGGCCTGCCGAAGGTTACCGGCTCGAGGACCATCGTGACGATCTGATCGCCATGGTTGAAACCTTGTCGGATCGGCCGGTAATTCTGGTGGGACAGGCCACCGGCGCGACGCTTGCCCTGATGATTGCGACGAGCCGCCCCGATCTGGTTCGGGCAGTGGTGGCGGCGCAGCCTGCGGTCGGCATCGCTGGCGCCGTGAATACGCTGGTTCGCGACCAGGTGCTCGCTCAGCAGCGGCTCGCCGATCGCGAGGCAGCCCGACAGGCACTGCCGTTCGCGGAGCGCTGGCGACCCGAGGTGGTTGCGCACACGCTCGATCACATGCTGGCCGAGCATCCGGAGGGCGGCTTCACCTGGCGCTACCATGGGCCGGGCGTGTGTGAAACCGAGGCTGAGCTGATGCGTGACCTGGGCCCTGAAATCGCCTGGCAGGGACCCACGCTGGTGTTCGGCGGGGCGTGCTCCACCGTGCTTCCGCCCGAGATGGCTCAGCGTGTCGCGAGCAGGCTGCCTGGTGCACGGCTGCAAAGCCTGCCCGAGGCCAATCACCGGCTGAGCCAGGACAACCCGGAAGGCTTTGCCAGACTGCTTGACGATTTCGTTGAGTCGCTGCGCTGAGTTCATCGGGCCACGGCCTCCGCCGGTGACAGCCCCAACTTTCGGTAGGCCAGGCGCATCAGCGACGGCAGCAGAAAGAGCTGAAGCTGCCCCAATACCAGCAACAATTGCAGCGACGCATCAACATGCCCCAGGAGCAGTCCAAGAAGCAGCGCCATGTTGCGTAAGCCGTTGACCAGCGCCGCGCTACCGGCGATGCGAACACCGAGGCGTGCAAACGCCAACCAGCCGATCGCCTGCAACGCCAGGCTGAGCAGCGCGGTCACCGCGAAGGCCTCCACCACCGCGCCAGGCTGCGACACGATCAGTGAGGCGAGCCCGTCGGTAACACCAATCGCAACCGTCACCATCATGAGCACCGCGGCAAAGTCGAGTGCCACCGCGTGACGCTCGACCCGCTCAAGCGGCACCCAGACCCGAATCAGCAGCGCGCCGCCCATCGCGCTCCCCACCACGGCCAGCAATTCAAGCGCGAGCCTGCCAGGTTCGAGTCCAGGCAAACCGGCAAGGGCTGCGAAGAAAGGCAGGCTGATGATGCCGGCGGCGGTGGCAGGGAGCACCGCCAACGACAGCAGTTCATTGTCGGTGCCCAGAAACAGACAATAAGGCCCCACCGAAATGATTGGCGGCGTGGCACAAATCAGCGCGCAGGCAAGTGCGACCGATGGCGACACCAGCCCGATTCGCAACAAGGCAATGACCACGGCCGGCACCAGCAGCGTTGTGAACACAACGATCGCGATAGGGACTGCCGGCCGCCTGACCCAACCCAGCAAAAGCCGTTTATCGAGCCGAAGCGCGGTCAGAAACATCGCGGCCATCGAGGCGACGATGACCAGCGGCGACAGCAGCCTGGCAAGCTCCTGCGCAAGCAGCCCCACCAGGACACTCACCGACATGAACAAGGTCGCGTGACCCGCGACCCAGCGCGTGAAGGCGCGCAGCGCGGTCATCCGCGGATCAGCGCCAGCGGGCCCAATACGATCTGCGGCCAGACGGTGACCACTGCAATCAATCCAAGCAGCAGCAGGCAGAACGGCAGCGCCGCCAACGCCACCCGGGTCTGGGTGTCGCCGGTCATTTCCTGGATGACGAACAGATTGAACCCTACCGGCGGCGATACGTTGGACAACTCGATCGTGATGATGATGAAAATGCCAAACCAGACCGGATTGAATCCAGCGGCAACCACCATCGGCAACACCACTGGCAGCGTCATGACCATCGCGGACAAACCGTCGAGCGCGGTACCGAGAATCAGATACACGATCAACAGCGCGAAGATCAGCATGTAAGGCGACAGCCCCAGCGATCCGACCCACTGCGCAGCCGCCGCGGGAACGCCGAGCGTGACCAGCGCCCGAGACAGGAATAACGCGCCCGCCAGAATCAGACCAATCATTGAGCAGGTGCGCACCGTTGAAAGCAGCGCATGACCCAGCAGGCGCCAGCTGAGCGTGCCCTGAGCGGCCGCGATGATGAGCGCGCCTGCAACGCCGATGGCGGCGGCCTCGGTCACGCTGGCGACGCCGCTGTACATGGACCCGATGACGAGCATGATCAGAAACACCACGGGAAGCAGATCGCGCAAGGCCGTGAATTTTTCGGCCCAGCTTGAACGCTCGCGTACCGCCGGCTGCACGCTGGGGTCGGTAAGCGCGCGGAACATGATCCAGAGCACATACGAGGCAGCGATGAGAAGCCCCGGCACCACGCCGCAGATAAACAGGTCGAGGATGGACACCTCGGCCAACACGCCATAGACGATCATAGGGATCGATGGCGGAATCATCAGTCCGATGGTGCCGGCGCCCGCCAGCGAACCGATCGCGATATCGCGGTTATAGCCGCGCTTTAACAGCTCGGCGAGCGTCATCTTGCCAACCGTAGCCGTAGTGGCCGCAGAGGACCCCGACACAGCAGCAAACAGCGTGCAGCCCAGCACATTGACATGAAGCAGCCCGCCCGGCAGCCGCTGCACCCAGGGTGCGAGCCCACGAAACAACGACTCGGACAACCGGGTATGGAACAGGATGTCGCCCATGAGAATGAACATGGGCAAGGTGACGAGTTCGTCGGCGTTCAGCCTCGCCCAGATGTCCTGCGCCAGCACCCGGGCAATTGGCATGTCGCGATACCACTCAAGTGCGATAACACCTGTGCCGAGCAAGGCAAAGCCGATCCAGACACCCGAGCCCAGGGCGGCGAGCATCACGAACAGAATGAACAGGCTGGGTGTCATGATGGTCGCTTAGCCGGACGCGCACGATTGAACGGCGCAGAGGGCTTCGAGGGTCATTTACTCGGCTCGCGCAGTGGCCGACCCGGCGTCGGTAGAAAGATCTGGCGGATCGCCAATCAGGAGGCGCAACAGCCGTGCCAACAGGGCGCAGGCCAGCAATACCGCACCGGTAGCCATGAGTGCCTGCGGCCATGCCAACGGCGTCTGCATCGCAAAGTACGAGACGCTGTTACGAACGTGGCTTCGCCAGGCGAGCTCGGCCAACCCCCAGGCGAGCATGCTGGCGACAACCAACGCCGCGACAGTGCAGAAGAGCTCGATCGCCAGCTTTACGCGACCAGGCGACCATTCAAGCGCCAGCATCACACGGATATGGCTGCCGGAGCGCAACGCATAGCCCGAACCCGCCAACATGGTGAATCCGCACAGGTAGGCACCGTACTCAACCGCCCACGGCTGCGACCAGGAAAAAGCCGAAGTGGCCACTATCTCAGTGATCAACATGAGCGCAAGCACTGCGCAGCAGGCGGCTGCGAAGACGCCGCCCGCAAAGGTGAGTGCATCGATCAGCCGACAGAGCCCCCGGACCGACCGGATCAGCGGCGAGGACGCGTCAGTCACGGGACCCATCCTGCCTGCTGATGCACGTTGCAATACAGATTACTTGCGGCCGGTTGCGCTCAGATACGCATCGAACACCTTGGCCGCCTCGGCACCGTTTCGCTTGGCAAAGTCGTCCCACATCGGGCGCGTCACCGCGCGCATGCGGTCGACCATCTGCGCCGGTGGCGCCTCGACGGTCATGCCGTTGTCGGTTAGCTGCTTCATGCGCGTGGTGTGCTCAGCCATGCTGACCTTCCAGAACTCGGGCTCCATCTCGGCAGCAAGCTTCTCGATGGCAGCGCGATCCGCCGCTGAGAGCTTGTCCCAGGTGCGCGTGCCGACCACCATCAGGTTCGAGGCCCAAAGATGGTTGGTGGTGTACGTGTGCTTGAGGAACTCCCAGTATTTCTGCGACACAGCGGTGGTGCCTGAGGTCATCACCGCATCAAGTCGACCCGATGCCAGCGCCGGCACGATGTCGGGGTTGTTCATCTGCTGCGGCACCATGCCAAGCTTGGTCACCATTTCAGCGGTCACGCGGTCGTAGGTGCGCATGCGGACGCCCTTGAGGTCATCGATCGCGCGAACTTGCTTCTTCAGGAAAAAGTTCTGGCTGGGCCAGGGCACCACATACAGCACCTTGTTGCCGCGCTTGGCGAGTTCCGCCACCCACTGCGGACGTACAAAGCCATGCATGGTGCGCAGCTGCTCGTAGTTGTCGACCAGGAACGGCAGGCTTTCGATGCCCAGCATCGGCACATCGCCGACGTTCTGGAAACCCGCAAACTCGGCCATCGCCACCGTGCCGTCTTCAATTGCACGAACGGTTTCGTTGGCCTTGACGCCCAGCGAGCCGCCTGCGTGGACTGTCATCTGAACGCGACCGTTGGTGATTTCACCAACCCGCTTGGCGAAGTTCTGTGCGTTGACGGTATGGAACTCGGTGGGGCCCCACGGCATCGAAACGTCAAGTTTGGTCTGGGCAGTGGCTAAGCCCGCTGCGGACCAGGCCGCCGCCGCGGCAATAATCAGGGATGCGATACGCATGACAAGGGTCTCCGGTGTAGTGATGAAACGGACCATAGCAGAGCCTGTCGTAGGTGGTCAATTGTCCGGACAAGACTGCAGTGTGTTTGAGTGCTGGTGATCAGCTTCGGCGCGGGCTTAGCTCGCCCGGCCCGGCGCGGCGAATCGTCATGGCGTAACCAAAACGATCGGCCGGATGGAGACTGTCGGACACTTCAAGCAATTTCCCATCGTCGCCATGATAAGCCCGGACGATCCGAAGCGCGGGGCTTCCAGCGCGCGCCAGCAGCACCTCGGCATCGGCGCGGGACAGCGCGCAAGCGCTGATTCTCTGATCGACGCGCGCCACGCGAACACCAAACTGCGATTCGATTTGCCGATACAGCGGCACGGCCTGCGAGGCGATTCGCCGACCGAGCGCTGCAAACGAGGGGCTCACGTAAACCCGGGTGACGCATACCGGCCTGGGGTTGCCTGGGAGATGGCGGATCAGGCGTGCAAAAACCCATGCCTCGCCCGCGGGAATCGGCGGTGGATCAGCCTGCCCAGGGTCATGCGCCGCCCAGCCCCGCTCAAGCAGGCGCAGACGGGTGCCGGTTGAATACTGCAGCAGGTCATCGATGGAATCGAGCGCCTGCAGGTAGGGCTCGCGCTGGATCGACGACACGACCACCGTGCCCGCGCGGGGCCGACGGTTGACCATGCCCGCTTCGGCCAGCAGGCGCAGCGCCTCGCGAATGGTGAACCGGCTGCTCTGATACTGCTCGCACAGTTCCAGCTCAGTGGGCAGCAGGGAGCCCACCTTGTAGCGGCCCGCCGCAATGGCCGCGATCAAATCGTTGGCGATGCGCGCATAGCGGGGCTCGTCTGCGCGGGCCACAGCGGGGGTTGGATGCTTTCGCGAGCGGGGCGAACCAGATTTCATGGGACGAAGAATGCCGATTTTGGACTGCCGCGATCAGGACAACCCCAACCACGGACCGTCTCTCGAATCCGGGCTGATCGCGTTGACAGTATGCATGAATCGATCTAGATTTGTCCGGACATATTCCCATCCATGAGACTGCCGTGACCGCTCGAAGAAGCCTGCTGTTTGCTCCCGCCTCGCGCGCCGACGTACTTGAAAAAGCATCGCGCGCCGGTGCAGATATTGTCTGCGCCGACCTCGAAGACGCCGTCGGCCCTGCCGACAAAGACACCGCCCGCACCACGGGGGTGGCTTTCCTGGGTGCCAGGTCTGCCGCGGGCGAACGTGCGCTTCGCATCAACTCGATCCGCACCGGCACCGGTTTAAAGGACGTGCTGGCGCTTCAGGCAGCCACATCGCTCAGCGGCATCATCTGCCTGCCCAAGGTGGAAAGCGCCGATGAAGTGCGCTGGGCCGACGAGTTGCTCGCCGCGCACCCGGGTCTGTCGCTCTGCGCGTTCATTGAAACCCCGCGTGGCCTGGAAGTGGCGGCCGACATTGCCGCAGCCAGCCGCCGGCTCGCCTTCCTGGTGTTTGGCGCAGTCGACTTCTGCGCCGAACTGGAGGTGTCGCTGTCCGACGAGGCCCTGGGATGGGCACGCGGGCGGCTCGCGTCGGCTGCTCACCGTGCGGGCATCGGCCTGCTCGATGCGCCCTGCGTCGAATTTCGCGATCTGGACGAAGTGGCCCGTCAAAGCCGTCTGGCGCGCGCGCTCGGCTTCACCGGAAAAACCTCCATTCATCCATCCAACATCAGCGTCATTCACGATTCGTTTGCGCCCAGCGCAGCCGAAATCGAGCAGGCGCGCGGCATCATCGCCGCGTTCGAAGCCTCGGGTGGTGCCGTGGCCACCTGGCAGGGCAAGCTGGTTGAGCTGCCTGTGGTCAAACGCATGCAGCGCATTCTGGCGCTGGTTGACGGAACGAACACCGCGCGCTGACATCCTTCCATCGCAGTTTTCTAATTCACCTCACCTCGGAGTCCCCATGGCCGGAACCGTCAAGAAAGTCGGAGAGAACCGCTACCGCGAGTCCTTCGGACGTTATTTTGAAGACTTCAATATCGGCGACATCTACGAGCATCGCCCGGGTCGAACGATTACTGAAACCGACAACACCTGGTTCACGCTGCTCACTATGAACACGCATCCCATGCACTTCGATGCAGAGTATGCGAAGCACAGTGAATTCGGTCGCTGCATCGTGTGCTCGCCACTCACCGTGGCGCTGATCGTCGGCATGAGCGTCACCGATGTCAGCCAGAAAGCCATCGCCAACCTGGGTTGGAAGGAAATCCGGCTGCCTCATCCGCTGTTCGCCGGCGACACCCTCACCGCAGAATCCGAAGTGCTCGACAAGCGCGAGAGCAAGTCGCGGCCCAGCGCAGGCCTGGTCACCGTCAAAAGCCGCGGCTTCAACCAGGATGGCAAGCTTGTCTGCGAATTTGACCGCACGATTCTGGTCGCCAAGCGCGGCTTCGAAAACGAAGAAAAAGCCAACTACTGATTCACCGATTGCCCCAGGAGCACCCGATGTCCAACGCGCCCCACGACAGCACCTCGCACGAGCAGGAAGCCGAGATTCTCGATGCCATCGAAAAATGGCTGGAACGCGACGTTCGCCCGCATGTTCTGCGTCTGGAACACGCCGATGAATATCCGTTCGAATGGGTCGAGCAGATGAAAGAGCTTGGCCTGTTCGGCGCCACGATCTCGGCCGAATACGGCGGGCTGGGGCTGCCGGCGGGCACCTATGCGCGAATCGTCGAAAAAATCGCCGAAACCTGGATGTCGCTCAGCGGCATCTTCAACAGCCATCTGATCATGGCGGCCTGTGTAGAACGCATGGGAACGCCCGAGCAGAAGCAAACCTGGCTGCCAAAGTTTGCCACCGGCGAAATCCGTGGTGGCCTCGCGCTCACCGAACCCGACGCCGGCACCGACCTGCAGGGCATCAAGATCCGCGCCAAACGCGATGGCGATCACTACGTCATCAATGGTACGAAAACCTGGATCTCCAACGGCATCCATGGCACCTGCTTTGCGTTGCTGGTCAAAACCGACACCTCGGCCAATCCCGCGCACAAAGGCATGTCGTGCTTCCTGGCTGAGAAAGGTCCTGGCTTTCGGGTATCGCGGAAAATCGAGAAGCTGGGCTACAAGGGCATCGACAGCGCCGAACTGGTGTTCGAAGATTTCCGTGTGCCGGCCGATCGCCTGATTGGCGGCGTCGAGGGCAAAGGGCTGCAAACTGCCCTTGGCGGTCTCGAGCTGGGTCGAATCAATGTCGCGGCGCGTGGCTGCGGCTTGGCGAGCGCAGCGCTTCGCGATGCTGTGCGTTATTCGCAGATCCGCAAAACCTTTGGCAAGCCCATCTGCGAACATCAGGCCATTCAGTTGAAGCTTGGCGAGATGGCCACGCGACTGCAGGCTGCGCGTCTGCTCACTTATGAGGCAGCACGCGCCTACGATCGTGGCGAGCGATGCGATATGGAAGCGGGCATGGCGAAATATTTTGCCTCGGAAGCGGCCGTTGAAAACTCGCTCGAATCCATGCGTATCCACGGCGGCTATGGTTACTCGAAAGAGTTCCACGTTGAGCGCTACTACCGCGACGCCCCGCTGATGTGCATTGGCGAAGGCACCAACGAACTGCAGCGCATGATCATCGCGCGGCAGCTGATTGCCCGTAATCCTGTCTGACCAGGGTCCTCTGCCATGACTGCGCCCCATCTGCCGCTTGCCGGCATCCGTGTGCTCGCCATCGAGCAATACGGTGCCGGTCCCTACGCCACCATGCACCTCGCCGATCTCGGCGCGGAAGTCATCAAGATTGAATCGCCGGCGCGCGAAGGTGCACCGGCTGGCGACATGTCCCGGCAGTCGGGGCCATTTTTTCTGGGCGATAACGACAGCCAGTTTTTTCAGACGTTCAACCGCGGCAAGCGCAGCGTATCGCTCGAAATTCGAACGCCGCGTGGTCGCGAGCTGCTGCTGAAACTGGTGGAAAAGGCCGATGCAGTGGCCAACAATCTGCGCGGCGATCAGCCCGCGCGGTTAGGCCTTACCTATGACGACCTGAAGTCGGTCAACCCACGCATCGTGTGTGCGCATCTGTCGGGCTATGGCCGAACCGGCCCGCGTACCACCTGGCCCGCCTACGATTACCTCGCCCAGTCGGAAGCCGGTTACCTCGACATCACCGGCGAACCCGGTACGCCGCCCGCCCGCATGGGTTTATCCATGATTGATTTCATGGGCGGGGTCACCGCCGCCTTTGCAGTCTCGTCCGCGCTGCTGGGTGCCTACCGCAGCGGCAAGGGCTGCGACATCGACGTCACGCTGTACGACGTCGCCATGCACCAGCTCACCTACCCCGCCACCTGGTATCTCAACGAAGGCCATGCCACCGAGCGCAGGCCTCGCTCAGGCCATCCCTCCGTGGTGCCCTGCGAGATGATGCCAACGGCCGATGGCTGGATTTTCGTGATGTGCATCACCGCGCGTTTCTGGACGATGCTCTGCGAGAAAATCGGTCAACCGGCGCTGACCACTGATCCGCGCTTCAATGGCTTCGCCGAGCGCCGCGCCAATCGGCAGGCGCTCATCGATATTCTTGACCCCATCTTCAGAACCCAGACCACCTCGCAGTGGATGAGCGTACTCGCGGGCACCGTGCCGGCCGCGCCGGTACTCACGCTGCCGCAGGCACTCGACAACCCTTATCTCGCCGAGACCGGCGGCATTCTGAAGCTGGCGCATCCGGCACGGCCCGACGGTCTTCGCATGATCGCAAGCCCCATTCGCGTCGACGGCGAGCGGCTCGGTGCAACCCCCGGCCCGGCCTGTGGTGCCGATACCGAAGCCGTGCTTGGCGAGTTGGGCGTCAGCGCGGGCGACATCGCGGCGCTGCGCCAAAGCGGCGTCTGCTGAAAGGCACGCCATGAAGCTCGAAAGCATCCGCGTATTGGATCTCTCGCTGTTCCTGCCGGGACCGCACCTGACCACCATGATGGGCGACCACGGCGCGGAAATCATCAAGATCGAGCCGCCGGGTGAAGGCGAGCCGGTTCGCCACGTGGGCTACCGCGCGGGCGGACATAGCGTCTGGTTCCGCAACATCGCTCGCGGCAAACAAAGCATCGTGCTTGACCTCAAGTCGGCGGCGGGCCGCGAGGCATTTCTGGCGCTCGCTGAACAGGCTGATGTGGTGGTGGAGGCTTTCCGGCCGGGCGTGGTCACCCGACTGGGTGTCGACTACGACGCGGTGTCTGCGCGCAACCCGCGCATTGTGTACGCCTCGATCGCAGCCTTCGGCCAAAGCGGCCCGCTCAAAATGCGCCCCGCACACGATATCGGCATGGAGGCGCTCGCGGGCGTGCTCAGTCTCAATCTCGACCGCAGCGGCCGGCCCGTTCATCCCCACATGCCCATTGCCGACATCACCGGCTCAATGATGGCGCTTACCGGCATCCTGATGGCGCTGCTGCGCCGCGAGAAAACCGGTCGCGGCGACTACGTCGACATTTCGATGCACGATGCCACGCTGTCGTGGCTGCCCAATGCCACGGGTAGCGTGTTTGCAGAGAACCGCCCCCCCGTGGTGCCCGAAGAGCGTTCGTGGGGCGGGCATTCGTTCTACAACATCTACGACACGGCCGATGGCCGGCAAATTGTGTTGTGCGCGGTCGAACACAAGTTCGTCAACAACCTTCTCACAGCAGTGGGGCGTGCCGACCTGATCCCGATCGCCAACCAGCCACCGGGCCCCGCGCATGCGCCTGTAAAGGCCGCGCTGGCCGATATTTTCCGCACGCGCACGCGTGACGAGTGGGAACAGTGGATGCAGAGTCATGATGTCTGTCTGGCACCGGTACTTGACCTGCATGAAGCCTTTCACCATCCCCAGGCCGCCGCCCGCGAAATGTTGCTCCGCGACGCCGAGGGCAATCTGCATATCGGCAACCCGATCAAATTCCGCCATGAACCGGCTCGGCTCGATACCCGTCTGCCTGCGGTGGGCGAGCATACCGAGGCAGTGCTCGCGCGCCTGGCCCCAGGGCACCGCGCGCGCGACTAGCGAGATAAACAATGATGAACCCCTCGAACGATCAGGCCCACACCGAATCGCTGGTCAACATTCTGGCCCGGTCGGTCTCGGCCGCCGATCGCGAGCGGGCTGCATTGCATGTACTAGATTGGGTCGGATGTGCAGCTGCGGGCGCACTCACGCCGCCAGGCGTTGCACTGCGCAGTTGGGCACGCACGCTGGGCCCTGGCCCATGTCGCACCATCGGCGCGCTCTCGCTTGACGCCCGTGATGCTGCGCTGGTCAATGGCGCGGTGGGCAATATTCTCGAAATGGATGACTTCCACCGCGCGGCAATCGTTCATCCCGGACCCGTGGTCGTCCCCGCTGCAATCGCTCAGGCACAGGCCCTGGGGGCGCGCTCCGAAGCGCTGCTCGATGCAGTGGTTCGAGGCATGGAAGCCATGATTCGGACGGGCCGCAGCGTCGGCCCCGGCCACTACCGGCATTTTCACAGCACATCCACCTGCGGCGTCTTCGGCGCCGCCGCGGCCGCAGGGTCACTACTGCACCTCAACTCATCGCAAATGCTTGATGCGCTGGGTAATGCAGGCACCCAGGCCGCCGGGCTCTGGCAGTGCCGCCTTGAAGACACGATGAGCAAGCAGCTGCACAACGGCCGCGCGGCCCAATCGGGGCTGCTCGCAGCCCAGCTTGCCGCACACGGATTCACCGGTGCGCACCGCATCTTCGAGGGACCGCTTGGTTTCTGGGCGGGACTTTGCCCGGATGCCCGCCGCGATGAACTCTCGGCACACCCTGACAGCCCCTGGCAGATCCACGACTGCAGCTTCAAGCCCTGGCCCGCGTGCCGCCATACCCATCCGCTGATCGACGCAGCCCTCGCGCTGCGCGAGCGCGTCAACGTGGCCCGAATCCGCAGCCTGCAGGTGCTCGCCTATCGCGATGCGATGCTTTTCTGCAATCACGCCACCCCGACCACACCGGTCGAGGCCAAGTTCAGCCTGCAGCACGCCGCGGCGGTCGTGCTGCTGCGCGGCCGCCCCTCGCTGGAAGACTTCGATATGGGCGCGGTGCGCGACCCCGACGTTACCGCGCTGCGCGCACGGGTCGCGTTATCGGAAGACCCATCGCTTACCGAACGCTACCCCCAGCACTTCGGCGCAGCCCTTGACATTGAACTGGACGACGGCAGCCACCTCATCGAGCATCGGGCCGACGCACTGGGCGATACCGAATGCCCGCTTGCCACCGATGCCCTGCTCGGCAAGGCGCGCATGCTGATGGAGGCATCGGGCTATTCCGACGCCAAAGTCGCCCGCATGATCGACGCATGCCTTGCGCTCCCCCACGGCGGCCCGCTATCCGCTGTCACCTCCGAATTGCAGTAGCCAACCAGCCTTCACCCACCATGTTCAACTACTTTGACGCCGCCGACATTCCCGGCATTCGCCGTGATTATCCAATCGGCCCCGGTTTTCTCGAGCGCTTTCGCGGCATGAGCCGCGATGAGCTTCGTGCGCTGCAGGATGCACGTTTCCGACGCGTGCTCGAGTTCGCCTGGAAGGTGCCCTTCTACCAGAGGCTGTGGGGCGCGCAGGGTATCGAACCCGGTGATATTCGCGGGCTCGACGATCTGCCAAAGCTGCCCACCTACTCCAAGTCTGACCTGATGGAGTCGGTTGAGCGCTGCCCACCGCTTGGCGATTTTGATGGGCAGTCTGCGCATCCCGCCTGGGCCCGACCCCAGATCATCATTCAAACCACCAGTGGCACAACCGGTCGCCCGCAACCGCTGCTCTATGGCCCGCGCAGCCGCGAGCTGCAGAATGCGCTGCTCGCGCGCATCTATCTTCTGCAGGGCATGACCAGCGAGGACGTCGTGCATTCGGTGTACGGCTTCGGCATGGTCAACGGCGGCCACTACATTCGCGAAACAGTGTCCCACTGGGTCGGTGCGCGGCTGCTCAGCGCAGGTACCGGCGTCGAAACCCGGTCAGCCCAGCAGGCCGCCTTGATGCGCGACTTCGGCGCCACCGTCCTGGTCGGATTCGGCGACTTTCTGCGCAGGCTTGCCGAGGTGGCGCGCGAAAACGGCATCGAGCCCGGGCGCGACATCCGCTTGCGAATGATCACCGGCCATCTCGGGCCCGAGGGGCGCGACCCGATCAGTTCGGTCTGGGGTGGCTGCCCGGTCTACGACTGGTACGGCGTCGGCGACACGGGTCTGATCGCGGGTGAGGGCCCCGATATGGACGGCATGTACGTCATGGAGGACGCACAGTATCTTGAGCTGATCGACAGCGACAGTGGCGCGCCGGTGGCCGCGGGCGAGCGCGGCGACATGGTCTGCACCTGCCTGTACAAAGACGACATCTTCCCCATCATCCGCTTCAACACACACGACGTCACCGAAGCGCTGAGCGGTACCTCGTCAATCGGCCTGCCATTTCGCCGAATCCTCGGGTTCCGCGGCCGCAGCGACAACATGGTGAAGCTGCGCGGCATCAATGTGTACCCCACTGCCATTGGCGCGCTGCTGACCGCCGAGCGCACCGACTACGCAGGCGAGTTTCTCTGCGAGGTCACCCGCGAGGGCAACCGCGATGAAATGATCGTTTTCGCTGAGGTCAAGAGCGCTCTCACCGACGCGCTGCGTGCCGACTACGAGGCGCTGCTGCGCGCGCGCCTGGGCGTGGACATGCGGGTTCAGCTCTGCGCGCCCGGATCGCTCGCAGAGCGCACCGGCGTTGAGTCCCGGCAAAAACCTGTGCGTCTGTTTGATCTGCGTAAAGGCTGACAGGTCAGCACATGAAGCCCATCGGCTCACTGACCATCGAAGCACTCGGCCAGGCCTATCGCGCGGGCACACTCAACCCGGTCGACGTCACACACGCATTGCTCGCCCAGATTGATCGCCGCAATCCCGATCTGCGGGCGTTTATTACCGTTGCAAACGCGCGGGCGCTTGCCGATGCGCAGGCAAGCAGCGAGCGTCTCCAGGCCGGACGTCCTTTAGGTCCGCTCGATGGCATTCCCATCGCCATCAAAGACAACGTCGATGTCGCGGGCCTTGCCTGCACCGCGGGCAGTGCCGCGCTTCGCAACCGCATGCCGGCGCACGATGCACCCGCAGCGGCGCGCCTTCGCGCGGCAGGCTCGGTCCTGCTCGGCAAGCTCAACATGCACGAGGGCGCGCTCGGTGCCACCACCGATAACGAGGCCTTTGGCCGCTGCATCAATCCGCTGCACGCCGGCTATACGCCAGGCGGTTCAAGCGGCGGGTCAGGAGCGGCGGTCGCGGCAGGCCTGTGCAGCGCGGCTGTCGGCACCGACACCATGGGGTCCATCCGCATCCCGGCAGCCTACTGCGGGGTCTTCGGCTACAAGCCCGGTAACGAAACAGTGCCGCCGACGGGCGTGGTGCCGCTCTGCCATCAGCTCGATGTGGCCGGACCGCTCGCAACCACCGCCGCCGACTGCGCCGTGATGGCGCGCGCAATGATGGGGCTCACTGATCTCGCAGGCCCCACCGCGTCCCATCCATCACCCGATTGGTCCGATCTCAGGGTGGGTGTACCTAAGCAGCTTGACCTGGTCACGCTCGAGCCTGCAGTGACCCAGGGCTTTCGCCGGTTCCTGTCGGCGCTCGAGCAGCGCGGTGCACGCATCATGCCCATCGATCTTGATCACTGGGATCCCACACGGGCGCGACGCGCAGGTCTGCTCGCCAGTGAGGCCGATGCGCTCGCCTGGTGGCGCGGCGAGATCGGGCACGAGCTTCCTGGCGTGTCTGACACCTTCGGTGCGATGCTGCGCTATGCGGAACGCGCAGGCAGCGACAAGGTTGAAGCCGCGCGGCAGGCGCTTCGCGACCTGCAGGGCCACGCGGCAAGCGCATTTCAGTCGGTCGATCTGATCGCCCTGCCTACCGCGCCGCAGACCTCTTTTGCGCACGGCACCCCCGCGCCCATCAATCAGGCTGATCTCACTGCGCTCGCCAATTTTTACGCCTGTGGCGCCTGGGCTATTCCGATCGCCGCACAGGACCACGTCGTGTCAGCGCAGCTCATGGCCTCACCCGGCCGCGACCGCTGGCTGCTGTCACTTGCACCCGCGCTCGATTCGCTCGCACCGCGATCACCCTTGTTCGCTCATGCGCTTGCCCTTGATTGACCCACGGAGACGCCCACGATGAGTTCCAGCAACCCCACCGCACTGCAGGCTGCATCGGCCCGGGCCATGGTCGCCCCCGAACACTGGTTCAGTACCCTCGCCCAGGCCACAGAGGCTGCGGCGGCCGCTGCCGACCCTGAAGCCATGGTCCGAGCGCTGATCGCGCCGCTGCTCGCGATCGCCGGCGATCGCGATGCGTGGACGCGCCCGGGAAGCTTGAAAGCCGGTGAGCGCCAGTTTTATGTGGGCGGCTGTTTTGTCGTCACACCCGACGAAGCCTGGCACATGCTGGTCGGCAATGTGGGGTTTCCCGCTGAACAGCGGCGGCTGATGATTCCGATCGATGGTGGTCATCCTGCTCACGTCCGCGATACCCGCGCGCCACTGCTGCTGGCCAATACCGACGAGCACGGCGACTTCAAACAGTATCTGAAGACCTCGCGCATGGGCTCATCCATTTATGCACCCATGCTCTGGAAGGGGCGCTTCGTTGGTCAGCTGATCATGGCCTCGCAGGCGCGCAATACCTTCGCACGGCAAGACCTCGACATGCTGCGCGTGCTCGCCACCCAGGCCACATCGCTCTGGATGGCAATGGATGGGCCTGCCTGGCTTGCGCGCGAATACCCACCCGCTGACGCGTTCAAGGTCACCCAGGCGGGGGTGGATGCGCGCTGAGTCAGCGCGCATCTTCTCAACTGCTGGCGCCTGATCGAGCCTTATTCGATCGGATTCAGCTTCGCAAAGTGCCGTGCAATGGCGAGCCGGCTTGTCACCCAGACATCGCCCCGGCTCTTCACGTGCTGCATGAAGCGCTCCAGTGCGCCGATGCGTCCTGGCCGCCCGATGATCCGCAGGTGCAGACCCAGGTTCATGATGCCCGGGCGATCACGCCCCTCGCTGTAGAGCTGCTCAAACGTATCCACCGCATACTCGAGCCAAAGCTTGGGCGTATAGCCTGGCGCAAGCCAGAACTTCATGTCGTTGGTATCAAGCGCGTAAGGCACGATTACGATGCCACGCCGCTTGCCATCTGAGGTTTCAACAAACTCCCAGCGCGGGCGGTCATCGGAGTAGTCGTCCATGTGGTACTCGTAGCCCGCCTCGACCAGCAGACGCCGCGTGTTGTCGGTAAGCAGATAGCGAGACAGCCAGCCATAGGGGCGGCGTCCGGTCGTGCGCTCAATGCTGTCGGTGGCAGCGCGAATGAACTCACGCTCGCGATCTTCCTTGTAGGAAAACTGGTGAATCCAGCGATGGCCGTGGCTGCAGACCTCGTGTCCTGCGGCCGCCACCGCGCGGGCGAGCTCGGGTGCCTTTTCAAGCGCGACCGCAGCGGCGGTGAACGTGCATTCAAAGCCAAACTGATCCAGCAGCCGCATCACGCGCGGCGCGCCCGCTCGAATACCGTAGAGATAATTGCTTTCGTTGCCGAAATTGCGGATGGGGATCTTGAGCGCAACGCCCAACTCATCCACCGGTTCGGGCGCCTTGTCTCCCGAGGCGATGCTCTGCTCGGAGCCCTCCTCGACGTTGACGACAAACGACATCGCCAGACGCTCATCGCGCGGCAGCGTGAAACGATCACTCATGGGCTCTCCTTGCCTGCATCCATCGGAAACGACCGGCACCTTAGGGGGGCGGCGGACATGCGTCAAGCGGCCGCGCGAAAATCACTGGCGCGCCTTGCGCGCGCTGAACCAATGCGGCTAACGCCAGCGCGTCAAGCGCACTGCAATCGCACAAGCCGTCGCATACACGCACATGCCGCAGGCGATCAGCGCGAAATACGTCCAGAGGGGCGCCTGCGCGCGATGCAGCAGGAGGCCAACGCCCAGCACCAGTGCAAGGCGCACGCTTGCCGCAATCACCGGTCCCGCGATACGCCCCGAGCCCTGCGCCGCAAAGTACAGCGTCAGACCAAAACCAAACAGCCCGAATGCAGGCCCGACCCAGCGCAGATGCGTGGCTGCGGCGTTGAGCACCACGGGGTCATCGCTGAACAGGTCGGTCCAGACCCAGGGGAACGCAGCCACCAACAACCCAATCACGCTGAGGTTCACCATCGACACGCCTGCAGCGGTCCAGGCCACGCGACGCGCGCGTTCAATGAGCCCGGCGCCAATTGCCATGCCCACCATCGGTACCGCGGCCACGCCAATTCCGAATGAAATCGGGATGAGCAGAAACTCGAGCCGCTGTCCGATTCCGTAGCCTGCGAGCACCTGCGTGCCGAAGGGCGCGATCAGCGCGGTGCAGATCAGCATGGTGACGATCGCCGTGGTGGGCGACAGGCACGCCACCGCGCCCACCTTCAGGATGTCGGCAAACAGCGGCCATTGGAGCGGTGATCCTGAGAACCGCAGGCGCAAGCGCTCTTCCCCCGAAGTTAAACGTCGAACCAGCCAGAGCGCGCCCAGGCCGTAGCCGGCCAGCGTACCGCACGCCACGCCGCCCAGGCCCAGAAGTGGAAAGGGGCCCAGCCCGAGCCCCAGCACCGCGCCGACCGCGATCTGAACCAGCGATGTCACGACGACGAGGCGCGCGGGCAGCACCATGTTGCCGGTGCCTCGAACAATGGACAGCTGCGCATTCATCAGCCAGACCAGGGGCGCGCCTGCGAACAACACCCATCCGTAGCGAATCGCCTCGGCGAGCACATCGTCGCGTCCACCCAGGAGCCCGTAGAGCGCCGGGCCCGCACCGAGCATGAAGAGCATGTGCACAAGGCCACCGATGAGCCCGATGACGCACGCATGCAGCGCGAGCGCCTCGGCGCGCTCAAGGTCGTTGGCGCCCAGCGCGCGTGAAATCGCTGACGACACGCCGCCTCCCATCGCCCCAGACGACAGCATCTGCACCAGCATGCCGAACGGAAACACCAGTGCCATGGCCGCCAGCGACACCGTGCCGAGCTGCCCGATATAGCCCGTTTCAGCGATGCTCACCAGCACGCCCAGCGCAAGCGTCGCCACACTGGGCAGCGCCATCCTGAGCAGCGTGGGAAGGATGGGCCCGGTAATCAGCGGATTGGTGGCAGGGGCGGCTTGCAAGGGAACGGGCTCAGACACGGGCGTCGACGGCCTCTGGTCAGGGTTTCTATAATCGCCCGACGAAGGCTCTCAACTCATCAAGGCGCACATCATGCCCGACTTTCGCAGCGACACCGTGACCCGACCCACCGCGGCGATGCGCGAGGCGATGGCCGCCGCCGAGTTGGGGGACGATGTGTTTGGCGACGACCCGTCGGTCAATCGGCTCGAAGCCTATGCCGCGCACATGCTGGGATTTGACGCGGCGGTGTTCGCTCCATCGGGCACCCAAACCAATCTGATGGGCCTGATGTCGCACTGCGAGCGCGGCGAGGAGGCCATCGTCGGGCAGCAATGGCATACCTACCGCTGGGAGGCGGGCGGGATGGCCGTGCTGGGCTCCATCCAGCCGCAACCGCTTGAAAATGCCCCGGACGGCACCATTCCCCTGGCCTTGATCGACAGCGCGATCAAGCCCGATGACCCGCACTTCGCGCGCACGCGGTTGGTCTGCATGGAAAACACCACCGGCGGAAAGGTGCTTCCGCTCGATTACCTGAGATCGGTCCGGCGGCTTGCCACCACACGCGGTCTCGCCACCCACCTGGACGGTGCCCGGCTCTTCAATGCAGCCGTCGAGATGGCGCGACGACGCGCCGATGACGAGCGTAGCGGTGATCCCACTGATGCTGCAAGCACCGACCCTCGCCAGGTGGCGCGCGACATTTGTGCACAGTTCGACTCAGTGTCCGTGTGCCTGTCAAAGGGCCTGGGCGCGCCCATCGGTTCGCTGCTGCTTGGATCAAAACCACTGATCGCGCGTGCCCGGCGCTGGCGAAAAATGCTGGGTGGTGGCATGCGCCAGGCGGGCCTGCTGGCCGCCGCCGCGCATCATGCGCTCGAGCACCATATTGATCGGATGGCGCTCGACCATCAGCGCGCAAAGCGTCTGGCCGATGGGCTGGTGCGGGCTGCAGCCAACCAGCCTGGCCGGCTCGCGATAGTGGAACCAGCGCAGACCAACATTCTGTTCATCCGCATCGACGGCACGATCGCCGAGGCCTTTGCCGCCCATCTGGCCCAGCACGACATCCGCGTCACCGGCCGCGCAACCAGCGATGGTTCGGCCATGGTGCAGCGCTGGGTGACACATCTGGATGTGGACGACTCGGATGTGGATCACGCGATTGGCGCGGTCCAGGAATTTTTTGCGCGCGGCACCGTGATCAATCGACCGTAGTCATCGCGGTGCACCAAGGAGGCGAGACGGGTTGCCGTCTCGCCAACTTTGCATGATCATCGGCGTTTTGCAATTTGCCTACGGAGACGCCGCCCATGACAACCGCCACCCCGATCCGAGACGACGCCATCCGGGTCTACTGGCAACCGGGCTGCACCAGCTGCCTTCGAACCAAAGAATTTCTGTCCAAAAACGGCGTGCCTTTTCTGTCACGCAATGTGCTGGCCGATGATTCAGCGTTTGACGAACTCAAACGATTCGGCCTGCGACAGGTACCCATCGTGACCAAGGGTGACCGCTGGGCCAACGGCCAGGTGCTGGCGGACGTGGCAAAGCTGGCGGGTGTCACAGGGCTCAAGATCACGCTGCTGCCCGTGGATGAACTGCAGCGCAGACTGATCACCGTTCTCGGCGGCGCAGAGCGGTTCTTCCGTCAGCTGCCCGATCAGAATCTGCATAGCCTGCTGCCCAATCGGCCGCGCAGTTACACCGATCTCACCTTCCATATCTTCAACAACGCTGATGCGTTCCTGGAAGAAAAAGCCGGCATTCCCCTCACCTTTGAGTCCTACAACCGCTTCCCTGCCCCAGAGGCCAACAGCCGCGAGCACATCCTGCGCTACGCTGCGCAGGTGCAGCAGCAGCTGCGCGAGTGGTTTTCGGGCCCCGGGAAAACCCTGGACTGGTCGGCGAAAGCCGACTTGTACTACGGCGAGCAGACGCACCATCAGTTTCTTGAGCGCACCGTCTGGCACAGTGGCCAGCACACCCGTCAGCTGATGTGGGTGCTGGAGGGGCTGGGCGTCCAGGTTGACCGCCCGCTACCGCCTGAAACCTTCGCAGGGCTGCCGATGCCCGAGAAGGTGTGGGACGACGAGATGCCGGCCGCGCAATGAGCGCCCCCGCAGTGGGGCCCGCCAGTCTGGCAGTCAGCCAGGCACTGACCGCGATCGAACACAGGAACCCGGTCATCAACGCGATGATTCGGGTCACCGGCGACTCCGCGCGCGAGCGTGCGGCTGAACTCGATCGCATCGCCGCCGCGGGCGGGTCTGCCGGGCCGCTTCACGGCTGGGTCATCAACATAAAAGATTGCCTTGACTGGGCAGGCCACCCCACCACCGCCGCATCGGTGATCCTGCGGGACAACATTGCCCAGCGGAACGCGTTCATCACCGAACGCCTGATCGGTGCCGGAGCCATTCTGATCGGCAAGGCCAACCTGCATGAATGGGTGTTTGGCCCCACCAGTCAGAGCCTGCATTTCGGTCCGGTCGCCAATCCGTGGAATCCGGCGCATATTCCCGGGGGCTCAAGCGGTGGATCGGGCGCCTCAGTGCCGTGTGGCATGGCGCGTGTTTCAATCGGTAGCGACACCGCCGGCTCGATCCGTCTGCCAGCCTCCTATTGCGGACTTGCAGGCCTTCGGCCAAGCATCGGCCGAATCTCGCGCACTGGCAGCGTCGCGGTCAGTGCGCCGTTCGATACCTTTGGCCCGCTTGCCCGCCGCGTTGAAGACGTCGCCCGGGTATTCGCAGTCATTGCAGGCCACGACCCCGACGACCCTTTCTCGGTCGACACGCCTATCATCGACCCACTGCCGACCCTCAATTCCCGCGTTGCCGGCCGGCGTATCGGGGTCATGCGTCGCTGGTTCTTCGACGATATCGACCATGAATTGCGTACCGCTTTGGACGCCGCGATTGGCGTGTATCGCAATCTTGGCGCCGATATCGTCGAGGTTGATCTGGGTGATGTTGAACGCGCCCAGGAAATGCTCGCATTTCGTATCGTGCTGGCCGATGCGTTTGCGCTTCATCGCGACCAGCTTGCAAACCGCCCTGCGGATTACGGGCAGGACCTGATGGTGCGCTATGACATCGGTGAACGCGTGACCGGCGCACAGTACGCAGAGGCACTGCGCTGGATCGAGGCCTGGCGACATCGCCTACATCGAATCATCGCCCATCACGGGTTGGATGCGGTTCTGTCCCCCACCACCCCCGGGCCTGCGCCGCTGCGCGCGGGGCTCGCCTACGCAAGCGCGATTCGCGCCATTCCGCGATTCACCTCCGTATTCGCATCGGCCGGCGTACCGTCGCTTGCGGTACCGTGTGGATTCAACGCGGTAGGTCTGCCCCTGTCCTTTGAATTGAGCGCCGCACGCTTCAATGAGGCGGCCGTGCTGCAATTGGGGCACGCCTACCAGCAAGTCACCGATCATCATCTGCGGCAACCCGCGTTGACGCAGTAATCAGGTTTTTCACTGAAGGAGTTTCACCATGAAAAAGCGAGAATTTCTAACCGCTGCGGCAGCCGGTGCAACGGTTGCAGGCGCGCCTGCGATCGTGCGCGCCCAGGCTAGCTTTCCGGATCTGAAACTGCGCATTGCGTCGAACTATCCGGCGCCATCGCTCTTTACGCGCGTGCAGCAGCAATTCGCGCAGGAAATCACCGCCAAGACCAACGGCAAGGTGACATTTGAGTGGATGCTGGGCGGCAACCCGCTGAAGGCCGGCGATGTTTATCCCGGCATGGCGCGCGGCGCAACCGACCTGGGCTTCACCGTGCCCGCTGCCTTCAACCCGCGCGAGTTCCCTGTCTCGGGAGTCACACTGCCGTTCGTGACCGAGAGCCCCTACGCTGGCTGCATGGCATTTCGCGAGTGGTATCAGAACACGCCGGAGGTTCAGCGCGAGTTCCAGCGCAACAACGCGCACCTTCTGCTCACGCTCTCAACCTCCGAGAACGTGCTGTGGAGCATGAAGCGCGTGAACACCGCGGCCGACCTGAAGGGCATGCGCATTCGTACGCTGCTGGGGCCGGGTGACGCGCTGCAGGCGCTTGGCGCCACGGCGGTAACCGTTCCCTACACCGATGCCATCGACCTGTTGCAGCGCGGGGGGGTTGATGCCATCTCCACCACGCCATTCGAGCAGGGCGTGAAAGACGGCCTGGCCGAAATGACCAACTTCCTGTCAACGGGCGGCCGGATGGGCATCTTCGCCACTGTCATGACCTCCATCAACCTGGACCGTTGGAAGAGCTTCTCGAAGCCGCTGCAGGACGTCTTCACAACCGCCGCCGACAACGCGCTCAACTGGTACATCGACGCGCAGAACAAAGAAACCGACGAGTGCGTGGAGATTCTGCTGAAATCGAAGCGTATTCAGGTTGCACCGCTCGACCCGGCTGAAGAAAAACGCTGGCGCGAAGCAACGTCTCAGGTCATCTTCAACAAGTATGCTGAAGCGGTGAAGCGGGTAGGCGGCAACCCCGAAGCACTCACCAAGAGCTTCAATGCCCTGGTGGCCAAGTACGAGGCGCAGCGTAAGTATGTGACGGGCATCGATCGTTACCTTGCCCGCAAGTCGAAGGGATGACGACGGAGCCACGCTCCGGCATGCTGGCCCTTGCGGCCCGGGTGGCTTCGGCCTCCCGGGCCATGGCCCGCGTCACCGGCATTCTCATCATTCTCATCATGGTCGCGGTGGTCATCGATGCCGTGCTGCGCGGCATCCTTGGCATTGCGATCTGGGGCGTGCTTGAGGTGGGCGTGCTGTTGCTGCTTGCCCTGATCTATCTTGGCCTGCCAGCCACGCAGGCCAACCGCGAAAATTTTCGGGTATCCATTTTTGCTGATCACTTTCCGACCTGGTTTGATCGCGTCAACACCTGGCTGCTTCTTGCGGTACAGCTCGCGGTGCTGGCCATTTTGTGCTGGACCTCGTGGCGTAGCGCCATCTACTCGTTCAACCGCGACGAGGTGTCGTTTGGAATGGTGCAGATTCCGCTCTGGCCCAGCCGGGGCATGGTCTCGGTGGGTCTGTCCCTGCTGATCATTCAGTCGATCACCGCAGCGCTGGAATATGCATTGACCGGCCGCCATCCCTACAAGGTCGACATTGAAACCGAGTTGAAAGGCGAAATCGGCAAGTCCGACAGCGACCTGGTCGGAGATCGAAAATGAGTCCGCTTGAGCAGGGTTTTCTGTTGATTGGCGGCATGTTTGTGCTGCTGGCGCTCGGCTTTCCGATTGCACTGGCGCTGCTGTCAGCCGGCGTCATCGGATTGATCGCGATGCGCGGCTGGTCTGCCGCTGACTATCTGTTGGGCAGTCTGCCCTACTCGGTCACGGCAGAGTTTGCCTTCATCGTGGTGCCGCTGTTTCTGTTCATGGGACACATGGCATATTCAGCCGGCATTTCTGAGAAGGGCTTTCGTGCGGCATCGGCCTGGTTTGGACACGTTCCAGGCGGGCTGGCGATTTCGTCTGTGGTGGCGTGCGGCGCGTTTGCAACGGTGTCGGGCTCATCCATTGCCACGGCAGCCACCATCTCCAAGATCGCAGTGCCTCAGCTGCTCAAGGCTGGCTACACCAAGCGATTGGCAGGCGCAGCGGTGGCCACGGGCGGCACCCTGGGGGTACTGATTCCGCCATCAACGGTCATGGTGCTTTACTCCATTGCCACGGAAACGCCCATTCCCTCGTTATTCATGGCGGGCATCGTTCCGGGCATCCTCACAATTCTTGTTTATGGATTCGGCATCAGCTGGATGGTCAAGCGCGATCCGCAGATGCGCACCATGACACGTCAACGCAGGGTGCCCTGGGGTGAGCGAATGAAGCTCACCTTTTCATCGTGGGAAATTCTGGTGGTGTTTGCTGTGGTCATGGGCACGCTCTACACCGGCATTGCCACGGCAAGTGAGGCGGCTGGGTTCGGCGCTGCAGCCGCGCTGGTGATCGCGATCATTCGCGGTGCCAAGATGGCCGAGATCAAGGAAGGGCTGCAAACCTCGGGGTCAAGCACCGCGTCGATCTTTTTTCTGGTCATCGGCGCGGGCGTATTTGGTGCTGCGCTGGGCACCACACAGCTGCCGCAGAACCTTGCCACCTGGACGCTGGGTCTCAATCTGCACCCCACGCTGCTGCTGATCCTGGTGCTGATCCCGTTTCTGATCCTGGGCTGCTTCATCGACGCGGCCTCCATGATTCTGCTGACGATGCCGGTGGTGTTTCCCATCATCAAGCAGGCCGGTATTGACCCCGTGCTGTTCGGCATTCTGGTCACCAAGATGACCGAGATCGGCAACATCACGCCGCCAGTGGGCCTGAATGTGTTTGTGGTCTCGGCTGCCAACCCGGAAATCACGATTCGCGAATGCTTCCGCGGCGTGATGCCGTTCTTCCTCATGGAACTCTTTATTGTCGGACTGCTGATCGCGTTTCCCAGCATCACGCTGTTCGCAGTTGTCACGCATTGATCGAAAGGAACCTCTGACATGACAGACCTCAGCGTTTATGAAAAGCAGCATTTTGGAAAGCCACTGGGCTTCGGTCGTCAGCCCGCACTGCTGATCATTGATTTTCAGGTGGGCTTTGCCAAGCCCGATGTGCTGGGCGGCTTCAACATCAACGAATCCATCGCCCGCACGGCAGAGCTGCTGCGAAGCGCACGCGCAACCGGCGTCCCGGTCTGCCATGTGCGGTTCGCGTCCGAGGCGCACGGCGAAGATATCGGCACCTTTGCCATGAAGGTGCCCGCGCTGAAAGATCTCGCCCCTGACAGCACCGATGCGCAGTTCGTGGATTCAGTCGCGCCCATTGAAGGCGAGTATGTGTCAATCAAACGGCACAGCTCGGCATTTTTCGGCACCAACCTGGCGTCTTGGCTCATCAGCCGCGGCGTCGATACGCTGTTTATCACCGGCTGCACCACCAGCGGCTGCGTGCGCGCGAGCACGGTTGATGCGTCAGCCTATTCGCTGCGCCCGATGGTGGTCACCGATTGCGTGGGCGACCGCGCTCAAGGCCCGCACGAGGCAAGCCTGTTTGACATGGGTCAGAAATACGCCGACCTGGTCACGATGCGCGATGCAGTGGCGCATTTCGAAAGCCGGCAGAGCACACGCCGCGCCGCCTGATTGCCCTGGGCGACCACGACGGCGTTCAAACGACGCCGTCGTTTTTCAGGCGTTCAAGCTCGGCCTCATCCAGCCCCAGCAGGCCGCCCAGTATCTCTTCGTTGTGTTCACCCAGGCTGGGGCCTAGCCACTTCACCGAACCCGGCGTGTCCGACAAACGCGGCACCAGATTGGGGATGGCCACCTCGCCCACGCGCGGATCGCTTACCTTCAGGATGTTGCCACGCGCGGCGTACTGAGGATCTTCGAAGATCTCATCGATCGCATACACCGGCCCGCACGGCACCTGAAATTGCTCGCACAACTGAAGCAGATGATCACGCGTGTGGCGCGATGTGAACTCGCCCACATGACGATCAACCTGTTCGCGATCGCGTTCGCGATGGGCAAGCACGCCCCAGGCCTGCGGCTCGGCAAGATGCGGTTCACCCATTGCCTGGGCCAGACGCTCGAAGATTTTGTCGCTGGTGCAGGCAATGGCAATCCAGCGGTTGTCGGCGGTGGGATAGTGACTGTGCGGCACCACATTGACCGTGCCAGGGCCCATGCGCTGACGCACGTAGCTCTTCTGGTGATACGCGGGCGCAAGCTCATCAAGAATGCGAAACACCGGCTCGTATAAACCGATATCGATCATCTGGCCGCGGCCAGTGCGATGTCTGGCCTGAAGCGCCAGCAGGACGCCCATCGCCCCATAGGCACCCGACAGGTAATCGGGGATGGTTGCCGACCCGGGGGTGACCGGCGGCCGATCTGGATAACCCGCCAGAAAAGAGAGCCCGCCAAACGCATTGGCGATTCGCCCGAAACCGGGCCGATCGCGATAGGGACCGGTTTGTCCGTAGCCCGAGATGCGCACCATGATCAATCGAGGATTGATCGGCTGCAGCACCTCCCAGCCCATGCCCCATTTTTCAAGCGTACCGGGCTGAAAGTTTTCGATGAGGATGTCGGCTTTGGCAACCAGCGCCTTCAACAGCCGCGCGCCATCGGGCTTGCGCAGGTCGATCGTGACCGATTTTTTATTGCGGCATTCGGAAAGCCAGGGCAGCGAATCACCGCTGTCCGTCGGCGTTCCAAAGCGACGCAGCGCATCACCAACACCCGGGAGCTCAACCTTGATGACCTCGGCACCGAACTCAGCCAGCTGCACGCTCGCGAAAGGCCCGGAAATGAAGCTTGAAAGATCGATGACCCGCAGATCATCGAGCGGCTGAAGCCCCGCGGTCGCGGCAGCATCGGAAGAGGGTTGGTTCATGGCGGATGCCACGCAATCAGTCTGCGGAAATCTTTGCCGCGGCGATCACTTCCGCCCAGCGGTCGATCATCGAGACCATCATGGCGGTGTGTTCGGCTGAGGTACCCGCCACCGGAATAAATCCGGCTGCGCCGAGCTTAGGTGCCAGGTCGGTGTTTCGCAACGCTCGAACAACATGATCGTTGATCACATTGACAAGGTCACCCGGGGTGGCCGAGGGCGCGTACAGCCCCCACCAGGTGTCGGCGTCAACCCCTTTGACGCCCTGTTCAATGAACGTGGGGACCGCAGACATCGCGGGATTGCGCTTGGGGCCCGTGACCGCGATGGCGCGCAGACGCCCGGCCTCAACATGCGAACGTACCGAGCTGATGCCCGCGAACTGCATCTGCACATGACCTGCCAGCAGATCGGTCATGGCTGGACCGGTGCCCTTGTAGGCGATGTGCGCAATGTCGACGCCACAGGCGATCTTCATCAACTCACCCGCGAGGTGGGTCGAGGCGCCGTTACCGCCGGAGGCGTAATTGAGCACACCGGGCTTGGAACGCGCGAGGTCGATCAGCTCGGACAGGTTTCGCGCGGGCACCGAGGGATGAACCACCAGAATCACCGGCGCAGTGGCCATCATGGTGACGCCAGTGAATTCACGCTTGGTATCAAACGGCAGTTTACGAAGCCCCGGATTGGTCAACAGCGCGCTGTCGATGGCAAGCAGCGTGTAGCCGTCTGCAGGCGAGCGAATCACCATCTCGGTACCCAGCACCGAGCCAGCGCCAGGTCGGTTTTCAATGACCAGTGGCTGACCAAGGGTGGCGCCGACCGCGGGTGCGATCATCCGGATCAGAATGTCGGTGCCGCCGCCTGGCCCATAGGGCACGATGACACGGATTTGTCGTGACGGATATGCGCCCTGCGCACGCACCGGCTCCCCGGCCGCCAGTGCACTAGCGCCAAGCGCGCCCAGCAGCTGGCGGCGCGAGATCACAGTGTGTGAGTGTTCTGGTTTCATGGTGTTTGGCCTCCTGAGGGACTGACGACACGTAGGGAGTGAGCAGCCTGCGGGCTGCATCAAAACGATCAGCGCACGCCAGACACCGCCTGCTTGCGGTCCAGAAAATCGAGCAGCAGATCAAGGCATTGTTCAGCGTAACCATCGCAAATATTGTGCGCGGCGGTGTCGATGGTGCGAAGTTCGCTGCCCGCAATGCGCTTCTGCATGTCGACATACGAGCTTGCGTGACCGATCTTTTCACGGCCCGCAGCAACGATCAGCGTGGGCGCTCGCACCGCCACCAGATCATCGAGAAAATCATGGGTGCACATGTGCGTGACAAACCGGGCAATGAATACCGGATCGTTTGAGCCCGCCTGGTTGATAAACCACTGAACTAGCGCCGGATCGGCGTGTTCATCGAACCGTTCATCGATGGTTTCGGCAAGAAAGGTGCGCAGCCCGCGTTCGGCGATTTTTGGAATCCAGGTCGGCGCGTGGCTCTGCTTCAGGCCCGGGGTAGAGCCATAGAGCGCGAGCGTCTTGACCCACTCCGGGTGTTCAATGGCAAGCCGCTGCGCAACATAACCGCCCGCCGAATTGCCGACCACATGAACCGGCCCCGGCGCGTGACGATCCAGCAATTCGAGCACATCGCCGACAAGGTGCGGCAGCGAAAAGGGCTGATCGGCTGGTGGGATCTGCGACAGGCCATGCCCGCGCAAATCGAGGCGCAGCACGCGATAGCGCGCCGCAAGGCGCGGCATCCACCGGAACCACCGCAGCGATGAGCCCATCGCTGCGTGAAGCAGAAGAACCGTGTCGGGCTGGGTCCATGGCGCCGCGAAGCTGTCGAGTTGCCAGGCAAGCGACAACCCATCGCGATTGACAAAAGTTTGCATAGGAAAATCCATCGCCTCAAGCGAGGCTTCGAGGGCTACGCTGCGCGAAGTAGAACCATTCAAAACCCGGTTCAGCCTTCACGTTGGGAAAGACGATGCGGCCATCGCCCGGCGAGCGCACCAAAGTTCCATCATGTCGGACGCCAATGGGTTCGTCTTTCCAGACAGGATCAAAGCTGACCCACTCGCGCACGAATCGATCTTCAGCATGAAGGCGATCGGTGACCTCCACCAGACGCAGCAGTTCATGCGAGGCAGGGGGCGGTTCCAGTGCGATATCGGCAAGCCCCAGCATTGCGATCGCCTGCCGAATGGCACGATGCCCTACCGCCGGCGCATTGGGATCGGCGTGCTGGCCGCACTCCAGCGTGACGGCCCATCCCCCCTGCGAGCGCATGTACTCGGTGGTACCCACGCCATAGCTTGCGTCGGTATCGAGCGTTGTACCTGTTTGCCAGCTTCTCTCTCGGCGCCGGCTGACGCCCTGTTCGTAAGCGCTCATCCAGCCTTCAACAATACGGTTGGGTCCCAGATGCCTCGCGAGCCGCGCTTCATGCGCCGCATGCGAAAACGGCTCAAGCGCACCGGCATTATTTTCCGGGCCGATCAGCGCGAACGGTTCACCCTGGCTGTTGAAGGAGTGCAGATCAAGCAATGCGTCGTGCGCGGCGAGCAGCGGACACAGCACATTGGCGATCCGGTCTTCGAAATCCTGCGGGACTGCTGTTGGCCGCAGATTGCGGTTCAGATTACGATCGCCTGACCGCGTGCCAAGCTGATGCGCGAGCGGATTGGTAATCGGAATGAGCGTCAGAGACCCTCGCAGAATCAGCAATGCACCGGACTCGATCTCGCCCAGCACGCGCTCGATTGCGCGCACACCCGCAACTTCATTGCCGTGAACGGCGCCCAGCACGATCAGCCGGGGCCCTGGCTGCAGACCATGGAACTGATGCACGCGGAGCGAGTGATGCTGAAAGGCCGGACTCATCGAAATATCCTGAATGTTCCAAATCGCGGATTCGAAACGCCGCGTCAGCGCGGAGTTTACGACGGCTACCGCAAGGCGTCATCGCAGCGCACTCCATCCGATAACATTAACGCGGTCCATTGACCGGAGTATCGCCATGCCTGATGCGTATTCGCCCAGCGCCGCACCCATCCGGCGCTTGCGCAGTCAAGCCAAGGTCATGCGGCGTGCAGCGCTGATCGCAGTCGTTGCCGCGGGCACCGCGCTGATCGGTTTGCCCCGAGCCCAGGCCCAGTCGTCATCGGCTTATCCCGACCGGCCGGTGCGCCTCGTGATCCCATTTACCCCCGGAGGCGGCACCGACGTCATCGGCCGTATGTTGGCGCATGCGCTGCGCGGCCCATTGGGGCAGCCCATCGTGGTCGAGAACAAGCCAGGTGCGGCCGGCGCGGTTGGTTCGCAGCTGGTCGTTCAGGCAGCGCCCGATGGCTACACGCTGCTGTTCGCGCCCGTTGGGTCGCTCACCATCACGCCCAACCTGCCCGGCACCAAGGCAAGCTTCGATCCGCTGAACGACCTGACGCCCGTGGGGCTGGTTGCCCGCCAACCGGTTCTGCTGGTGGCCAGCGCAAAGCTGGGCGTGGCTGACATGAAGACAATGCTTGCGCTTGCCGCGCAGCGCCGGCTCACCTACGGCACACCCGGCACGGGCACCGAGCTGCATCTGATCGGAGAAACATTCCGTCAGGCAACCCGAACCGAGCTGACGCACGTCCCGTACCGGGGCGGCGGCCCCGCCATCACCGATCTCATTGCCGGCAACATTGACCTGATGGTGGTCGTCACCTCGTCGATTCTGCCGCACATCCGAAGTGGCGCGGTGAAGCCACTTGTCACCACCGATAGGAAGCGGCTCGATTCACTGCCCGAGGTGCCCACCACCGCCGAGGTGGGGCTCGCACAGGTCGATGGCACCGCCTCGTGGGGTGTGCTCGCCCCCAAAGGCTTACCCGCAGCGGTCCTGGACAAGCTGCAACAGGCGCTGCAGGCCGCCGCACGCGACGCCGAATTTGCGGGCCGCGTGCGCGAAGCGGGCGCCATCGTGGTGCCGCTTGGCGCCACCGAGTTCTCGCAGTACCTGCGCCGTGAAAGCGACAGCTGGCGCAAGGTGATCGTTGCAGGCGGTCTACGCGCTGACTGAACCCGGCCCCACATCACCACGGAACCACGCTCATGAAGCAACCGAATTTCCTGTTCATCATCACGGATCAGCACCGCGCGGACCATCTTGGCTGCTACGGCAACCCAACCGTACGCACGCCGCACATCGACGCGATTGCCGCCCGCGGCGTGCGATTCGACCGTTTTCATGTGGCCACACCGGTGTGCATGCCCAACCGGGCCAGCATCATGACCGGCCGGATGCCGTCGGTGCATCGCTCGCGCAGCAACGGCATTCCGCTGTCCCTGGACTCAACCACTTTTTCCCAGTTGCTGCTTGAGCATGGCTACGACACCGCGCTGATCGGCAAGTGTCACCTGCAGAACATCGAAGACCGTCCCCCTCTGGTCGACGCCGAGGACACCGGCGACCTGAAGCCAACGCCCGGCTACGCCGAAGCCACCCACGTCAATCTTGAGCAGGCTGCCTACCGCCAGGGAGTTGCGATCGTCCTGGAACAACCCCGAGCACCATCTCACGCTGCCCTATTACGGCTTCTCGCACGTCGAACTCTGCAATCACCACGGCGATGAAACCTTCGGCGACTGGGGTCGCTGGGTCGCCGCGCAGATGCCCGATTTTCAGGCGCGTTGCGGTCCAGGTCGCGGCATCCCCGACCCGCGCTTTACCGCGCCACAGGCGCGACGCACCAGCCTTCCAGAGCATCTGTACTCAAGCGCCTACATCGCTGAGCGCTCGGGTGACTACCTGCGCAAACATGCAGCGTCAGGCGCCTAGCGTCCGTTCTTTCTGAAGTGTTCGTTTCCTGATCCGCACCACCCGTTTACCCCACCGGGTCACTACTGGGACATGTATTCGCCCGAGTCGGTACAGGTGCCCGACACCTGCCATGCGCCGGGGCCCGGCGCACCTGCCCACGTGCGCTGGATTCACTAGGAACGCCAACAAGGCAAGTCGCTGCTCACCTCGCAACGCATGTTCGCGGTCAGCGCCGCCGAAACCCGTGAAATCATTGCCCTCACCTACGGCATGATCACGATGATTGACGACGCAGTGGGACGCATCCTGGCCGCCTTGCACGAATCAGGGTTGGCCGATAACACCGTCATCGTGTTCACCAGCGACCACGGCGACTTCATGGGCGACCACGGTCTGATGCTCAAAGGGCCTATTCACTATCAGGGGCTGGTGCGCATTCCGTTCATCTGGGCAGACCCGCAAGCGCCACAGGCGGGTGCAAGCAGCCAGGCGCTCTCCAGCAGCATTGATATCGCGCGCACGGTTCTGGCAAGGGCTGGTATTGCACCGGTGAACGGCATGCAGGGTCGCAACCTGATTGCGCAGGCTGCGGCCCCGGCGTCCGCCGAGGCCGATTCAATCCTGATCGAAGACGACAATCAGCGCGCGTATCTTGGTTTTTCCGAGCCGGTTCGTGCCCGCACCCTGGTTACCGACAAGCACCGAATCACGATGTATCTGGGCGCGAATTGGGGCGAGCTTTACGATCTGAGCGCCGATCCGCAGGAGCGACACAACCTGTGGGAAAGCGAGCTGGCACTGCGCGGCACACTGCTTGAACAGCTGGTGCAGAAAATGATGGCGCTCACCGATCGCAGCCCGCGGCCGACACGGATCGCGTAGCGCGCGAGGGCCCACAAAAGAATCGGGGGGCTCGAAGCCCCCCGCCGACCTTACTGCGCCTGCAACGCGCGGATTCGATCTTCCAGCGGCGGATGGCTGGAAAACAACGCCATCAGACCGCTGGGGCGTGAGCTGATTCCCATGTTCTGAACGGTCTTGGGCAGCTCGCCCGGATCGAGATTGCCAAGCCGAGCAAGCGCGTTGATCATGGACTGACGCTGCCCCATGTACTGCGCGGCACCCGAGTCAGCGCGAAACTCACGCTGCCGCGAGAACCAGGCCACCACCATGGCAGCCAGCACGCCAAGCAGGATGTCCATCACGATGGTGGACACGTAGTAGCCGATCCCCGGCGCATCGTCTTTGTTCTGAAGGATCATGCGGTCAACCACATAGCCCACGATTCGTGAGATGAATACCACAAACGTGTTCATGACGCCCTGGATGAGCGTGAGCGTGACCATGTCGCCGTTGGCCACATGCGCCACCTCGTGGCCGATGACGGCTTCGACTTCGTCGCGGCTCATCGACTGCAGCAGCCCCGTGGACACGGCGACCAGCGCCGAATTCTTGAAGGCACCCGTGGCAAACGCGTTGGGTTCGCCCTCATAGATGGCGACCTCGGGCATGTTGATACCCGCTTTCTGCGAGAACCTGGCCACGGTGCGCACGATCCACTGATGACCGGGATCAGGCGAGTCGTTGATGACCTGCGCGCCGGTGGACCACTTTGCCATCGGCTTGCTCATCAGCAAGGAAATGAAAGCGCCGCCAAAGCCCATCACGGCAGCGAACACCAGCAGGGTGCCCAGGTTGAGCCCGGCGCTGGACAGGAAAAGGTTGAGGCCGAGCAGGTTGACGACGATGCTGAGTACCAGCATCACCGCAAGGTTGGTGAGAACGAACAGAATGACGCGCTTCATGACAATGCCCTCCGACATCAGCGGATGATGACGCAATATCGTAGCGAATCCTTCGTATTACAAGCCCTCAATAACCTTGACCTGACACGGCAAAGCTGCGCGCCGAGGGCGGATTGCCCCTTGATTACACCCAGGCCTGCAGCACGTACTCGTACAGGCCCTGCCCGTTGGTCAGATCAACCCGTTGCAGAGCGATCTTAAGTTGGCCCTGCTCACGCACCAGCGAGTGGCGATAGCTGCCGGCAAAATGCCGAACGTCGTCGCGCCGAATTTCCATCATATGGAAGCGGGAATAGACCTCGACCCGGTCGGCGCCAGCCGACTCGATGATCACGTTACCGACCAGATGATTGGTGCCCCAGGCGGCGGCCTGTGACCATGCATTTGGATGCTGAAGACGCCCCATCCGGACTTCGCGCAGCAGGCCGTCTTCGGCAAAGATCGAGGGTTGCCCTTCCCAATCGGTCTGGTCGGGCGTGGCCGGCATCCAGTAAATGCCGTCCTGGCTGAAGGTACCGCACCAGTCAGCCCAGGCCTTCGCGTCGAGCATTGCGGCCTGACGGTACAGCAGCGTTTCCACTTCCCGCTGCAGAGCGGGATCGACCGTGACGGCCTTGGGTACGTAGCCGGTTGCAGGAAGCCGCCCGCGGCCGACATGTTCCGGTGCGATCGATTCAGCGCCGGTCATCGATTCAATCGCCTCGATCACCACACCGGTGCCGAGGGCCTGACTCAGGTCATTGCGTTCCATCGCGGATCTCCTATCAGGCCACCGAGCTGGCGATTACCGGCTTCATATAGGCCTTCCAGGCCTTGAACTGGTTGCGCATGACAACCTCCGAAGTACCGCGGTTGGAATAGGACGCGCTATCGGTTTCGGTATCGCGTCCATGTTCGCGATGGAAACTGACCCAATCGCCGCCTTTTGACTGCAGCCCCCACTGACCCTTGGTCCAGTTTTCCAGATCATCGGCGTTGATCATGGTGGCGGGAGAATTCACCAGATTGAAGTACCACAGCGAGCGCCGGTAAATCGGCTCGGGAACGCCCTTCAGGCGGAAGTGCCAGATCTCAGACAAGGTGCGATCGGGCCCGATGGGACGCAGGCAGCGCAGCTGCTGCAGCGGGGACTGCACCGACAGATAGGGATAGACCAGCACATGATGGATGCTGCGCGACAGGTATTCCTCGGCCTTCTCCTCGCCATAGGCTTTCTTCATGAGCGCTTCGTACTCGAGCGTATCGGGATCGGTGGGCCGCAGACCCATATAGGCCTTGAGAACGCCATGCCCATTGGGAAAGTTGACGGTTTGTACGCTGTCCCACTGATCAAAGCTCGATGCAAACGTGGACAGATAGTGGAAAAACAGCGGCGCTTCGCCCTTCTCTGCTTTCAGCCGGTTTTCAACCCGGCGTGCGGGTACGCCGCTTGATTGATGGGTAACGGACGGGTGAAGGCAATCAAGCTGGTTCTCCATGAAGAATTTCCAGTTTGAGCGCTGCATCACGCGATGGCAGACCAACACCGCCTCGACTTCGCCCTCGGGCGAGCGGTCGCAGACATCGTCAAACGCAACCTTGGAGTCGCCTAGAAACTCGGTTAAAGACGGGCCGGTGGGCGACAGGCTGGCAAACACGAAGCCGCGATAACTGTCGACGCGCGCGGCCGGCACCATACTGGCCTGAGGATCGTCGAACGACAGCCGCGTGTTGTCATAGCCTTTGGCGAGCGGAATCGCGCTGACGCGTCCATCAAGCTTGAAGCTCCAGGCATGGTACGAGCAGACAAAGTGCTTGCCAGTATTGCCACTTTGGTTACCGCACAGCATCACGCCGCGGTGCGGGCAACGGTTATAGAGCACATGGATACGCATGTCCTCGCCGCGCACCATCACCATGGGCTGGCGTCCGATCTGAAGCGTCCAGTAATCGCCCGGCTTTTTCACCTGCGATTCGTGCCCGCAATACACCCAGATTTTCTCGAAGATGTTCTCCATCTCGAGATCAAACAGGCCCTGGTCAGTATAGACGCTGCGGTGCACGCGGTCGGGTTGCACCAGATAGTCGAGGTCAATCGCGCTCATTCGGCACTCCGGACAAATTGGGTGACGCGCCACCTTAGCAAAGCGTGCTGGTACAACCAACAACCATCCATGCTTTTTCCATTACCATTAGTTATGGATTATCGGAAAGTACAAATGTTCCTGGCTGCGGTGCGTCACGGCAATCTCACCGAGGCCGCGGCCGAGCTGGGGGTTTCACAGCCTGCGCTCTCCAAGAGCATCAAGGCGCTCGAGCGCACGCTGGGCGTCCGGCTGCTTGACCGCGGCAGATTCGGGGTGGCACCCACGCCCGCCGGCGAGGCGCTCCTGCAGCATGGCCAGGTGGTCGAAGCCGAACTGCGTCATGCGGCTGGCGCCATTGAAGCGCTGAAGGGCGCACGCAGTGGCCATGTGCTGGTGGGTTGCGGGCCTACCGAAGCCAATCGGCTGTTACCCCAGGCGCTGCTGCAGCTTGCCCGCACGCACCCCGAGCTTCGGGTCACGGCGCTGTACGGACTCAATGAATCGCTGATGCCCTGGGTCAAGCAGGGCGAAGTCGACTTCGCGCTGTCATCGGTACCGACGCGCGCCACCGATGCTGCGCTTTCTCATGAATCGCTCTTTACGGAAACCGGTGTGGTCGTGGCGCGGGCAGGCCATCCCTTATCCAGGCAACGCGCCATCGCGCCGGCGCAACTGACGCAACACACCTGGATCCTGCCGCGACGGCGTGAGCTTGAGCGGCTTGCGTTTGATGACTTCTTCACCCGGCATGGGCTGGAACCTCCGGAGGCGCTCACCGAAACCACCTCTACGGTGCTGATGAAAGCGATGGTCATGCAAAGCGATGCCCTGACCTTCATTCCGCGCGAGCTGATCTGGTGGGAGGTGCAGGCCCAACAGCTGCAGCCCCTCAATGTTCAGGGCACCGACTGGACGCGCATCGTGGGCGTTACGCGCCGGCGCAGGGGGTCGGTAAGCCCCGCGGCAGCGAAACTCATTGATGCGCTGCGGGCGGTCGCGAGCCGGCAGTTTGAAGGGGTGGTGGGGTGAGGCGGCGACAGCTTTTGCCTCAAGCATCGTGGACGTTGTGGCCCCTTCGTCGATCAGCCCTCATGATTCCCCACTGCCCGGCAATACCGACCAACGTGAATCCGGTCAGGAGCAGTGCCACGTGAAGGCTCCCCTCGGTTGAAACCCACCCTACTGAGTATCCGCCAAACGCACCGCTCAGTTGCTGCACCAGGCCGGCAGCCGCGGCGGCTGCGCCAGCGAGCGCAGGCGCTGCACCGACTGTGCCCGACAAGGTGGGCGGCATCAGCAGTCCGTGCCCCACACCCAGCACCAGCGCAGGAATGGAAAACGCAAGTGCGGACGGCCACCCGGCGAGCGCGACCATCAGCAGCACGCCCGCCAGCGTGATGACTTGCCCAATCGTCATCAGTCGTCGATCGCCGAGTCTGCGGATCATCCGGCTCGTAATGAAATTACCCACGACATAGGACAGCGTGGCAGTCATCACGTGAAACCCCACGCCATCGGGACCCACTCCGTAACCTCTCAGCACCAGAGGCGCCGCAGCGAGATAGGTGTAGAAGGCGCCAGTCGAGGATCCCAGGATGGCAACGTGGAGAAGGTAAACCCGCAACCGGGCAAGCGCCCGATACGCGCGGATCATTCCCACCACCCAGTGCGTGTCGCCTACCCCCCTGTGGCTCCCCGACGGGAGCATCCGCATCGCAAGCAAAAAAAGCAGTACGCCCAACACCAGGATCAACGCAGGATTCGCCTGCCAGCCGAGATGGACGTGCAACTGTCCACCAATGAGCGTAGCTACCGGCGGGCATACGCCCATGGTCATACCGATGAACGCCATGACCCGCGTACGCTCAGGCCCGGAAAAAAAATCCTGAACCAGCGAGCGACCCACAACCATCGTGGCGCCGCAACCGAGACCTTGTACCGCCCGGCCAACAATCAGCGCCTCGACATCGGGGGCGAATAATGCGGCCAGGGACCCCGCCAGCGCAATCGCAAGACCTGCGAGCACCACAGGCCGGCGCCCATAGCGATCGGACAGCGGGCCGTAAATCACCTGCGACACGCCATACGCGATCACAAACGCGCTGAAGGTTAGCTGGACCCGCGTGACATCGGTGGAAAAGATCTCCCCCCACTCTTGCATGGAGGGCAGACAGATCGTCATCGCCAGTAAACCGAACACGATCTGCGCCAGCAGATACGGCAGCAGTCCCGCCGGCCGCACTCTCGTCTCGGGAGTATTCAGCGCTGAAGCGCTGGGATCAGAATCAGGCACGCGTGAGCTGTTACTGAGCGACTCGCGCCGCTCAGACTCCCAGGTACCGATGCCAGATCGAACGGTCGGCCGCCAGCGCTGCCGAGTTGCCACGCCACGCCACCTGGCCTTTTTCAAGGATGACGTGGTGATCGGCGATTTCAACCAGCCGACTGACGTATTTATCGACCACCAGCAGCGTCTGCCCGGCTTCGCGCAGCTGCCGCAGGCAGCGCCAGATTTCCTCGCGGATCAGCGGTGCAAGCCCCTCGGTGGCCTCATCGAGGATGAGCAGGCGCGGATTGGTGACCAGCGCCCGACCGATGGCGAGCATCTGCTGCTCGCCGCCCGACAGCTGCGAGCCCAGGTTGTTGCGTCGCTCGGCAAGCCGCGGAAACAGTTCAAATACCTTGGCTGGGGTCCAGGGGTTCGCGCTGCCGTTGCGCACCGCGCTGAACGCGGTCAGGTGTTCTTCAACGCTCAGGTTCGGAAACACCTGCCGGCCCTCGGGCACGATGCCAATGCCCAGCCGACCGACGCGATCGGCGGACAGGCCGCTGATGGTCTGGCCACCAAAGCTCACCTGGCCCGCTGCCATGGTCTTGAGACCCAGAATGCTGCGGATCAAAGTGGTTTTACCCATACCGTTGCGCCCCAGCAGCCCCACGACCTCGCCGGCGCCCACTTCAAGATCGATGCCAAACAGCACCTGGCTCGACCCGTACGCAGCACGCACGCCGCTGACCTTGAGCAATGCTTCAGCCACGGCTCGCCTCGGTTGCGGCGGTAGATGCATCAGCCGCGTCGTGCGGATCGAGTTCGTCGCCCAGATAGGCGGCCACGACCTGCGGATCGTTGCGGATGGCCTCGGGAGGACCGCTTGCGATCACGGCACCATTGACCAGAACCGTGATTCGATCAGCCAGCTGAAAGACCGCATCCATATCGTGTTCCACCAGCAGAATCGCGCACTCGGCTCGCAGGCTGCTGATCAGCGCAACCAGCCGCTTCGACTCGTCAGGGCCCACGCCGGCCATCGGCTCGTCAAGAAGCAGCACCCGTGGTCGGGTGGCAAGCGCAAGACCGATCTCGAGCACACGCTGCTCGCCGTGCGAGAGCTCGCTTGCCAGCGCATCGGCACGCTCGCGCAGCGCCAGCCGCTCAAGGATGGATTCGGCCTCGCGCGCCAACGCGGTTTCTGATGTGACGGGCCGCCAGAACGACAGACTGCTGCCCGAGCGTGCCTGAACCGACAACGCGATGTTGTCACGCACGGTGAACGACTTGAACAGCCGCGTGATCTGGAACGAGCGAGCAAGCCCGCTCGCAACCCGCTGGTAGACGCTGGTGTGTGTGAGGTCGGTGCCATCAAATACGATTCGTCCGGCATCGGGCGTCAGATGGCCCGACACCTGCGCCACAAAGCTGGTTTTGCCCGCACCGTTGGGCCCGATCAACGCATGAATTTCACCAGGCAGGAGATCGAAACTGACATGGTCGGTGGCGCGCAACGCACCGAAATTTTTGACCAGCGTTTCGACGCGCAGCAACGGCGTGGTACTCATCGCTGGCTTCGCTTCGGCCAGCGCAGTCCGGCCAATCCGCGCGGCGCAAACAGCACCACCGCAAGCAGCGCCCATCCCACATAAAACTGCCAGTGAACCGTGAACTCGGCGATCAGGTCTTCAAGGATGAGCAGCAGCAACGCGCCCCAGACGCCACCGGTAAGCGTGCCCACGCCACCCAGAATGACCATGATCATGAGGACGCCCGATTGCGTCCAGTGCAGCAGATTGGGGCTGACGTAGTTCTGCTGGTTCACCATCAGCGCGCCAGCCAGTCCGCCCATGGCACCGGCGATGACGAACAGGATCAGCTTGTATCGATACACGGGAAAACCTACCGACTCGGCCCGAAGATCGTCATCGCGAATGGCGAGAATGACGCGACCGAACCGGGCATGCATCAGCCTGTGGATGAGAACCAGGCACACCACCAGAATGCCCAGCACCAGCAGGTAAAACGCCACTTCATCTTTGAAGTTGATGCCAAAGCCAAAGTCGGAGCGGCGCTTGATGTTCAGCCCTTCATCGCCCCCGTAGGCCTTCACCGAGTTCACCAGGTAATAGATCATCTGCGCGAACGCGAGCGTGATCATGATGAAGTAAACGCCTCGCGTTCGGAGCGAGATCGCGCCGATCACCAATGCGAACAGCCCCGACACCAGAATGGCCGCGGCAAACCCCAGCCAGCCGTTGGCGACCCCTTCGTGAATCAGGATGCCGACCGTGTAGGCGCCCACGCCAACGAAGGCCGCATGCCCGAATGACACCTGTCCGCCATAGCCCAGGATCAGGTTCAGGCTTACCGCAGCCAGGCCGTAAATCAGCATTCGGCTGACCATGCTGGTGTAAAAATCGAGCCCATACGCGCGAAACACGAAGGGCAGCGCGATTGCAGCGGCGAGCACCAGCAACCAGAGCACTGTGTGGCCCGACTGGCGGGACGCGGCTGGCGTTAAACGAGGCGTCGGCATCATCAACCGCGCGCCGCAAAGAGGCCCTGCGGCCGCACGAACAGCACCACCGCCATGAGCACATAAATGAGGATGGACGCGACGGCGGGGCCTGCCGCCGAGGCCCACTGGGGTGGCAGCAGTTCGCGAAACAGGTGCGGCAGCAGCGTGCGTCCGAAGGTATCAACGACCCCCACCAGCACCGACCCCACAAAGGCACCGCGAATCGACCCGATACCGCCAATGACAATGACGACAAACGCAAGGATCAGGATGCTGTCGCCCATGCCGACCTGGATGGCAAGCAGCGGCCCGAGCAGCGCACCCGCCACTGCGCAAAGCGCTGCGCCCACACCGAACACCGCGGTAAACAGCATGCGAATGTTGACGCCCATGGCCATGGCCATTTCACGGTTCGAGGCGCCGGCCCGCACCAGTGCGCCGACCCGTGTGCGCGTGACGAGAAACCAGAGCAGCACCGCGATTACCAGACCCACGGCGATGATCATCAGGCGATAACTGGGGTAGTAAAGCCCCGGCATCAGTTCGATGGGGCCGGACAAAGCCTTGGGCGTCGGGAGCGACATATCCGACCCCCAGATCATTCGCACGGCTTCGTTCAAAATCAGGATGAGCGCAAAGGTGGCAAGCACCTGCGCAAGGTGGTCCCGCTGATAGAGCGTGCGAAGCAAGGTGGACTCAAGCACCATGCCCACCAGGGCCGTGAGTGGCACCGCCAGCACAATCGCTAACCAGAATGAATTGACGATCGGCGCAAGCCACGCGGCAAAAAACGCCCCGACCATGTAGAGCGCACCATGGGCGAGATTGATCATGTCCATGATGCCGAACACCAGCGTGAGCCCTGAGGCCAGCAGGAACAGCATCAGACCGAATTGCAGGCCGTTCAAGGCCTGCTCAACAAGAAGAATGACACTCATTGGAAGTGGGGTCGCCCCGATCAGGGCGACCCGTGATCAGTCGGTGGAATCCGCGATCACTTCATCGGGCAGTCTTGAACGTAGGCGTCGCCACGGTTGGCCATGACCGGGGTTTTGCTGACGACGTTGTTAACCAGCCGACCCTGCGCATCTTTCTGCACTTCACGCAGGTAGTAGTTCTGAATCGGATACTGGTTGGTGTTGAACCGGAAATCACCCCGTACCGACTCGAACTTCGCAGCCTTGACCGCCTTCATCATCGCGTCTTTGTCGTCGAGCTTGCCGTTGAGCGCTTTCACGGCTGAATCGATCAGAAGCGCGGTGTCGTAGGCCTGGGCGGCATAGCCGGTGGGCAGGCGCTTGTACTCTTTCTCGAACTCGGCAACAAAGCGCTTGTTGGCGGCGTTGTCGAGGTTCATGGCCCAGTGTGCAGTGTCCTGCAGTCCAAGCATGGCATCGCCCACGCCGCGGATGATGTCCTGATCGGCGCCAAACCCTGGCAACAGCAGACGTGTCTGCTTGTTGAGGCCCGCGGCCACGAACTGCTTGATGAAGTTGGTGCCCATGCCGCCCGGCAGGAAGGCATACAGCACATCGGGCTTGGCTGCGCGGATTTCAGCCAGTTCAGCGGAGTAGTCGAGCTGGCCCAGCTTGGTGTAGACCTCGTTGACCACTTTGCCTTTGTAGAAGCGCTTGAAGCCCGCCAGCGAGTCTTTGCCGGCCTGGTAATTGGGCGCGATCAGGTAGGCATTGTTCAAGCCCTGATTGGTGGCATGCTGACCCGCAGCCTCGTGGTAGGCGTCGTTCGGCCAGGACACCGCAAAGAAATAGGGGCTGCACCCTTTACCGGCAATGGGCGACGGCGCGGCATTGGGGCTCAGGTAAATGGTGTTGCCCTCGATGGCTTCCGGCAGTCCGGCAAGCATGATGTTCGAGAACACCACACCGGTCAGGAAGTCTACCTTGTCGCGCTTGACCATGCGTTCAAACAACTGCTTGCCCACGTCAGGCTTGAACTGATCGTCAGCGATCATGACTTCAGCCGGGAGACCCCCCAGCCTGCCGCCATTGAGCTTCACCACCAGCATGAAGGCGTCGCGGATGTCGTTACCGATTGCGGCATTGGGGCCCGACAACGTGCTGACGAGGCCCACTTTGACCTTATCTGCCGCGACAGCAGCACCCGCCCCACCCAACATCGCCGCTGCAAGGGCGGCAACCAGCATTTTTGAGCGCATCAGAGGTCTCCTTTCTCAACGCAAGTGGCCGGAATCTAACACGAGGAATCGCGCTTTCGACAGCTTTCCCCGCGGGGTATCCAGGCACTCGGGTTTGCCTGAGTGGACACCAACCCCCTCAGCGGGCAGCGTCTGGCCCCACTCGCCGCCAGAACGCCGAGAAGGAACGGCAGCGCGTGCCGGGTTCGGCATAGAGGCGTGGCACCGGCTGACCCCGACCAGTGGGTAACCACGCTGCGACGTGAGGATCGTCAACCGTCTCGACCTTGGGCGGCAGCGGTAACTCGCACCAGAGCACGCGGTCGGTCAGTTGACGCATCGCCTGCGCAACAAAACGCCAGCGCTGTGCGCTCCATGGCCAGCGGCGATGAAACGCCGCGATGAACACCCCGACCGCACGACGGCCGGGCGGCGCCGGTGCAAGCGCCCAGGGATGGATCAACCAGGCATCCTCCAGATCGTGCCTCGTGGCCGCTTCCAGCGCAAAGGGCGGTTCGGACATCAGGCCTGGCAGCGGCCCCGCAGCGGCCGTATCGGCGTAGCGCTCCGCGTGCGAACTCTGTGGCTGCCGCGGCGTGCGCGCAAGCTCCTCAAGCGCCTCGTAACTGGTGTCGATCACGGTCCGGCCGCTGTGCCAGTGGCGCGGCGCAAAGCGCGCAACATTATCGGCATTGAAAAGATAGGGCTTGGCGCTTCCCGTGCCCGCCACCCACTGCCAGGACAGATGGTTGCTTGCCAGATCGCCATCGAGCAGATGCCCCACCATCCAGTCGGCCCCGACGCGCCAATGCACTTTGCGAACATGCACCAGATACGAGGCAAGCCATAACCGGGCATGGTTGTGCAGCCAACCGGTGTGGATCAGTTCGGCCACCGCACGGTCGATCACCGGTATTCCGGTACGACCCTCGACCAGATCAGGGGGAAGAACCTTCGAATAGGCATCGTCTGGAAGCGGGCCTGGGTGCAGCGATTCAAAGATGCGGTCACCGTCGTGGCGCCACGCATGATGAAAATATTCGCGCCATCCCAGTTCGATTGCGAACCGGTGAGAGAGATCGATTCGATGGCGATCGCGCACGGCCGACCACACCTCCGGCACGCTCAGGGTGCCATGTGTGATGTAGGGAGACAGCCGGCTGACCTCACCCTCAAGATGGTTGCGGCTGCGTGCATACGCGATCGGATCAAATCGCGCCAGCCTGTCCAGCGCGGCCTCACGGCCGGGCTCAAACAGAAGCGCATCAGGCACCGGCTGCGCTCCGGCCGAATCGGCTTCGAACCTTCGAAACCACCACGCGCAGAAACCGCATCAGCAGCCAGATCGTCAGCAGCGCAAGCACCACCATCACGCCCAGCAGCACCGCAAACACCATGGGCTTGCTCACCGCCAACCACAGCATGCCCAGCGACAGACCGTCTTCGGTGAAGCTCGCGAACACATTCGATACCGGTTCGGGCAGCGTGTTGATGGCCGCGCGCACGCTGCTCTTGGCCAATTGAGAACTGGCTGCAAGCCCGCCACCCAGCAGCGCACCGGCGACCGCCATCACACCGCTATCGGCGCCAAGCACGGCTGCGGCAAGGGCCGCTCCTGCTGGAATGCGGATCACGCTGTTGACCAGATCCCAGAACGAGTCGAGTCCGGGAATTTTGTCGATCAGAAATTCAGTCGCAAGCAGAAGGCCAGAGAGCCCCAGCAGGACCGGATGCTGCAGCAATTGGAGCGAGGCAGGCAGGTCGATCCAGCCCAATCGGCTGGCGAGCCCCGCTGCGAACAGCGTTGCGTAGAGCCGGAGGCCGCTGGCCCAGCCCAGTGCGGCCGCCAGCGCCAGCACCG
>Ga0194119_10000615_pt1 | contig 67546 bp, 52 predicted proteins | sample TA2MahC100mmetaG_FD_148620 | JGI IMG/M metagenome (GOLD analysis project Ga0194119, IMG submission 148620) | Freshwater microbial communities from Lake Tanganyika, Tanzania - TA2015018 Mahale Deep Cast 100m | ecosystem: Environmental > Aquatic > Freshwater > Lake | place: Tanzania: Lake... | reverse complement strand
CCCTCGAGTCATACCTGGCGAAGCCATCACGCGACATGGTTCTGGCGCTGGTTTTCGGCGCGGGAGAGGACCCGCCCAAACAGTGGCCCGCGCACCTCACGATGTGCGATTGCAAGCTGCTGACTGAAGACGGCGTGATGAAGTGGATTGCCCACCAACTGCAGGAAAAGCTGCACGGGCGCATCACCCCCGACGCCGCGGCGCTGCTCGTGAGTCATGTGGGGAACGACCTGGCCTTCCTTGCTGGAGAGCTCGACAAACTGGTGAGCTACACGAACGGCGAGGAGATCACCGCCGCCGCCGTGCAGGACGTGGTCGGCATCCGCCACGGCGAGACGATGGCTGACCTGCTGGATTGCGTGGCGACGCGCGACGCGGCCGGCGCGCTGACGATGCTCCCGCGCGTGATGGCCCAACCGAAGACGACCGGCGTCTCGATCGTCATCGCGCTGACGGCGCAGACGTTCGCGCTGGCGTGGGGCTCCGCGGCCCGCGCCGGCGGGATGTCGCCCGGCACGCTGAGCCGCGCGTACTTCGACATGTTGCGCGAAGGCGGGGCGTTTGTCGGGCGCCCGTGGGGGGAGGCAATCCAGAAATGGATGAAGGCGCTGCCGCACTGGGATGCCGCGCGGTGCGATCGCGCGCTGGACCTGCTGCTCAAGACCGACATGGCGTTGAAGGACACGCGGGCGAGCAGTGAAGAGCAAATCGTGGAAGGGTTGGTGTTGGCGATGTGCGTGTGAACGACAGAAGACAACAGAGAACGACAGAGAACGACAGACAAGCAACTATGCGTGTGGTGAGATTCCTATTCCTCTCCTTCTTCTGCGCTGCCACGTTGACGGCGCAGGGGACGGATGTGTTTGCGCGGGCGCGGCGGCTGGTGAACGACGGGGACGCCAAGGCGGGGCGCGCGCTGGTGGATTCGGCGCTGGCCGCCGCCCCCGCCGGCTCGGCGGCCTACGCCGAAGCGCTGTACTGGCGCGGCGTCCTCGCCGAAGAGGGTGAGCAGGCGCGCACCGACCTGCTGCGCGTGGCGATCGAGTTTCCACTCTCGCCGCTGGCGGGGGATGCGCTGCTGCGGCTCGCCCAATTCGAGATGACGCGCGGCGATCGCGCCGCGGCCCAGCGCCACCTAGATCGACTGGCGCGCGAGCATCCGCAATCGCCGGTGCGCGCGGCGGGGCGCTACTGGACGGGACGCTTGCTGCTCGACGATGCCCGACCCGCGGATGCGTGTGTCGCCCTGCGCGACGCGCGGCGTCTGGCCGACCGCACGGACGTTGAGCTGATCAACCAGATCGACTTTTATGCCCGCCCGTGCGACGTCCTCGAGGCCGACGCGAAGATGCGGGCCGACTCGATCGCCGCCGACTCGGCTCGCCGCGAGGCGGAGCGCGCCGCCGCCCCCAAGGGACGGTGGTCGGTGCAGGTGGCCGCGTTCGGCAGCAAGACAGACGCGGAGGCGTTGGCGAAGCGTCTGCGCGCGCGCGGACATGACGCGCGGGTCACGCCCACCAAGCCGTGGCGCGTGCGCATCGGTCACTATGCCACGCGGGCCGCGGCGGCCGCGGCCGCAAAGGAACTCAGCACGAAATCGTCGCAAGCCATTGTGGTCGAGGCGGAGGGGCGCCGGTGAGTCGGGATCAGGCCACGCCGCTGATGCAGCAATACCGGGACATCAAGGCGCGGCATCAAAACGCCATCCTGCTGTTTCGGATGGGCGACTTCTTCGAAACGTTCTTCGAGGACGCCGAGGTGGCGTCGCGCGTGCTCGGCTTGACGCTGACCAGCCGCAACAACGGCGCCGCGGCCGAAGTGCCGCTGGCGGGCGTGCCGGCCAAGGCGGTCAACGAATACGTGCGGCGCCTGGTGCAGCAGGGGTTCCGCGTGGCGATCTGCGAGCAGGTGGAGGATCCCAAGCTCGCCAAGGGGATCGTGAAGCGTGAGGTGATCGAGACCATCACGCCCGGCGCGGCCTTCAGCGACGACCTCCTGGACAGCGCGCGCAACAACTTCCTCTGTGCGGTGCGCGCCGACGGCGCGATGCTGGGCGTTGCCGCGGCCGATCTGTCCACGGGTGAGTTCCGCCTGATGCGCGGCACCGCGGCCGATGCGGGGGCGATGTTCGGACGGCTGATGCCGCGCGAAGTCCTGATCGTCGCCGGCGATGCGGCCTCCGACCGGGCGGTGCGCGCGTTCGACGCGCTGCTCACCGAGCGGGAGGCGTGGGAGTTCGACGCCGGCATGGCCAGCGATGCGCTCGCCCAGCACTTCCGGGTGCAATCCCTGGAAGGACTGGGACTCGGCGCGGACGATGCGCTGACCATTGGCGCGGCGGGGGCGCTGCTGCGCTACCTGCGCGAACTGCAGCCGGGTGGCGTGCCGCACCTCGCGCGCCCAATCATCGAACGGCCGGGCGGGACGATGCCGCTCGACGAGATGACGCGGCGCAATCTCGAGCTGGTGGAATCGCTGCGCGGCGGCGACTCGGACGGGACGCTGCTCAGCGTGCTCGACCGCACCCAGACCCCGATGGGCGCGCGGCTGCTTCGGCAGTGGCTGCTGGCGCCATTGGTCGAACGCGCGGCCATCGACGCGCGCCTGGATGCCGTGGGCGCCTTCGTGGCCGACGCATCGGCGCGCGCGGCGTTGCGCGCGGCGCTCGACGGCGTGCGCGACGTCGAGCGGCTGGCGGGCAAGACCGCCGCCGGGCGCGCCACGCCGCGCGACGTGCGCGCGCTGGGCGACTCCTTGACCCAGTTGCCGGCGGTGCACGCGGCGCTGTGTCGCGTACCGGGCGCCGGGATGCTCGCGGATCTGGGCGCGTCGTGGGACGACGGGGCGTCCATTGCCGCGATAATCACCAGCACGCTGGTGGCGCGGCCGCCGGTGGCGATCGGCGACGGCGAGACCATCGCCCCAGGGATCGACGCGCCCCTCGACGAACTGCGCGCCCTGATGGCCGGCGGAAAAGACGCGATCGCTGACCTGCAGGCACAGGAACGGGCACGGACCGGCATTGCCTCCCTCAAGGTCGGCTACAACCGCGTGTTCGGGTACTATCTCGAGATCACGAACGCGAACAAGCACCTTGTCCCCGAGGACTACCAGCGGCGGCAGACGCTCACCGGCGCCGAGCGGTACGTGACGCCCGCGCTGAAGGAGTTTGAGGAGAAGGTGCTGCACGCCACCGAGCGCGCCGAGCAGCTCGAGCGCGAACTCTTCGAGGCGCTGCGCGCCCGCGTGGCGGCGGAGATCGGCCGGCTGCAGCGGGTGGCCGCGGCGCTGGCGCACCTCGACGTGGTCACCGCCCTCGCCGACGTCGCCGCGCGCGAGGGCTATGCGCGCCCGGACGTGAGCGACGACTTCGCGCTCGAGATCACCGCCGGCCGGCACCCGGTGGTCGAGCGGATGATGCCGCGTGACCAGTTCATCCCCAACGACGTGACGCTGACCGCCGACGCACGGATGATCATCCTCACCGGCCCAAACATGGCCGGCAAGAGCACGATCCTGCGGCAGATCGGGCTGATCGCGCTGATGGCGCAGATGGGAAGCTGGGTGCCGGCGACCCGCGCGCGGGTGGGGATCGCCGACCGGGTGTTCACGCGCGTCGGGGCCAGCGACAACCTCGTGCGCGGGCAGTCCACCTTCATGGTGGAGATGTCGGAGACGAGCGCGATCCTGCACACGGCGACGGCGCGGAGCCTCGTCCTGCTCGATGAGATCGGCCGCGGCACGTCCACCTGGGACGGGGTGAGCATCGCGTGGGCGGTGAGCGAGCACCTGCACGACCGGGTGGGGTGCAAGACGGTGTTCGCGACGCACTACCACGAGCTGACGCAGCTGGCCAACGAATTAGTAGCAGTTCGTAACTATAATGTCGCGGTGCGCGAGGCCGGCGAGGAGGTGCTGTTCCTGCACCGGCTGCAGCCGGGCGGGGCCGACCGGTCGTACGGCATCGAGGTGGGGCGGCTGGCCGGGCTGCCGGCGCCGGTGATCGCCCGCGCGCGGGCCCTCCTGCGCCTCCTCGAGGGCGAGGACCTGGCGGCGGCGCTGACCATGGAAACGGCAGGAACGGCGGAAACGGCGGAGGCGGCGATACGGCGGGGACGCCGGCGAGGGGGCGCGGCGGAGCGTGAGAAGGCCCAACTTGGATTGTTCGGCACGGAGCCGCATCCGCTCCTCAAGCACCTGGCCACGCTGGATACGAACCAGATGACACCGATGGAAGCGTTGACGAAGCTGGCGACGCTGGTGGAGGAGGCGCGGCGGGCGTGAAGAGGGACGAGGGACGAGGAACTGCAACTGCTTTACCACGGAGGGCACGGAGGACACGGAGAAGGACAACTGCAAAAGCTGGGGTGAAGACAGTGCGCCACGCTGGGACCCGAGTGGCGAGCGCAGTTCCCCCAAGAAGTTGCCGTTCTCCGTGTCCTCCGTGATCTCCGTGGTAAGAGCGGTTCCAGTTCTCCGTGATCTCCGTGGTAAGAGCCGTTGCAGTTCCGTGAAATACGCGAAAGCAATCAAAGGCAGACAACAACTACATCAAACGATGACCCAACACGAACGCCATCGCGCGCCGTACGAGAACGTCCTCGACACCATCGGCTGGACGCCGCTGATCCGCCTGACGCGCGTGACGCGCGGCATCCGCACGCCGGTGTACGGCAAGGCGGAGTTCTTCAATCCGGGCGGATCGGTGAAAGACCGCATCGGCCTGCCGATCATTGAAGCCGCCGAGCGTTCGGGCGCGCTGCAGCCAGGCGGGACGATCGTCGAGGGAACGAGCGGCAATACCGGCGTCGGGCTGGCGATCGCCGCCGCACTCAAGGGGTACCGCTGCATCTTCACGATGCCGGACAAGATGTCGCAGGAGAAGGTGCGCCTGCTCAAGGCGTTCGGCGCCGAGGTGATCATCACGCCGACGGCGGTGCCGCCGGACCATCCGGACAACTACGTGGTGATGGCGAAGCGCATCGCCAAGGAGACGCCGAACGCGGTGCTTGCCAACCAGTTCTACAACGAGGCCAATCCTGACGCGCACTTCGCCACGACGGGGCCGGAGTTGTGGGAACAGACCAACGGGCGCATCACCCACTTCGTGGGCGCGGCCGGCACGGGCGGCACGCTCACCGGCACGGGGCGCTACCTGAAGTCGAGGAACCCGAAGGTGCAGATCATTGGCGGCGATCCGCAGGGGTCCATCCTCGCCGAGACGTGGCGCAGCCAGGGACAGACGTCACCGGAGGGCGCGCCGTACAAGGTGGAAGGGATCGGGCAGGACAAGGTGCCCGGCACGCTCGACATGAGCGTGATCGACGAGTACCAGACGGTGAGCGACCGCGATTCGTTTGCGATGGCGCGCCGGCTCACCCGTGAGGAGGGGCTCTTCGTCGGCGGATCGGCCGGGCTCATCACGCACGTGGCGCTGAACGTCGCGCGGCGCGTGAACGACCCGGAGGCGCTGGTGGTGACGTTCCTGTGCGACACCGGCGAACGCTACCTGTCGAAGCTGTACAACGACGAATGGATGCGCGAGAACCAGATGCTGGACAGCGAGAAGGCGACGCTCGGCCAACTGCTCGGCGCGAAGTCGGGGAGCACGCCGATCGTCGTGAGCGTCACCGCCGGCGCGACCGTGCGGCAGGCGCTGGGGCTGATGTCCCAGCACGACGTCTCGCAGCTCCCGGTGCTCGACGGAGCGAGCTGCATCGGGTCGGTGAGCGAGAGCGTGCTGGCCTCGCGCGGCCTCGAGGACTCGAAGGTGTTGGATCGGACGGTCGGCGACGTGATGGACGCGCCGTTCCCGGTGGTGGAGGCGGGGCTTCCGGTGGATCAGGTGGTGAAGCTCGTCACCAAGAGCAATCCGGCCGTGCTGGTGCGGCAGAACGGCGGGTTCGCCGGCATCCTGACGCGCTCGGACCTGCTGCACTTCCTCATGGCACGGTGAACGATGAACATCACGGTGATGATGGGCGGCACCTCAGCCGAGCGGGATGTCTCGCTCGCGTCGGGGGTTCGCATCGTGCAGGCGCTGCGTCGCCGCGGGCATGTGACCACGCCCATGGATCCCGCCGTGGGGGTGCTGAGCGAGCAGACGTTCGAGCAGCTGACGCACGGGGTGATGCGGCGCGAGCCGCCGTCGCTGGAGCAGCTGCGTCGGCTGGAACGCACGGAACTGAGCCCGGTGCTGGTGACGCTGCCCGCCGTCCGCGCGGCGGACGTCGTCTTTATCGGCCTGCACGGCGGCTTCGGCGAGGACGGCACGATCCAGGCGATGCTGGATGCCGCGCACGTCTGCTACACGGGGAGTGGGCACTTGGCCAGCGCACTGGCCATGGACAAGGACCTGTCGAAGATCCTCTTCCGGTCGGCGGGGGTGACGACCGCGGATTGGCTGATGGCGCCGGCGAGCGCCGACCAGGTGGAGGCGGCGCTTGGCTGGCCGGTGATCGTGAAGCCGTCGAAGCAGGGATCGACCGTGGGGCTCACGAAAGTGGAGAAGGCGGAGCACCTGGAGCCGGCGGTGCGCGAGGCGTTCCAGTTCGACGACGAGGTGATGATTGAACGGTTCGTTCCCGGGCGCGAGCTGACCGTCGGCATCCTCGGGGACGAGGCGCTCCCCGTGGGGGAGATCATCCCGACGCACGAACTGTACGACTACGAGTGCAAATACACCGCGGGGATGGCGCGCGAGGAATTCCCGGCGAAACTGACCAAGTCGCAGCGGGCGGCGGCGCAGGCGCAGGCCCGGCGCGCGTTCCGGGCGCTGAAGCTCGAGGGGTACGCCCGCATTGACTTCCGGATGACGGAAGACGGTACTTTCTACTGTCTGGAGGCGAACACGCTTCCGGGGATGACCGAACTCAGCCTGATTCCGCAGGCCGCGCAGGCGGCGGGGATTTCGTTCGACGACCTGTGTGACCGCATCGTGCAGCTGGCCGTCACCGCAAGAGGAGGAAGGGGGAGATGACGACACCACGAATGCCAGCGGCCGCACTGGCTGGCGTCCCGACGGGCGTGCAGGCGCAAGGCGTCTGGGCGGGACGGCGACAGCTCTTCGTGCGCTTCGCCGGTGAGGCGGAAACGGCCACGATGTACACCTCGGCGGCGCTGCTCAAGGAAATCGACCGCCAGTTGGGTCGCACCAAGATCCATTCGGTGGCCATCGGTGGGCGGGATCCCCTCGGCAATTTGGAGTTCCTGATGGCGGCGTTCGGCGAACGGGCGCTGCCGGTTCCCTTGATGCTCGACAGCGATGGCCAGCGCCCGGAGGCGCTGGCGATGCTCGCGCCGAGCCTGGCGATGACGCAAGTGACTGTCGAGTTCGTCGGTCCGGAGGCCGGACGGTCGAGCGCGGTTGAGACGCTAGCCGCCGCCGCTGGGGCAGGATGCGCCCACGCGCTGGTGCTCTGCCCCCGCGATGACACGAGCGACTCGCAGATGCTGCGCCTCATCGAGCAGGCCCACGCGACGAGCGCGGATATGCAGGTGGTCATCCACCCCTTCCTCAGCGGGGAACCTCCGGTGCTCGATCGCCGTTGGACTACATTGCTGGAGCAGGCAATGACGCTGCATGCAGACACCCGGGTCGCGCTGCGGCTTCCCCCGCCGACCGGCCTGCGCTGACGGTCCTCCCTCATGTCCCCCACTGACACGCCGTCCATGATGTACTCGCCGCCCCGCCGCGTGGGGCCGGCGGTCGCGTGGCTGCTGGGGCTCAGCGCGGCGGTGTACTTCCTGCAGGTCACCGTGGGAAGCCCGGAGGACATGATCGCGACGCTCGGCTTCCATTCACGCGATCTTGGCAGCCTCGGCCGTGCGTGGTGGACCGTCGGCACCCACATGTTCGTGCACGGGGGCTTCTGGCACCTCGTGATCTCGCTGTACACGCTCTGGATGTTCGGTCCGCGCGTTGAGGCGACGTGGTCGCCGGGGGAGTTCGCGCGGTTCTATCTCTTCTGCGGACTCGGCGGATGGTTCGCGCACCTGCTGGTAGGTGGTGCGCCGGTGCTGATCGGCGCCTCGGCCGCCGTGATCGGCGTGGCCTTCGCGTACGCCGCCTTGTGGCCGCGCGACACCATCCATCTCTTCGGCCTGGTGCCCATGTCGGTGCGATGGCTGATTGTGCTCGTCGTGCTGATGAACCTGCTGGGCAGCATCGCGACCCTCCCCGGGCACGGCGTGGCGCATTTGGCGCAACTGGGCGGGTTGGCGGCGGCAGCGGTGTATCTCCGCACGTCGGCGCACGTGAGCCTGGCCGGGGTGCGGCGGCATGTGGCGCCGGTGCCTGATGAACCCGAGGAGGACCTGCCGCACGCCGTGCCGAAGTCGCATCGCCAGCCGCGGGAGCCCGATGCCGACGACGCCGTAGCGCGCTCCAAGGCCATGACGGCACGGCAGCGCGCGGTCGCCGGCGAGTCGCAACCCCCCGCTCCCGTCGAGAGTGAAGCGATTCGCCTGAATCGCGTGCTCGACAAGATCTCCTCCACGGGGCTCGAGAGCCTCACGGCGGAGGAACGCCAGCTGCTCGACGACGCGTCGAAGCGGCGCCGCCAGGACTGACATGCCACGCCCTGACCTGCTGGAAACCTTCGAAAATCCGTATCCCGGGCGCGACTACGAGATCCACATGACGTGCAACGAGTTCACGTCACTGTGCCCGCTGGGCGGCGTGGAGTCCGATGCCGCCGAGCTGGAGTTGCTCAAGGGCGGCGCGCCGGATTTCGGGACGATCCACATCACGTACACGCCAGCCAAGACCTGCCTCGAGCTGAAGAGCCTGAAGCTCTACCTGTGGAGCTTTCGCAATGACGGGATCTTCTACGAGCGCGCCGTCAACCGGATCCTCGACGACCTGAGCGCGGCCTGCCAGCCAGCGGCGATGACCGTGGTCGGCGACTTCAACATCCGCGGCGGCGTCAAGTCGGTGATCACGGCGCGCTATCGCGCCAAAGCCTAGACCGCGAGAACACCCCTTCCGCGTCCGACGCGGCACGCGCATGCGCGCATGCGCGCGTGCGCGCGTGCGCGTCGCGGGCGTCTACCGTTGCGGCTTGGGCGCGGGCATGGCGACCGAACCACGGCGGCCGGGATTCCATCGCGGAAACGTGCCGAGGATGCGCAGCGAGCGCGCCGCCGCGCGCATCTCGGCGAGCACCCGGTCAACCACCGGATCACCGGCCAGATGGTCGAAATCGAGGAAGAAGAGATAGCTCCACGGTTCACCCGTGGGGCGCGACTCGAGGCGCCGGATGTCGATGCCATGGTGGGCCAACGGCTCCATCACGCGCAGCAGCGCCCCGGGCACATCCGCATGCGTGATGATGACGCTGGTGCGGGCGGGCGTTCCCGCCGGTGGATACTCCGGCGCGCAGGACACGACGAGAAAGCGCGTCTGGTTGTCCGCGCGGTCCTCGATGTCAGGCATCAGCACGTGCAGCCGGTACCGCTGGGCGGCGTTGCGGCTCGCCACCGCGGCAATCTGCGGATCGGCCACGTTCGAGACATCGAGCGCCGCGCCGCTGGTGTCGTACACCGCGTGCACCTCGAGGTGCGGATGCCTGGCGAAGAAGTTGCCGCACTGCGCGAGGGCCACGGGATGGCTGAATACCATCTTGACGTCCTCGAAGCGCGCGTTCGGCGGGCCCAGCAGGCAGTGGTGCACGGCCACCACGGTCTCCCCGGTGACGAAGAGCGCGGGGGCGTTCGTGATGACATCGTGCGCGGCGGGGATGCCGCCGACGATGGTGTTCTCGATGGGGATCACGCCGCGGTCGGCGCCCCCGGCGAGCACCGTCGCGACCACGTCACTGAAATCCCGGTGCGGCAACGGCTCGGCCTCGCCAAGCCAAAGCTGATGGATGGCCTCCTCCGAGAAGGCCCCCAATTCGCCCTGAAAGGCAACGCGAAGCGGCGCAGCGCCCATATCAGCGAGCGACCTGCAGTACGTCGAGCGTCGTGATGGCGCCCAGCTTGAGCGCCTCGATGCCCGGGCGGATCTTGGCGACATCGCCAACGACCACGAGCGTGGCCGTTTCCGCCGGCAGGTACTGACGTGCCACCCGCTGCACGTCGGCGGCCGTGACCTGATTCACCTTGGCGACGAAATCACCGAGCCAAGCGAGGGGAAGGCTGAAGGTGCCGAGGTCCACCAGCTGCGCGGCGATCTGGCCGATGGTCTCGAAGCGCTGCGGAACGCCCAGGGCCACGTATGCCTTGGCGCGCTCGAGCTCGACGGCGTCCACGGGGAGGTCGCGCAGCATCTTCACTTCCTTGAAGATCTCGACGAGGGAGCTGTCGGTGACGTTGGTGCGCACGCCGCTGGAGATGGCAAACGGTCCCGCGAGCGGCGCCCAGGCGAACCGCGAGGTGATGCCGTAGGTGTAGCCCTTGGTCTCGCGCAGGTTGGACATCAGGCGCGACGAAAACGACCCGCCGAGGATGGTGTTCATCACCATCAGCGCGGGATAGTCGGGCGAAAGCCGCTCCGCGCCCGGCGCGCCCAGGTAGATGACAGACTGGGCCGCGTTCGGTTTGTCGACGAGGTAGATCTTCACCGCGCTGTTGGCGACCGGCTTGGCGGTGACGGCGGCCATGGTGCGGGCCGATGTGCCGCGGGTCCACGCCTCGAAGCGGCGGGCGAGGAGCGCGCGCATCTCGGGCAGCGCGACGTCGCCGACGACGACGAACTTGGCGCGCTCGGGCACGAACGTCTGCTCGTAGAAGGCGCGCACCGTGGCGGAGTCGAGCGCCGCGGTGGTCGCCGAGTCGCCGTCGGTCGGCTGATGGTACGGGTGGCCGGCGGGGAAGACGATCTGGCTGAAGGCGAGACTGGCGAGGACGTTGGGGTTGTCGCGCCGCTGGAGGATGCTGGCGAGACGCAGGTCGCGCTGGCGCCGGATATCGGCCGCGCGGAACGTCGGACGCAAGACCACATCACCCAGGAGATCGAGCGCCTCACCGAGGGTCCGCTTGGGGACGTTCAGCGAGATGGTGAAGGCGTCGGTGCCGGCATTGGCAAAGAGCTGGGCGCCGAGGAACGCCAGTTCGCCCTGCAGGGCGTTGGCGTCGCGGGTGCCGGCGCCCTCGGTCAGCATTCGCGTGGTGAACGAGGCCAGTCCCGGTTGCCGGGCATCCAGCTTGGTGCCACCGGCAATTACCAGCGTGATCTGCACGAGCGGCAGTTCCCGTTGCTGCACCAGCTGCAGGGTCACGCCGTTGGGGAGCGAGGCGCGCTCGAGCGCAGGGAGCTTGAGCGCTGGTGGTTTCTCCAGCGCGGGCGGCTGCGTGCGGTCAACGGCCTGCGCGAACGCGAGGGTTGGCGCGAGCGCGAGTAGGAGACGAAGGGTTTTCATTGAATCACCACCTTCTTGGCAGCGAGCTCGAGCTTGCCCTGTGGGACGACGGACGCCATCACGCGGCTCGTGCGGAGATATCGCCGCACGACGCGTTGCACGTCGGCCGCGGTGACGGCCTTGTATCGGTCAAGGTCGGCCTGGAAGGAATCGGGGGTGCCGGTCTGGTAGTAGTAGGCGTTCAGGCGATCAGCCTTGCCGCTGACCTGCTGGATTCCACGCAGGAATGACGCTTCGGTGGCGTTCTTGGCCTCTTCGATCTCGCGGGGCGTCGGCCCCTCGGCGGCCAACCTGGCCAGTTCCGCGTCGATGACGGCGCGCAGAGTGTCGAGCCCCTTACCAGGGCGCGCGGTGGTCACGATGGAGAAGTCGCCGTCGAGGCGCTTGCCGTCCTGATATGCCGATGCGCTGGTAGCGAGTTCGCCGCTGTAGACGAGCGCCTGCGTGAGCCGGCTGGTGCGCGATCCGGTGAGCACGTACGCGGCGATCTCAAGCGCGGCGTCATCGCCGTGCCACCCCTTGACCGTGTGCCAGTTGAGGAAGAGGCGCGGCAGTTGCACGCGATCCTCGAGCACGATGGCCGTGTCCGCTGGGGTAAAGGACGCCGGCGCCGGTCGCTCGATGGCTGGACCGCGGGGGATCTCGCTGAAGTACTTCCGCACGAGCGCGCGGACGTCGTCGGGCTTGACGTCACCGGCCACGACGATCGTGGCGTTGTTGGGGGCGTAATAGCGGCGGAAGAACTCCTTCACGTCCTCGAGTGAGGCGGCGGAGAGGTCGGCCATGCTACCGATGACCGGCCACGAGTACGGATGCCCGGCAGGATACATCAGCTTGGGCAGGTGGTCGTACACCATACCGTACGGCTGATTCTCGTAGCTCTGCCGCCGCTCGTTCTTCACGACGTCGCGCTGGAGATCCACCTTGGCGGCGTCCATGGGCGGAAGCAGCCAGCCCATGCGGTCGGCTTCGAGCCACAACATCAGGGGAAGCGCCGAGCTGGGCCCTTCCTCGTAGTAGTTGGTGCGGTCCTCGGTGGTGGATCCGTTGTTGTTGGCGCCGGCCGCCTCGAGCAGGCGGTCGAACTGCGGGTACGGCGCGTTCTGCGAGCCCATGAACATCAGGTGCTCGAACAGGTGCGCGAACCCGGTACGGCCCGGCTTCTCGTCGCCCGACCCGACGTGGAACCAGACGTTCGTGGTGACGATCGGGACGGAGTGATCCTCGTGGATAATGAGGGTCAGCCCGTTGGGGAGGGTGTCCACCGTGACGGGGACACGCAGGGGGGTGCCCTGGGCGGCGGCAAGGGCCGGTGCCAGCGTCAGGGCGAGGGATGCTAGGAAGAGGCGCATGCTTTGAAGATACGATGGCGGGGTGCAGGGTGCAGACTGGGGGGCAGGGGAACGGGCACGGTGGGGTGCAGGGGAACGGGCACGGTGGGGGGCAGGGGAACGGGCACGGTGGGGGGCAGGGGGTAAGGAGGGGTGGTGTCCGAAGTGCATTTCCCCCTTGGCCCAAGGCTTTGGGGCGACTACAATTACGGACTGCGGCCAGGTAGCTCAGTTGGTAGAGCAGCAGACTGAAAATCTGCGTGTCGGCAGTTCGATTCTGCCCCTGGCCATACCGGCAGAAAAACAACAGAGAAACAACAGAGAAACAACAGAGAGACAACAGACGCCCGGGCCGGGATGGTCCGGGCGTCTGCTTTCTTGTCGGGGTCGGGCAATGCCGCCGGATCGGGGGCGCACGGGGCGGGGCAACTTTCCGTGAACTGAGGGTGTCAGATGTTTGGGTTGCCGCTGTCCCCAGCGAGTGGTCTCGCGCGTCTTTCACCGTCTCGTAATGCGGCCGCAACAACCGCCTAACGACGGCACCCCAAGTTGGTCCCTACCCATATCCGGAATCCCGATGCGACTCGGCTCGTGGCCTTCTCTCCTGCGCGTGCTCGCGATGTGCAGCGTTCTCTGGCTGTCCCGCGAACTCTCGGCCCAGGCGCCCGCCCCCTCGAGCCCAGACGCCGGGCAGAACACCGCCGTACGCGCGTATCTGGATTGCCAGGAGTGGGGGTGTGACCGGGAGTTCCTGGTGACCGAGATGAAGTGGGTCAACTGGATGCGCGAGCGGCTGGATGCTGAAATCCACGTGCTCATCACCTCGGCAGCCACGGGATCCGGAGGGCGTCGATATACGGCGGTGGCGATCGGACAGAAGCAGTATGCCGGAACCGCCGACACGCTGACCTACACATCAAACGCCAATGATGCGTCCGACACCCAGCGACGCGGACTGCTGCGCGTGATCAGTCAACTGCTGCTGCCGTATGCGGCCAAGACGCCGCTCGGGGCGAGGCTGTCCGTGGCGTTCGCCGCGCCGGCTGGCGGTGCCGCGGCCGCGCCGGCTGCGGCACGCGACCGCTGGAACTTCTGGACGTACAGCATCTCGGCGAACGGATTCGCCAACGGCGAGAAGCGTCAGTCGTTCAAGGATCTTTCGGGAAGCCTCGACGCCAACCGGACGACCGATACATGGAAGATCCGGATCAACGGCAACTACTCCTACGACCAGTCGTCGTTCTCGTTCAGCAACGGCGCGACGTATGGCACGCTGCAGCGGAGTTTCGGGGTGAGCACCATGGCCGTGCGCAGTCTCGGTGCGCACTGGTCCGTCGGCGGCAAGGCGCAGGCCGACCGTTCGGACTACTACAACACGGACCTCAACATGGTCGTCGGGCCAGCCGTCGAGTGGGACTACTGGCCCTACGCGGAATACACGCGCCGGCGCCTCACCGTCCTCTACTCCGTCGGCCTCCAGCACTATGACTATCAGCAGACGACGATCTACGACAAGGACCGCGAAACGCGACCCATGCACTATCTCGCCGTGGGGTTGAGCAAGCGCCAGCCTTCGGGATCGGCGAGCGTATCGCTCAGTGGGTCGCAGTTCCTGAACGCCCTCAAGCACTACAACGCCAGCGTCCACGGCAACGTGGATCTGCGGCTGGGCAAGGGATTCAGTGTGAATCTCGGGGGCAGCGTGTCACGTGTCCGCGACCAACTATACCTGCCACGCGGCGAAGCCACCGACGAGGACGTGATCGCTCGGCAACAGGCGCTGTCCACGAACTACCGCTACTTCCTGATGGGAGGGCTGCGCTACCAGTTCGGATCGATCTTCAACTCGGTAGTCAATCAGCGTTTCGGGGCTTTTGGAGGCGGTGGGCGCACGATCATGATGTCGTTCTGAACGACAGAGAACGACAGAAAACGACAGAGAACGACAGAGAACGACGGCGAGCCACTTGGCGGGTCGTGGGACTTCTCAGGAGCCTGCACGGAGGACCACGGAATGACGCAGATTACAGGCGTCGTCCGTGGTCCTCCGTCTTCTTGCGCGCTATTCTGCGCCATTCACATCTGCACACCCGACACCCACCATGCCTGCTCATACGCCCTCGCTCGACGCGCTGTGGATGCCGTTCACCGCCAACAAGGCGTTCAAGGCGCGGCCGCGCCTGCTCGTCTCCGCCAAGGACATGCACTATCGCTCGGACGACGGGCGAGAGATTCTCGACGGCACGGCGGGCCTCTGGTGCGTGAACGCGGGGCATTGCCGCGCGCCGATCGTCGAGGCGATCAGCCGTGCGACGGCGACGCTCGATTTCGCCCCCGGCTTCCAGATGGGGCATCCGTGGAGCTTCGAACTCGCCACCAAGCTCACCGGACTGCTTCCGGCGGGCATTGACCGCGTCTTCTTCTCGAACTCGGGGTCGGAGGCCGTAGACACGGCGTTGAAGATCGCGCTGGCGTACCACATCGCCCGGGGCGAGCCGCAGCGCACACGGTTCGTGGGACGCATTCGCGGCTATCACGGCGTGGGGTTTGGCGGGATTTCCGTCGGCGGCATCGAGCCGAACAAGAAGGCGTTCGCCGCCCAGCTGCTCCCGCAGGTGGATCACCTGCCGGCCACGCACGATCTCGCGCACAACGCCTTCTCCAAGGGGCAGCCGACGTGGGGCGCGCACCTCGCCGACGCACTCGAGCAGATCGTCGCCGAGCGCGGCGCGGAAACAATTGCCGCCGTGATCGTCGAGCCGATGGCCGGGTCCACCGGTGTGCTGGTGCCGCCCGTGGGTTACCTGGAGAAACTGCGCGCGTTGTGCACGACGCACGGCATCCTGTTGATCTTCGACGAAGTGATCACCGGTTTCGGACGGCTGGGGACGCCATTCGCCGCGCAGTACTTCAACGTGATGCCGGACATTATCACGCTGGCCAAGGGCGTGACGAACGCCGCGGTGCCGATGGGCGCCACCTGCGTGCAGGGGGCGATCTACGACGCCGTGGTGAACGCCACGCCGGCGGGTGTGGAGTTCTTCCACGGGTACACGTACAGCGGGCATCCGCTGGCCGCGGCGGCGGGACTGGCGACGCTCGACCTGTACGCGGCCGAGGGGATTTTCGCGCGCGCGGCGGCGCTGGCCCCGGTGTGGGAGCAGGCGGTGCACTCACTTCGCGGCGCGCGGCACGTGATTGACGTGCGCAACCTGGGGCTCGTGGCGGGGGTCGAGGTGGAACCGCGCGCGGGACGGCCGGGGACGCGCGCGTACGACGTGTTCGTGGACTGCTTCTTCAACCAGAACGCGCTGGTGCGCGTCACCGGCGACATCATCGCGCTGTCGCCGCCGCTGATCATCAGCGAGGGGCAGATCGAGGAGCTGGTGGCGCGCCTGCGGCGCGCGCTGGAGGCGACTGATTAGTAACAATTAGTTACTAATATCGGCGCCCCGGCGCGGGGCGCCCGGGCACGGCGCGGCGGCTACGGCGCCGGCCGCAGCCCGAGCCGCAGGATGCGTTCGAGCAGGTCGGGGTACGGGACGCCCGCGTGCCGCGCCGACGACGCGAACTCCTCGCGTTCGGCGATCTCGGGATTCGGGTTGGCCTCGAGGAAGTACAGGTCGCCGTGCGCATCCAGCCGGAAGTCGAGTCGGGCGTAGCCGCTCAGCTCGAGGATGCGGTAGATGCGCTTGGACACGTGGGCCGCCTCGGCGGCGAGTTCCGCGTCGAGCTCCGCCGGCCGGATGTCGATGCCGTGGCGCTCCTGATAGTCGAGGTCATGCTTGGCCCGCGCCGTGGCGATCAGCGGCTCATCCGCCGGGCGTTTCTCGGCCACGAGCTCGAAGGCGGGGAAGGCCACGAGGCGGTTATTGCCCATCACGCTGACATACAGTTCGCGGCCGTCGATGAACTGCTCGGCGATCGCGTCGGTGCCGATACGCTCGTGCACGAAGCGCACCCGCTCGGCGAGCTTCTCGTCCGAGTCCACGACCGACGCCTTGGCGATGCCGACGGAGGCGTGCTCGATGAGCGACTTCACGATGAGCGGAAAGGCCAGGTGCGTGGGGCGGCGCACCTTGCGTCCCATCGGAAAGACGGCGAACTCGGGGACGCGGATGCGGTGGTAGGCGCAGAGTTTCTTGGAGAGCGCCTTGCCACGCGAGAGAATCATCCCGCGCGGGTTGCAGCCGGTGTAGGGGACGCGCAGCAGCTCGAGATAGCTGACCACGTTGTGGTCGAAGACGACCTCGCCGTGGAATTCCTCGAGCAGGTTGAAGACGACGTGCGGCTGGAACTGCTCGACGGCGTCGCGCACGGGCGCGAGTTCGTACTGGACGCCCAGTGGGCGCACCTCGTGTCCGCACGCGCGCAGGTGGCTGACGACGTCGAACTCCGTCTTCCAGCGGTTGATGTCCTTCTCCTGCTGTCCCTCGAGCGAGTCGGGCGGGACGAGCTGCGGATGCATCAGGGCGAGGACGCGATGTTTCTTCATACGGCGATCCAGTCGCGGCGGCCGTGCTTGGACAGGAACTCCATGGTGCGGGCCGTGAGGAGCACCATGAAATCCATCAGCAGCTGCCGTTCACGGCCGACGACGCGGAGTCGGAGCTCACGGCAGCGGCCGATCATGTCGTGGAGGACCTGGTCGAGCGTGAACTGGTACTCGCCGGTCCACCGGGAGACGACGCGCCGGATCTCCTTGCGGTGCCGGCGGAGGAAGCTGCCGGCCGCCTCCCGGTGGCGGTCGCGCGGCGCATCGGAGAAGAGCCGGAGCAGGTCCTCGTCGTACGTGGTTGGGTGCTCCACGGAGTACAGCGCTCGGCGATAGGTGTAGTGCTCGAAGAGCGTCCGAGTCAGCGTGCGCGCCGGGTCGATGACCGCGCGCGTGGTGACCGCGGGCTTGCTGCCCGCCAGCTCGGTCATCAGCCGGTCCACGTACTGCAACTTCTGCAGGGCCGGCCAGCCGGCATAGCGCCGGCGCCAATCGGAACGGGGCGCCAGCCAGACGGCAAACGTCTCGGCGAAGTCCTCATCCGGATGGCTTTGCGCATACCAGCGCCGCAGGTGCTGCACGAACTTCTTGCTGGCGGGGTTCGGCCGGTACGACTCCGGGTATTTGATGGACGATCGGCCGAACAGCCGCTGCCATTCGCGTCGCCGGTGCAGCTGGAACGCGTGCTGCAGGGCATGCCCGCACTCATGCCGCAGGATCTGCATGCACTCGGCGTACGTGCCACCCTCGACCTCCAGCAGTTGCGACCGCTCCAGCTTCATCAGGCGCGCATGGGTCAGGTAGAACGGGATGGCGATGCCCGGCACGTTGCCCGGCGAGAACCACTCGTCGCTGATCCAGACGTGCGGATGCAGGCGCAGTCGGCGCGCATCGAGTTCCGCATAGAGGTCGTTGACGCAGTCCTGCAGCCAGGTGCCCTCAATGCTGACGCCGAGGTCCTTGATGCGCAGCTGCAGCAGCTGCTTGGTGGGCCAGTTGGCCCAGGGGAAGCGTCGGGTTCGATTCGGCACGCGCAGAGCGTACGACCGGCGCAGGGAGAGTGCAAGGCAGGGGGGACGGGGGACGGCGACGGCTGCACAGGAGAACACGGAGAACGGCAACGGCCTCACAGGAGAACACGGAGGACACGGAGAAACGCAACGGCCTCACAGGAGAACACGGAGGACACGGAGAACGGCAACGGCTGCACAGGAGCACACGGAGAACGGCAACGGCTGCACAGGAGAACACGGAGGACACGGAGAACGGCAACTGCAACACCTGGGGTTAACGGCTGAACGCCACGCGGACTGTCGGGTGGCGTTCACAGTTCCCCCAAGCACTTGCCGTTGCTGTTCTCCGTGTCCTCCGTGTTCTCCTGTAAGGTCGTTGCGGTCTCTTGTAGGGCAGTGGGTTTCCGTCCTCCTACCCGAGAACCGCCTTCACGGCACCCGCCACGCGCGCGGCGGTGAGCCCATACTCCGCGTAGAGCCGTGGAGCGGGAGCGGAGGCGCCAAAGCTCTCGATACCGAGGACCGCTCCCGTCGATCCCACCCAGCGGTACCAGCTCATTGGATGCGCGGCTTCGATTGCGACGCGCGGCACGCCGTCCGGGAGCACGGCCGCCCACCATGCCGCGTCCTGTCGAGCAAAGAGTTCGAGCGAAGGCGCGCTGACCACGCGCGTGGCAATCCCCTCGGCGGCAAGCGCCTGTTGGGCCTCGAGCGCAATCGCCACCTCCGATCCGCTGGAGAGAATCACGGCGCGCGGTGCCGTGCCATCGGCGGGATCGGCGAGCACGTAGGCGCCACGGGCGAGCCCGGCAGCACCGCCCCTTCCCGTGCGATCAATGAAGGGCACCTTCTGGCGCGAAAGAACGAGCGCCACCGGTCCGCCCTTGTGCTCGAGCGCCACGCGCCAAGCCTCGACCGTCTCGGCCGCATCGGCGGGGCGGACGACGAGCAGGTTGGGGATGCAGCGGAGGGCTGCGAGGTGCTCGATGGGCTGGTGCGTTGGGCCGTCTTCGCCGAGTCCGATGGAATCGTGCGTGAAGACGTAGATCACGTGCTGTCCCATCAGCGCGGCGAGACGGATGGCTGGCCGCATGTAATCCGCGAACACGAGGAACGTGCCGCCGTACGGAATGAAACCACCGTGCAGGGCCATCCCGTTCATAATGGCGCCCATCGCGTGCTCGCGGATGCCGAAATACAGGTTGCGCCCGTCGGGGTGCTCGGCGGAGCAGCCCGTGGCGCCTTTCACGATCGTGAGATTCGACCCGGCGAGGTCGGCCGAACCGCCGAGCAGCTCTGGCACGTGCGGCGCGACGGCGTTGATGACGGCGCCGCTGGCGGCGCGCGTGGCCACGCTGCCATTGGCGGCGTCGAAGGTGGGGAGATGGCTTTCCCACTTGGCGGGCAGATCGCCATGCCACCGGCGGCCGAGCTCCTTGGCCTCCGCGGGATGTGCCTTGGTGTAGGCGACGAAGCGCTGCATCCAGTCCTTCTGTGCCTGCTCGCCGCCGGCGGTCACCTGCGCACGCCAGTGGGTGACGGCCGCCTCGGGAACCGTGAACGGCTCGGCGGGCGTCCAGCCGAGCGCCTGCTTGGTAAGCGCGATCTCGTCCTTGCCGAGGGGTTCGCCGTGGGCCTTGGCCGTCCCCGCGCGGTTGGGCGATCCGAAGCCGATGACGCTCTTGGTGATGATGAGCGTGGGGCGCTGCGTGTCGGCCTTTGCCGCGGCGACGGCACGGTCGATCGCGGCGAGATCATTCACGTCGGCGACGTGCAGGACCTGCCAGCCGTAGGCCTCGAAGCGGCGCGCGGTGTCGTCGCTGCACGTCAGGTCGGTGCGGCCGTCGATCGAGATGCCATTGTCGTCGAAGAACCCAATGAGCTTGCCGAGCTTCTGGTGTCCGGCGAATGACGCCGCCTCGTGGGAGAGGCCCTCCATCAGGCAGCCGTCTCCCGCGATGAACCAGGTGTAGTGGTCGATCACGGCGTGCTCAGGCCGGTTGAATGTCGCCGCCAGCGAGCGCTCGGCGAGGGCCAGACCCACCGCATTGGCGATGCCTTGGCCCAGCGGTCCGGTGGTGGTTTCCACGCCGGGCGTGTGCCCGACTTCCGGGTGCCCGGGGGTCTTGCTCCCCCACTGCCGGAACTGCTTGAGGTCGTCGAGTGAGAGGTCGTACCCCGACAGGAAGAGCGTGCCGTACAGCAGCATGGACGCGTGGCCCGCGGAGAGGACGAACCGGTCGCGATCCTGCCACCGCGGGTTGGACGGGGCGTGGCGCAGGTGGCGCGTAAAGAGGGCGTAGGTGAGCGGGGCAAGCGCCATGGGCGTCCCGGGGTGCCCGGAGTCGGCGGCCTGCACCGCATCCATGGCAAGGGTACGCACCGTGTTGATGGCGAGGAGATCGAGGGCAGCGGAATCGGCCACGGGCCGCAGCTCCGGCGGTGTGAGGTGACTGGGGGCGCACGAGGCCGCGCGCCGGCGTGAAAAGTACGCCGGGAGCCGACGCGCGGCGATGCTTGCGTCCTGCGCACACACCGACGCCAGCGGCCGCTCCGCCTGTTGTTGCCGCGCCGGTTGAGGAGGTGGCGCGTGCGAAGATGTCGGAACCAGCGACGCGCGTCGCGCGGGACGCCGCGCGTCCCGCGCCAGTCACAGGCGCGGTGGACGTCGCCGCGCCGTCACGCGACGCGGCGGTCGCCGTCGAGGCAAAGGAAGTGGTCAGCGCCGAGCGCGTCGTGCGGGAACGCGAAGCGACAACGGCCGTTGCCGCAAAGGCCGCGCCGACTCCGGAGGCGCTGGCGGCGTCCGTCATGCCAACGGCACAGAACGCCCTCCAGGCGCAGCGTATCACGAATGTCGGCGGTGTGGCCGGGGGAACGGCCGCGGCGCTGCGCGCGGAGGCACGGCAGGCGCCGATTTGCTATCGCGTCCTGCCGGACAGCGCACCGCCGGCAGCAGCGGTCGTGATGCGGCTCGTACGCGTATATGGTGACACGCTGCACCTTGAAGGCACACCGGCGAAGTCAGCGGAGACCGCCTGGCTCGTCCCGCGTGGCGCAACGTGGCGCGGCATCATGATCACGCGCGGGGACACGGTGCGCGTGGTCCCGGCAACGGGCATCCTCACGCTCTGTCCCGCTCCTTGAGTCGGAGGGAGTCGCCGCGCCGGAAACGTACGCCGGCGCGGTGCGTCGCGCGGTGGATCGCTACTTCGCTCCGTTGAGGCTGATCAGCACCACCTTGCCGTCATTGAAGAGCGGCACGGCGATACGCTGGCGCTTCGGGTCGTAGCCGATGTCGGCGGGGTTGGGCAATCCCTTGAGCAGCGTGGACGACGCGCCGTTCGCGAAGACACTAAGGGACGAGTCGGCCCAACTCGTGTAGACGGCGCGACCGTCGGCAAGCACCTCGAGGCCGTCGCCCGCACCCGCGCCGGAGCCGAGGGAGTCGGCGGTAGCCATGCCCGGCTTCCAGCTGAAGAACGTGGTGCTCGCGAAGGCATTGATGAGGAAGCGCTGCGCTTCGGCGTCGTACGCGATGCCGTTGGGGCCAGGCGACCCGGTGAAGTTCACCACCGCCTTGTACTGCCGGCCGATGACCTGGACGATGCGATCCGGCCCCGGGTGTGTCATCTCCCCCTTCTCGTCGAAGCGCACCCCCGTATCGGTGATGTAGACCGATCCGTCGGGTCCGGCCACCAGGTCGTTGAGGAACGCCGAGCCCTTGATTTCGATGGACGCGACCGGCGCGCCGGTCTTGGTGTTGAAGCCGCGCAGGGCGTCGATATCTGCCACCCAGAGCGTCTCACCGACGATCGCCATGCCCTTGGGGGCATTCAGGATGACACCATTCCGTCCGCCTTCGATGAACGGAATCGAGTCCATCATCGCGCCGTCAGCGGTCAGGCGGGCGATGAAGCCATTGCCATCCTTCTGCGACGGATTGCCGTTGATGTTCGAGACGAACCAAAGGTCCTGCGCTTCATCGTAGCGCACCGACTCTGGGGTCTTGAATCCAGCGGTTTCAACAATGCGTTGCGGCCCCGACGGGGCGGTTTCAGCGGCGGGTTGCTGTTCCGCGCCAGAACACGCGGCCGCAAGAAGGGCTGTGGCGGACACGAGGAGAGTACGCGGGGAGGACGTCATGGCCCTAGGGGTAATGGGGACGGACCGGTCGGCGCTCTCTCGCCTCTGGCGGGACGAACGCCCAACTTATTGGAATGTACGATGCCCGACGAAGCGCCGCCGATGCATCGCCGCGTCGTGGCTGATCGTATCACCCTGTACCGAGGCTGCTATGCCACTTCTCCGCCGCTTACTGACCGTCCTCGCGATGTTGGTGCCGACCACGACGGTGCTCGCCCAAGCGTTCGACACCACGGCCTTCGCCGCGCTGCGCTGGCGCGAGATAGGTCCTTACCGGGGCGGGCGTTCGGTGGCCGTGGCCGGATCGACCCAACGTCCATACGAGTACTGGATGGGAACAACCGGGGGCGGCGTCTTCAAGACGGTGGATGGCGGCATGAGTTGGCAGCCGGCCACGGACGGCTACTTCGGCGGTACGATCGGTGCGCTGGCCGTGGCCGAGTCGAATCCGGATATCGTATGGGCGGCAGGCGGCGAGACGCCCATTCGCGGCAACACCGCGCCCGGCGACGGCGTCTGGACGTCGCGTGATGCCGGACGAACGTGGTCTCGCATCACGTTCTTCGACCCCAAGAACCACTCGTCGCGCATTCGCATCCATCCCACGAACCCCGACATCGTCTGGATTGGCGTTCTTGGACACGTCTTTGGCCGCAATGAACAGCGGGGCGTCTTCAAGACCACCGACGGCGGTCGCTCATGGCGCAAGGTGCTCTACCGCGATGACGCGACGGGCATCTCCGATCTCGTCATCGATCCGGCCGATCCCCGCGTGCTGTATGCGGCCTTCTGGCACGCCTACCGCACGCCGTGGTCGATGAACTCCGGCGGTCCCGGCGGCGGCATCTTCAAGAGCACCGACGGTGGTGAGTCGTGGACGGAGCTGACGGCCAACCCCGGGCTGCCCAAGGGGTTGCTCGGCAAGATCGGTCTCGCGGTGTCCGGCGCTAGGTCGAGCCGCATCTGGGCGCTCATTGAGGCCGATGAGGGTGGCGTGTACCGCTCCGATGACGGCGGCGCGACGTGGGCGAAGCTGAACGACGAGCGCAAGCTGCGGCAGCGCGCGTGGTACTACTCGCGCATCATCGCCGATCCCAAGGACAGCAATGTGGTCTACGCGCTGAACGTGCAGTGGTTCCGGTCGCGCGACGGCGGCAAGACGTTTGCGCAGAACATGCCGGTGCCGCACGGCGACAATCACGACCTGTGGATCGCGTCGAACGACCCGGAGCGCATGGTGCAGGCGAACGACGGCGGGGCCAACGTGTCGTTCAATGGCGGCCGGTCGTGGACCAATCAGGCCTTTGCCACGGCGCAGATGTACCATGTGACGACGACGAACCACTTCCCCTACCAGGTGTGCGGCGCGCAGCAGGACAACAGCACGCTGTGCGGCCCTTCGCGCAAGGAAGGGGGGATGACGATGGAGGATTTCAAGGAAGCCGCCGGTGGCGAGTCCGGGTATCTCGCCGCGAATCCCGTGAAGCCCGACATCATCTTTGGCGGTTCCTACGGCGGGCTGCTGACGCGCAAGGATCTTGCGACTGGACTTGAGCGGAATGTCAGCCCGTGGCCGGACAACCCGATGGGGTACTCGTCGGAGGACATCCAGTACCGCTTCCAGTGGACGTTCCCGATCATGTTCTCGCCGCACAACGCAAACGTCCTGTATGCGGCGGGGAGCCAGCTGTTCAAGACGACAAATGAAGGGGAGAGTTGGTCCATCATCTCGCCGCCGCTGGCGCGCCGCGACCCCAAGACGATGGGCGCATCCGGCGGGCCGATCACCAAGGACCAGACCGGCGTGGAGACGTACGGCGTGATCTTCGCGCTGAGCGAATCCCCAATCACGCCGGGGCTGCTCTGGGCCGGCACGGACGACGGGCTCATCTGGATCACCCGCAACGGCGGGGTCAACTGGACAAACGTCACGCCCAAGGACATCGGCGACTTCACGCGCGTCTCGCTCATCGATGCCGGGCACTTCAACGCTGGCACCGCATACGTGGCGGCGAACCGCTATCAGCAGAACGACTTCTCGCCGATCCTCTACAAGACGACGGACTACGGCAAGACTTGGACGCGGATTGTGAGTGGCATTCCGGGCGATGAGTTCACACGGGCGATCCGTGAGGATCCGACCAAGGCCGGCCTGCTCTACGCCGCCACGGAGAAGGGAGTGTGGGTGTCGTTCGACGATGGCGCGCACTGGCAGTCCCTGCGGCGCAACATGCCCTCGGTGCCGGTGCACGACATGGTCGTGAAGGACAACGACCTGGTGCTCGGCACGCACGGCCGGTCGTTCTGGATCATGGATGACGTCTCGCCGCTGCGGCAGTTGGCCGCGGCGGTCACCGCGAAGACGGCCCATCTCTACAAGCCGGCCGACGCCTATCGCATTGATTGGGGGGGCGGTTTCCGGATTCCCGGATCAGGCTACGGCGGGCAGACGCCGGTGGGGCAGAATCCGCCGTCGGGCGCCGTGATCTACTATCACCTGAAGGACGGCGGCACGCGTGTGACACTGGAGTTCATCGACGCGAAGGGTGCGCTGATCAAGTCGTTCAGCAGCGACTCGGTGGCGGCTTCCACGGGCGGCGCGCCGCGCGCGATGCGCGCGCCGAACCGCGCCGGCCTGAACCAGTTCAACTGGAACCTCCGCTATGCGGACGCCGCGCGCTTCGATGGCATGATCTTCTGGGCTGGCGGCGTAACGGGGCCGCTGGCGCTTCCAGGGAAGTACACGGTGCGCCTGACGGCGGGGAACGAGACACAGGCACAGACTTTTACCGTCAAGGCGGACCCGCGGTGGAAGGTCGCGATGGCCGATCTCGTCGCGCAGTTCGACTTCCTCATCCAGGTGCGCGACAAGGTGAGCGAGGCAAACGAGGCCGTGGTCACGGCGCGCGACGTGAAGGCGCAGGTTGCCGACCGGTTGAAGCAAGCGCCGCAGCTTGGTGACCAGGGCACGGCGCTGAACGGCAAGGTGACGGCGGTTGAGGGCGAGATCTACCAGATCCGCAACCAGAGCTCACAGGATCCGCTCAACTACCCGATCAAGCTCAACAACAAGATCGCGGCACTGCTGGGGGTCGTGGGCTCCTCTCCGGGGCGCCCCACCGCACAGGCCGTGCAGGTCTTCAAGGAGTTGAACGCCAAGCTCGAGGTCCAGGCGAAGCGGATGGAAAAGGTGTATGCGGAAGACCTCAAGGCGTTCAACGACCAACTGAAGAAGCTCGGCCTGCCGGAAGTGACGCCGAAGAAGAAGGCGCCCAACGTGGCGGCCGACTAGGCGCGCGACATCCCGTCAAAAGGCACGAAGGGAGCGGCGACTTGCCGCTCCCTTCGTCGTCTGACCGTACCGCAACGTTAGCGTGCGCCCTTGGCCTTTGGTGCCGCGCCCGGCGCGAGGTAGTCCTCGAGGATCACCCACCTGGTGATGTCCGACCGCACCCGCCATTTCGTGGCGTAGCGACCCCGCTCAAGCACGGAATCGCGCTCCGAGCGCTTGAGCACCATCACGTAGCTGCCGCTGTCGGCCATCGTGGAGTCGTCGAGCGTCTCAAGGCGCTTGGAGGTTCGTTCGATTCCCTTGAGAGACTTATCGCGCGCGAGAGTGAGCAGGTGAGAAACGATGGCGGCGTTTCCCAGGATGGTCCCTTCCGGGGTCTTCAACGCGGCGTCGGCATGATACAGCTGGCTCAGCATGCGGCCATCCTGATGCACCATGGTGGCGCTGGCCAGGCTATACCCCTGATTGACGGCGATGACGCGTTGCATCGGATCAGGCGGAATCAACGGCGGCTTCCCGGCCTCTGGAATGACGGGCTTCGGAACAGTCGACGGAACGGCAATGACGGCTGGCGCATTCGCGGGCGCCTTGGAATCCGGGACGGCGGCGTCCTTCGCGGCGGGTGATCCACACGCGACGAGCCCGGCCACGGCAACGGCGGAGACAAACCTGTGATGCATGATGCGTGCTAGGTTCTTGATGTGAGGTCGGGGAAGTCCGGCGGCATGGCAACCGCCATACCCATCGCATTGTACCCCTTGTCCACGTACGTGGTGGATCCCGTGATGCCGCTGCTCAACGGCGAGCAGAGAAAGGCGGCGGTGTAAGCGACCTCGGTGGCCGTCAACACCTCGGGAAGGGGCGAGTTGAGTTTGTAGTAGTCCACAAGCGTTTCGACGATGCCGATGGCGCTGGCGGCGCGCGACGCCATCGGGCCGGCCGAGATGGTGTTGACGCGAACGCCAAACCGCCGACCGGCTTCGAACGCCAGCGTGCGCGTGTCGCTCTCGAGGGCGCCCTTCGCCGTGGACATGCCACCGCCGTAGCCGGGAATGACCCGCTGGCCGGCCAGATATGACAGCGAAACCACTGCCCCGTCGCGACGCATCAGCGGCCCCAGCCGCGCAAGCATGGAGACCAGCGAGTAGGACGAGATGCTCAACGCCGTGAGGTAACCGGCGCGGCTGGTATCGAGGAGCTGCTTCTTTACCTCGGGACCGTTGGCCAGCGAATGCACCAGGATATCGAGCGACTGATCCCCGTAGTCGGCCAGCCACGCCTTCGCGAGTCCGTCGATCGAGAAGTCGCCAACGTCTTTATACCGCTTGCTCTCACACAGCTCCTGCGGCGCGTCTCCCAGCGTGTCAAAGGCGGCGTCGAGCGCATAGATGTGCTCGAACGCGAGCTTAGAGCCATCTGACAAGGTGCGAGCCTCGTCGAGCTTACCGCGCTCAAGGAGGTTCTTGAAGATCGTCATGGCCGGCGGCCATGTGGCCACACTCACCGTGGCGCCCGCCTCGGCGAGCGCCTTGGCGATCGCGAAGCCAAAGCCATGGTCGTCCGACACGCCGGCGACGAGCGCCCGCTTGCCTCGAAGGTCGATGTTCAGCATGCAGGGACTATAGGGGGAGCCCTCAGTCCCTACAAGAGTTCAGTGACCTTCCTGACCAGTTCGAAGGCATTGGCCACATACACGACATCGGCCTTGCCCTGCGCCCAGCCGCAGTTGGCGTCCAGGTTGATGGCGCGGCGCTCGCCAATAAAGCGCCATCCCACGACGTGGGGCTCCTCGCCGTGGCAGCAGGTGGAAAGGCCCTTGGGATGCCGCGGGGTCGCCCCCGTTTGTCCCACCTGATTCAGGTGCGACATGAACGAGAAGACGTTGTGTCCCTCGCTGGACTGGTCCACAAGGGACTTACTGCTCCCCAGTGACGCACCGGATTTGTCGAGGAATCCGAGGATCATCTGGGCGGCTTCGTCCAGATGCACCTGACCATCACCCTGCTTCTTCGTCCAACCGACCCCGGCCACGAACAGCAACTTGGCGTCCGGGCGGATGGTCTGCGCGTTCGACGGCGGCGCCTGATTTCCCACCACCGTGGTTCGGCGCAGGCGGTCATCGATCGGCACTTCAAGGTGCTGCACCGGAACATCCCTCGACACACCGTCCCACCGCGGGAACACCCCAGCATCCACCGTGAGGAACCACGGGCGCGCCGAGCGTGTGAGTGTGCCGATCATGCGTTGGCGGTAGTAGCCACGCTGGATGCGCAGCGCGCCATCCGCGACCGCGAACCCGCCGACGTGCGTATCAACCCGTCCGCCCATTCGCTGGGCGACTCCCGGCAGCACGCGATTGAACCGCGAGGTGGCCGGCGCGAGGACGATCGTGGCCCCTGATGCGCGGCAGATGGCGTCGAGCGCCGCCGCATCGGTGGCGTAGCGCGACACGGCGAAGTCCCCGCCTTGCACGGCGAAGAACGCATCGGCGCCGCAGCCGGAGGTCGTCGTGATTGCCCCGGACACGTCGCCGCCGATGATGCCCACGGCGAAACGGGCGTCGGCCAGCTGAGAACGCAGCTCCGACGAACCAGTGAGCGCCTCGAGCGCGGCGCGCCCCAGCGTTCCGTCATCTTCGGTGTGCGCGAGAAACAGGATGGTTTCCATGGTCATCTCTAGGCCTTGATCCACTCGGCGATTTCGCGGGCCATCTCGTCCAGCGGCACATCCTTCACGATGCGCGTCTTGCGCTCTTGCTTCGGCAGCTCGAGGCTCATGAAGGTGGTTCCGCCCTGCGCGCCGACCTGCACGGACGACGCCTTCTGCAAGGCCGGCATGATCCCGCGCATATTCGCCATTCCCACCTGCGGGTTGTTCGGCGGCTCAGGCAGGCTGCCGGTTGCCCAGGCAATGGCGCACGGCGGACCAGAGACCTTCGACGCGAGATACTGCCCGCCCTCCACGCGCTCGAGCACCGTGAGCACGCCATCGGCGGTAACGGTGAGTTCATCGGCCGACAGGAACTGGTCGGTGATGCCTAGCCGCTCGCCGACCATCTGCACGGTGGCGCCGGCATCGCGCGAAGCCGACGCACAGCCGCCGAAGAGCAGCAACCGCGAACGGTCGAGCGCCGGAATGCGCTCGATGGCAGCGGCCAGCGCCTCGGCCACGTCGAACGCATCGTGGAATCCGCTGGCCGAACCATCCACGGCGACGAGTTCAAAGGGGACCTTCTGCGCGATGCTCATCATCAGCTGCTGCAGCTTGGCCTTGGGCCCGAGGCTCACGAGCCAGACCTTGCTGCCGGGATGCGCCGCGGCGACATGCGCCGCTTCGAAGAGCGCGTGCCCCGCCCACGGATCGAGCACGGCGGGGAGCATCATCTCGTTCTTCAGGCCGGGGCCGGTCGGCCCCTGCACCGGTTCAAGCGTCTGCAGAAGGTCCGGGACGAGACTGCCCAGGACGACAACGTGATAGCCAGTGGACATCGCGTGGCGCTTCCTTTCGATGTGGGCTAGTTGATGGGGGAGTGGAGGCCGCCGGAGCCAGCAGCGAACCGAACATTGCTGCGCTCCGCGTCAGCCGCATGCGGCTTCGAGCAGTTCCACATACAGACGCCGCAGTGAATGCACTTCTCGCGGTCGAACACCGGTACGCCATCGGGACCGGGCATGATCGCCTGTCCAGAACAGCCGTCGATGCACACCTGCTCGCCGCACCCCGCGCAGGTGGCGACGTCGGCGAAGGTCACATGGTCGGCGAATCCGCCCGCTGCCTGCACCTTGCCGCCCATCAGCAGCGCGTCCTGATGCGAGACGAGCAGCGCTCCGTCGAGTTCAATCCGGGGCCATCCCGACCGATCCATCAGCGCGTCGTGCACCGGCAGGCCGGCGGCGAGGCAGCGGCGGCGAATCTCGCGGATCTCCTCCCCGGGGATGCGATCGCCGTAGTATCGCTCGAGCGACGGAAGCCGGTCGTGCGGTGGCACTACCTTGCCGGGCATATTGACGAGGCCGCGGGTCAGACCGGTGAGGCCCATCCCGACCAAGCCGCGCAGGAAGCCAGCGTTGAAGCCGTCACGCGCACGCTCGGCGACGCCGGCATCGTGGTCGACCCAACTCGCGCGACGACGCGCGACGTACGTCGCCTCGAGATTCTCCTTGGTGTACGGCTTGCCCGCCTTCGTCAACTCGATCACCGCCTCGGCGAGTTGCACGCCCGTGGCCCACGCCTCGTCCACGCCGGAGCCGGTGAGGACGTTCGTGCTGCCAGACCCTTCGCCGATGCGGGCGTAGCCGTGTCCGACGAGGTGCGGCTCGCCGCGACGCCCGCTCTCCTGCAGGGTCTTGGCCCCCCAGGACTGCATCGTGCTTCCCTTCAAGTGCTTCCACAGGCGCGGATGCGTCATCCAATGCTGGAGGTAGCGATACGCCGTGCGCGCCGGACTGTCGAACCACGACGGGATGAAGATGCCGACGGACGCCATCCGGTCGGGATGCACGTAGAGGAAGCCGAAGATCTCCGGCTCCGGATAGCCGAAGGTGTGCAGCACGTCTCCCGCTTCGAGGCCGCAATCGGGGGCGAGTTCGACGACCGCCTTCATCCCGATGGCCCACTCGCGCTGGTGATGCCCCTTGGGGAATCCGAACCGTTGGTTGAGTTGCTGGCCCACCGGGCCAACAGGACCATCGCCGACCACGGTGAGAGCTGCCTGCACATCCATGCCCGGCATGTACGCGCCGGTTGGCGCGCCGTTGCGCTCAACACCCTGATCCACCAGGCGAACGCCGATGACGCGATCGCCGTTGTAGAGCGGCTCCTGCACCGGCATGCCCGGCCAGATCTGCACGAGCCCGGAGCCCATCAACTGCGAGCCCACCCATTGGTTGAGCTGTCCCAGCGAGAAGATCATCCCGTCATGCTTCTGCAGGAACGGAGGAATCCACGGCAGGGCCAACGCGTGATCCGCGCTGGGCAGGGCGCCCTTAAGGGCGTCGAGCATGGCATCCACCGCGCGAACGCCCGCCGAACGGCGGCTCGCGCCGATAGGATCCTGCAGATAGAGCACTTCTTCGCGCGTGACGGACGTAGCCATCGGCACGCTGGCGAGTTCCTCCGGCGTGAACGAGGCGCGCAGTGCCCGCGCCCGGCTGACCACCCCGGAGACGCCGAACGACAGGTCGTCGGCGCGCTCGTAGCACAGCACCTGTAGCGGCATCCCTGGCATCACGCGGCTCTCGAGCAGGGTGTTGCCCTGCGCGTCCACCATCGCGCGGGAGAGCGTTGTGAGAAAGCCGCCGGTCGCCGGCCCGAAGCCGACGCAGACGATGTCGGTCTCCATCGTGCTGCGCACTTCGGTCATCGGCGCGTCTCCCTGCTCATACCGGGTAGTCCAGCACTTCCGGGATCATCACGTGCGACAACGACTCCGCCGCGCGGTCCTTGGCGAGCTTCGATCCGGCCAGCGATCCGTCCACCTTGGTGCGCAGCGCGATGAAGGCGGCGACATCCTGGAACGCTTCTGGATCGCCCGCCTTGGCGGCGTCGGACTCGGCACGGTAGCCGAAAACCAGCTCAGCGCAAATCCTCGTCGCCTCACCGGCGGACGTGGCGCAATGGATGTGCGTCAGGTCGCTGTAGAACCCGACGAGTCCGTCAATGCCCTCGGCCAGCGCCGGATGCGCGGGGCCCTTCGCCTTGAGTTCGATGACGTCCTGCACGAGATGGTACGTCGCCACGAGCCAGGCGAGCGCATCAGCGAGCGGATAGGTCACGCCGTGCCGCTGGTTCGAATACAGATCGCGTCCGTGCGCGTCCTTGGCCTTCGAGAGATACTCGCGCGACCAGAACCACAACTCCATGGCGGCGGCCAGTGTGCCCAGCCCGAGCGTGGGGTGGTCCTGTGCGATGCTCCGCAGCCGCTTGATCCACTGTTGGAACTGCTGCAGGAAGATCGGGCGCGACATCGTGACGGAGAGCTGTCGCCGCTGCACGACCTCGGGCCCCTCGTACGTCGCCTCCAGTTGCCCGTCGATCCACTTAGTCCCCAGGAATCCGGGGCAGTCCTCGGTGATCCCGTAGCCGCCCATCATGCTGACGGCCTCGCGCATCATGTTCACGCCGTGGCCGGTGTTCCACAGCTTGGCCGACGGAATGAGCACGCTCGACAGCGACTCGGTGACCATGAACTTCACCACCGGATCCGCTTCAAGGGTCGCGAGCCGTGCCGACTCCGCCGCAGTGGGCGCCGTCTTATGCGACAGCACGACATACTCGGCGGCGTCCGCCTCGCGCGCACGCAGCGCCTTGAGCTCGGCGCGTCCGCCAGCGATCCCCTGCGCCGCCAGCGCCTCGGCCTTCGCCTTCTCGATGGCGTCGTATGTGTCGAGCAGGCGCGCCGTCTCGAAGCCGAGCGAGGCGCCGGCCTCGCCGGCGGCCCAGACATCGAGGAGACGGTGCAGGGCGTCTTCCTTCTGTTGGAGGCCCATGTCGAAGCGCGGCGTCCCTTCCGTGATGCCGACCGCGCCGCGGAATCGGCGCCGGTGATAGCGAATCACCGGCTCGATGGCGGAAAGCAGCTTGGCCGACGTCATGATGGCGGGCGTGGCGCGCGTGCGCGTGAACACCGCCTCGATGACATCCGCGTGGCTGTAGTTTGGCACGATAACGCCGTCCTTCACCGTGTAGCCGCCGATGATGCGATTGGCGGGCACCTGCAGGCTGAAGACCGGGTCACGCGTCGAAGAGAGCTGATGGGCGAGTTTCTTGGTGGGAATGCCGCGGTCCCATGTCCCCGAGTCGGTTTCCTCGAGGATGATCATGCAGCTGCCCTTGATGCGCGGATCGCCAGAGTCCACCGCCGCGGTGACGAAGTTGGCGGCGCCCATGTTGGTGATGAAGCGTCCGCGCTTGTCCACGTGCAGGATCGGCTCTTCGCCGTCCTTCCATTCCGCCACGCGCACGCGGCCGCTGAGCACGCCGGTGTCCACGCCCACGTACGGAATGGACTCGGTGAGGGCGAAGGCGCCGCGCCAGATCGTACGCGACTCGCCGGGTTGCGGGGGGATCGACGCGGCCATGTACTTCTGCTTCTGCTCGGGCGTGCCGCGCTCGTGAATCGGCGCGAGGGCGAGCGTATTTGCCATGCTCGACGTGCCGGCGCCAGCGTCCACCCAGGCCAGCTCGAACGCGAGCAATCCGAGGACGAAGTTCTTTGGCCCTTCGATGTAGCCGCCGTACTCCGGGTCGATGGAGGCGGCGGTGATGCCCGAGGCGTCGAACTCCTGCAGAAGGGCCGCCTTCTCCTCGGTCCACTCATGCGAGTTGCGAGCTCCCTTGGCCACCGCGCGGGCCACCGGGCCGCGCGCCACGGCGCGGGCCGACTGCACCACCATCTGGCAGTCGAAGCGCTCAGCGAAGCGCCACATGATCTGCCGAACGTCGTCCCCGGGCAGGGTCTGCAGCAGCGGGGGGTGGTCTTTGGACGCGCCGTTCGCATGCATAATGCCGTTCCCTGACTGAGGTCGGTGAGGACAACGAACCCGCCAGCGCGACGCGCGGCGCCCAACATCAGCGCCGTGCCTGCGATCGGCAGTTCCGCGGGGGGCGGCAACACACCATCCACGTGCGGCAGGAAAGATGCCCCCGGGGCACGCTGGGAGCCAGCGTTTGGGCGCTCCCAACGCTTCCATGCGGCCGCCGGGGAGCGCACCTTCCCTGAAGCATGACCACGCCGCCGACCTCGATCACCCCCGAGTGGCCGCCTCCGGCCGGACCGTCGGCCGCAGTGAGCTTCGCGCGCGGTCTTTGGCGTGTTGCCGCCGCGGATGTTTCCGCGGGGAACCGCGCCACATTGCTGCGCGACGGCGCGGCGACCTTCGACGCGATGCTTGGCGCAATGCAGCACGCGCGCCACACGATTGACCTTGAGTGCTACATCTTCCGCGGCGCCGACGATGTGGGACAGCGCTTCGTGCAGGCGATGCTCGATGCAGTGCGCCGTGGAGTGCGCGTGCGCCTGCTCGTGGACTGGATCGGCGGGCGCGACACGCCGCGGCGCACCTGGAAACAACTGCGCACTGGCGGGGTGGACGTGCGCATCTTCAACCCGCTGGGATTTCGTGCCTGGCTGGGCCTGTTGCCCCGCGACCACCGCAAGGTGCTCGTCACCGACGGCAAGGTGGGAGTGACCGGGGGCATCGGCATCGGCGAGCAATGGCGGATGGGCGGCGTCGGACCCAAGCAGAAGCCGTGGCGCGACACGGCCGTGCTCGTCCAAGGCCCAGCTGCGGAGGCGATGGAGCGCGCGTTCGACACGATGTGGTTGCGCGCGATCGGGCAGGGGCCAACGCGACGCGAGCAGCGACGCATGGTGCGGGCCGCGCGGAACTCTTGGATCGACTTCGCCGAGGCGCCGCCGGCACTCGTCGGCATCGTCGAGGGCGAGCCCGGCCGCTTTCGTATTTCACGCGCGCTCGACGTGCAGGCGTCCGCCGCCCGCGAACGACTGTGGATTGCGACGGCGTACTTCATCCCCGCCTTCGGTGTGGTGGAGGCGCTCAAGGGCGCGGCCCGCGACGGCGTGGACGTGCGCGTGCTGGTCCCCGGCCGCAACGATCATCCGTGGGTGAACAGCTACGCGGCCAGCTACTACCCGGCGCTGCTGCACAACGGCGTGCGCATCTGGGAGTGGGAAGGGGAGATGATGCACGCGAAGACGACTGTGATGGACGGCGTCATCACGCGCATCGGCTCCACAGACTTCAATCCACTTGGCGCGGCCATCAACTACGAGTTGGACGCGATCGTCGGCGATCGCGACTTCGGCGCACAGGCGGAGGCGATGTTCCTCGCCGACTTGGAGCAATCGCGCGAGGTGAAACCGCAACCCTCCCGGCTTAGCCGGGCGCTGTCGGGTGTGCGGCGCGGCGCAGGCGGTCGTTGACGCCATCCCACGACGCGTCGGCCGGTGGCTGTTCCACACACACCACGTCGCAGGCCGCCTCATCGACAGCGTGCAACGCCGCGTAGATGCCGCGCGCGTAACCTAGCGCGTCCGCGGGGAGACGATGCATCACGGCCGCGCCTGATTCCGCGGCGACAATGACCACGGCGCCCACGCGATGGCCAGCGCCCATCTCGCGGGTGATGACGGCCTGCACATCCTCTGGCGCTGTCAGGACAACACGGGCGCGCGGCGCATAATGACGGTCGATCATCCCCGGCGCGGCGCGCGCCTCCTCGGCGTGCGCTGCCGGCGCCGGATCTCCCGGCAGGACACCGAGCACACCGGCGAGCTCTGGGCGCGAGATGAGTCCGGGGCGCAGCAGGATCGGCACGTCGCCGGTCAGGTCCAGCACCGTGCTCTCGATTCCCACCGATGTCGGTCCACCGTCCAACAGGACATCGATGCGATCGCCCAGGCTGCGGTTCACGTGATCGGCGGTGGTGGGACTGAGTTCGGTGAAACGGTTTGCGCTTGGCGCGGCGATGGGCCGGTCAGCCGCCGCAATGAGAGCGAGCGCCACCGGATGCGCCGGCATGCGCACGGCCACCGTGTCACGGCCCGCCGTGAGCGCCAGCGGGACATGCGCCGCGCGCGGCAGGACCAGGGTCAGGGGACCGGGCCAGAAGCGCTCTGCCAGAGACGCCGCTGCATCGGGCCATCTGGTCACCAGCGTGCACGCGTGCTCGACGCCGGCGACATGGGCGATGATCGGATTGTAGGACGGTCGGCCTTTCGCGGCGAAGATGCCAAGCACCGCGCGCTCGTTCAGTGCGTCGGCGCCCAGTCCATAGACGGTCTCCGTGGGAAAGGCCACCAACCCGCCGCGTCGGATCACTGCCGAGGCTTCAGCGATGACATCCGGCTGCGGCTGAGCCGGATCGACCAATCGGCGAATCACGGACGGCTTGCCACGCGCGCGCACTCGGCGAGCACCGCCGCGCCGATGAACAGCGATTCTTCGGCGCTTTGAAAGCGTGGAGAGTGCGCTGGAATCCGCTCGCCGCCTTCTTCACGGGCGCCGATGCGCAGGAAGCAACCGGCAATGCGCTCGAGGTAGAACGCGAAGTCCTCGCCACCCATGTTCGTGGTGCCAAACGGCACCACGGCATCCGCGCCCAGCACGCGCGCTGCCGCCTCCGCGGCCCACGCCGCGCCGTCGGGGGAATTCACCACCGGGGGCGTGCGTTCGTCCCAGCGCACGATGGCACTCAGCCGATGCGCGCTTGCCACGCCTTGGGCGAGGCGTTCCACGTCGCCGACGAGGAGTTCGCGGGCTGCCGTTGTCGTGGCGCGCACTGTGCCGCGCAACGTCGCGCCTTCGGGGATGATGTTGGGCGCCGATCCCGCCTGCACCATGCCCACAGTCACGACTCCCGGCTGCGCGGGATCGAGGCGGCGTGAGACGATGGTCTGCAGCGACGAGATCAATGCCGCCAGTCCCACGATGGGATCGGCCGACTCGTGCGGCCGCGCGCCGTGCGCACCGGTGCCGGTCAGTGCGATGGTGAAGGTGTCAGTTGACGCGGCGAGCGGGCCCGCCTGGGCCACGACTTCACCGACCGCGAATCGGCGATCCACGTGTCCGCCAAAGATCGCGCGCACGCCGGCGAGCGCGCCGCTCTCCAGCACGCGCGCCGCACCCTGTCCGACTTCCTCGGCGGGCTGCAGCACCAACAGGGTGTCTCCTGCGGCCGGCTCCTTCATCAGGAGCAACGCCGCGCCCACCGTCCACGTGGCGTGCACGTCATGGCCGCAGGCGTGCATCACGCCGTCGTGGCGCGACGCGTAGGGAAGTCCGGTGGCTTCCTGAATGGGAAGCGCGTCGATGTCACCGCGCAGGGCAATCGTAGGTGCTCCCGTGACCGTGCCGGGGATCCGCGCCACGAGACCCGTGTCGGCCACGCGCCGAATGTCGGTCACGCCCAGCGCGCGCAGCGCCTCCTCCAGCCGCGACTGCGTGCGGACTTCCTTCCACGACAGTTCGGGATGGGCGTGGAGGTCGCGCCGCAGGGCGACAAGGCGCGCGGCGTCCTCGTCGGAGAAGCGCGCCCGAACGATGGCCGGGACGGCAGGGATGTTCTCGTTCATGCTTGCAGCACCGCACGACGCACGGTCAGCGCATCCACGCGCTCGGTGTCCACGTCCACGCCGATCCCGGTGCGGCCGAGCGGCACGGTCATCATCCCCTCGTCGTCCATCGTCCACTCCGGCGACACAATGTCCTGGGTCCAGTAGCGGCGGCTGGGTGAGAGATCGCCCGGAAGCGTGAAGTTCGGAAGTGACGCGAGAGCGACGTTGTAGGCACGCCCGATCCCGCTCTCGAGCATGCCACCGCACCAGACGGGAATTTCCTGCCGTTGGCAATAGTTGTGAATGCTCAACGACGCGGCGAACCCGCCGACACGCCCGGGCTTGATGTTGATGATGCGCCCGGCACCGAGCGCGACCATATCCTGCGCCCGGTCAACTGAGGTGATCGACTCGTCGAGGCAGATCGCCGTGCGCAGTTGCCGTTGCAGTTCGGCGTGACGCACGAGGTCGTCATGGGCGAGCGGCTGTTCGATCATCATCAGGTTCAGTTCGTCCATCTCCTTGAACAGCGGCGCATCGGCCAGCGAATACGCGTTGTTGGCGTCGGCCATCAACTCGGCGCTTGGGAGCGCCTCACGCGCCGTCCGCAGGTACTCAAGGTCGCGCCCCGGCTCGATCTTGATCTTGACCTTGTGATACCCCTCGGCCATCGCGGCCATGGCTCGGTCGGCGAGCGCCTGTGGCGTGGCCTGGATGCCGAGCGAGATGCCGACAGGAACGCGCTCACGTTCTCCGCCGATGAGCTGGGCGAGCGGGACGCCGGCCTGTGTGGCAGCAACTCCCCACATCCCCATCTCGACGGCGGCCTTGGCCATGCGGTGTCCGCGAAAGTCGCGGTCGAGGGTGGCATGCACATCGGCGGGCTTGTCGAACCGCACGCCCAGCACGCGCGGCGCGACGTACGCCTCGAGGGCCAGCCAGGCGGTGTCGACCGTCTCGGACGAATAGTTGGGCCACTCGCCGGCCACGCATTCGCTCCACGCCGCGGCGCCACTCGCGTCGAAGAGCTCAAGGAGGATGATTCGGCGTGTGGACACGGAGCCGGAGGAGATGCGAAACGGCTCGCGCAGCGGGAGATGGATCTCGCGCAGGACGATCTGGTCGAGGCGTATCATGACAGGGGCCTCGTGAGCAGATAGGCGCCTCCGTCAGGCGCCGGGTGGAACGAGCTGATATGGTAGCGAAGTGCGAAATAATGCACGAAGGCCGCGTGGCTGTGGCGGCGGTACGCGGCGGCCGCAGCCGGATCCTCGCCAAGGAGGGCTGGAAAGTCAGCGGGGATGGCGACCCGCACCACAGGGGCATCGGGAAACGACGCGAGGGGCGTCCCATCGGGACCGCCGGCGACGAGCGGCGCGGTGCCGAGGAACGGCGCTTCGGCGTCGCGCGCGGCCAACCGGCGGGTGATGGTCAGCGGATCGAGGTCCCACGCGGCGACGAACCGGTCAGTGGGGAGCGCGCCGAACTGCGGGCTGTTGGAGACGCCATACATGTTCTCGACGAACTCATCCACGCGTGCGCCGAGCTTGTTGAGATTCAAATGGGAGTTGCGGGCGACGAGCGGGTCCCACGTCCAGTAAATGACGCGGACGCCGAGTTCCTCGCATCGGGCGCGTTGCCACATCTTGAGGCGCGTCCCGAGTCCCGTGCCACGGTACTCCGGGACGACGGCGAGCATGTCGCTCCAGTGCGCCAGCGAACCGTGGCGAACGCCGGTGAGGCCGAAGACGAATCCCACGAGCCGTCCAGACGCCTCAAACGCCCCAGCGGTGATGCCGCCGAGCTTTGGGCCCACTTGCAGGATGGCCGAGGGGACAAGCTCGCTGAACCCCGTCCCCCACGTGGCCTCTTGGAGCGCCACGCACTGCCGGCGGTCCTCGTGGCTGACGAGGTCACGAATCGTGAGTCCTTCCGGGGGCGCAACAGCGGCCGTGTCCATATGCTTAATCTGATGCGAGATCCCGGGCATTACCAATGCGCCGTGCGGCGCTGGATGCGGCTGTGCGCCCTCGTTGTGGGGACGGTCTCAAGTGCACCCGCGCTGGACGTTGGAGCAGCCGCCCAGGCGCCGGCGCCACCGGCGCCCGTGATTTCGTGGCACGACGCGCGTCTTGCCGGCGTCTTCACGCTCGCCGCGGTGGCCGTGATGCCGCTTGATCGCGACGGGCAGCGGGTGATGCAGCGCCGCTGGGTGCAGGACGCGCCGCTCTTTGCCCGCGGGGCCGATGTGTTCAATGCGTATGGAAGCCCCGGCGTGATGGCGGCCTCGGCGGCGCTTTACGCCACCGGGTGGGTCACACGGCGGCCAGCAGTCGCGCGTCTGGGGATGCGCGCGGGCGAGGCGATCGTGCTCAGCGGCGTGGTGACCGGCGCCGTCAAAGGTGTGGCCGGGCGCACGCGTCCGCGGGCAAACCCAGAAGCACCGGGCGACTTCCGCCTGATGGGTGGCGTCAGCGACGACGCGCGCCAGTCGTTTCCCTCGGGGCACACGACGGCGGCATTCGCCTTCGCCGGGGCGCTGCATCGGGAACTGCGCGCCTCCCATCCACGCGCCGCGCGGTGGGTGGGGCCGGCGCTATACGCCGCGGCCGCTCTCACGGGCGCGGCGCGGATGCACGCGGACAAGCACTGGGTGAGCGACGTCGTGATGGGGGCGGGCATCGGGGTGGTCAGCAGTCAGGTCGTCGCGCGCTTTCATGCCGAACGGCCGGCCCACTGGCTCGACCGCCGGCTGCTTCCCCGCGATAACCGATGAGCACGAACGGCATTTTCATCACCGCCGAGTTGAGCGGTCCGGTTGCCGCGCAGGTGCGCGAGCTGCAGCGACGGTTCGATCCGCGGCTGGCGAATGAGCTGCCGCCGCATATCACGCTGCTCGGGTCGTCCGGCGCCGGCCCCATCCGGGCAGACACGTCGCGCGACGTCCTGCGTGCCGCGCTGGAGCCCGTGGGGTTGGAGTCCTCGCCCGTGCACGTGCGGTTCGGCGCGCCCTACCGCTTCATCGGGCGGGAGATCGTGATCCTGCCGCTCGACCCGCATGGACCGTTACGCACGTTGCATGAGCGGCTCAAGAACGCCGGGCTTTCCTACGAACTCGCGCGGTATCCGTTCACGCCCCACTGCACGCTGAGCTTCTATCCGACGCTCACGCCGGAATCATTGCGAGCGCTCCTCGCGGTGCGAGTGGACGACCCCTTCGTGATCGACCGACTGCGCGTCTATCACACGCGGGCGCCGCAGGTGCCGGTGCACCTGATGGATATTGTGCTCACCGGGGCGGGATAGACTTCATTCGCCGCTGGGCGCCTGCTACCGCGGAGGCGGCGACTCGCCAGCGGGCCCACTGTTTCGCAGCGCCGACACAAAGGCCTCCGCGTGTCCCCAGAACTGCGTGCTGTCCTCAAGGAAGGCGCGCATGTGGCCACCCTTGAGTTCGACGAAGGTCTTGGGAGCGCCGGCCGCGGCGAAGAGCCGCTGCCCGTGCGCGAACGGGACAATGTCGTCGTCGCTCGCGTGCAGGATGAGCTTGGGCATCGCCACGCGACCGATCTTCTCGACGTTCTCGAACCGCTGGCGCGATAGCCAGCGCACAGGGAGCCAGGGATACATCGGCGCGCCCATGTCCGGGACCGAGGTGAACGCCCCCTCGATGATCAACCCCGCCGCCTCCACGCGAAGCGCGAGCTCCGTAGCGACCCCCGCCCCGAGCGAGTGGCCGTAGATGATGATCCTGTCGGCGGAGACACTGCGGACGGTGCGCAGCCACTGGTACGCGGCGCGAGCGTCGGCGTACACGCCACGCTCGTCCGGAGTGTGCGGCTCGCTTTCGCCGTAGCCGCGATAGTCGATGGCCAGAACGTTTACGCCCAGCGCACTCCAGCGCCGATAGAACTCCGGCAGGTCTGACGACGTGATGTTCCCCGCATTGCCGTGCAGATACAGCAGCCACGGGGCAGCGCTATCCGTCGACGGGACGACAAGGCCAGCGAGGCGCACCCCGTCGCTGGTCGTTATGGTCACGCGCTGCGAAGTCAGTCCGAGCGAGCTTGGAAGCGGGCGCACGTCGCGCCCGCCGAAGGCGTCGGGCTGAAAGATCATCTGCCGTTCGTTGGCCATCAGGTAGACCACCGGGACGGCGTATCCCGCCCCCGCCAGCCCGAGGATGGCCAGGCCGCGGCGCGCCCACGGACGCATCACATCGCCTTCTTGATGGCGGCGTCGAGATCCTGGTCGCTTCCGAGCCCGGTGTAGACCACCGTGCCCGCCTTGTTCACCACGACGACGAATCCTGTGGCCGGTACTTCGTAGGCGTCCACGGCCTTGCCGCGACGATCGAAGAAGTGCGTCATCTTCGCCGCATGCTTGGCGGCATACGCCTGCACGGCGCGCGGACTCTGATTGACGCTCACGGCGACGCCGACGAAGCGCACCTTGCCGGCGTACTTGGCCTGCGCGGCGGTCATCTTGGGTTCGAGCGACTTACAGGTGGGGCACCACGTCGCCCAGAACTGGATGACAACGGGCTCCTTGCCGAGCACCGACGAGAGATCAACGGCCTGGCCGTCGAGCGACTCCACCGCCGCCCCCGGTGCCTTCGCGCCGACCTCAATGCCACCATCCTGTGCCTGTGCCTGTGTCCCCATCACGGGAAGCAAGGCGAAAGCGATCACGAGCGAAGCGAGCCGACTTCTGCGGACTAGAACCATCCCTGACCTGCCTTGATGAGGTAATACTCGGCGGCGCCGATCATCACGAGCGCGAAGAAGCGCTTGACCCAAAGCATCCACGCGCCGGCCCGTGGCAGGCGGCTCACGGAGCCGCTGAACAGGCCGACGAAGACGAGCAGGGTGCACATGCCGAGCGAAAACACGAACAGATAGGTAAACCCCAAGCCCGCCGACTTCGTTCGCGACACCCAGGTGAGCACGGCCGCCATGACTGGCGCCGAGCAGGGCGCCGCCACCAACCCCGATGCTGCCCCCATCAGGAAGGCGCCGCCCGCGCGCCCTCCCTCACCGATGGCCGCCGATCGCGCCACCAGTGACGATGGCAATTGGACGGGGATGACGTCGAGCATGGCCAGCGCGGCGACCAGGAGCAGGTTGGCCATGCCGAAGAGCAGCCACGGGTTGGCGCTGACCGTGCCGAACAGCGTGCCGGTGAGTCCCGCGATGAGCCCGAGGAGCGAATAGACGAGCGCGAGGCCGATGACGTACGAGAACGTCAGGATCACCGTGCGCTTGCGCGGCACCTCTGCCCCCGTGCCCGTGCCGCCGACGATCGCGGCGGTGATGGGGATCATCGGGTAGATGCACGGCGTGAGGCTCGTCAGCACGCCGGCGGCGAACAGCACCGGGATGGCGGTGATGGGGCTTTGGGAGAGGCGGTCGGCTATGCTGGCGAAATCCATCGGGGTGCAGAGAGCAGGGAGCAGAGTGGGGTGCAGGGGGAGGGGAGCAGAGTGGGGTGCACGGTGCGGGGGCAGGGGGCCGCCCCAGAGGACCGTCCCAAGGGACCGCCCGCTCCTTTACGGTAGCCGTCTGGGGGGACGTTTGGCGAGCGCGGGCGGGTTATTTTCCATGATTGGCGCGGCACTCCCCCCAATCGAGCACCCGATCGTGGCCCCACAGTTCATCTATGTAATGAAAGGACTGCGCAAGGTGGTTCCTCCACAGCGCATCATCCTCGACGATATCTGGCTGTCGTTCTATCCGGGCGCGAAGATCGGCGTCATCGGCCCCAACGGGTCCGGCAAGTCGTCCCTGCTGAAGATCATGGCCGGCCTCGACACGGAGTTTCAGGGTGAGGCGTGGCCGCACAAGGGAACGAAGATCGGCTTCCTGCCCCAGGAACCACAGCTCGATGAAACGCTCGACGTGCGCGGCAATGTTGAACTGGCGCTTAAGGAACAGCGCGCCAAGCTCGACCGGTTCAACGCGATCGCCATGGAGTTCGCCGAACCCATGGACGACGACAAGATGAACGCGCTGCTCGACGAGCAGGGGAAGCTGCAGGAGTACATCGACCACCACGACCTCTGGAACCTCGACAACAAGATCGAGGTGGCGATGGACGCACTGCGCCTGCCGCCGCCTGACGCCGACGTGAAGGTGCTGTCGGGCGGTGAGAAGCGCCGCGTGGCGCTCTGCCGCATCCTGCTGGAAGAGCCGGATATGCTGCTGCTCGACGAGCCCACGAACCATTTGGACGCCGAGTCGGTGGCGTGGCTCGAGCATCACCTGGAGCGATTCCCGGGGACCGTGGTGGCGATCACGCACGACCGCTACTTCCTGGACAACGTGGCGAAGTGGATCCTCGAGCTCGACCGAGGGCGCGGCGTGCCGTACGAAGGGAACTACAGCGGCTGGCTGGAGCAGAAGCGCGCCCGCCTAGCCATCGAGGAAAAGCAAGCCGGACAGCGGCAGAAGACGCTGGAGAAGGAACTTGAGTGGGTGCGCATGTCCCCGCGCGCGCGGCAGGCCAAGAACAAGGCCCGTCTGCAGCAGTATGAGGAGCTGGCCAGCGAGGCGCAGCAGGACAAGATCGTGCAGAACGAGATTGTCATTCCGCCGGCGCCGCGGCTGGGCAACGACGTCGTGATCGCGAAGGGGCTGAAGAAGGCATATGGCGACAACCTGCTCTTCGAGGGCCTTGCGTTCGATCTGCCGCGCGCCGGGATTGTCGGAATCATTGGCCCGAACGGCGCTGGCAAGACGACGCTGTTCAAGATGATCAACGGCGTCGAGAAACCCGACGCCGGCGCGCTCAAGCTTGGCGAGACGGTGCAGATCTCGTATCAGGACCAGACACGCACGCTCGAAGGGAAGCGCACCGTGTGGGAGGAGATGTCGGGCGGCCGCGAGATGCTCCCGGTGGGCAAGAAAGAGGTCAACTCGCGCGGCTACTGCTCGGCGTTCGGTTTCAAGGGAGCCGACCAGCAGAAGCTCGTGGCGAATCTCTCGGGCGGCGAGCGGAACCGCCTGCACCTGGCCAAGACGCTGATGCAGGGCGGCAACCTGCTGCTGCTCGACGAGCCGACGAACGACCTCGACGTGGATACGCTGCGGGCGCTCGAAGAGGCGGTGCTCGACTTCAGCGGGTGCGCGGTGATCATCTCACACGACCGCTGGTTCCTGGACCGCGTGGCCACCCACATCCTCGCTTTCGAGAGCGACTCTGAGGTGGTCTGGTTCGAGGGGAATTTCGAGGCGTACATCGAGGATCTGAAACGGCGGAAGGGGCCGGACGCCGACCAGCCGCATCGGATCAAGTACAAGAAGTTGGTGCGCTAATGCTGAGACGGACCGGTCCGTGGTTGCTCTGCCTTTGCGTGGCGGTCAGCACCGTCGCGCTGACGCAAGTGCCTCCGCAAATCGGGCGGCTACCGATCCTCGCTGGACTTCCTGCGAAAGAGGGGCAGTGCTCCGTCGCCGATCCCACGGACGACCTGCAAAAGGCCGGTGTGATTCGCGTGATCATGTTCCAGGGAGGCGAGCCGCAGCGCCTGATCGGCGTCGGAGCGGATACGCGTGGTCGTCCGCGTTCACTGTTGATCCTGTCGAGCGCACCCGCCGGCGAGCGTCGACGAGAGGGTGAATCGCTGCAGGCAACGTTTGATGCCAGCGGCCGTGTGACGAGCGGGTTGCGGCGCTACTTCACGACCGGAAACCTGTCACGGCGGTCGGATGACCGGAACTATGGACTGCTGGCTCAAGACACCGCGCAGATCCCGGTGCTGGCGCGCGCCGTCATCGCGCGCTGTGGACGCTGACTGGGCGCCGCCGCCACAACGCTGAACCCTTGAAGCGCTCTCGTCCGTAGGGAGACGGCACCCCCACGCGCGAGCCCCCTGATGACATCCTACTCTGTTGAATCCACCGCGCGCATCCACGCGCCGGCTGCCATCGCCTACGGCATCATCGCCGACTACCAGAACGGCCACCCGCATATCCTGCCGTCGAAGTTCTTCCGCAACCTGACGGTCGAAGCGGGGGGCATAGGCGCGGGGACGCGCATCGCGTTCGAGATGGGTGCGTTGGGCACGTGGCGTCGGGTCACGGCGGAGATCTCAGAGCCTGAGCCGGGGCGCGTCATTCACGAACACGTGATCACGGACGCGATCGAGACCCACTTCGTGGTCGATCCGGTAGCGAGTGGCGCGTGCGACGTCACGATTCGCACGGCACTGCGTTCGCGCGGCGGCATCGCTGGCGGTATCGAACGGCTGGCGACGACGGCCCTCCTGCGTCGTGTCTATCGGGCGGAACTCACGTTGCTCGATACCGTCGCCCGCCAGCGCGCCTCGCGCTAGAGAATCCGCTTCCCCAGCGCGCTGGCAATGAGGCCGACCGCCAGCTCGGCGGTGCGATTCGACACATCGAGGATCGGATTCACCTCGACCAGGTCGAGCCCGACGAGGCGGCCGGAATCGGCGATCATCTCCATCACGAGATGCCCTTCGCGCCACGACAGACCGCCGGCGACCGGCGTGCCCACGCCCGGCGCGTGCACGGGATCCTGCACGTCGGCGTCGTAGGACACCCACAGCGCGGACGCATTGATCGACGCGGTGGTGATGGCTTCGTCCATGACGTCCGACAACCCGCGGCGGTCCACGTCGTGCATGGTGAACACATGCACGCCGAACGCGCGCAGGTGCGCACGCTCGCCAGGATCAAGGTCACGGATGCCGATCAGGAACGTGGCCTCGGGGCGAACCGCCGGTCCGTCGGTGAAGTGCAGACGCGGATCGCCGTGGCCCAACAAGTGCGCCACGGGCATGCCGTGCACGTTGCCGGACGGACTGGTGCCGGGCGTGTTGATGTCGCCGTGGGCGTCAATCCAGATGAGCCCGAGGTTCTCGCCGCGGGCGCGCAGCGCACGTGAGGCGCCCGCTGCCGATCCAGCGGCCAGCGAATGATCGCCGCCGAGCACCACGGGGAAATGGCGCGCAGCGATGGATGCTTCAACGTCGGCGGCGAGTTCCGCGCAGACGCTGGCAATCGTCGGCAGAAAGTCGGCGCCGCGCGCGTCGGGTGGAAAGGTGCCGCGGTCGGCGACGGCGAGATTGCCGTGGTCGTGCACATCATGGCCGAGCGCAAGCAATGCCTGGCGCAGTCCGGCCGCGCGCACGGCGTACGGGCCCATATCCACGCCACGGCGGCTGGCGCCAAGGTCGAGGGGGACGCCGAAAAGGTCAATCAAAGACATATGTGCGGGGTTCAGGGAACAGGGATCTTAGAATTGACCCACTGGGTCCCCCCGCTGACAAGCGGGGACGCGTGCGAGAAGATGCGTGCGCCCTGCATGGCGATGCGCCAGCCACTGGGCGCATCGCCGCTGGCGATATGCAGTGCTACTCGCCGGTGCCGAACTGCCGCGTGAACTTCACCGTCAACGACCGGGCGATGGGACGCTGCCAGTTGAAGAACCCGTCGGCCTGCTCGCCGTCGTTGAAGACGACAAAGAGTCCGGTGGCCGCCGTGTTCAGCCAGCCGAAGCGCACATTGGCGGTCCACGCCTGGGCCTGCTGGTTGAACTGCGCGAGCGACTGCACAAAGACGCGCGGTGTGAAGAAGTAGCCCACGCGCGCGCCGACGATGGACCGGATGAAGCTCCCCTGCTCGACGCGCACGTCGTTGTAGTCCACCAGCAGCGACGACGTGATGGACGCCCCGCGCCGGTAGGTCAGCGTGACCGTGCCTCCCTGGCGCGTTCCGTTGTAGAACTCTCCCACGTCACCGCGCACGAGCATCGACAGCGGCGCGCTGGGATTCGTCTGCCAATCGAGGCCCCACGTGGTGAAATCGTAAGCGCCAGCCGGAAGCGTGACGCCGGAGGCGATCTTGAACGGCTGCTGCAGCCCCTCGTGATGGAAGTTCACCTCCGGGCCAAACCGGCCGCCGGAGTTGAACGTCGCTTCCGTCACGTCGAAGTGGAACTGCCCCGACTGATAGAAGCCGTCGAGGCCGTAGTACTGGCGCCACGTGAAGTGCGGGTTCCACTCACGCACCCGCGTCCAGCCCTCGCGGCGCACCATACGCATCACCTGCACCTCGTGGTGCCGATAGCCCGGCGTGCGCGCGAGGAAACCGACCTCGGGGTTGAAATCCTCGCCGACGCGAATCAGGCGGACGCTGTTGTTCCAGTGGTGCGAGAGGAAGGTGCCACGCAGGCTGGCCGCGGCGTCGTCTCCGTCACGCCCGGGCGTCTCGGTGAGCGCCCCCCACCAATCGAACGTCCATTGGTCGCCGACGCCGATGCGGCCATCGGCGCCGAAGGTGCGGTTCACGTCGTCGGCACCTCGCCCGCCGCACAGCGTGGGGCTCGCGCACATCAAGGCGTCGCGGCCACCGGCGCCGAGTCGCTGCACACCGATGACGCCGATGCGCGACCGGCGCCCAACCTCGCGAAGGGCGCGCGCGACGGTGAACGACTGTGCGTCCACGACTCCCGCGTTCTCCCCGGTGAAGATCTGCAGCAACCCGATGGTCGTGCCGCCGACGCGGCCGGTGAGCCGTCCGCCGGCCGTGATCCTAACGGGCTGGCCCGTCGAATCGATGCCGATGCGACGGGTGAAGAACAGGTCCGCCGCCTGCGGCGTGCCGGCGGCGAAGACACCGGCGTTCTCGAGGAAGAACGGCCGCTTCTCGGGGAAGAACAGCGGAAAGCGCGTGAGGTTTGAACGCTGCTCATCCACCTCCACTTGTGCGAAGTCGGTGTTGAGCGTGAGATCGAGCGTCAGGCTCGGCGTGAGGCCAACCTTTGCGTCGACGCCGACTTCCTTGGGATAAGTGGCCGCTGTCGCCGAGACGAAGTTGCGGGAGGCGGACGCCAGCACGTACGGCGTGACCGTCGCCACGCGCCGCGCCGGCACGGACAATCCGGTGAGGTCACCGGCCAGCGAGAGTCGATACAGGTTGAACTGGCGCGAGATCGGCGACCAGAACGACTCCTCGTTGCGTCGGCGAATCATGCGCACGAGGTTGAACCCCCAGTTCTGCGTCGTCCCACCGCCGTAACGCAGGGTGGAGAACGGAATGCGGAACTCGGCGTACCACCCCGCGGAGTCGCGAGTCACGGCGACCTTCCAGCTCCCGTCCCAGTTCAGGTTGAAGCCACCCATGGCGCCCGCCTGCATGCGATTCTGCCCTTGCTGCACCACGCCGCCGCCTTCCCCTTCGCGGATGATCTGGCCGTCATACTCCACGCCGGAAGGCGTCGTGGCGAAGAGAAAGCCGTTCTGGCGGTCCTTGTAGGTGTCGAGCAGGATGCCGAAGTAGTCGCTGTTGGTCAGCGTCACGTCGCGGATCTTCTCGCCCGTCACGATGGCCGGCGCGTCGGCGTCGTAGAGCCAGGCGCCGATGTACAGGGCCTCGCCGTCGGTCAACAGGCGCACTTCGGTGCGCTCGCTCGCGGGCTGGCCTTCCTGAGGATCGCGCTGGACAAAGCCGTCGAGGAGGCTGGCCGTCTTCCATGAAGCATCGGTCAGCCGGCCGTCGATCACGGGCGGGGCGTTCGTCACGACCGCCGTACCGGTGCGGGGAGCGGGACGGGACTCAGAACGGGCAGGCGGCGTCTGCGCGCGAAGCGTCAACGGAAGGCAGGCGATGGCTACGGCGATCGCACGCGACAGCGAGAAGTGCGTCATGGTAGTGCGGGGTGGGGAATTGCGACGCGGGCCCGGCGAGTGACCGGGCCCGCGCGAAATGTATCAGGGAACGGGCGCGCTAGACGACAACTGTCGCGTCAACTGGTACAGGAACTCCTGCGCCTTGTAGTACCACTCGATGCGCACGCGTTCGTCTCGGCCGTGCGCGCGGGCGTCCACGGTGGGATCGCTGAACAGTCCCGACACCCCAAAGGCGGGGATACCGAGCGCCCGGAAGTAGCGCGAGTCCGTGGCCCCTGTGGACATCGTGGGGACGACCAGCGCATCGCCGAACATTTCGCGCGTGAGCCGCTCCACGACGCCCATCACTTCGGGAACGAGATCCGACGGCGGCGACGCGCGGTTCTCCGTGCTCGTATCGAGCACGGCCACCACCGACGGATCGCCAGCGACTTTCTGCAGCGTCGCCTGCACCGACGCCTTCGTTGCCGTCGGCGCCATGCGGCAATTCACATTGGCCTCGGCGAGCTGGGGAAGCGCGTTGGGAGCATGTCCGCCTTTCAGCATCGTGGCCACACAGGTGGTGCGCAGCATCGAGGCGTAGCGCGGGTCTTTCGAGATATGCGCCGCCGCTGTGGAATCGGCGGGATTGCGCACGAGCGCTGTCATCGCCGCCGCCATCTCCGGCTTCTCCACCTTGGCGGTCTGCTCGAAGAAGGAGCGCGAGACAGGGTTGAGTTCCACCGGGAACGAGAACTTCGACAGACGCGCCAGCGCCTCGGAGAGTTGATAGATGGCGTTGTCAGGACGCGGCACCGACGAATGGCCGCCGGCGTTGGTCGTGCGGAACATGAAGTCGCTGTACACCTTCTCCGCCGCCTGCACGGACTGCAGGAACGGCTTGCCGTCGCGCAGCGAGCCGCCGCCGCCCTCATTGATGACCCAGGCGGCGTCCACGCGATCACGGTGATGCTTGAGCAGCCAGTCGACGCCGTTGTACGCGCCGCCTTCTTCATCGGCAGTCAGCGCAATGATGATGTCGCGCTGCGGCACGTACCCTTCCTGCTTCAGCCGGACCGCGGCGGAGACGAAGAGCGACGCCATCGCCTTGTCGTCCGCCGTGCCGCGTCCGTAGTAGAAGCCGTCTTTCTCGGTGAACTTGAACGGCTCGAGATCGGGAGACCAATCGGCCTTCAGCGCCTCGACGACGTCGAGATGTGCGAGGAGCAGCACCGGCTTCGGCGCCGCCGGACCACCACGGCCGCGGTAGCGCAGCACGACATTGTGCTTGTGCGGCACTGGGCCGCCGACGAAGACGTCCGCCGCCGGAAAGCCGGCGTCGCGGAACCGCTTCGCCATCGCCACCGCGGCGTCGGTGGTGCCCGCCGTCCATACCGACGTATTGATCTCGACCAGCTCCTTGTACACGTCGCGCGCAAACTGCTGGTGCGGCTTGAGCGGCTGCTGGGCCTCCAACCCGGCGGCGCAAATGATCAGCGCCGCCGCGGCAAATCGACAGGACATCACGGGCGGTCCTTGAACTTGTTGTTGAGGTCGGTGTGCTTGCTTTCGAGCGGTACGAGACGCCCGTCGATGAACAAGAACTTGGTGTCGGTCTTCGCTTCGAGGATGTCGCCTGTGGTCACGACGAGATTGGCCACCTTGCCCACCTCGATCGTGCCGAGCTTGTCGCCCACGCCGAAGATCTGCGCCGGCCAGAGCGTCACGGACTTGAGCGCATCTTCGCGGCTGAGGCCGAAGGCAGCGGCCATACCCGCGATGTAGGGGAGGTTGCGCGCCTCGGCGCCGGCGTCGCCGGACGTGATGGCGAAACGCACGCCCGCCTGCGCCAGCTTGGCCGGTGCACCGTAGTTCACGTCGTACGGATCGTCCTCGCGCGTCGGCAGGTCCAGCACCGAGGTCACGAGCACGGGCGCGTCATGGTCCTTGAGGAACGACGCCACCTGCCACGCATCCCGACCGCCGACGATAATCGGGCGCAGCTTGTTCTCCTCGGCGAAACCGACGGCTTCCTTGATGTCGGAGGCGCGGTCGGCGACCATCAGCACCGGCACCTGTCCGCGCACGGCGGCCACCAGCGAGGCAAGCACCACGTCCTGCCTGGGGCGCGGCAGCGACTTGTCCTTCGCGTACGCGTCCAGCGCCTTGCCGTAGGCTTCGGCGTCGCGGAGCATCGTGCGCAGCGAATCCAGTTGCCGTTCGCGCGTGCGGTTGACCTCTTGGGTGTTTGCCGGTCCCTGTTGGGCGGCGAAGAACCCGCCGAAGCCGCGTCCACCAAACCCGGAACGGGGCAGTTCGATGACGAGCGCGAGGTTGCGATTGATCGCCATCTGGGGCGCCGTCGACCCGGCGAGGTTCACCAGCGCGGCCTGCCCCGAGAGAATGCCGCCCGTCGGACGCGTCACCACATGCGTGATCCCAACGACGCGCGTGACGCCGATGTGCGCCGAGTGCGGGTTCAGCCCGTAGTATGCCATCGCATTCGGGTTGAAGCTGCCGACCTCGCTGATATCCACCGTGGCATTGGCCCCCTGGCTGATCTCAGACAGGCCAATGGACGTGCCGGCATCCATCATCCCCGGATAGACGTGCAGTCCGGTCGCATCAATCACCTCGGCGCCCGTAGGCACCGCGACCGAGGCACCCACGGCCTGGATCCTCCCGCCGCTGATGACCACGGTCCCCTTGGCGATCTCCGGGCCGCTGACCGGCACGATGCGCGCGTTGATGATGGCGAACGTCTTCTGCGGGCCGGGGGGCGGATTGTACGAGCCGAGCTGGGCGCGCGCGGGCTGCGCGACGATGGCAGCGAGCGCTGCGGCGGCGATAAGTCGAACGCGGGTCATGTTAGCGCTCCTCCTGCGGCAGGACCGGCTGAACACCGCGGCGGGTCGACGCACTGGCCTCCGCCTTCTCGAGTTCGGCGCGCTCCTTCGCCTTCTGGTCGCGCATCACCAGATCCTGCTGGCGATCAAAGAAGACCTTGCCCTCGATGAACGTCTTGTCCACGGCGGCATAGACGCTGAGCGGGTGGTTGTTCCAGAGGCCGAGGTCAGCATCCTTGCCTACTTCGATGGACCCCACCTTGTCGGCCACGCCGAGCTGCTGGGCGCCATTGATGGTGATGGTGGCCAGTGCCTCGTCTTCGGTGAGCCCGCCGTACCGCACGAGCTTGGCGGCATCGATGTTCAACCGCCGGACGCGCTCGTCGCTGTCGGAGTTAATGGTGGTGTTGACGCCGCGGCGCATCAGGATGGCCACGTTGTACGGGATCGCATCGTAGGCCTCGATCTTGTACGACCAGCTGTCGGCGAACGACGACAGGCCCGCGCCGTGCTTGGCGATCTCCGAGGCGATCTTGTACCCCTCGAGGCCATGCTGCAGCGTCTGGATCTTGAAGCCGAACTCTTCCGCGACGTTCAGCAGCATGAGCATCTCGTCCGAGCGATAGCCGTGGGCGTGCACAAGGCGCTTGCCCTCCATCACCTCGACGAGCGGCTCAAGTTCGAGATCGCGACGCGGCGCGACGAGGTTCTTCTCGCCCTTGGCGACGCGGGCCTTGTAGTCGTCAAGCGTCGCCTTGTAATCGCGCGCGCGGGTGAACGCGTCCTGAAGCACTTGTTCCTGCCCCATGCGCGAGATGGGATAACGCCGCGGCGGGGTCGGCTGCCCGACGACGATGATCTGGTTCTGGTTCTTGCGCGTTACGTTCTCGCCGAGGGCGAACTTGATCCCCGGCGGGGCGCCCGGGAACATCATGGTTGCGACGCTCTCGCCCCACTTGAGCTTCACCGTGGCGTTCTGGCCGCCGATAGTGTTGGCCGACCCGTGCAGGATGTTGATGGAGGTCACGCCGCCAGCCAGCGCCCGGTAGATGTTGACGGCGGTCGGGTTCAGGATGTCCTGAATGCGCACCATCGAGGTGACGGACAGCGAGCCCTCGTTGATGGCATCGCTCATCATGTGCGTGTGCGGGTCGATGATCCCCGGCATCAGGTACTTGCCCGTGGCATCAATGACCGTCGCCCCGGCAGGGGCAGCGATGTTCGCGCCGACCTGCGCGATCTTGCCATTCTGGATAAGGACGTCGGCGTTCTTGAGCGTCCCCTTGGTCACCGTGAGCACGGTGGCGTTCTTGATGAGCGTGGCGCCGGCACCGGCGGCCACGGGCTGGGCCTGAGCGCCGAGCGAACCAGCCGCCAAGGTGACGACGGTCGCGAGCGAGAAGATCCGGTTCATGGAAGCCTCGAGCAGGCTAGTCGTAGTCGTGGGGCGCATCAGCGGGCTCCGGGGGGCGTGCGCGGCGTGTTGCCCGCTGGCGGGCCACCGCCGGGGGCGCCCGCGCGCTGGGGACGCGTGCCGGCAAACGTTCCCGGCGTGTGACCGACGATCGCCAGGCGGCCGCGCACCGCGTTGCCATCGAGCGTGCCGATGAAGGTTGCCTCTTCGGTCCCCTCCTTCAGCGTGATCGTCGCGGAGAAGCGCAGCTCGTTATCGGCGCCGATGGAGCCATTCTGGATTTCGATCGGGCCCAGCGAACCTTGAATCGATCCGAGGAGACGCGTCCCTTCCTGCCGCAGGGACCACGTTGTGGCGTAGTCGCTGCCGTCGAGCGAGACCGTCACCGTCCAGGTGCCGGTGAGGCCCGGCGCGCCGGCATTCGCGCCAACCGTCGGCAGACGCACCGCCACCGGGCGTCCGTCAATGAACAGCTGCGTCACCCGTCCGCGGTCGAGCAAGTCGCCGCGTGTCACGGCGAGATTGGCGATCTTGCCCACCTCGAGCGAGCCCAATCGGTCGCTCACGCCGAGGATCTCGGCCGACTGGAGGGTGAACGCCCGCAGCGCGACATCGGCGGCCAAGCCGTTCTCGATAGCCTTCTGCGCATTGCCGGTGACATCGGTCCACGTGGAGAGACCGCCGGACTGGAACGCGAACTTCACGCCGGCCTGCGCCAGCTTGGCGGCCACCTTGGGCGCCTCGGCGCGTTCGCGCAGGACGCGCAACGGTTCGGGATCGGCGTCGGCGGACGCGGACGCGGCGCGGCGCGGGAAGTTCAACGAAAGCAGGACGGGCACATTCTCCGCCTTGAGTCGCGCGGCAACAGCCGGCGCCTCCGATCCACCGGCGATGATGGCCCGGAGACCGAACTCCTTGGCGAGGTCGAGCGCACGCTCGATTTCGCGCTGGGTGGAGGCGATCATCACCACTGGTTGCGTGCGCGCAAGCGCCGGAAGCAGCGCCTCGAGCGACGGATCACGCTCGGGTCGTGTCATGCCGCGCGGGTTGCGCTCATAGGCCGCCTTCACGTCGCGATAATGCTGCGCGTCGAGGAACTGCTGACGCAGCGCGGCGAAGACACCCATCAGCGAGTTCGGATAACCGCCCGTTCGCAGCGGCGTGAAGCCGATATGCTGGGCTACGGGCGCCTTTACCACCATCGCGTTCGCGTCCGTGCCCGCGAGGTTGATGATCGCCGACTGGCCCTGGAAGATCCCATTCCCCGTGCCGCTCAGCGCGGTCGTGATGCCGACGCTCGTTGGGCCGCTGAACGCATCATCATCGGCCCGCAGCAGTTCCACAACGGATACTTCCGGTTGCAGGCCGACCGGGTAGTTGGAGTTGGCGCCGCGGGCTGAAGTCGCCGCCGGACCGCCCGCCGCCGCCGCGCCGCCGCCCCTCCCTCCGCCACCGGCCGGTTGCCCGCTCGCCGCCGGCACACCGAGCGCGCCAAAGGCGTCAATGAGCCCGGGGTAGACGGTGAGTCCGGAGCCATCAATCACCCGCGCGTCGCCGGGGATGGCGACGTTCGCGCCGATGGCCGCGATCAGTCCGTCCCGGACGACGATAGTCCCTTTCTCGATCGCCGGGGACGATACGGGTACGAGCCGCGCGTTGGTGATGGCGTACGTCGCGGGAACGCTGCGCGGCGTCGCGAGTTGCGCGGTGAGCGACGGCACAGGGCAGAGGCCGGCCGCCAGTCCCACCAGCATACGGCGGAATGGTGCGATCATCTCAAGTGCTCTCCGGGGGAACAGGTCACGCGCCACCGGTCGGGAGTTTCCGGGAGCGTGCGTCGTACATCTCTTTACGATACAGGAGCGCACCGCGTTGTGGAGGGGGAGTAGATTCCCTTCTATGGATGCCAAGGCCCTGATCGCCCGCGTGCGCGGCTGGCTGACCCCCTGGAACGTCGTGGTCGCTTTGTTCGTGCTGTGGCTGATGCCGCGGTTCCTCCCGCATATCGGCGCCGTGCTAGGCGTGGAAAGCGGCGGGCATCAACGCCCCACCGTGCAGGTCACGACGCTCGACGGAGCGACCGTCACCGACAGCACGCTGCGCGGACGCGTGGTGCTGGTGAACTTCTGGGCGACGTGGTGCCTCCCCTGCCGCGCCGAGATGCCGTTGCTGCAGTCGATGGCTGATCGCCACAAGGACGCGGGGCTCATCGTCCTCGGCCTCTCAGTAGACCGAATCAGCCCGGACGAGGTGCGTCAGTGGCTGCGCGAGCGCGACATCACCTACCCGGTGGCGATGGTGGGACGCGAGGCGGAGCAGGCGTTTGGTGGAGTGCAGGGATACCCCACATCCATCCTCCTCGACCGCACCGGGAAGGTGCGCTACAAGGTGCTCGGCCCGCTGGCCATGGCGTCCCTCGAACCGGCGGTGCGTCGCCTGCTCGGCGAAGCACCCGCCGACAGCGCGCGCTAAGGCTTAAACGTCAGCCGGAACGGCGACGTCTCGGCGAGCAACTGCAGCATCATCTGGTCCACGCGCAAGGTGGACGCGGAGTTCACCGGATACGGGCTCGACGTGACGACGGAGAACGCAAACACCTCGCCGCTGTGCTCAGTGATGAAGCGCACCTGCTCTTTCTGCACCGACGTGAGCGTGTTCCACGTCGCCTTCTTGAAAACCCGAATGACCATCAGCAGGCGAGGCGGGACGCCGATGGCGGAGTCGGCGGTGTAGTGGAACTCCACAGCGTGGTGCGAGCCGAGCACCGTGTCGGGGCGCGGTATCACGCCATACGCGGACTTCCAGACGCCCGGGAGCGTCGCCTCGGCCTTCAACGAAGGGAGTTCCTGCTGGAATGGCGGCAGGTCAGCAGCGGGCGCGGCCGCCACGCCGAGATCCGCGGTCTTCTGCTCGGCCGGATTGCAGCCGACAAGCATCGAAATGGCGACGAAGGCGAGCGGAACGAAACGGCGTGGGCGCATGGAGACGGACACGGAAGAGGGAGGACGGCAGAGGAGAGCCACCGCCCGCGGAAGATAACCCGCGGGCGCGCTGCGTGGTCACGCTGACCCTTGGCGACGCAACTCCCGTTCCTTGAGGAGGGCAAAGGCGATGGGAATGAGGATGAGGGTCAGCAAGGTGCTCGACACCATCCCACCAATCATCGGAGCTGCGATGCGCCGCATCACCGTGCTTCCCGCTCCCGAACTCCACAGAAGCGGCAGGAGGCCGAGGATGATAGTGAGGACCGTCATCATCTTGGGGCGCACACGCTCCACGGCGCCCTCCATGATGGCGGCGTACAACTCGCTCGCCGAAGGCGTGCGCCCCGCCGCGAGCCGAGCATCCCACGCCTGATTGAGGTAGAGCAGCATCACCACGCCGGTCTCGGCGGCGACGCCGGCTAGCGCAATGAAGCCGATGGCCACCGCCACCGACCAGTTGTAGCCGAGTACCGCCATGAACCAGAGGCCACCGATGAGCGAGAACGGCAACGAGAGCATCACGAGGGCTGTCTCGCCGAGGCGCCCGAAGTTCAGGTAGAGCAGGAGAAAGATCAGCAGCAGCGTGGCCGGCACCACCAACCACAGTCGTTGACGCGCGCTTTCCATGTACTCGAACTGTCCGCTCCACTGCAGGGTGTAGCCCACCGGGAGCGTCACGTCGCGCGCGACGGCGGCCTGTGCATCGCGCACATAGCGACCGATGTCGCGTCCGGCGACGTCCACATACACCCAAGCGGTCGGCTGCGCCCCTTCCGTGCGAACGACCATCGGCCCCACCACTTGTCGAATGGTCGCAATCTGCCCGAGCGGGACGAATCCGCGCGTGCGCGTCTCGACCGCCGTGCCTGACGGCATAGCGCCCATCGCGGCAGACGACGCGGCCGTTGCCGCGGCTCCGTCGCGATTGACCGGGACGAGCACCCGCGCGAGCCGCTCAGGCGAGTCGCGCAGTTCCTGCGGATACCGCACCCGCACGCCGAAGCGCTCCCGCCCTTCGACCGTTTGCGTGATCGTCATGCCGCCGATCGCCGCGGCGATCACCGCCTGCACGTCGCCGATGTTGAGGCCCTGCCTCGCGGCCGCCACGCGATCGATGGCGATGTCGAGGTAGTACCCCGCCTCGGCGCGCTCCGCGTACGCGCTGCGCGTCCCGGGAACGCTCTGCACTACCATCTCCACTTGGCGCGCGATCTGCTCTAGCGTCGTCAGGTCCGGGCCAAAGACCTTCACGCCCACGGGCGTGCGAATGCCAGTGGCCAGCATGTCAATGCGTCCGCGAATCGGCATCGTCCACGCATTGCGCAGACCGGGCACGCTCACGGCGCTGTCCATTTCGGCGATCAGACGCTCCTGCGTCATCCCCGGTCGCCACTGCTCCTGTGGCTTCAGGGTGATGGTGGTCTCGAACATCTCCATCCCCGCCGGGTCGGTGGCCGTGTTGGCGCGGCCGGCCTTCCCCCAAACGGTCGCCACCTCGGGAAACGACTTGAAGATTGAGTCCTGCACGCGCAGCAGGTCGCGCGCCTTCGCCACGCTGAGGCCAGGCAGTGTGGTCGGCATGTACAGGATGGAGCCTTCATCCAACGGCGGCATGAACTCGCTGCCCATGCGAGTCCACGGAATCCAGGTGAGCACGAGCAGCGCGATCGACCCGCTGATGAGCACGGCCCGCCGGCGCAGGGCCCAGTCGAGCAACGGCCGGTACAGCGCGATGAGCCAACGGTTCAACGGATTCGCGTCCTCGCGCCGCAGTTTGCCGCGGACAAAGAAGCCCATCATCACGGGCACCAACGTCACGCACAGCAGGGAGCCAACGGCCATGGCCAGCGACTTGGTGAGCGCCAACGGCGTGAACAGCCGCCCCTCCTGTCCGCTGAGCGCAAAGACCGGAAGGAACGACACCGTCACCACGAGGTTCGAGAAGAAGAGCGACGGCCCCACTTCGCGCGCCGCGGCAAGCGTCACGTCCCAGCGCTCCCGCGCGCCCAACTGCGAGGTGTCGAAGCGCCCGTGGTCATCGGCCGGACAGACGCGTTCAAGGTGCTTGTGCATGTTCTCGATCATCACGATCGCCGCGTCAATCATCGCGCCGATGGCGATGGCGATGCCGCCCAGCGACATGATGTCGGCGCCGGTGCCCAGCCAGCGCATTACCAGAAAGGCGCCCGGCACGCTGACCGGGAGCGTGAGGATCGCGACCAGCGCCGAGCGCGCGTGCATGAGGAAGGCGAGGCAAACGAGCGCGACGATGATCGACTCCTCAAACAACGCTTCCCGCAGGGTGCCGATCGCGCGCAAGATCAGGTCAGACCGGTCGTAGGTGGTGCGCACCACGACTCCGGGCGGCAGCCCCTGCTGCACTTCGGCGAGGCGCGCCTTCACGCGTTCGATGGTCGCCAGCGCGTTCTCGCCGAACCGCATCACGACGATGCCACCCACGGCGTCGCCCCGTCCGTCGAGCTCGGCGATGCCGCGGCGCACGGCGGGGCCGACGCTTACGCGCCCAAGGTCCCCCACGCGCACGGGCGTGCCGTCGCCGTCGGCGATCACGACCACCTGCTCGAGGTCGCGCATTCCCTTCAGGTAGCCGAGGCCGCGGACCATGTACTCGCGCTCGCTGAGCTCGAGCACCATTGCGCCCACGTCGGCGTTGGCGTTCTGCACCGCGTTCATCACGGCGGTGATTGAGATGCCGTACGCCTGCAGGCGCGCGGGATCCACGTCGATCTGATACTGCTTCTCGAAGCCGCCAATGCTGGCGACTTCCGCCACGCCGGGAACCGAGGTGAGGGCGTAGCGCAGGTACCAGTCCTGCACGGCGCGCAGCTGCGCGAGGTCCATGCGCCCTGTCGTGTCTTCGAGCGCGTACTGATAGACCCAGCCGAGTCCGGTGGCGTCAGGGCCGAGGGTGGGCGCAACGGTGGCCGGAAGTTTGGCGCGCAGGCCGTTCAGCGTCTCCTGCACACGGGCGCGCGCCCAGTACAGGTCGGTGCCGTCGTCGAAGATCACGTAGACGAACGAGACGCCGAAGAACGAATAGCCCCGCACCGTCCGGGCACCGGGCACGCGCAGCAGCTCGGCGGCCACGGGATACGTGACCTGGTCCTCGACGATACGCGGGGCCTGCTCGTTGAAGTCAGTTTGCACGACGACCTGCACGTCGCTGAGGTCAGGAAGCGCTTCGAGCGGCGTCTGTCGCATGGCCCACACGCCGCCGACGGCGAGCGCCAGCGTCAGGAGCAGCACCAGCAACCGGTTGGCGACCGACCATTGAATGAGTGAACGAAGCATGGATCAGCGCTCCGGCGATGGCTTGCGCACCGGCGGAGACTTGGCCGCGGGCATTTCGTGCGCGCTGTGGTCCACCTCGGGCGTTGGAGCCTTGGTAGCGGCCGGAGGCACTGTCTTCGATGCGGCGGGCATCTCGTGCTGGCTGTGATCCATCTCCGGCATCGCCGCCTTCGGCGCGCCCTTGTCCCCGGCGGGGAGCGTGCTCATGCCGGCCATCCCGGCCATCGCGCCGCCGAGATTCGATTCAGCGTCGATGAAGAAGGTCGCCGAGGCGACGACCACGTCGCCGTGCGTGAGTCCGGTCAGTACTTCCACCTGCGTATCGTCGGACAACCCGACCGTGACCGGACGCGGTTCGAGGCGACCGTCTGCCACGCGCACGAACACCAGCGAGCGCTCGCCGGTGGTCAGCGCCGCACCGCGCGGAACGACCAGCGTCGGCGCCGGCTGGGGCGCGGCGAGTTGCAGCGTGGCGAACATTCCCGGCCGCAGCTTGCCATCCGCGTTGGACAGCGCCACGCGCATGCGCGCCGTGCGCGTGACCGGATCCAGCGTCGGTTCAAACGAGACGATGCGCCCCGTACGCGGCGCGCCAGGAAGCGCGCGGAACTCCACGCGCACCGTCTGCCCCACGCGCACCAGCGGCAGGTCCTGCTCAAAGACGTCGCCATCCACCCACACCTGGCTCAGGTCGGCGACGCGCAGCAGAAGTTGCCCCGCCATCACCTGCTGGCCGGCGACGACGTTCTTCTCGATCACGGTGCCGGTTACCGGCGAGCGCAGGTTCATCGTGCGATGCGCCATGCCGTGCTGTTCCACCATCTCGAGTTCGGCGGGATCCACGTCCCAGTTCAGCAGGCGCCGCCGCGCGCTCGCCGTCAGGTCGCCGGCGCTCCCCGCGGCGGGCGATGTGCCGCGTGCGAGGTTGGCCTGCAGGCGCTTGGCGATGAGCAGCTCTTCCTGCGCCGAGACGAGCATCGGCGAATAGAGGGCGAGCAGCGGGTCGCCGCGGCGGATCACCTTGCCCACGTAGTCGGCGTTGAGACGCTCGACCACGCCATCCACCTTCAGCGTGACGGCTTGAACGCGCGTCTCGTCCACCGTCACTTCACCGGCGAGTTGCACCTCGCGGCGCAAACTGGCGTGCATGGCGGTGGCAAAGGTCACGCCAATGCGCTTGGCATCGGCGGCGCTGATCGTCACTGGGCCGCCGCCGCCAGCGGCGACCATCGCTGAATGATCGTGGCCGGCCATCGCGTTGACGGGCTCGGCGTCGCGCGTGAACCACCAGGCGGCGGCGAGCGCGACGGCCACGGGAACCACGTAGGCCGCGCGGCGCGCGGCGGTGCGGATGTTGTCGGTCACGGGAGTCGCTCCGTCGGCATGGGGACAGCAAACCGCGCCTGTCCGGTCAGTCGTTCGAGGCGCGCCAGTGCGCGCGTTTCGTCGGCGCGCGCCGTCAGGCGCGCGATGCGGGCATCGTTCTCGGCCATCAGTGCGTCGAGCATCGCTTCCAGGGATCCAGCGCCGCCCCGATAGGCGGCGCCGGCGCTCTCACGCACGGCCTGCAACTGCGGAAGCAGTGTGCCGTCGTACAGCCGCTGCAGCGTGCGCGCTCGCGCGAGCGCGGCGGAGGATTCGGCGATGCCCGCGCGCGCGCTGGCTTCCGTGCTGCGCGCGTCGGCGTCCGTCATCCGGCGCATCGCCACCATCTCCTCGATCATCTGTTGCTGGCGCTGGCGCTCGAAAATCGGCAGCGACGCCCCGGCCATTAGCCCCACCATCCGTTCATTGGTGCCGGGCTGGCGTCCGTACTGCACGCCGAGTTCGAGCATCGGCCAGCGTTCACGGCGCGCTAACTGCTCGTCGGCCGCTGACGAGGCGATCCGGCGCTGGGCGAGAACGACGTCTGGATTCGCGGTCAGCGCCGTGTCGGTGGCCATGGATACGGCTGGCACGGGCAGCTCGGGGCGCAGGCTGTCCGCGTCCAACGTCGCATCAAGCATCGCCGACAGCCCCGCCGCGGCCGACCGACGCATCGCGTCCATCGCCGTCCACTCCGCGGTCATCTTGGTCAGCTCCGCCTGCATGCGAAGCACATTCGCCTGATTGCCCTGACCCGCGCGGTACATCGCCTCGGCGACGGCCGCCGCTTCGCGCAGGAGTGTGCGCGTCTCGTCCATCACGGCGCGGGCGCTGTCGGCCTGCCACCAATCGGCGAGCATGGCGGCGGCGTCGCGACGCGCGTCGAGTCGCTGGGTGGCGATGCCCGCCGAGGCGACTTGTGCACGAGAGGCGGCAGCGTGCGACATCGCGCGCCGCGAGGCCAGCGGGAGCATCTGCGTAACCGAGAGCTGATCCATGGCGAGCGGACTCATCGTGCTGAACCGCGGGAGCATGCGGTTCATCACGGCGAGTTCGGCGCGCGGATCAGGCCAGGCGGTGGCCGGGCCGATACGCGCGCGGGCGGCGTCGGCCGCGGCGCGCGCGGCGGCGATCATCGGATTGGCGCGGTCCAGCCGCTCGACAAGATCGGCGAGCGTGAGCGGCGCGGGGGCGGATTGCGCGGACAGTCCGGTGGCAGCGCCCAGCAGGAGCAGGGACGCGCGACCGAACACGCCGCGCACGGCGTGCAGGAATGTTGGAAGCATGGCGTACGGGGAGTGCGGTCAGCCGGCGCACGGACGCGCGCGGCTCCTGCCCGCGTCAGGCGCGGGCGTGCGACTCCCTAGGCGCGCGGAGGGGGTGGTTCCGGCTCCGGAGCGTACGACACCCAGCGCATCGTGCGAAGGGTGGGCGTGCTGGCCACCGCCACATCGGGCGAGGCAACATCCACGGCGACCAGGGCCACGGCCACCGGCATCAGGCAGGCGCCCGGCAGGCAACCCGCGTCCGGCGTCGGGCAGCACGGCATGTGCTCGTTGCTCGGCGATGCCGGCGCTTCGTCAGCGGGCGACGCTGGCATGTGATGCCCATCGTGCGACATCGACGCGGGCATCTCTTGAGTGCTCGATGCCGCATCCACGGCCATATCGGTGGAGCACGCGCGCGCAGGAACGGCCAGCATGAGATGCAACGTGCTGGCCGCGAGCAGACTGCGAAGGACGCGTGAACCGATGGTCATTCAGAGACGGATTTCGACACCCGATAATGTCAGAGGGAGAACTGCGAGCCAATCGGGTTTCAGCAAGGGCGGCGTAGGGTTTTCCTTGAAATTGAGATAACGCATTCCACTTTCAATCAATCCAATGCCACAACATGCTGCCGGGTAATGACTTGCGCTTCATGCGCCCACCCAGCGCCACCGCTTCCTATCCTCGCGTTCCCTTGCGCCGAAGCGCCTCAAGGCGGGCCCTCGCCTCCCGGACCTTCGGCTGGAGTTCTGGATCAGCATCCTTCCACAGGTCGATGAACTTCTGGTAGTGCTCCATCGCCTTGGCGGAGTTTCCCTTGGCATCATACAGCTCGCCAAGGCGCTTGTGGCTGCCGGCGAGATAGTCCCGGTGCAGTTGGTACGACGCATCGGGGTAGGCGGTGTACTTCTCAAACTCCACGATGGCCGAGTCGGGCTGGCCGGCGAGATCTAGCGCCTGCGCATACCACGGTCCGATGACGTCGGAGCCCAGGTCAGTCCGGCTCGCCTCGCCGAACTGCGCCGCCGCCTCGGCAAACTTCCCCTCGGCCAGCGCCAGGTATCCACGCCCAACCGGCCGCGCGCCGGCGTTCATCGACGCCTGCGAGGACGGCAAGTCGCGTTCGTATGAAGCGAAGTAACTGCGGGCCGCCGCCGCGTCGCGCGAAACCGCCGCGAGCGCGAGCAAGCTCGCCCACGGGCGATCTGGGGGCGCGAGCGAGGTGATCGGCGTCCGGTCGAGGACGCGTTTGAGCGTTGCCTTCGAAGCGTTGATGTCACCGAGATAGTACGCCTGGACCCACGCGCTATCGATGCCCGAGGCAAGCCGCGCGGCGTTGATCGAGGCTGGCGCGGCCTCTGTGGGAAGGGCCTGCGCGGTCCACCGAAGCCCCTCGCGCACCCGTCCACGCGCCGTGGCAATGCTCCCGATGGCGAATGCGGTGGTTCCGCGGGCGTCGTCGCCGCGCAGCGTTGGAAACGCCGCGCGCATGATCGAGTCCGCTGGCGCCATCTCTCCCTTCGCCAGATACAGCGCCGCACGCGTGGCCGCCAGCAATCCGTGCGTGGGGAACGTCTTCTCGAACGCCCGCCACGTCGATTCAGCGGCCGCAAACTTCCGCTGTTCGAGTTGCACGCGCTGCAGCCCGGTGAACGACCCACCGAATGGCGTGGCGACGGCCACCGCGCGCCGGTAGAAGAACTCCGCCTTCTCCCGGTCGCCATTGCTCCAATGCTGGATGGCGACGTTGTTGAGCGCGGAGCGGTTTGCCGAGTCGCGCTCGATCAGGCTCTCGTAGGCGGCGATCGCCTTCTCTCGGCTCGGCGTCGGCCCATTCCCCCAGTACGATGCCTCGGTGAGCAGCCGTTCATTCTCGCTGAGCCGCTCCCGGTACGTGTACGCCTTCACCAGCGCCGCCTGCGCCGCCGCCTGCGAGCCAATCTCGGCGCTGTACGACGCGGCAATGCGCCGCCAGGCCATCGCAAAGGTGCTGTCGAGCGCGACCGCTTCGAGCAACAGCGCGCGCCCCTTGGCGTTGTCGCCGGTGCTCGCGATGATCTGCACGCCCTCCACGTACTTGCGCAGCGCCGGGAGCGAGGATGTCGAGACGCGCTCGAGCGGAATGGACTCGCGCACCTGGCGAAGGCTCTCGCCGACCTTGCTGCGAATGTCCTTGGAGAGCTCGCCAAGCACTTCCACCAGCTCGCCCTGGTTCTTGGCCGTGCGGCGGAAGGCGGCCAACTCCACACCATCAAGCGCGCCGACCAGGCGCGCGGAGATGACGTAGCTCCCGCCGAGTTCCACGATGTCGCCGTCGAGCACGGCCTTGGCCCCTTCGCGGCTGGCGACCTCGCGCGCCAGCGTGAACGGGACCGTCGCTTCTGCGGGCTTCTGCATCAGCCGGAGCACCTCGGCCACCGCAGCCTTGGTGAGCACGCGGAGGTTCTTCGACTGGGCGAGATCGGTGCGCAACGCCTCGGAAACGGTCACGCCCAGCGTCGAGTCGCTGGCGGGGCTCTTGAAGTCGGCGACGATGATGGTCTCATTCTGGCCGAACGCGCCCTTGCCAATGAGCGAGCCGACGGCGCCGATGCCCAACGCGCGCATCACCATGAAGCCGATGACGAGCGCGGCGAACGCGCCCACGGCGACCGCGCCGCCGATCCAGGTGCGACGCCACGAGACGTGCGGACTCGCCTTCAGCGCCATCGTCGCGATCGTGCCGTGCGCGGCGGTGTTGCCGCCGGGAGTGAACGCTGGCGTCGCCGTGTACAAGCGATATGCCGTGCGCTGCACGTAGGCCGTGAGGCCAATGATCGGCAGGCCGAGCATCATCACCCCTACCGAACCCGGGAGCGCCCAGTCGGGAAGGCCGATCACCGACGTCGCCGCCCATGCGGTGAGGGCGACGAGCAGCGTCGCTGCGCCCCAGATGGCAAGCGCGCGACCAAGGCGCATCTGTCCACCCGCGAGAATAGCCGGCGCCGCCTGGCCCGCGCCGCTCGACGTGACCGAATCGAGCACCTTGACGATGTCAGCACCGAGCGCGGGGCGGTTTTCGGGGATCTTGTCGAGACAGCGCATCACGAGCTGCGCCAGCGCGGGCGGCGTGTCCACGCGCAGCTCGCGGATGTCGCGAGGCTTCTCGCTCAGTTGCGCGGCGAGCATCCGCGAGGGCGGCAGGTTGGTGAACGGTGTCTGGCCGCACAGCAACTCATAGGCGAGCACGCCGAGCGAATAGAAGTCAGCCCGGTGATCCACGCCCGGGTCACCCGCCGCCTGTTCCGGCGCCATATACGCTGGCGTGCCGATGGAGGTGCCGATGGCGGTCAGCGTGCCACCCGGCGCGTCGCCGCGGATGGCCGAGATGGCCTTGGCGATGCCGAAGTCGGTGACCGTCGCGCTCCCTGCCGCGAGCAGGACGTTGTCGGGCTTGATGTCACGGTGCACCACGCCGTGTGTGTGCGCAAAAGCCAGCGCGCGCGCGACATCGCGCAGGATGCTGATCACTTCGCCGATCGCCAACGGGCCGTGCGCGAGACGCGCGCGCGCCGACTCGCCGTCCACGTAGGGCATCGAGAACCACGGCAGGCCGTCGGCGTCGCCGGCGCCGAGGACCGGGACGATGTGCGGATGCTGCAGCTGGGCGGCGAGCAGGACTTCGCGGTTGAATCGCTCGACTGAAACGCCGTGGAGGAGTTCTGGCGCCAGCACCTTGATCACCACGCGCCGATTCAGCGCCCGCTCCGTCGCGACATACGTGCGCGACATTCCGCCGCCGCCGAGTTCGCGTTCGATCACATACTGGTTCGCGATGGACGCGTCCAGCCGGGCACGGAAATCGGACTCGGTCATGACGGGGGGCCGGGAGTTCGGGGGTGGCTCGCTATGAATATGGGGGCAAATCGTCCCAGAACCAGTCACACGGCCGCGCGCACCGTCCGGCGACTAGAAGTCGCATCGCCTCGCGCGGAAATCCACGGGTCGACACCGAAACTTCCACGCCTGCCACAGTCCCTTCTTCGCGCCCTGGGCCGCACGCTCGGCGCGTCGCAGGCGATCGAGATGGCGCACGTTCTCGTACGCGAGCACCACCGCCCATCCGTTCGCCACCATCCATTCGTTAAGCAGCACCGAGTCCTTCCACGCATACGCCAGGGTGCGACGATACCGATCGGTGGTCGTGCGATCGAACTCCAGCCGCAACGTCGTCCCCGGCCCGGCCAGCGCATCGAGCTTCCGCCTAGCCATCTCTCCCCACGGCCGCTGGGCCAGTTCGGGCGTGTCGATGAGCAGGAGGCGCACGGAGCGCCCGTCTCGGCACTTGAACGAGTCACCGTCATCAAGCTTCGCCACCACGCAGGTGAGATCGGAGGCGGGCGGACGGCGCGGCTCTGCCGAGCCCTGACTGAACGCCATCCCCGGCGCCGTCAGGACGAGCGCGGCCAGAGATGCGCGGCGCATGGTCGGCGCGGGCGATCTACGGGTTCACGCCGGCCAACGCGGCGATGATGCGCAGGGCCCACTGCGGCCCCCGGTGCCCCGCCGGGCCGTCGTCATACCACTCGTCGTGCGAGTGCGCGCCGCCGCCGCTGCCGCCGCCGTCGATCGTGACGGCCGGAATCCCGAGGGCGATGGGAATGTTCGCGTCGGTGCTCGAGGCGCCGATGGTTGGGCGCAGGCCGACGCGATCGCCAGCGGCCATCGCCGTGCGCACTACGTAGGCCGTGTCCGACTGCGCACCGGTGGGACGGATGCCGATCGTATCGATGCGCGCGCTCAATCCCTTGTTCGAGCCGGGCCAGCGCGCGAGTTCCGCCGCGACGGCGTCCTGAATGGCCTTGCGCACCTGCACGTCGAGCTTGGCCAGCTCCTCAGCCGACTCGCTGCGCATGTCCACATCCATCGCCGCATCCATCGCGATCGAGTTCACCGACGTGCCGCCCGACACGATGCCGACGTTGAACGTCGCCTTCGGCGAGCGCGGCACCTGGATGTCGCTGATCGTGGCGATGGCGCGTCCCATCGCGTGGATGGGATTCGGCATGCCGAATGCACCGTAACTGTGACCGCCCGGGCTCTTGAAATGCACGTTGTACCGGATGCTCCCCACCGCGCGACTCACGATGTCATCGCCCGCGCCGTCCACGGAGATGAAATAGTTGACCTGGTCCTTGTAGGTCGTGCCGAGGAGATGCTTGGTGCCGCGCAGGTTCCCTGGGCCCTCTTCGCCGACGTTGCCCACAAAGAGGACGCGCCCGTTGAAGCGCAGCGACGACTGCTTCACCGCGCGCGCCACCGCGAGGACGACGGCAAGTCCGCGGCAATCGTCGCCGATGCCCGGGCCCTTATAGCGAGTGCCGTCGCGCGTCACCCGCACATCCGTCCCTTCCGGGAAGACCGTGTCGAGGTGCCCGGCGATCATCACCGTCGGCCCCTTGGCCGCCCCCCGAAGCTCGGCCACGACATTGCCCACTTCGTCGATGCGCGCGTCGGCATAGCCCAGCGCCACAAGTTCCTTGCGGTACGCGGCGCCGCGCTGCTGCTCCTTGAACGGCGGCGCGGGGATCTCGCACAGCGCGACCTGTTTCTGCAGCGTCCACGCGTTGTCCCTTTCCAGCTGAGACAAAGCCTTCGCGAGCGCCGGGGGGTCGGTGGGAGCGCTCTGGGCGCCGAGCAGGGCAGGGGCGGCGCAGGCAAGAAGCAGGGCGATTCGGCGCATGGTCGAGACCGGGCAAGAGACGGTGCGGACGAGACTTGGGACCCCCTTACGATAGCGGGACCGCCCGCCCGAATCAGGGGGGTGGGCACTTTCGACACCGCGCACCCGTTGGCCCCGTGACGAGGCCATCAGGTTTGGCCATATTGCCACGTCGCCCAACCCCCCCCATCCTCCCCCCATGGTCAACCGCCCCTGGCTCAAGCACTACGATCCCGGCGTTCCGGCGACGCTCGGTGAGTACCCCTCGCGGACGCTGCTGGACTACATAGATGACGGCCTGAAGGAA
>Ga0194119_10000609_pt1 | contig 67850 bp, 48 predicted proteins | sample TA2MahC100mmetaG_FD_148620 | JGI IMG/M metagenome (GOLD analysis project Ga0194119, IMG submission 148620) | Freshwater microbial communities from Lake Tanganyika, Tanzania - TA2015018 Mahale Deep Cast 100m | ecosystem: Environmental > Aquatic > Freshwater > Lake | place: Tanzania: Lake... | reverse complement strand
ATTAAAGGAACTTATAATAGAACTGAAAAATATCATAAGAACCCTTCAAATAGGAGAAAAACATTAAAAAATTATAAATAATTAGCATATTTAAAAGTCGGCGTTTTAAATGTGCAAAGGTGTAAAATATTCTATGTTTCTTACATTATCATTACTTACTGAACAATTATCACCCCTTGTTGCTTTTACTTTCATAAACCAATTTAATGATTGAATAGCATAGTGGTTCAAGTGTAATGCCGAATTTTCAATTATGTTTTCATTTATTTCTACAAAGTGTTTATTTGGGTGGATATTATTATTTTGGAAAATATAGGATGTGATATACCTATTATTTGATGTATGAGAGTAATGAACGTCAAATTTTATTAAATATTTTGTCCTGGTAATTGTTTTACAGTATATATATTTTATAGGACCTCTATATGTAAAATATCTAAACCTATTATGTCTAATGTCATTGTTATTTATTCTTTTTGTAAAAGTTGAAATTACACTAGATGGTTGCGGTTGCTCCATAGTATCATATCCATTTGCCCCAAACATTTTCCATGGAATAAATATCTGGGAAAAATTAGGATGAACCTTACTTAAAAACTCTTTAATAGAGTTGCAATACTTTCTACCATATATGAATTCGTCAAGGTCACAAACTATAACCCACTCATATGCTGTGCATTTATGTAAGAAATGTTTATTGTATAGTTCAACTTGTGCATGTTTTTTATTATCTTGTACTAGGTCTACTTTGCCTATGGATATATATGGTTGTAAGATAGAGTAGTAACTGTCTGTGCTTCCGTTGTCAACGAGAAAAATCTTGTCTACTCCCTGATTCAAGTAATGTTCTATCCATTCTTTAAGAATATGAGATTCATTTTTAAATATCGCAACTAAACAAAGTGTTGTTGTCATTTTATAATATTTTATAAAATAGTAATACTTATTATTTTAGAATGTTATTTTTTTTTACGAATTAATATTTATAATAAAATAGATATAAACAATTGTTAATATATAGTATTAGGATTTTATGACTACTATTTCTACGGTAAAAATTACGAAACAATATAGTATAACAGATTATGAAAAAATAACAAATGCAGGTTTTGTATGTAACTTGTCTCAAGAAACTTTAGATATAATATCTAAACTATCTGAACAAGTTGGGGCTCCGACATATATTAAAACGCCTATTTTTTTGAAGAAGGAAAGCAGGGATATTAGCGGTATTGGCGGTATTAGTGGAGGTGGAAATGGTGGCAACAACGGATTTAAGAAAATGAAAAATAAACCTTCGGAAATAACGGATGACGATTGGGAGGCGATACGTGCTTTCCAAACAACACAAAAACATGTTAGTGAAGGCATTCAGAAAAATGTGGATACGATTCGAGGATATTTGAATAAGATTACAGATACGAATGAAGAAGCATTGACAAAAGATATTAAAGCTGAAATTTCGCAACTAATTGAACATGATACGTCAAATGAAAATATGATGAAAATAGGACATTCAATATTTAACATTGCAAGTTCAAATAGTTTTTATTCGGCACTATATGCTAGACTATTTAAGACATTAATGAATGACTATGATATATTTAAAAAGATTTTTGAGGATAACTTTAAAGAGTTTATGAACTTGTTTGAAGAAATTGAGTTTGTGGACCCTAAGAAAAATTATGATAAATTTTGTGAATATACTAAAACGAATGATAAACGTAGAGCGATGGGTTTGTTTGTTGTTAACTTGATGATAAATAACATTATCGAAAAGAGTGAAATTATTCAAATTATAACTCAGTTACAAACTCTTATTTTGAGTTATTTGAAAAAATCTGAAAAATCAAATGAAGTAGAAGAGTTAAGTGAAAATTTATTTATTATTGTTACCAAGTCGAAAAGTTATTTAGATAATGGTGATACAAAAGATGATTGGAATAGTATTGTTAAGAATGTTGAATTTATTACTATTTTGAAACCAAAAATGAAAGAATATCCTAGTATAACAAATAAAACTATTTTTAAGCATATGGATATTTTTGAAGAAGTTTCTTAGACTTAGTATCTTATGTTTAGTAGTATAATAAATTTAAAAATATAAATATTTATATAAACATAATAATAGTAAGATAGGTAGTAAAGTTTTTATTATTATGTTTGAAATAATCGTTGATAATGGTGTAAAGGAAAAAAATAAAAAGGAATGGGAAAGAATTAATAACCTTTGGCTTGAAATTAAAAATAATCACAAGTCGCAAAATCCTGACTTATATGATACGGAGTCAGATAATTCCGATGATGATGGTAAAAACACAAAACCGTGTAAAGAATTAAAAAGAGCTGATAGTAGTTATGATGAATTATTATTTGCACATGACTGTATTATTACAGAGAAGAACGAAATAGAGTGTGATACTCCTTTATATGATGGTATAGAAGACTCGAAAACACATTTCACCTCGTCGTCGACTGAAAACGAGAATGACAATGGTAGTGATAATACATATAAAATTACAATGTACGATATTAAAAAAAAATATACGGTCGAGAATTCATATACACTAGAAATAGACTACTCGATAAACTATAATATGAAAATGCTAACACATATTGCTAGTTACTATAATATTATTAAAAATAATAATAATGGACTAGGGATAGTTATTTCGAAAGGTAAGGAGAATAAAGAAGATAAAGATAATAATACTAAGAAAACAAAAAAACTTCTTAAACCTGATTTAATAAGAGAAATTATTTTATTTGAGACAAATGCTGAAAACCATGCTATAGTATTAAAATTTAGAAAAATGTTAGAAAAAATAGATGAACTGAAGAGAGATAAATATTTTTCATCTTTTATTTTATTTTCCTAGTTTTCGTTGTTTGTTTTCGTTGTTTGTTTTCGTTGTTTGTTTTCGTTGTTTATGAATCTATTTATACTTTTGAAGATTAAAAATATTATTAGATTAATAATAATATAAAAATATTATTAATGTAATATAAATAGTAGTTATAAAATAAAAAACTATACCCATAAAGTGATGTTAAACCAATGTGGAATAAAATCTATTACGGATATAAAACATTGTTTGTATATAAACTTAGAATCTAGACCTGATAGAAAACAGCATATTGAAGAAGAGTTGCTAGGAGTTGGTTTGAATCCGACAAGATTCAATGCTATAAAATTAAAAAACGGTAGAATTGGTTGCAGTATGAGTCATTTAAAATGTTTACAAATTGCAAAAAAAAATAACTGGTCACATGTTATGATTTGCGAAGACGATTTAATGATTTTAAACAAACAAACATTCATTAACACAATTAATAAATTTTTTACAATGCATGGTGATGACTCGGATGACAATAAATGGAATGTTTTGTTACTTGCTGGTAATAATGTACCTCCATATAAAAAAATCGATGATATATGCATTCATGTATCCCATTGTCAAACAACTACGGGTTATATTATAAAAATGAGTTATTATGATACTTTGATTGATAACATAAGAACAGGTATAGAAAACCTAATGAAAATGCCTGACCAACATATTATTTATGCAATTGACAAGTATTGGATAAAGTTACAGAAACAACATATATGGTACATGCTTGCACCCGTCGTCGCCGTTCAAAGAGAGGATTATAGCGACATCGAAGAAAGAAAAATAAATTATGAAAATATTATGAAAGACTATGATAAACCTCACTTTGTTCGTCAACAACAGTATATACAAGAAAAGCAAAAAGGAACTTCCTCTATTTTATCAAAAATGTCATCTATAACTCCTGCGTTTACATCTTCGTCGACAACACCAATGTCAGTTTTACTACGTAAGTGACTTGCTGGTTTGTATGCGGGTGCCAATTTTCGTCTTGTTATGTGTTTTTTATTTTACTCCAACTATTGGGACACAAGTCGCATGTGTCGTGATGTGCCAGCTGTGGACCAAACCATGTTTCAGGGTAACAAACAATTTTATCGCGGTTGTCGTTGAAGAATGCTGCCCACCAACTAAAACTACTATTTGCAATTATATTATGTTGACAACAACTCATTAACAGTAGTTGTTGCCAATCTTTCAATGGGGTTCCTTTGTCTACTGCTCTTTCAAACTCGATTTCTTGGTCATATTTTTTATCGCATTTATTTTCACGTTTCTGCTCTTCCAAATATTCTTTACATGCTGTATTTATTTTATTCACTCTATTTTCTACCTCGACCGCGTCTTCTTCCTCGCAAAAATATAAAATTTTCCATTTTTTATTATTATGCTGTTTATGTAAAATGAATTTTATACTATTTATGTAGTACTCGTCATTAAGTATTGGATGACAGTTTTGTAAACTTTTATAATCACCCATCCGAAAATGCATCGATATTATATTTATATTTTTATACTTTTTATAGTATGTGTCTCTAAAATCTATTCTTATTTCATTTATCCCAATATAGTTAGAAATACTTCTGTGTTCATTCTCAAAATACTTATAACTCTGAAAGTAACCATATAACATAACGCTACCATTTTTTTCAAACATTTCAGGCGAAATTTGTATTTTATTATATTTAAATTCCTTTTCTTTATAAACATGATATTGCAGTTTTTTTATATCTATAAAAACTGTGCTTTTTTTTAACTCTTTCAAAAAATTATCCCAATATGTATCACTTCTTTTATCTGTTTCCAACTTATTGATTGGAAAATTAAAATTGGTTTTCATTCTCATCGAAAGAGCAACTGTAGTATAAATTTGAAATAACTGATTTCCTAGCCCTCCCATAATAATACATGATATCATCTATATGTGTATGTGTATGCGATTTTAGTTAGTATAATGTATATATGTTTTAAACTGTTATTTTTAATTATTTATAATGTGTAATTAATTATTTATAATGTGTAATTAATTAAATATATAAATTTAATATGTATAATTATTATAATGGTGCGTTCAAAGCTTGTTCCAAGTATTAATTATATAGAGTTAAAGTCATTAGACCCTTCTGATACAAAGGAAAGTAAATACAAGGCTCCTCTATATGAAGCATCTGTTTTAGGTGTTAATACAATTATAAGTATAGGTAATATTAAAAATACGTATATAACGCAAAATATAGTATATTATCCAATTTATCTTATTAAAAATGATAAAGTACTTTCTCAAATCGGTGTATATGAGATATTCCAAGAGGATATTCCCTTACTGTTGGACGACGCGGGTGATATAAATCTAGAAAAGGCACCATCCCCCTTATTATACTCGTTTGTTAAAAAATCATTGATTCAGCAAGCAGTATATCTACCAGAAAATCCCAAAGAAGTTACAAAAGAAACTGTACCCGTTAAAAAGTCTACCAAGTCGTTGGGACTTAAAGTTAAGCCGATTTCTATTGCATCTCTCGAGTCTCTTGAGTCTCGCATGGATAAAGAGGCAGTAGTAGAAGACAATGAAGAAGATGCAGGTGATGAGGCATTACGTGCTGCAATTCGCGCGTCTCTTGAACCTCTTCGTTTATCAGGCGATGTTCCTTTAAAAAGAAAAAATATTCCTGTTCAAAATCTTGAGCAGTCTATTGCTGAGAATAAAGCATATAGACCTGCCAAAGACGAACCATGGGTACAAACATATTATCATAACAATAATTTCAAAGTAGTTAGAAACCAGGGGGGCGGCGACTGTTTGTTCATGGCAATTTGTCAGGCATTTTTATCCGTCGAACCTGATAGCGATATAAGCGTTATAAAATTACGGAGAATGCTTGCAGCAGCCATGACCGAAAGCCAGTTTACCGATTACAGAGAAAGATACGAAATGTTTTCAAAGACGCTGAAAGAGTTGCACGCCGAAAATACAAAACTGTCATCCGATAATAAAGAACTAGCCGAAAGAGCAGCACAACCAGGTATAACGCAAACAGAAAAACTAACACTGAAACTACAAGCTGATGCAAATAAAGAAAGGCATCTTCAAATTGTGAATGAGATTCAGTTATATAAAGACTATATGCGTGATGTATACTTCATGAAGGGTATCAAAAATATTGAAGCATTAAAAGAAATGATAAGAAAAGGTGAAATGACAAGTGAATATTGGGGTGACGAATGGGCTATTGCAACACTTGAAGTGATTTTGAATGTGAAATTCATTATTTTATCTTATCGCGACTATTTAGCAAAAGATAGACAACCCTATACGCAGGCAAATATTATTGCATGCGGTAGCGATATAGACGAAGAAAGATATAGAGAAATAGATGCAGCGCTCCAAGAAGATAAGAAGTCGTCATCAGCTTTGATAGCAAGAGAAGCTACAGAGTCGAGAGATAAATCGAAAATGAGAAATTTCGAAGTCGTTAATCCCGACTATTATATTATTGTTTCTCACACAGGAACGCATTATGAGTTGGTAACATATCGCGACACAGCTATTTTTACTTTCCCCGAAGTTCCATTTTGCATTAAGCTTCAAATTGCAAATAGATGTATCGAATCTTCCACCGGAAATCTCGAATCTTTTTCAGGTACATTTCAGAGAATACCGCAGTTTATTTTATTTTATAAACAGGAACTTGGTTTGGAGGGTTTAGGAAAAGATGGGGTAGAAGGAGCAGCAGGTGTAGGTCAAGGAGGAGGGAGAGGTAGGTCTGCGAGTGATATTCTTACTGCGAATCCACATTTTGACCCGTCGATTGTTTTAATTTATCATTCAAAGTCGATGGATGAAATGCCTGGTCATGCGCAAGGCGACCGTGTATCAAATAAAAATAAACCGGCATTCATCTCTCTTATATCCGCAGGTAAAGGTAATAATAACTGGCGTAAAAAGTTATCGAATGAATGGGCTGAGCCTTTTATGTTAGACGGACACAGATGGCTTTCTGTGGAGCATTATTACCAAGCGAATAAATTTTTAAAAAGAAATCCTGAATTTTATTTGCTATTTACGATGGATGCAAACAAGAAGAGTAAATATTACCAAGAAGACTCTATATTATCGCGAATTTCTCATGATGTAGATTTAGCAAAAGTTGCTGGTAAAAAAGTACCAAAAACGATAATTGATAATAAAAAAGTTAGTCTTCGCCCTGATGAGGTTACCATAGACCCGGAGTTTTTTAATGGAACAAATACTCGCGTTCTCGAAGACGGAACAATGGCTAAGTTTAGTCAACATGACGACCTTGCTAAAATTCTTCTTATGACAAATAACGCGAAACTAGTAAACTATGTGTTGTCAAAACCACCTACAGTATCGATTCACTTAATGCGAGTACGCTCCAAGTTAAGGACGAAAAAGGGAGGGGTAAATGTTTTTGAAACCATTTATGATAAATAAAAGAATACGAGAATACGAGAATATAAAAATATAGTATTATATTAGTAATAAATATACTACTATATTAATAGAAATGAACACAAATATTGATATGAATGTTGGCGCGGAGATAGAAAAACCTTTGCATATGAATGTGGGTGATTCTAATTTTTTAAAAATGATGGAAAATAGTGAGAAAAATTACAATAAAATAAGGAAAAGTAATAAACAACAGCTTTCGAATCATTCTAAGAATCATCGACAGTCGGAAGTAAGTCAAAAAATACAAATTTTATATGACGAAATAGACGCAGAATTTAAATATTTTAAATCAAATTTGTCGTCGCCATGTTTTAAGCATAAAATGATAAGACTAGAAAAAAATAATACTGTTTTACAGTCATCGCTATTTAAAAGTATTTATATACCTAGCAAAATTGGCAAATATATTAAAGAAAATGCTAGATTTTTGATAGAATATAGTTGTGACCTAGGAAATGGAAAAAATGTGAAAGTGAAATTCATATTATTTGACACCAATCGGTATGAATTGAATAATATTAGAAAAAAAAGTGCTTCATATTTTAAACAGTGTGTATTAAAAATATATATATGGTTAAAAGTTTTGTCGAAATACTCTGATGTAAAGTGTGGCAAAAATTTAGAATGTTTTTTTTATTTTACACTATTTAAAAGAAAACTTCCTAGTGATTCGGGTTCAGAAATACCGTCAAATATGTATCATTATAGCGACACTATAGAAGATGACATGTATGAAGCAGGAGACAGTGATAGTGCTAGTAGCAATAGTGATAACAAAGACGTAATTGGTGCTTCTCATGTGAATGGGGGTTTATCTAATATATGTCATAATGACGGGCATATTATTGTATATAGAAAAGAAGAATGGTTTAAGGTATTTATTCACGAAACTATGCACAACTATGGGTTGGATTTTTCCGTATTGGATGACATGTTAAAACCAAATAAAAAACTGCAATCTATTTTTTCGGTACAAACAGATGTAAAAATATTTGAATCATATTGTGAAATGTGGGCAAGAGTTATGAACGTGTTTTTCGAGTCGTATTTCGAAATAAACCGGCATGGTCTTTCCTTATTTACAGCAGTGAGTACTAGAAAGAAAATAATAAATAATATGCATACAAAACATAAAGAACATGTTGTATCTGTTAAAAACAGGAATGGCAATAAAGATAAAAAAGAAAGATTTTTAAATATTTTTTATGATAATATTCAACACGAAACTCTTTTTTCTATATTCCAGTGTGTAAAAATTTTGAATTATATGGGTCTTGACTATAATATTATATCAACATGTACCGATGCAAATTATATTATAGTAAAAAAATTATATAAAGAAGAAACAAATGTTTTTGCTTACTATGTTATCGTGGCTGTATTAATCGCAAACTTTAATAACTTCATACTATGGTGTATTGATAACAATACAAACTTATTCAACTTTAAAAAGGAAATTTCGTCAGTCAATGACTTTATTGCATTTATTTCTAAAAACTACAAAAATAATGAGTTATTAAATATGATTGTTGCTATGGAAAAAAGGCTAGAAAATAAGACACATCGGGATGAAATATTATTAAATACTATGCGTATGACTGTAATTGGTGGAAAATAATATTTCCTATTTATTTTAACATACATATCGGAATGTGCAATTTTCTCCTTTTATTTTGTTTTTTCTCCACTCGTTGGACGCATCAATAAAATCAATAGGGGTATGGTGGTATTGTATTCTATTTATATTTTTTACTTGTGGATACTGTTGTTTTTGTTGCATATGTTGAAGTTGTTGCAGTTGTTGTTGTTTTTTTGCTTGACTTCTAGTAACAGTCATTGTTATGTGTGTGTGTATGTTTATGTTTCTTTAGTATACTATATTTCTTATTATGTTGTTATGTGTTTTCATCAATTTCTTTTTTATAAAAAATTGATGAAAAAAATATATATAATAACATGTTATAAACAAGACTTCATCATATCTAGAAAACAAATTAGGATAAAAAGGTAAGAAATGGGTATTCGCATGTTGAACAAGTTTCTTCAAGATAAATGTAAAACATCTATTTCTCGTATAAAATTATCAGAACTATCTGGAAAAAAAATTGCGGTTGATATCAGTATATATCTATATAAGTTTCTTGGAGAAAACGCCTTACTGGAAAATTTATATTTAATGATTTCGATTTTCCGAGAATATAATATAACACCCGTATTTGTATTTGATGGAAAGCCACCATCTGAAAAAAATGACACTATTGAGTTTAGAAAAAAAATAAAAAGAAATGCACGAGAAGAGTATTATCGTTTGAAGCAAATACTAGATGATATTGAATCAGATGTCGTTGTTTCTGATAGTGAAAATGATGGTAATGAAAGCGAAGAACAGACAGTGACTTATAATTTGTCAAATAGTGCAGATATTCGCATGATGATGGATAAATTAAAGAAAAAATTTGTCATTCTTAAATCTGAGCATATTCAAAATGCAAAAACGTTACTGCAAGCTTATGGAATGACATACGTAGAGTCTCCTGGTGAAGCAGATATGCTTTGTGCAAAGCTTGTGGCAAAAAATATAGTATATGCTTGTCTTAGTGAAGATACTGATATGTTTGTATATGGCTGTTCGCGTGTACTTCGATATTTAAGTTTGACATCTTCAACTGTTATTTTATACAACTTTCAGGAAATTATAAAAACTTTGGATATGACAACATATGAATTCAGACAACTGTGTATTATGTATGGATGTGACTACCTGCCTAAAAATCAAAAACAAAGTTATAGAAATATGACAATATTCAACTCGTATAAAATGTTTAAAAATTATAAAGATTATTTGAAAAATAGTAACGACAACATCGACATCGACAAAATAAATGAAAATAAAACAGAAACACAACAAGACTTCTACAAATGGTTAATTTTACAAAATAATGATATATATTCATACATTACCGAAGCTTCTAAAGTGATAGATATGTTCGATATTTCATCTTATGATAATCTGGAACTATATGACAATATAAAAATTATGAATGGTCCAGTCAATCGAGAACGACTCATTGAAATCATGCAAAAAGAAAACTTTATATTCATTCAATAATAACATTATCCATTTTATGTTATTGTAAAAAATGACATATAATTTTATGTCATTTTTTGTTTTGTTTTGTTTTGTTTTATTTTGTTTTGTTTTGTTTTGTTTTGTTTTGTTTTTGTTTTGTTTTTGTTTTTGTTTTTGTTTTGTTTTGTTTTGTTTTGTTTTTGTTTTGTGATAAAAAAAAATATTTACTACACGCAGACAACACTGTTCTACTTAAGAAGCAGCGGCGACGGGAGTAGCCTTGGCAAAGTGAGGAGACATGTACTTCTGCAGGTTGAAGTAGGTAAGCTCATCATCCTTCTTCAACTGAAGAAGGGAACGAAGCTTGGAGTCAGGGTTAATCTTGCGACCATTCTCCTTATCCTGAAGATTGTGAGTACGGATATAAGCGTTAATCTCGCGAGTCACCTCGGTACGAGCCCACTCGGTTCCTACGGGCTTGCCAAGAAAGTTAGCCAACTCCTTGGAAATCAAAGTAGGCTTCACAAAGCCAGAAGGAGCACGGTTGCCAGACTTGCGCTTACGCTTGGAAATCTTTTGAGCAGCACGCATCTCACGTGCAACATGGCGCTCCAATGTACGAAAGTCACTACGAAGAGTGGAGAGACCAGAACTCAAAGTCTGGAGCTTTGAACCAAACTCGCCGAACAAAGAAGAGAGAGAGGATAGAGAGGATGCCTCAAGAGGGCTGCTCTCGGTATGGGCATCAGTAGAAGGAACCTGTACAGGAGCAGCAGGAGCTACAGGTGCATCAGTCTTGGGGGTCTTGGGAGCCTTAGCAGGCTTGGTAGTAGTTGCCGAAGCAGTAGCAGGGGCAGGGGCGGGGGTAGGAGCGGGTGCCGAAGCAGAGGAAGGAGTTTTCTTAGCCATCTTGTTGTTGGTATACATTACTATGTGAGGTCTTTTTAAGTATTTTTAGATAATATATATTATATTGATTTATATGTCTTGTAAAATTGTCTTGAATTATCGTGTAAAATAAATAAATACAAAATGCGTTTTTTTTAACATTGTATTATTAAGGAATATGTACAACTGCTTCATACAACCACGGCATGGCATCTCGCGCAGGCTGACTAACTAACGTAAGAGCAGATAAAACGTAAAATGTTCCCAACATTTTATTATCTATATCTACTGCAGACTTTACAAGATTTTCTATGATTTGTATATTATATTTTATGAGCGTTTCATTCGACAAATTACTCAGTACATTACTATTTGATACATTTGTAAAATATGGAGTTCCCAAAAACGGAGTTCCATGAGGAGGACATATTTCCAGTTTCTTCGCCATCGTCAATAATGCCCTATAATTCCAAATATCTACCAACTCTCTCGCAAATCTTATATGCAAATTCCTAGGAAGCTGACTAAACCACTCAGAGTTCGCATAGTTACCATATGAATTCATCGTCTGAAATAATTCCAATATTTTCAACTCCATGCGTTTTGTCGGGTCCATTACTTCATTCTTTATTTCAATATCAATCGGTATTTTCAGTATCTTTGATATTCTTATCATATTCGTAACATTCTCTTTTACTTTGTTACCAAAATCCGCCCTGTTATATGGATTCTTTGCCTGTACTCCTTCTTTCTTTATTAAATTGTACAAAGATACAATATCAAACCCATAAACAAAATTATCATCATCCCTATAACTATAAAACTGTGTTGCGGGTATTTCTATCATATCATCCATTGTAAAAAAATCAGCATCATTTGTACATATCTTACGGTCCATTAGTGCAGGACCCTGTAACTTATGTAACTTCCTATTTAAAAACCCTCTAAACACTTTTTGTATTTTTAAAGGACCAGTCGAATTTTTACAGTATTCGTATAATCTATTCGTTAGACTTTCTTTATTCCCACCTTTTGGTATATTATACTTTCCACATAACTTCTTTAACTCGTCCATTTTATAATTCACAACAAGTAATGTACTATAATTATTCATTGATAATTCATCCCGTTTTATTACTATCTTTGCAACTTTCCTTTTTTTTACTTTGTCACGTTCTTCAAGCTTGTCTGTAACTGTTACTATTGAATTTTTATCACAACTTTCAAAAAAATTTGTATTTGATTTAGAATTTGATTTTAGCTCTTTCTCACGCTTCTTATGCTTCTCTATATTTTTATATTCTATATTATTCGTGTTTAATATACCACCTATATTCCCTTCATTCAAAACACTTATCGATGCAATTATTTCATTCTCATTGTTTACATTAACACCACTCATCGTTGACATTCTCTTATATATATGTATGTATGTATTTGTTATGTATGCGTATATTTTCTATATATTAACAATATTTTTTTAATATCTTATTACAATACAATTACTATGTTATAATACACCATGTGTATTGTTACTATTCATGCGAAACCATATTTATATGTAGCTATTTCCTAGATATATATCTATGCTCAAAAACATTCTTTTATAATATTTTGAAAAATTACAAAATATATATTTTGATTTAAGTTTTGATTTATGAATTACTATTTACATGCAGACCGAATTTCCCAAAACAGAAAATTGAACTCACTATAAACATTAATATTATATAGCATGAACAAACAATCACAAAGCCAAACAACAAACCAACGAATACACGATGTCTTCCTCTACTCAAACCAGCAAGTCATCCTCTTTCAAGTCCACCGCCTCTAAAGCTCCCAAGGAGATTCTTTCAGGTGAGACTTTCAATCCCGACAAAGATATTAAATATTCCAAGCCCAAGGTTAACTCCTCCGGTGGTAAGAGTGTTGGAATTCTTAATGCTACTACCAACGGCGCAACATATGTTTCCACGCCTCTTATGATGACGTGGGGTGTTTCCGCATTCGAAGACAAGAAAACCGGAGATAAGTCATACAATATGTCGCTTCAGTTCCCTGGAGAAGAGTACAATACACCTGCAATTGCCAAGTTCCGCGCAAATATTGAAAAGTTTGAGCAAAAAATCAAGGCAGATGCTCTCTTGAATCAAAAAGAATGGTTCGGAAAGTCGACCATGACCAAAGACCACATCGATATGTTCTGGACTCCTATTCTCAAGTTTGCCAAGGGTGAAAACGGTGAACCTGACCACAACAAGAACCCAACTCTTGCAGTCAAGATTCCTATCTGGGAAGGTGTTTGGAATGTCGAACTCTTTGACCCTCAGTCTCGCAAAATCTTCCCCGATGCTTCAAATGAGCACATTACTCCTGTTGACTTGATTGCAAAGGGGTCGCATGTTGCTGTGGTTCTTCAGTGTGGAGGTGTCTGGTTCGCCGGTGGTAAGTTCGGTGTTACCTGGAAGCTCTTTCAAGCTGTTGTCAAGCCCAAGACTACTCTTCGCGGCAAGTGTCATATTCAGTTGTCGGGTGATGACAGAAAACTTGTAGAGACGCAAGAACTCGATACAGTGAGCGATGATGACGTTCCTGCTACCCATGCTGAAGATTCCGACAATGAGGAAGATGACCATCAACATGAAGATTACAGCACGCCTTCTACTGCTGCAGCTCCTGCTCCTGCTCCCGCTCCTGTTGCTGTACCTACTGCTGTACCGAGTGCTGCAGACGATTCAACTACTGGTGGTTGTGCAAAGAAGATTGTAAAGAAGGTTGTCAAGAAGTAAAGATTCATATAAAGTGTCAATGACTGTAAAGAATTATGTGAATAACATATTCTAATGCATATAAGGTTTAGCACTATATACAAGTAAGTGAATTAAATTATATTATAATGTGTCAATATGTAAAATAACTAACTCAATATCACATACAGGTACTATTTTTTTACATGTTTTTTTAGTCGAAAACATGTAAAAGTAAAATTAAAAGTAAAATTAAAAGTAAAGGTAAAAGTAAAGGTAAAAGTAAAAGTAAAGTATGAAATTATCATAACTTATAATGAAGCTTTGCATAATCAGAATATTGTTTACCGAATATTTTTTCAAGTAACATAATGTAACTTTTTACAACTTCATTATATGCAATATTATTTTTTTCTACCATACCTAATAGATTTTTGAAACCTTCTATTAAATCTGATATAATTTTAATATTTGCCTGATTTTGTTGTTGTGATTGTTGCCCTCGCAATATACCCGATAACACTGTTATAACACTTTTAAAGAAGTTTATATAATCCTGATTTTTATCGCTATATCCTTTATATTTTCGCACTTCTCCGTCACCATAGTCTATCACTTTTGCAGAAAACCAATTATTAAGAGAGACAGGTTCCTTAAGAAATACAGAGTCAGTATTAAGCGTTTTATGTAATATATTTGCACCAATCATTTTTTTAATACCAACAATAATATTTGTAAGAAGGCTAAATAAAACAGCTGGGTCAGGGATTGTTTTATCAGAATGTTTACTGCTGAACGCATTTTTCAAATAGTATGTTAAGTTATGGTTTCCTACAAATTCAATGTTAAAAACAAAAAACTCGTTTGCATCATAAGTAGGTTTTGTTAAAGAACATTCTGTAAAATCAGAAGGTATGTGTTTATTTTCTAGTTCAAATGCATCCAATAATAAACTGTGGAATGACCCTTTCGGGTCTATACCTCTCATCTTTTTAAGAATCTTATATTCATGTCTGTATTCACTAAATGCATTATTTTTTAGAACAACTTTTGAAACTGTATTCGCGTCAGTTATAGAATCAAGAGGCATCGTTAATTCTGGTCTAAAAATGCATCCAAAATTGCCTTGTCCAATAAGTTTGCCCCCGTTCATTATTTTTTTATTGTTTTTATTCTTTTTATTTACCTTTCTACGGATAGTTTTATTTATTTTATAACCTTTGGAACTGGTTCTGGTTATGGTTCTGGTTTTGTTTTTATTTTTGTTTTTGTTTTTAATTTTGTATGTTTTTTTCATGACTACAAAGGTATTGATTGTACTTGTATATATATCAATATTAATTTATTTTTTTGTCTACTAATATTTCTTTTCCTATATTTTTTATTATTTTTCGTTCATAGTTGCTATATTTTTCAATAGGTTCGCATATAGAACGCACCATAGTTAAGTAATCCAGTTGTTTTCTTTCTGTTTCCATCCAGTCAGGATTATCTATTGCCCATTGTTGTAATGCTGTTCGCTCCATATCAGCTACTTTGACGATTGTATTTTTCATCATCTCGTGACTCTCATCTTTTGACCATTTATCTTCATCTTTTATATACATGATGTCACGTTTTATATCCGTACAATGAATTGGGCGTTTATAAATATCCAATTCTTTTAGCCCTTTGATTAAAACATCGGTTATACCACGCGATATCCCGTTTGTTTTCGAAAATAATAAATCTTCAAGTGTTATTTTTAAAGAGTCGATAAAGTCCGTAATATTCAACGCGTCTTTGCACTGTTCATTTAGAAATACGTTCAAGTTAAAATTATTATTCATAGTTGTATTATTATTGGTCGTATTATTATTTGTGGTGTTACCTATTTTTGGTATAATAGTAATTATTTGTTCTTGCTGTTTTTTAATCTGTTCTTGTTGTTCTTTAATTATTTTTATCATCTCTTTGTTATCATTTATCAGCTCCATGAACATACTTTTTGTTATAGTATCTTTATTGTCACTGCATACAACATCTTCTATAGATACGTTAACTACTTTATTTTCTTCTAGTGGAGAAGACACTGGTTTATTTACGATGACACATGTTCGCTTATGCTTTGCAAGACCTGGACGATACTTGTAACTATTACCACAGATGCAGTTAAAAAATTTATTGCCAGAGTTCGGCATTTTTTTGTTACTCTCGGTTACTCTTTTATGTTTGATGGTGTCAAGGTGTAATTTATAGTTGGACTCTTTACAGCTTTTAAAGTCACACTGTTCGCATACAAAAATCGGGCATTTTTTGGCATTTATTTGTGTACTCATTTTCCATATATATAGAGTAACATAAAAAATGCCTAAATACTTTTCACAAAATATATAAAAATGTTGAAAAATTATGGTAACAAAAAATCAAACTTAAAAACACGTTTTAGAGCATTATGCTCTGAGTGATGAAATCGATGTTTTTTTCACAATTCTACCCCCGGTTTTCAAAAATGGACATTTATTTTTGTCCATTTTTAAAAATCCAGGTTTAGATTTGAAAAAAAGAAACATCATCGATTTTAACAACTATTCTGCTCCATTTCTCCGAAAACACATTTTTATTTAATTTTTCTTATCGATTTGAATTTCTTTCACAAGGTTTTTTAATATTTTCTTCTCATATTTGTCGTAGTTTTCGATAGGTTCGCATATAGCACGCACCATAGTTAAGTAATCCAGTTGTTTTCTTTCTGTTTCCATCCAGTCAGGATTATCCATTGCCCACTGTTGTAACGCTGTTCGTTCCTTGTCCGCTATTTTCACAATTGTATTTTTCATCATCTCATGACTCTCATCTTTGCACCACTTGTCTTCATCTTTTATATACATGATGTCACGTTTTATATCCGTACAGTGAATAGGTCGTTTATAAATGTCTAGTTCTTTTAGTCCTTTTATCATCACATCCGTTATCCCACGTGATATCCCGTTTGTTTTTGAAAATAGTAAATCCTCAAGTGTTATTTTGAGAGAATCAATAAAGTCAGAAATATTCAATGCATCTTTGCACTGTTCATTTAAAAAAACATTAAGGTTAAAGTTGTTTGTTGTATTATTATTTGTCGTATTATTATTTGTGGTGTTACCTATTTTTGGTATAATAGTAATTATCTGTTCTTGCTGTTTTTTAATATGTTCTTGTTGTTCTTTAATTATTTTTATCATCTCTTTGTTATCATTTATCATTTCTATAAACATACTTTTTGTTATAATGTCTTTACTATCAGAATATAGAATATTATCTATTTCTTTACTAGTCTCTTTATTAATATTTTTTATCTCAATGTTGTTACCATATTTGATGTCGTCGTTGATATAGTCTATGCATGTTTTTCGATGAACGAAAAGTCCTTGACGGTACCTAAAACTCTTACCACAAATGCAGACATTTTTTTCGGCATTTTTTTCGGCATTTTCGGCATTTTTTTGCTCCTTTTTGTCATCATTTTTGTGTTTACGTGTCAAAATATGTTTTTCAAAATTACTTTTTTTGCTACATACAAAGTCACACTTTTCGCAGATGAAAATATCGGCATTTTTTTGCTCCTTTTTGTCATCATTTTTATGTTTACGTGTCAAAATATGTTTTTCAAAATTACTTTTTTTGCTACATACAAAGTCACACTTTTCGCAGATGAAAATATCGGCATTTTTTTGTGTCATCATTGTCATCATATATAATGATGACATAAAAAATGCCTAAATTGTTTCCACAAAATATATAAAAATCTAAAAAAATTATGGTAACAAAAAATCAAACTTAAAAATGCGATTTAGACCATTATGGTCTGAGTGATGAAATCGATGTTTTTTTCACAATTCTACCCCCGGTTTTCAAAAATGGACAAAAATAAATGTCCATTTTTAAAAATCCAGGTTTAGATTTGAAAAAAACAATCATCATTCACTTCTTCGGCGTACGCCCTCCCATTTTCTGCGGGGTTATCTTTATGATGTCGTTTTCTTAAAAACACATAATACAAACTAGAGCATTATGGTCTGCTATCAAAGTTCGCTAAAAGTTCGCAAATATTTTGCAAAGATGGGTTGGAACTGGGGGGAGTTGTTTTGTGGAAATAGGGATGGCTATTTTTGGGGGATGTTTTGGAAATATGGCGCGGATGTCGCAGAAGGTTTTCCCAAAGATGTCCCGAAATGGGGGGAAGTAGTTTCTAGATTAATGACTCTCTTAAAAACATGAGATGTTATAGATATGGTGAGAAATGCGGAAATTCATTGCGAATAAATAAAAATTCAAAATGAACAAATTCCGTTTTATGATGAAAAGTATTGATATCATATTATATACCATACATATCGTATATTATATAATGAAGTCGACATGAAAGAGCAAAACCATCAACACAATTCTATATTAACGACAATGGACGATTTATCTGATGTGTCATACATATTTTTCGCATTTATGGTTGGTATTCCTGCCCCACGCAATATATAGGTCTGGTTATTTTTTATATATAGTGCTTCTGCACTTATTTTGAAATTTTTACCACCTACCTCAAATTCAATACACTGTTTCTCTAATAAGTCCACAATCTTCATGCGAATGTCGATATAAATATCGTTATTGGTGTCGATATAAATATGCGACGGTGTTACCGGAATACAGCGAACGATTAGATCAACTGAAGTATTATCCGTTTTACCCAAATTATAGTACAACTCTGTATGCCATAGAGGCACATAAAATGTCTTGTCTTCGTGCTCTAATACATATATGTTGTTGTCTCCCATCAAGTCGTCAAGAGATACGGAAATTACGACGAGATTATCGAGCGCCATTTTATTTCTCATAATTTTCTCGAATAACGCCAACTTCTCTACACTTATATGAAAAGCTTTATGATATGTTGTTATAATCTCGTATATATTATATGCTGATTCTTTGTCCAAATCTTCAAACATTTTTATAGACAACTCTTGACAATCTTCTACAATGATTCGTAATAGTGTACTTATCGTCAAAGATGTATTCTCCTTAGAAATAACTGTCATCTTTTGCAATAAGGATTGAATAAAGGTGCGAAAGATTGACATATAACTATCTGAACAAGCGTCATCGCATCCTGCTTCGTGATTATCTCTCTCATTAAACATATGAGATGCATGAGATTCATGAGAAATATCGAAATTCAATAAATATAAATACTCACTATTTATCTTCTTAAAAAATTCGCACGATTCTTCACTATTCCCATTTTTATCTGGATGATGCTTAAGTGCTAACAACCTGTAATTCTTTTTTAAGTCTTCTAGAGTATAGTTGTATTTTAGATTTAATAATTCACGCGCCGCCTTCACTCTTTTTGTATCCATTTACAACTGTTATTAGATTATACATGTAATTTTCTAAGTGATAAATTGGTCTATAATTATTATTATAATATTGTAAAAATATATTTGTTTTTAATAAAATATTAGAAATATTATCTTCACTAACTAGATTACCTCTTATAAGTTCTGTTAAAATATACCATATACACTCATTTATGTCAAGCTCGTATATCAATATATCATACAATATATCGCGAAATGCTAAGAAGTCTATATTATCAGGACTCTTTATATTTTCTATGATTGCATTGCAAATACACTGATGTGGTTCAGTTAATGAAGTTATATGCGTTATTACATTTTTTATATTTGATATGTTCTGAATATTCGTACTTTTTAACTGTACATTCGATACACTCTTTACAGCAAAACATTTATTGTAGTTTGAAATTTTGGGACGTGGAATGCTTATAATTTGAGAGTTGTTAATTATATTATCTGGTATAAAACTAATATTCTCTGTTATAATTATAAAAATAAGTTTAATTTTGTTTAAATATTGAGATTGCATATAACTGTAAAATATATCTAATAACTCGCTATGTATTTTATGGAAATACTTGCATAATACTATACCATATGTGTTCGCCCTTGTAGATACAACATCGTTTATCTGATTGTAAATATCATTCCACAAGATTTTAGAGTTGCACCCTAATAACGACATGTCTACTTCAAAATGTATATCGCTCATTTTTATTATAAAATTATCTTTATTCGAGTTTATAGTAAGACGTTTCTCATATTTTAATTCACTAGGACTGTATCTTTTTATACAAGATAATGCCTGTGTATATTTTCCAATACCTTTTGGACCATAAAAAATAATATTCTTCAAATTTTCCACTTTTGAAGGAAAGGTTTCAAACAACTTGTTTAAATTTGGATGAAGAGAACATTTCGAATTAGAAGAAATATAATCATCAAAATGTGTTTCAAGAAATTTCATCATTTTGTAACGTTTATGAATATGTTAATACAAATGAATACTATTTTAATTTTAGATTTTAGATTTAAATTCTATTTTAGCTAATTGTATTTCAGTTAAATGTATTTCATTAAAATACAATACTCGGAAATACTTAAATATATAATGATAACTAGACTAGAATAAACGTATATATATATATTGAAAATATCAAAATTATAATATGAAACTTATTGATACAAAACCAGAAAACTTTAATTCAAACTATATTTATTTTAATGAGCCTATTCAAAATACAATTATAAATGAAAGTCGGTTTATAAGAATATTATATTCTACACCCGATATTATATTCAATGGTATAAATATTTTGTTAAAAATAAATGTAGATGGTCTAGATAAACAGTACAATAAAAGTATTATATATTACAGTATCGATAAGAATATTGAAACAATAGATAGTATAAAAAATATAGAACATATTATTTTAAAAAAGTACCCATCTGACAAGACACCTGCATATAATTTAGAAGCACAAGTGAACACAGGAGTATTGAAACTATTCTCCGAATCCAATGATAAGAAAAAAAATATAGACGTTATTCTAAAAATATCAGGACTGTGGGAAGATAATACGTCATATGGTATAACTTATAAATTTTTATCTGTTTTGTAATGTAATGTAATGTAATGTAATGTAATGTAATGTAATGTAATGTAATGTAATGTAATGTAATGTAATGTAATGTAATGTAATGTAATGTAATGTAATGTAACGTAATCTTAACCGGTATGTAACATACTATAATTTTACATATACTTATAATAAGTAATAAACCATTATTTATTATATTGAAAAATAGTAAATGAAAAATTTACTAGTAACAGGTGGTTGTGGATTCATAGGTTCAAACTATATAAATTATATTTTTAACACATATAGCAATTTTAATATCATAAATATAGATGCAATGTATTACTGTGCTTCGGAAAAAAACGTAGAAGAAAAGGTTAGGAATTCAGAACGCTACAAATTAATTAAAGGGAATTTATGTTCTTACGACCTTGTATATCATATTATTACAAGTTACAAAATAGATTGTATTATTCATTTTGCAGCACAAAGCCATGTTCAGAATTCTTTTGAAGATGCTCTTCAATATACGAATGACAATATTGTAGGAACCCATAATTTATTAGAAGCAGTTAGAAAATACGGAAAAGTTAAAAAATTCATACATGTCTCTACCGACGAAGTATATGGAGAATCAATGATAGAACACAATGAAAGTAAAAAAACTGAAGAAAGTATATTATGTCCTACAAATCCATATGCAGCAACAAAAGCAAGTGCAGAACTTATTGCTCAATCATATTATTACTCTTTTAATCTACCAATTATCATCACAAGAGGTAATAACGTATATGGACCAAATCAGTATCCTGAAAAAATAATACCAAAATTTATAAAGCTTTTGTGCGAAGATAAAAAGGTAACTATTCAAGGAGATGGTTCTAATGTGCGTGCTTTTATTCATGTAACCGATGTTGTAAAAGCGTTTGATATAATTCTTGAAAAAGGAGTGATTGGGGAAATATACAATATAGGATCGGATGATAATGAAGAATATACGGTAAAATATGTTGCTGAGATGTTGATTAAGAAAATAAAAAATACAGACAACTATGGGGAACATATTGAGTATATTACCGACCGCCCATTTAATGATAAGCGATACTATATAAGTAATGAAAAAATTAAGAATCTTGGATGGAATATAACTCAAAATTTCGAGGAAGGGATTGACAACCTTATTGAAATGTACAATACGAAATAAGTAGATAAGAAAAAACATAAATTCAAAATAGAATTTGTAAAAAATACAAATTAAAAACAAAACTATAAATTATACAATAAAACAGCGATGAAAGTTTTATTGTATGGTGCAAATGGATGGATTGGACAAAAGGTACATGAGTTGCTAGTGAGTGGAGGACACACTGTCGTAGTTGGTAATATGAGAGCTGAGAATAGCAGTGACCTCGAACAAGAAATAAAACAGGTTAACCCTACAAATATCATTTCTACAATTGGACGAACTCATGGAACAATAGATGGTGTAAAATATACCACGATAGATTATTTAGAACAGAAAGGGAAACTGCGTGAAAATGTTAGAGATAACTTGTATTCTCCGACAGTGATTGCTGTTATTAGTAATAAGTATGGAATACATTATGCGTATTTGGGGACGGGATGTATATTTACGTATGACGGAGATGAACATCCGTATGAGGAAGAACGAGGTGGTTTTATGGAGTGTGCTAAACCGAATTTTTTTGGGTCGTCGTATTCTATTGTAAAGGGGTATACGGATATGATTATGAAGATGTTCGACAATGTGTTAAATGTGCGAATTCGCATGCCAATTACCGATGAAATAAATAGTCGAAATTTCATAACGAAAATTACGACATATAATAAAATATGTTCGATAAGTAATTCAATGACGGTTCTTCCTGAATTATTGCCAGTGATGATAGACATGTGCGAAAAAAAAGTAACAGGAACGGTGAACCTGACGAACCCTGGGTTAATAAGTCACAATGAGATATTGGAAATGTATCGAGAAATAGTAGATAAAGATTTTACATGGAATAATTTTAGTATAGAAGAACAGCGGCAAATACTGGCGAGTGAAAGATCGAATAATTTTCTAGATACGTCGCGACTCGAATCGATGTATAAAGTGAAAGGCATCAAGGAATCCGTTAGAGATGTTCTATATAAAATGAAAGAGACATATGAGATGCGTGAGATTTGAGTTAATTCATAATTCATAATTCATAATTCAAACTCCTCTAAAAACATGTTGAAAAAAGACGCAATATCACTTCCATAATACCAACAGTTAAAATATTAAGAATAAATAAAACAATACTCAAATATAATGTCCCTATATATGGTTTACTTAGAGTACCGACAGTAGTACTGATACAGTTTAAGTTTCCTTGTAAGTAACTATATATAAGTACTAACTGAAAGAAAATGAGAATACCGGAGTAGTTGGAAAACTTATAATATTCGGGGTCTACTTGATATGTGTTTATCATTTTGGAAAATGAAATAGACTGACGAATAATAACGAACAATATAATAAATAAAGCAAATATTTGAAAGAAACTAGGATATAAACTCGAACATGATGGTGCATTTTTAACTTTAAAATAGTAGGAAATAATTGCCATTAAAAGACCAAATAGAGCAACACTTGTAAAAATATAGCCAACTAATGTTGCAAATGCCGGACCTTGGTCATCGCCCATGCTAAGAGATGTAAATATCATCTTAATAATAATTCCAACAAATGCTAAAAGAGTACAAATATTGATTAAATAGTAAATTGTCTTAAATCTATAATTAACTTTGTCAATAGGTGAAAAATTTGCAGTAGGACTATTATTTTGCATTTTATAGTTTATGGAATAGAGTATACTATAAAATATATTATTATTTTTTTTACAACAAATAACAATTATATATTATATGATGCATAAAATCTAATATATAACAAATAAAATCTAATATAAAATAATTCTATATGTTATATTATATATAACAATATATTTTACTATATAAATGAATGGACTAAACAGAAACACATTTACAGAACACCCTCTCATACCCCGCGAGCAGACATTTTGTTTGGATAGAAAGTTAGTAACGATTCATTCCGAGGATAGGGACGTTTGTGCATTTCCAAATTCAGCTTTTTTCGAAATTACACTACCACAGTCATTAACAAATGTGCAGTCTATTCGACTCATTGAATCAAACTTTCCATCGATTAATGACGTTTTTACTACCATAAAACAAAATACAAAAATGTCGTTTAGTGTTACAATATCCGATTCTATATATTTTTTGCAAATTACAATCGAGGAAGGATTATATTCTCCTGTACAAATGTCAAATGAACTTACGAACCTCATGAATAAAGCAGTTTCAAATTTAGTTGTTCCTGGATATAGCAACTTTGTAGTTGTATATAACGAAGTCAGTCAAAAATTATTGTTTGGTAATAAACAACACCAATTTACGCTTTTGTGTGATAAAATAGAAAATTATAACGACCCGAGTAATAATCTATATGTAAATTGTCAAGTTAGTCCTCCGAATGAAATCAACTACTGTAGAAATACAAAATGGGGACTTCCGTATTTTTTAGGGTTTAATAAAGAACCATATGTTGCCACACAAACGCCGCCTACTGTACCTCTCAATAACGAATATAAAAATGCAACATATGACATTTTTTATAACTGGTTACCTGGAGGTGGATATTACGTAGTACCTCCAAATGTCATAAACACTTTAGGAGATAATGTTTTTTATATGGACATGTTCGAATATAACCAAATGGATGAACTTCAACCTTATCCAAGAAGAGTAAATTCTACTACAAATAATAGTTATGGTGGTAAAGTGAATTCATCTTTTGCAAAAATACCAATTTTAGGTGTACCTGTTTCTCAGTTTTTTGATTCTAGAAACTCACAACTTCAAAATTTCTCGCATTTTTATCCACCACTTGAAAGGGTGTCAAAGTTGAAATTCAAATTTCGTTATCATAACGGAAACTTGGTTAACTTTAGTAATAATGATTTTAGTTTCACATTACAGTTTGATTGCTACCGGGATGAAATCGCGCGGGAATTGAAACTGCGTATTCCCGGACAGTATAGGATGTAAGAGTACTATAATATTTGTAATGATTTTGTATTTTTCTAAAGAATAAAGAATACAAAATTATTTTATGTAAAAAGTGAATACTTAGACTTGTGCCTGTGCCTGTGTTTGCGATTGTGCCTGTGTCTGTGCATTTGTCTGTGCATGTGCACTACTATCAAACTTTTTAATATTTTTCTTTCTTCTTGTTACTCTTTTTGATTTTTTATATTTTTTATGTTTGGTTTGTTTGGGTTTTCTTGATTTTTTTATTTTTTTTCCTCCTACTGATGTTTTTATCTCGTTTATTGCAGTAGGTTCTACTGTTGAAGACACTTCACTGGGCGATGCAACAGGCGATGCAACAGGCGATGCAACAGGCGATGCAACAGGCGATTCGATGGGCGATACAACAGACGATGCGACAGACACTTCACTGGGCGATGCAACAGGCGATGCATTAGGTAATTCAACTGGCGATGAAAGATGCTGTTCATTTGATTGTTCATCTTTTTCTTCATTTTCTTCATTTTCTTCATCTTCTTCATCTTCTTCATCTTCTTGTTGTTCTGGTTGTTGAGATTTACCATTTTCATCTTTACTTTCTTCTTTTTGTACAGTTTCATTAGATGAACCCGAATCAGGTTTTAATTCTGACTCAGAACTTGAACTTGACTTTAATTTTTCTAACTCTTTTATTCTTTTTGTTTTTTCTGATAACACCGTAATAGTATTTATCACTTCATCTTGTAACCTATCTATTTCATTTTGTAGTCTTTCATTACCTACCTTTTCGACACGTTTTGTAAGAAAATCTGTAATTGGAGTAAACAAATTCATATTTATATATGATGATATTATATATAATAAAACATAATATTATTTATAATTTATAAGTTTTATTTATCCATTCTATAATATTTTCAACAGGACATGTTTTATAATCTTCTGTAAATCCCTTAATTTTTAAAAATGTCGGATTTTTCATCAACGACGTTTTATAAAATATATAGTCTCCATATTTTCCATTCCTTATACTTATGTCATCTGTTAACACTCTAACCATCCCTTTTATTGCTATTTTATTTCCTATAGTTTCACTTGTACCACCATCACCACCTGCACTACCCCCGCTACAACTCACATCTCCACATTGTGTTGTTTCGATTATTTTAACAATGTCATGGTACATAATCGTATTCGGGTTTTTATTCTTTGGAAAAACCCCCGATAAAGATTTCTTCTGTTCACCCCATACAAAGTACAAACCATATTTCCCCTTTTTTAATAGAATCTCATTCCCCTCATATATACCAAGCTTGATTCCCCCCATCTCAATATTTCCCCTTTCATCTATTACATCCTCTAATTCATACTCTCCCCTTTTTAGTTTCGCTACATCTATATCCTTCTTAACACTTTTGTATTCTATCTTTTTTTTACCAGCTTCATCAAGTGTCGTATGTTTAATTACAGGACCCTTACTTCCCACCATATATACATGATTATCGTCAAGTGTAACGGTGTCTTTTTGTATATTTTTATCCTTTAATGCGTTGGTTAGTTGCTTGATATTATCTAAACAAAACTTGCATGTTTCGGTGTATAAAATATCACCCTTCGCCACTTTATCTAAATCATCTTCCATTTTTTTCGTAAAATTATACTCAAATAAGGGGTTAAAATGCTGTATTATAAATTCTATCACAATACTACCCAGCGGTTTTATGATTAGTTTATTTCGTTCATTTCCAAATTCACGCTCTGTTGGCATTTCAAGCAACTCATCTGGTAGAAGCTCAAAATCCGTACATTTCACCTTTTTACCAACTACGTCGCCCTTTTCCACATATCCCCTTTTTTGTATCTTTTCGATAAGTGACGCGAACGTCGACGGACGACCGATACCCTTTTCCTCTAGTAATTTTATAAGACTTGCTTCTGTATAGTGTGATTTGAGTTCATTCATTGTGACGGTAGCTTTAATTTTATTGTAAGGAATAGTACAATTTTTTTTAATATTTAATAAATAACTGTAGTTTGGATTTTCTTTATCGTAACCGTCCACTGCTTTCCACCCTGGGAAATCGATTCGTTCAGTTGTATATTTGTACTCGTTGCTTTTGGGGGCAGTTAAATGAGCGGTAATCGTGGTACCTGTTGCATGTGACATACAGCTTTCAACGGCATTCGTCCATATGAGCTTATATAATTTTTGCTCCCGTGGTGTAAATGTATCCGGAATCTTCAGTATAGAGATATTTGTTGGGCGAATTGCTTCATGTGCTTCCTGTGCCTTAACACCTTTGTCGTCCGACCCCGACCCCGACCCCGACCCCGACCCCGAACCTTTATTCGCTTTTCCCGTTTTACCATGTTTTCCTGTAGTTGAACTGTCCGCGCTTGACCCAAACCCTAAAGCAAGATACTGTATATCCGGATTGATATATTTGTCGTTCCAATTTTCACATATATATCTCTTGGCACTCTCAATAAATTCCGGGCTATATGTTCGCGAATCTGTTCTCATATACGTAATCAACGAACCTTCATATAGCTTCTGACAAATTGACATCGTCTCCGACGGAGAATAATTATGTTCACTACTCGCTTTCTGTTGTAATGCACTCGTCGTAAAAGGAGATGGCGGTGCCTTCGACACCTTTTTCGATGGCGACAATGTAAACTCGTGGTCATGATTTACACTTTCTTCCAAAAATTCCTCCACATCCTTAGGGAGTTCGTATTGACGACTAAGATTAAAAGGCAAATTCAGTTTTGTAAAATACCCCACAGTATTATATACCATTTTTCCAGGAGAGGAGTCGATATCTTTTTGATTATCGAACACCAATCGTAGTGCTGGTGTCTGACATCGTCCGGCGGATAAACTATTTTTAACACTGGATGCAATGTGTGTCCACAGCTGCGGGGAAATATGATATCCTACTAATAAATCTAATATTTGTCTGGCAAACTGGGCATATACTAAATTCATGTTTAAAGTTCCGGGCGTACTCACCGCGCGTTCAATCGCCGTCTTTGTAATTTCATGGAAAATAATACGAGGTGTCGTCGCAACCGGCAGCTTAAACATGTCGCAAACATGCCACCCAATCGCCTCACCCTCGCGGTCATCATCCGTCGCAATAATTACATTACCCATACACGATTCTATTTCACTTTTAATACGGGAAATTTGTTTTGATTTTTCATCCATAGATGAAAATGTGAGAGTGAAGTTATCCATATGAATTGATTTTAGACCGTCTAGTGTGCGGAAGTGCCCAAATGTTGCGATACATTTATATCCGGGACCGAGATATGATTCTATTTTGCTACATTTTGCAGGCGACTCTACAATAACGAGGGTTGTTGTACTAGGTGCGTTTATTTTTGAGCGTTTAGACATTATTATGATAACTGGTTATGATTTGTTGTTTGTTATAGAGTAGGTTATATGCTATAGAAGGAAATGTTTATGTATTTATAAGTGTAATATTAACTATTTCAATTTTAGAAAATATAATTAATATTGGAGGATTTGAAAATTCTATGAAGAAGAAGATGATGAAGATGACGAAGATGATGAAGGCGCGTTATTTTGCGATGGATTTTTTGCTTTAAATTCGGACCATGAAATCTTTTTCACAACTGGTGGCTTCGCATGGTCTTTATTTCCGTTGCCATGCGAATGATCGTGTGCCTTATTTATATTGTCGGCTTTTTTCATTGCACTGTCGATATAGATAGATTTCAGCAATTTACCTACTTCGTATGAACCGGTATGCTGGTCTAATTTTTCATCCTCAATTTGCTTAAGAATATTGAGTAACTGGAAAAGAATATTTAAGTCGATTTCATCTTTTTTTACTTTGTTGAAAATATCAGTATAGTTATTAAAAAGAAAAGAGCATCTGGAAACACAAATATTGTCAAATTGTACGGGGTTACTTTTAGATAATCTTTGATACTCTTTCTTAATTTTAAGAAGTGTTATAATATCATCAGTAAGAGGCTTACTATGTTTTAGTTCGCGTATATTATTAGTATTATCTGCTACATCATTAGCGCGTATTAGTTTATCTAACTGTAAACGTTCTTGAGGATTCATAGTTATACGTAAATATTATATACTCTGTATTATATGCTCTGTATTATATATTATGTACTATAGATTTATTTTTAAATTATAACGAATGCAATTTATAATACCGATAAAAATAAAGAAAAAATAAATAAAAATAAAGAAAAAAATAAATAAAAATAAACAAAAGAATAAATAAAATATAAACAGAGTATATAGAACCTAACATATATAAATGAGCAAAGGTGGTATAACAACACCAAACTTATCAATTCCAGCGATGCCGGCTGTAACCCCTGGTGATGTAAATTATGAGAATAGAATGGCAGCAACAAAATCTTTGTCAGCCGTAGCAAATGGTAACTTGTCTGGCGGTGGTGGTAAGCGACGACACCGCAACAATGTAACAAAAGTAATGAAAGGTTGCAACAGTAAAAAGACAAGAAGACATAATAAAAAGAAACGACATGGTAAGAGAATACTTAGAGGTGGAAGTAATATTACACCTGCTGTTAGTGGTGGTAAAATCGAACTTAATATGCCCGGTGGTTCTTCTCCTACTCAAGTAGATACATTAAAAAGTTTAACAAGTGGGCTACTAGATGCACAGACAGCAAATGCAAATATTCCTCCGCTACCAACACCGGTTGTTGTGTCAAATTATACTGGTGGAGGAGTAAGTAGACGAAGACATAGAAACACAAAATATAGAAGATTAAGATATAAAAAAAGCATCGGGCGTAAAAGTAGGTCTTATAGACGCAGTGGTAGACGTTAAAAGATAAACTATAACTTATATATTTACATGTAAACAGTAAATGCAAAAAATAAAACGTATAAGATAAAATTCACAATATAAACGTAAAATATAATAATGTAAAATAATATATTATTATTATATTTTAATATGAAGACCAGCGATTTATTACATTCAATATTTATTATAGCAGTATTTATAGGCTTATATATTGCAAATATTTTAGCAATAGGAAAAAAGAATATAGAAAAGAACTGGCCAATATACAGATGTAGTCCTTTAGTAATGCCTTTCGCAAATATGTTTGGACATGATACTATGAAAAATTTTACATATTGTATTCAGACGATGCAAACCGACTTTATGGGACCATTCTTAGCTCCTTCAAACTATTCAAATGTTGTAGCCACCGAAAGTATAAAAACAACGAATAATAATAATCGTAATACAATGGGAATGTTTGCATACATACGAAATGCAGTGATGAACAACTTTTCAGGTTTATATAATGTATTTGGTAGTTTGGGAGTAATATTACAATATATGGTGAACAAAATAAAGGATATGATAAACAAGATTACAGGTATATACATGACCACATTTTCTGTGTTACAGGCTTCAGGCATTACTGCCGAATCAACATGGCAAGCACTGCCAGGAAAATTATTGAGAGCTTTACCATCATAATAATTTTAATACGTAAAATTTTAAACATACCTTATATTTATAATAATTCATTATACGATAAAAATGAATTATTATAGGTTATGTATATAGTAATACTAATTTATATATTTAGTATATATGGATTCAACGGCTATACCAACACCTATAACACAAATAAGACCAATAACGCCCGCAACACCCATAACGCAAGTAACTCCAATAATACCAATATTTAAAAAAATAAATGAAATATATGTTAAATCGTCATATTTAGAGAGATATGGAGGTTCGGTAATATTCACGATATTTGCAATACTAATTGTTTTCTTTTACTTTATTTATTTAAATATTCAAAATAATAAAGAAATCGTTAAAAAAGACTGGGCGAATAATAAATGCAGTCCAGCGTACATGCCATTTGCTGGCATGATTATGGAACCCAAAGACATGAGTAACATGGAATATACAATAAAGAATTTTTCCGAATGTTCTGAAGTAATATTGAAGGACATCATACAAGTTGCCTTAGCGCCTCTCGAAGCTGCGTCGATATTAATTAGCGCAAGTGTACAAATATTAACTGGTGTTACAACTAACATAATGGGAGCAATATCAAGCTTTAGAAGAAATGTTATTCAAAACCAAACTAAGAGTACTTCTGAAAAACAAACCGGATTTTCATCAATATTAGCAAAACTTGTGAATCATATTAGAGATACGCTGAATAAAGGAGAAGGTATTTTAACTGTTATTTTTTTTGTATTCTTTTCAGCATACAAAGCAGCGGCATCTGTTTTTTATGTTATTTTGTTTGGAGAGGCAATCATATTAATAATTATGAGTATTGTTATGTTTGCTGCATGGGCGATATATATTTTTCTTATGGCGGTTATTTTTACTATACCTATAGCAGGACTTTATTTATGGGTCCCTGTTGGGCTTACAATAATATATGTTGCATTTATGATTATGGTTTTAGTTTTAATCATTTTTACAGCTTCTGTTATTGCGAAAACAAAATAACAAAATAACAAAATAACAAAATAAATACAAGATTAGTGAAAGGATTATATTATAAAAAATAATTATTTATTTAGGAAATAAATACAATATTATACAATAAAAAACAATAAATAATTATTTTTATCTAAGATTTATGTATAAGAAATATGAAAAATATATTTAAATCCAGATTTTCATTAATTGCTATTTGTATTTTACTTGGTATTTTGATTTGTTCATTTACATTATGTGGATGCAGAACAAACTACGGACTACTAGAAGGTATGGATCCGAGTCAAGAAGGAGGAACAGAGGAAGAACAAAGTGGTGGTAGCATACCAACCGTTCCAACAGTTGGAGGCATTGCTGGCAGTTTGGCAAGTATAGGTTCACAGGTAAAAGAAAGAAAAAATAATGATATTTTATCAGAATCACTTGGAACTGCATTAGAAACTGCTATTCCTCTTTCTGGGGCTCTTTCTGGGGCTGGGGCTGGGACTGCTTCTTCTGATTCTTTAGTTTCTACTACGAAAGAAAATTTTCAAGTTTCAAAACCTCTTGGATGGAAGTCGATGGAAGATAACGAGGGCGATGATGCAAACTTATCTAAATGGGTTTCTGACGCAGTAAAATACTCCAAAGGAATGGGAACTGAAGATCGTCTTAATAGTTTTCAGTATAACAGTGGTCCACCTATTCCTCTTCCTGAAGGACAATTGTTTTTCTTTAAAGACACAAAATTCAACCCATCCTGTTGCCCGAGTACATACACTAGTAGTATAGGATGCGCTTGCATGTCAAAGAAACAGTTCCAGTATCTGACACAACGCGGAGGAAACCATACAGCTCCCAACAATCGAACATCCTACTTTAACGAGTTTTAGTAAACAAAAATGTATCTTCATGTTCACAATATTATTTCATATTCATAAAAAATATATAATAATATATTCAGTATAGTCTAGTGTAGTATAGTCTAGTCTAGTCTAGTCTAGTATAGTCTAGTCTAGTCTAGTATAGTCTAGTCTAGTCTACCACTAAACAATTTTTATATTACAAATACATATTAATTGGTGCCTTGTTTAGATTACTTTCATCCTTTTTGATAAGATTATTAACAACATCACTTGTAACAGTAAATGGAAATTCTACTACCAACGTATTCTCTTTTTCAAACAACGTTGTTCCCGGTTTTACTAGACGATACAAATTCAGTTTCTTATATACAATTTCAATACAGCGTTTCAGATTTCGAACACCATCCTCCTTGTCCGTATAATTCTCAATGATATAGTTCAGTGTTGTATCAGGAATAATAATGTCACCCTCTTTGAAATTCACTTCATACCGAATCTTAGGAATCAAATACTGGTTTGCAATAACAATCTTGTCCTTCACTTGATACCCCGTCGTTTTGATTTTATACATACGGTCAAGTAAAATCGGATTGACTTTAAGAGGGTCATTGTAACTAAAGATAAATAGACACTTACTCAAGTCAAAGTCAATCTCCGCAAAATACTTATCGTGAAACTGCGAATTCTGTGTTGTATCCGTCAAGTGTGTCAAAATTCCAATAATCTCCTCGCCCTTCGGCGTTTCACTAATCTTATCCAACTCGTCAAAGTAAATCACCGGATTCATCGACTTTGAACGTATCAAAATATCCACGATTTTACCCCACGTACTTCCCTCATACGTATACGAATGTCCCTCCAAATAACTACTATCTGTCGCACCCCCCAGCGGAATAAACGCGAATTCGCGATTCAAAATCTTACTGATTCCCTCCTTCACAAGACTCGTATTATGTGTTACCGTAAAGTCGCCCAATAAATATTTGTGATTATTGTCCAACTCGAATCCATAGTATTTGCCCCATCCACGCGGCTCTATCGTAATACCCATAGTCATACTATCCTTATTGATAACTCTTTCACTTATCGCCATTTTTTGAGGACACTTTACCGGAATGTCAGACAAGTTATCACCCGATATATGTATTCTATGATATGTCCCCGTCCTTTTTTCGTTTTTATACATGCAGGACTTTTCACACTGTTTCATATTTGCCGAAAATCCGAGAGACCTAGCTACAAACAATATATCATCTGCTAAAATTTTATTTTTTTGAATAACATCGTACCCCTTGGATTTTTGACAATAAGAACCATCCGTGTCAATAATTCCAGCAAGAAGTTCCAGTCGCGTTTTTCTGTCGTTGATTTTGTAATCGTCGGGAATATGTTTTCTGCCAATCAACTTGTAATCTTTCAACACTTCTAAGAATTTGTTTTTGTTATTTCTAGTATCATGTTTATGCATATCATATGAAATACTATACGTATATTCGGATGTATGTACCAAATTCAAGTTATACTTTCGAAGTTCTGTCCTCAAGTAGTGCAAAACCGTGGCATCCTGATTCGTAATTTCGGATTTATTCGAAGTACCGTCACCCAGCCAAGCACCAATAATATAAGGGTCAAAAGGTACAGTTTTGCTAGAGAACTCCGCACCACGTTTATACCCCTTCAAATTTGTGCGAATATATTTCGGCAACTTTAGTAACGTTTTTACAGGAATTTCAATATAGTCGTGCTCCAGTTTCATTTCGTCTAAATATTTTGTCGCATTTTCCATACTGTCGAAACGTCTGCTGTGTTGTTTATAGTCGTTCTTATCAAAGTAACACACTTTATATCTAGTTTCACCCGACTTCGTCTTTACATTCTTTATAAAATTCATTCCCGACTGCTTCAAACATATGATGTGTTCGGAATTTACACCATATTTTTCCCCATTTGCATGAACAATATCAAACATGTCATCTTCGCCTCTACCAAGCGAAACTACATTTCTACACTTTGAATCATCTCCCATAACTTTATCACCTACTACAATATCTTGCACCATTTTTACCGAGCCGTCATACATCAGGATAGGTGTATCAAATGCATGACATTTACCCGTTCCCATCGGACCATTGATAGCAATCGCCGTGCCCATAGCAGCAGGGTTCGAAATCCACTGTCCCAACATTTGCATAATCTGCATCTTTGCATCATTTAGACCATATACAGCACTGTCGAGGGTAGACTTTGCAGTTTCCATAAAGTCGTGACATTTTTCAATTCCGTCGGAAATCGTGAGAGGAAGATTGCAATGTTTTCCAAACGGTATCTGCATAAACGTGTCGACCCAGTTTTTAATTTTATAGTATTCGCCAGCACCCGGTTCCATATAGCGCAAATTCGTAATCTTTTTCAATGCAATCGCCTTGAATGCTTGAGGGATATTTGATTGCAGGAGCGACAGACGATAAGGCTTGTCCGTAATCGTCAACTTATTCAAGTCTTCCAGTTCCTTCAATACTGCCGTTTGTTCCTCTGTAGTCAAATTATCTTTAAAATATTTCAAATCATTTGTTGAATTCTTCTTTCGCAACATTTTTTTAAATGATTTCACATACTTCTTTTGCTGACTCTTTATCTTCCTTTCTTCCCTATCCTTATATTCCTTTTCCTTTTTTACCATGATTGCAAGTGTCTCGCGCGCAATACTGTCATTTTTATTATGTTTCAAAATTTCCTCCATCTGCGTCTTGATTTTTTGAATCGTTTCCAGTGAATCACTCTCACCTGTTAATGCTGTAGATGTCTCTCGCGAACCTTTGGTTTTAGAGTATTTAGAACTATCCTCCCGTTTTGTTTTTTTAGAACTGTTTTTGTAACCCTTAATATCACCACTAACAGCATCTTCATCCTCGTCGGGATGATAATCGGGGTCATCTTCTTCATCGTCGTCATCATAGTCTTCGTCGTAGTCTTCATATGAATCGTCATCTGAGTCGTACTCATCATCATCGTCATCATAATCGGATTCCCACTCTTCTTCCGAATCATATTCCGAAGTGTCATCGTCGCAGTCACCTTTTTTATCATTCATTACATTAATTACAATATTGAATTTACCATTTTGTAACTGCTCTTTTGCAAACTCCTCAAAACCAGCTGAATATTTGTCGTCGCCTGTATCACTATTACTATCCGAACAATTTGTGCTTGTACTTGATGTGTCATCCTCGTCTTCAGCGAGCGGAGGTGGAGGATTATATGAACCCTTTTTTTTACTTTTTTCAACAGGCTTATTTTCTTTTGATTTTGTTGCCTGTTCCAATGCAGCCTTTGCAGCACTCCTTGTCACTTTTTTGTTTTCATTTACATCGTTAGATTTTTTCTTGGAAGATACATTCGTAGAATTTCTAGATTTTTTAGCAGTTTCTTCTCCACCATCGGTTGTATCATAGTCACCCGAAGCTTTAGATGTCTTACTTTTTTCATTTTCAATCGCTGCAATACGATTACTCATGTACTTGGATGGAAACATTTCAGCCAACATTTTTCTATATTCGTCAATATCAAATTTTTCCTTGCTACTTGTAACATGTTGCTCGTCTCCAGTTTCAATTTCACTCTCATTGCTAGTATTACCTTCGCTGTCAGAATCTTTTCCTTTTTTATACTTTCTTTCATCACCTTTTTTCAAATTCTTTGACTTGTTATCTCCTTTTTTAGGATTTTTCTTACTATTTGTTATAATGGGCATGATATGATTCGCGTGTTGAGTTGTATATATACAGATTAATGTTTTTAGATAGCTTCAATTTAATATATATCAAAAATAAATTAAATACCATATAAAATAAGTAAAATATTAAAACAACATGAGATGCAATACTATAGGTAAATAGTGATACATTTGTTCATATAGGGTAAAGTATAATTTACAGTAAGAAAGCTAGAACAAAGTTATATTTTATATTTAATTAAACAATTATAATTAATTTTTATTTTTTGTAATTAAGAAAATTGATAAACAATCTAAATATTATTCTATTAATATAAGAAGGAAATGTTTTCTCAAAAAGGTCAATCAAAATTAGCAGTTCAGAATGTATCTTCGATTATTGGAATTCAGTTCAGTATAATGTCGCCTGAAGAAATCAGAAAGTCTTCGGTTGCTCATATTACGGACAGAAATACATATGATAATAACAGACCAGTGGTTGGAGGACCATTTGATTCTCGAATGGGTGTACTTGAACCCGGTCTGATTTGCCCCACGGACGGATTAGACTACATGCAAACACCTGGATACTTTGGTCACATTGAACTGGCGCGACCTGTATTTTATATTCAATATTTAACAACCGTTCGAAAAATTCTAAGTTGCGTTTGTATAAAATGTAGTAAACTTCTTATTAGCAAAGAAACAAATAGCAGATTTATGGAAATGAAGCCAGACCAGCGATGGAATAATGTCTTTCAATATTGTAGCAAAGTTAAGCGTTGTGGCGAGGATACACACGACGGATGCGGTTGTCTTCAGCCGAAGCGAATCAAAAAACAGGATATGGCGACATTGATTGCGGAGTGGGAAAATACGGAAGCCGACGAAGGTGCTGATGGTGAAGCAAAGAAGAATCTGACGATGCATTTGACTCCTGAGGTCGTTATTAAGATTTTCCGGCGAATTTCCGACGAGGATGTGTCGTTTATGGGATTCAGTCCGCAGTTTTCACGCCCTGACTGGATGATTTGTCAGGTTTTGGCTGTTCCTCCTCCGGCAGTTCGCCCCTCCATCAAAATGGACGGTCAGCAAAGAAGCGAAGACGATATTAGTCACATTCTGGTAAATATTATTAAGATGAATAAAACACTTCAGGAAAAAATAAACGACAAGTCGCCGCAAAAGGTCATTGATGGATGGCACGATGTTCTCCAATACTACGTTGCAACTCAAATAAATAATAACATACCGGGTGTCGGTCAAGTCGCGCAACGTTCTGGACGACCTCTTAAGTCGATTATGGACCGTCTAAACGGGAAGGGCGGACGCGTCAGAGGCAACTTGATGGGAAAACGTGTTGACTTTTCTGCGCGTTCAGTAATTACACCCGACCCTAATTTGTCGATTCGCGAACTGGGAATTCCTTTGAAAATTGCGAAAAATATTACAAAACCGATTACAGTAAATGATTTGAATAAGAGTTTCTTAATGAAGTTGGTACGGAATGGTCCGGACGAGTATCCAGGTGCGAAGATTCTGGAGAAGAAAAACGGAGAGAATATTTCGCTGCGTTATGCTGACCGCGAGAATATACATATTGAAAATGGAGATATTGTTCATAGGCACATCATGGATGGCGATGGTGTTTTGTTTAACCGTCAACCTACGCTGCATAGAATGAGCATGATGTGTCATATTGCGAAGGTGATGTTTCAAGGAGATACATTTCGAATGAATGTCGGTGATACGAAACCCTATAATGCGGATTTCGATGGAGATGAAATGAATTTACACATGCCACAAGACGAGGAGTCGGAGGCAGAATTAAAGAATTTGGCAGCGGTCCCATTTCAGATAATTAGTCCAGCAAACAATCAGTCTATTATTGGTATTTTCCAGGATTCGTTGCTCGGTTCGTATCAGTTTACACGCGTGGGCGTGAAGTTCGACAGTCGTGCGGCGATGAATCTTCTCATGGCGCTTCAGACCGTGAATGAGTCGATGTTTAGTAATGTGGATGGTAACTTGTCTAATTTTCAAATCCTTTCGCAAATTATGCCACCGATTACATTGAAATACAAGAAGAAACAGTTTGGCGAAAAGGAAGACTACAATACGTCCAATAACGTACTCGAAATTCGCGATGGACAGTACTTGAGGGGACAGCTCGACAAGGCAGTTTTGGGTTCCGGGACAAACGGTCTAATCCACCGAACATGCAATGACTTTAATAATATGACCTCGGCGAAGTTTATTGATGACCTTCAAAATATTATTACGGAATACATGAAAGTAAGTTCGTATAGTGTGGGGATTAGCGACTTGATTGCAAACGCGGAGACAAATAATAAAATTGCGGAGGTTATTGTATCGAAGAAAACGGAAGTGAAGGGATTAATCGACCAGTTACATATTGGTGTATTTGACAACAAGACCGGAAAAACGAATGACATTGAATTCGAAAACCAGGTTTCGAATATTCTTAATAAAGCTATCAATGATGCCGGTAAAATCGGTCTGGAAAGTTTGAGCAAGGATAATCGCTTTGTTACAATGGTAAATGCTGGGTCGAAGGGTTCTGAAATTAATATTTCGCAGATGACATCGTGTTTGGGACAACAGGCGATTGATGGAAAGCGAATTCCGTATGGTTTTGAAAGCAGAACGTTGCCGCATTTTACGAAATACGATGACTCGCCGGATGCTCGTGGGTTTGTGGAGAGTTCGTTCATTAGTGGGTTGCGCCCTGAGGAATTGTTCTTTCATGCAATGGCGGGTCGTATTGGTCTGATTGACACTGCGGTTAAGACGTCTACCACAGGGTATATTCAGAGACGATTAATCAAGGGCTTGGAAGATTTGAAAGTTGGGTATGATATGACGGTGCGAAATAACAAGGAGAGAATCGTACAATTTGCATATGGCGATGATGGAGTAGATACGGTAAAAGTAGAGAACCAGTCTATTCCTCTGGTAACAATGACACTGGATGAAATATATGCGCATTATTATGTTTCGACGAACGATGATAAGGATAGTGTATTGATGACTGTATTTACAAAAACGGCTGTGACGAGAATGAAGAAAAGCGTAAAAGAGTTGGAAATGAAGACAAAATACTATACGGATATGATGATAGAAAAGCGCGACGAAATAGTTAAGAATGTGTTTAAGATGCGTGATAACAAGAACGTTCATATGCCGGTGTGTTTTACGCACATTATTAATAACGTACAAGGAATGCAACATATAACGAAAAACTCTATGGTAGACATTACACCGCTTGACGTATACGACATGATTGAGGATAACTATAAAATACTTGAAAGACTGTATTATGCGCCGCCAACACAGTTATTTAAAGCAATGTACTACTACTATTTGTCTCCGAAAGAATTACTGGTTATTAAACGTTTCAACAAGAAGGCGCTTACTGTTTTACTGGAGACGATTACTTTGATGTATAAACGCGCCCTCGTTGCGCCTGGTGAGATGGTTGGCATGATTGCGGCACAGAGTATTGGAGAACCGACTACACAGCTTACGTTAAATACATTTCATAGTGCTGGTGTTGCATCAAAGTCGAATGTTACTCGTGGTGTGCCGCGTATTGAGGAAATTCTATCATTGTCGGAAAATCCGAAGAACCCGTCGCTGACGATTTATATGAAAAAAGATGAAGAACTAGATAAAGAATTGGTGAGGGATAAAATTCCCAGTATTGAGTTGACGATTTTGAAAGAAATTGTTGAATCTGTTGAAATATGCTTTGACCCGGATGATATGAATACTTTGATTGAACAAGATAAAGATATTATGTCGCAGTATTTCGAGTTTGAAAAAATGGTCGACGAATGTATGAGCAGCACTACCGAACAAATAATGAAAGGAGTTACTGGTTCTTCTGAGAATCCAGTGGCATCGGCAGCGGTGGCTAGTAGTGGACAGGGTGGAGAAGCGGCGGCTGTATCGTATCAGGAAATATCTGGTTCTGGTTCTGGTTCTGGTTCTGCTCCTAATGAAAAGTCGAAATGGATTATTCGAATGACAATGGACCGTGAGGCAATGTTGGATAGAAAAATTAGTATGGATGATATTCACTTTGCACTTAAAAATATATATACAGACGAGATTACTTGTATGTATGCAGACTACAACTCAGATAACTTGGTATTTCGCTTGCGGTTAAACAATGTGATTACGAATTTAAAGAAAAAGAATAATAACCCGTTGTCACTTGACCAGTCGGACCAAATCTACATCCTCAAGAATTTTCAGGATAATATGTTGAATAATGTTGTACTAAGAGGCGTGAAGGGGTTATCAAAGGTATTGCTTCGTAAAATCACCGACTCGGTCGTTAAGATAGACAGCGCCTATACGAAGAAAGAGACATGGGTACTTGATACGACTGGAACAAATTTGATTACAGCACTGTCGCTTGATTACATTGATGTTACGAGAACAATTAGCAATGATATTCAGGAAATTTACAATGTACTTGGAATAGAAGCTGCTCGCGTTGCTATCTTTAATGAGCTGTCAGAGGTGTTAGAGTTTGATAATACATATATTAACTATCATCATTTGATTATGTTGGCGGATAGAATGACAGCAAGTGCAAAGATGGTTTCTATATTTCGGCACGGAATTAATAATGACGACATTGGACCTATTGCAAAGGCATCGTTTGAAGAGACACCGGAAATGTTTTTGAAAGCGGCTAGACATGCCGAATTGGATGAGATGCGTGGAGTATCTGCAAATGTAATGTGTGGACAAGAGGGCTACTTTGGAACAAGTAGTTTTCAAGTACTACTAGATATGAATAAGATGATAAAGTTCGGTGGTGAAGCAAAATACAATGTTACAAATGCAAATGACGAGATTGATAAAGCATTTGAAATGGAGAATCCTGACGATGTATGTTCGATTGGAAACTTGTCGATGAATACCACTGTGTCTAATATAAAGAAAGAAAACCTCGGAAGAGTTAAAATGAATTACGATATTGGGTTTTAGTTATAGATATGCTGTAACATTGCAAAATATTCATATAAAATATTATTTTTTTATAAGTATAATATTTTATGACATAGTATATCGCACTATATAGCATCAGATTAAACATCTTCGGATACTTCTGGTATGTCAGATAATTCCGGTTCTTTATCTGGTTCACCTACTCCAAATAATGGAAGTTTTGAAGGGTTAATATTTAATTTACTTAATTTTTTCAATTTTGGTTTTTTGGTTGGTTCTACCAAAGCCGATGACGTTGTAACCGCCTCAGGTTCTTTTTCTTCCGGAGATAGGTTTAAAGAAGATACATTGATACTTAGTCCTTTTCCTTTTTTTCTTGGGAATCGTTTTTGTGTTTTTTGCACCGTAGCAGTCGGTTCTATTCCAGAAGCTTCGGTTGAAAGAGCACCCAATATATTAATGTTAGGGATTTTTTTTACTGACTTTTTCATGCTTTTATCGATAACAGGTGTCAAAGTCATATCCCCGATGTCCTCTTCTTCTTGTGTATCAAAGGATATACCTGTTCCAACCGAAGAAGAATCATCCATCCTTCCTTTTTTAGAAGGCGGTTTAAAATTTTGTATAAATTGCATAATACTTTTTTTATATCTTACCGATGCTTTCATTTGCGAACTTTCATCATCTTCGCTATGCGCTGGTCCTTCGGGGTCGACATATTGCGTAGACTGTTGTTGAATAACGACGGATTGGTATTTGTAGTTAAGAGTATTCATAGGCATATAGTACTGATTTGCAGAAGTAGATTGTACTTCTCTCAATTCACTTTCATTTGTATCGCTACGTTCTGCCTCTTTTCTAAAAATAATACTATATGCTGGTACAACATTTGCTTTAATAGATGGTGATATAATAAAGTAATATCCCTGTACATTTGACTGTTTTTTTATACCAACGTCATATGCTGACTGACCCATAACTGGCATATCTTCTTCACTGTCTTCTGGTTTTTTACTCATTTCTGTTGCCGTTTCCATTTCTGTTGCCATTTCCATTCCCATTCCAAATCCTGGTTCTTCTCTTATATTTTCTGAAATATTTTCTTCAAAGTATGTTGTAAGAATGGAATATTCGTCATTTGTTTCAACGAGAGACTTATTGGGATAATATAAAAGAATAATAGGTAGTTTGTAATAAGTTGCTAAAATCCAAATATCAAGACGTGTTAAATGATAAGATTCGAAGAAAGGGAGCGTTTCAATAAAGTTGTCGTCATCATTTGCTATAAATTTTATTCTATATTCGTCGGCTATTGACTCCATACCGTAATATTTTAAAAGTTTTGCAAATCTTTCTTTTATACCCTCCGTATACTGCTTATCAATTGTATCTATATAAAACTGTGCAATAACAATTTTAAGGTGATTTATCGTAATCGTTTCTAATCTTTTATAACTTCTTCTTTTTGCTTCTAGTCTCAAAATAAATAATATAATTTCAAAAGAACACTTCGGTGAATTTGAATTGAATTGTAACATTTCCAACCGTTGTAGTTGTATGGAGTTAAAATATTTACGATATTCTTGTGTTAAAAATATTTTTTCAGTTGTACACTTTACATGTTGTGACGAAGGCGAGTCATACATACTTTCATATAATTCGGTTAGCAAAGGTTCTGCAGTATCATATGTATTAAAATTGGCATATTCATTCTCCGGTATTGGTTCTAAGTTATCTAAATAGTCTTCGCTAAGCATAGTATGTGACAATATAATTTCATCTTCTCGTAAGTTGTATTTTACATTTATTAAAGGGAATATATTACGGTCAAACATAAATGCACGTATTCTATTGTACCGCAAAATCTCGTCTGCCATTCTAGCAATATACATTACCTCGTTATTATGAGATGGATTTAGAAGATTCATTTTAGGTATAACAAGTTTACACTGCCCTTCTTTGTCAGTCTCTTTTATACAATATTTTGTTTCCGCGCATGTATTTGGATTTTTATTCGTTATGCAAGATGTAGTAATTTCGCTTATATTTTTTAATAATTCTTCGCTATAGTGACTATCACTGAATGTTACATACTTTGTTATAAGTTGTCTTATAAGAGTCTGCAAGTTGTTTAACTTAATTAAATATAACATGTCATTTCGTTTAATTGTTGATAACATCGACTCTTTTATTTCTATATTTTCGAATTTATGTAGCAAAATTCGAATGATAGTTCTAAACACATTATAAAAATTATTTTCCAAATATATGTATTTTACATACTTTTCTCTATCAGGGTCATCTTTAAGTCTCGAGTTAATTTCAGTATCAGCAATATTATAATCACTCGTGTTTATTATAGGTATATTAAATATTCCGTCTGTCCTATTACTTTCTGTCTCATTAATCAATACTGATATAAACTGGTCAGTTTCAGTAATAAGACCAACAATTTTCCCATCATCGATTACTTTGAAACGAGGCAAACAAGGTATTTTAATTTTACTATGAACGTAGTAAAGAAATGTAACGGTTTCTTCATAGGGTCGCCATAAGGATTCATCGTCAATATAATTTATTTGTGGTATTTCTTTATCTAGTGCGGATGGTTCGCACATTACGATACCCGAAAAGATTTCATTTGTTGACTCCTCTTCTTTTTCTATGAATATGCCAATTACTCTTCCGTCATAGTTTAAAATTTGGTTTAGTATTGTAAACCCGGCTCTGTTTACCCTTTCTTTCAACTCGTGTAAATGTATGTTTCTCCCAAACTCATATAGTTTTGGAAACTTCTTTGATGCATTTGCGGTCCCTTCGCGTGGAACACTATTGTATGGTTTGCATTGTCCATCATATGCGTTTTTGATATTTGTTATTATTTTTTTAAGCACAGGAGGAAGAGCGGCTTCTTTCACTTCGACACCACTTTCGTTTACATATTTGCGGAGTGCAGTATTTTTAATATTAAACAAACATGTAAGTTTACGCGGCTTTAATTCACGGGCTTCATATATTGGTTCAAAAATATTCGTATTTTTGATAGTTCTTTTTATTAATATTGCAGTTTGTCTATTACTGTCAAAAAATCCACTTGAGTAATGATTTGTGGGACACAAAACTTCGATATTATTTGTTATATCTCTATTCGATATTTGCAATATAATAAGGTTTATACCATCTTTGAATAGTTTTGGATTTGGTGTGCTTACAATATCCCATAAATATTCATGGTCGATGTATATACTTTTATTACTTACATATTTCTTAAAGTTTTCAAATGAACATACGACTTTTTTGAAGAAAATAAACTGAGCATCAGTATCTGACATTTTTGTAACTGATTTAAAAATAGCCGAGTCTCTATATTTAAAGTCCGGTTTTTGTAACATCAATCTAAAAACATCGTCATCTACAAGACAAATATCTGATTCTGATTCTGATTTTGATTCTGGTTGTTGCAAAAGCTGTCTCTGTCTCTGTGTCTGTATCTGTATCTGTGTCTGTGGTGTGGTAGGTAAAGAGGGTTGTGACTGTGACTGTGACTGTGACTGTGACTGTGACTGTGACTGTGATTTTTGTTGTCTTGGTTGTTCCTTTTTAGATAAATCTATATTACCATCTACGGCTACATCTTCTTTTGATGTATCTGATTTTGCTTTTGGTTTAAGTTCATCTTCTCCTTCTCTTTCTCTTTCACTTGATTCAAATCCCATCCTTTTTATATTTTGAGTATTTGCAACAGGAATCTCTGGAGGATTTGCAGAAGAACTAGTATCGGTATCTGAAACAAAATCTAGTAAATCATGTTCGTCACCTTCTTCGGCTTCTTCGCTGCTCGAATTATCACTATCACCCCCAATCATTTCTACATCACTAACACTTGACCGCGGTGTAGTTATATTTTGTTTTTGCTGTCTTATAGGCGTATCGATTCCTTTACTTAATTCATTATCACTTTCATCGATTTCGTCACTTTCAATGCTTTCGTCATCTTCATTGCGTTGCTTGTTTTCTTTTTTATTCAGTTTACTTACTTTTTGCTTATAGTTGAATATATTGATAAGTGTACCATTTTGATATGTCATAAAAGTATCAATATCGATTGCGTCTAAAATTATTTTTTTCATTTCCGAAATAGAAACTTTATTATTTTTCCCTGTAGTTTTTTCATTGTATTTTGAATAGATATCGGCAATTGCCCCTATAAAACTTTGATTTTTATTATTTTCACCTACTTGTGCACTGTTTTGAACACCTTTTTGTAATAAACACGAAACACCACTTTTTAAAACAGTACTTTTATCGTTTAGCGTACACATTTTCATGCTTTGTGAAAAGAAAGCCTGTAGTTGCGGCAATAAATACCCGTAAACACCATCTGGTAATTCTGCGCTACGTTCGGGACCTAAAATAACAAACTCTTTTTTAGCTGCAACAGTTCTTCTCATGGCAGCAGTTGCTGCTTCACTTAAACTGAATCGTGATGCCATTGTAGCGGGCGTTGATGGTTCTTGTTCTTGTTCTTGTTCTTGTTCTTGTTCTTCTGCAGGACCACCTTCTTCTACTATATCTACATCTTCTCCTTGTTGTGTTAACCGAGCAAGAGACTGTCGAATTGCTTGTGATGTTAACCGTGGTTCTTGAACTACAGCCTCTGCTCCTTCTTCTTGTTGTTCTTGTTCACCTTCTTGTTGTTCTTGTTCACCTTCTTGTTGATCTTGTTCACCTTCTTCTTGTTCTTCTTGTTCTAAAGCGCTTCTACCTAATCCACGAATGCGTTTTACAGGGCGTGCTTTAAATGCGGCATCTTTCCCTTTACATTCGAAACTTTTCGTATTAGGGTTACGTTGATTATGGACAGTTATACTGGGGCAACCACATGCTTGTCGCGCATTATTTTGCATATCTTTTGCAAAGTTTTGACTATTAAAACAACATGGTATGCAATATTTACTTCCAGCATTTTCTTTACTATTCACAAACCCTGGTGATTGTGATTTATATTCTCCAGTTTTTTTGTCAATATGATATTTATCTTCAGTAAACTCGAAAATGTATTTACCAGCAGGAATTGTTTCTGCACCTGGTGGTATAACAACATCACCTTCTTTTGCTTTTATTTTTTCCACTTCTTCGTGTGTTAAACTTACATTTTTTTTCAAGTCCCAGTATCTAGGACATATATACCAAAATTGTTTACTTTTTGATGACCCGTATTTCATAGCTCTGTCATATGAACCCGCGTGGTTTTCGTCAATATGTTTTTTTTCATCATCTGTTAAAATAATTGGCTGTCTTCTTACATTCCAGGGACACGAACGCGAATATTCCTTTACATTCCCTTCTGTATTTTTTGGAAACAATACAGGGTCCAACGAATATAATCTTTGAAAAACGGGATTAGGGTTTGCTAATTTTGCACCGGTAATATCGCGGGTTATTGTACCTCTTTGAAATAGTGTTACACTTTCCCCCGAATCTTCTTGCGAAGATGATGAAGCCGCTGCAGCAGATGCTGTTGATGCTTTTACCTTACTAGCTATTTGTATACCTGAAACATTGATAGGCTTTTTTGGTAGTGTTTTTGATTTTGCTATTGGTTTAGGTGTCTGGTCTTGTTCGGATGTATCTGAACTTAAGGATGGTAGTTCTATATCGGATATCTGACCTTGTTCTTGTTCTTCGTCACTTGAACTACCGCCTCCGCTTTCAACATTATCATCATCATCGCTACCAAACTCCATATTTTCAATTACATCTCCTTTATCTTCTTCTTCTTCTTCTTTTTCTTCGCTTTTATCAGTTTCATCGTCGCTTTCTATTTCGAAAGCATCTATATTTTCACCTTGCTGTTGTTCATCTTGTTCATCTTGTTCATCTTCTTTGCTTTTATCAGTTTCATCGTCGCTTTCTATTTCAAAAGCATCTATATTTTCACCTTCACCTTCTTCTTCTCCTCCTTGCTCTCCTTGCTGTTGCTCTCCTTGCTGTTGCTCTCCTTGCTCTTCATTAGGGCTTGTTATTTTTGGAACAGTTTCAGATTGTTCGCTAGTTTCTTTTACAGATTCTTCTTCGCTCTCACTACCACTACCACTTTCTTCGCCTTCACCTTCGCCTTCATCGTCGCTACCAAAGAAAATATCCTCTAAATCTGCATCATCGATTTTCTGCAAGTCTTCGGGTCTAGAAAAATTTTCAAAAACAAATGAATCATCTACAGGATTTGCTTCAGCCATCATTGTATTATCGGTAAGAACTGATTTATCGCCTTGCACAACAAACTCTTTTACTTCTTTAACTTGTCCTTGTTCTTTTGAACTAAATGATTTTTTACATAATTTTGCAATGTGTTCTCCAGATACATTTGTATTTGGTTCGGATTTTTTATAAAGCAGTAATCTTAAAAACGAGTCCACCATTTTTTCAATATGTTCCAAATAATAAATATTATCAATATTCTCAATATTTATTTCAAAGTTACCATTGGTTACTATTTGATATTGAATAATAGACGTGAAAAATCCAGGATGAACATTCACTTTTATTTTAGTTTGTTTACTCAACTCCGATAGCTGTAACTGATCTAATACATTTGAAACACGTCTTACAGCTTCTGTATATGATAAACTTTGATAGTTTTCCATTAGTCCTGTAACAACATCCGCTTGATAACTTGACTTAAGAAACTGTTGCATAATAAATGCATCAATACTTTCCATTTCATTATAGTTAGAAACACGTTTGTATCGCATTATGATACGCTGTCCTTCTTTATACTCTATCACATTAAATATACTAGATATACAGCCCATATTTTCAGGGATGTTGAATTTGAAGTCGTGAGGTAGTTTGAGAAGTGTTTTGTGTTTTATTTCTCGAATGATGACATTTTTGGAATAAAGACTATGAAATGTATTCATCGTGTATCCGTATTGTTCGATAAATGTGGCTACTTCTTGTATAACAGGGTTGACACTATTTGTAATAATTTTTGATATATGACTATCACTGAGAGGGTTTTCTAAGTTAAATGATATAAATATACTACCGTGATTATCAAATTCGCATTTTATCGGAACTTTATAGTCTCTTATATATTCCCCGTTAGAGTATTCTTCGTGTATCATGTGTATTAAAACCATTACACGTTTTTCTTGTTGTGTTTCTTTCATTAATTTTTTAATCTCAGATTTTTTAAGATACGGAATTCTTTTTCCATTTCTTGCGACTTTGTTTGCGTATAATCTGTACATTTTTTCGTCACGTTTATTCCTTGTTAACTTGATAAGAGGTTTTTCATCCGTCGTGTGTATTACTTTGAATAATATATCAATAGGGATATTAATGATAGAGTCTGGTTTAATTTCTATATCAATATAGGAAATACCATTTTTTATATATTTCAAGTCTTTGTCTTTTTCTTGTTGATAAAATACATCATAAAACAAGTCTACATTTTCTACGAGGTCTCTATATGACTTGTCATTTATTAACTCCGATGTAGTCTGTTCTAGTTCTTGACGATTTTGTTCCAATGCATCGATTGTTGTGTATTGTTTTTCTGCTAAGTATGGGTAATATATTTGTATCATAGTATCCAAAGTTAATGAGTCTGCTCCTTCTTTTTCGGATTGTTCGTTAAACATGTTGATATATTCTAATACATCGCTAGCAAGACATAAAAATATAGTATTACAAATAATAGGCTCATAATCTAACAGTATTGTTTTGTTTGTCGTCGAGATAATATTTTTTGCTCTGTCTTTTAAAAATTTATCTATTTCTATCACGTTAAAAGGGTTAACAGTAAAAGTATAATCGTGATGGTTGTAGGTTAGTTTTTGTCCGACAGGAATATCTTCAACAAGTGGAATAATAGATTCTTCGATAATCTCTTCTTCTTCTTCACCAGAGTCATCGCCATCACTATTACCACTATTACCACTATTACCACTATTACCACTACTTGTGTCTTTTTCTTTTTTATACCGAAAGAAAAGTTCAATAATATCTTCGTATGTATACACATCTTTTAGTTCATCTTTATTTGTTCTTAAAATAAGTTCACATTCTGGGTTTAGTGACCATCTATGAGAATTTGTTAAAAATTGAATAAGCGATGCTTTGGTTATAGTAGATGTATCATTATTTGATAACTTGTTATATAACCTCGTAGGAGTATATTCCGTATTTCTTTTAGAAAATATATATATCTCATCAAATGATGGTAAATTTTTTATTTTCATATTTGATATAATTTTTTTCTTTATTGTCTCAATAGTATCGTCTCCATATAACCTATCAAATGAAAAATCTACATTTATTTTATATGTAAAAATATTTTCTAGTTCCGTGTTACTAAATATATCATTAAAATATATGTAATCTTCATCCGATGGGTTTTCTTCACTATTTTCGCTTACTTCTCCTTCTTTCATGATGAATTTCTTTTCAACGTATGTTCGAAATTTTTCTTTTAACTCGTCTACAGATATTTCCCATATTTTTTTTGTTACTGGGTTTGTTCTTCCATAAAAAACAATAATTTTTGCAGGGACTTGGTCTCCATCTATAAAATTATTATTTATATAACTTAGTTTATATATATCTCTTTTAATTTTATCATCCATGGTATAATATATATATATAATAAAGAATATGTTTATATATTAGATAATATGTTTATATAATATTATATAAATGAAACTAAAGTTAATAGTAGCAATGTGTAAAGGGAATGGAATAGGATTCGGTAATAATATACCTTGGAAGATAAAAAAGGATTTACTTTACTTTTCGAATAAAACAACAGGAGAATATGGAAAACGTATAAAAGATATTCAAAAAGGTACAGTAAGTACTTGCGAAGTATATACTAAAAATATAAAAAAGAATGCAATTATAATGGGGAAAAAAACATGGTTGTCTTTACCTAAGTATCCCGAGCCGCTTAAAAATAGAGATAACATCATACTATCCTCATCTACTCCAGAAAGTATAACATATAGTTCTGAATATGATTTTGATTATGATTTAATTGTTCATTTATCATCAATCTCTCGTGTGATGGATTTTTGTATGTTGCCAAGTTCTATTTTAGGTTATGAAAGCGAGATATATGACCTTTTTAAAAAACATGAGATGAATGAGAACCGTGAGATTAATCAAAAATCAATAATACAAAATAATAATTCAACATATGATGAAATATGGATAATCGGTGGAGAACAAATATACAATACTTTTGTAACAGAAAGTTTAAACACAAATACAAACATGTTGATTAATGATTTTTACATTACGTATATTGATAAGCATTATAAATGTGATACATTTTTTCCTAGTATAGAAAATATGAATCTTTACTATATTTCTTCATTTTCAAGATGTGATAGTATAGATGAAAATATTGGGTTACGTGTTCCTGTATACTATATTGTATTTTCTATCATTGATTATGATAGTAAAAAAAACATACAAAAAAAATACGTGGAAAATCATGAAAAGTCTAAATATTATTATTATTATTCGTCTGATGACTGTATTTGTGACTATATCACAAATGATAATATGGATTCATTCATGTGGTGTATTATAGCGTGTTAAGGTGATACATGTATGACATAAAGTCGTCGTTCTAAATAGTAAATACTCTATTTGGTACACAACTTCCACAGTCTCTTTTTTCTGTATCAGGGGAACATTTTTGATAAGAAGATAGTTCCATTGCAAGACGAGAATTATTTTTTAAGTTATTTTCGAATTTTTTATTGTCACATACCCACGGGCAGTCGTATATCGTAGTACCAGATTCGTCTACAGTTTGTTCGCATTTTTTTTTATCTACATTATCGAGTCTTACGCATCCTGTTAAACATTGTTTTTGAAAAAAACCAGATAATCTGTCAAGTATACTTGAAACACGTGGATTAGAAGTATCTAAACTTAAACCTTCTATCAGCGTTGCATGCATAGAATTAACATATATTTGGTAAAGTAGTATACCTACACCAAATGTAAATATAAATAAAAAAAGAAAATATTTAGTTTTAAAGAGTTTCGAATTTATTTGTGTTAAATTCATAATATATTATATATAACGTCTATAAAATCTATATAATATATTAGTTTAATTTGTTATAATATTTGTTATATGAAAATTGTTATAATATTTATTTTTTATACAACGGGCTTTCATTAATTACCATACTGCAATAAGAAATGGGGTATTTGGAGTAGTCTACGGGTGTGTATACGTGACACCGGACTGCATTTTCGAGGAGGAATTTAAAGTTGTTCCAGAATTCTTCTTTATGTCCGATACTTTCTGACATTGTATGGGCTAGTTCGTGTATAGCTACAAATGTGAGCGTATTTTCATCAATTAGTGTATCTCCTGTTTTTGTAGTATTCAAACAGAAAGCTATTTTTTCACCTTTGTTTTCACTGTATGCGGTGTGTTCACTTTCGGGGTCATTTTCAATGATAGTTTGAGGGTTGAAATTTTTTACAAGTCGTTGTACATTTTCATATGTCGGGTAAGTTTTCTGCATAAATCCGACAAGTTTTTTCATTTTTTGTGTAACAGTTGCTAATAAGTCCGCAGCCATTTCAAGTTTAAGACGTTCGCGAACACAGTACTTATTTCCGTCTACACTCGAAGTAATACATTTTAAATGTGACATATCCGAACCAAAGTATATTTTAACACATATTATGATAATAATAATAGATAAAATATATCCGATGGCATTTATTTCCATACTATAGTGATAATATTATATATTATATAAATAATAAATAATAATAGCATTATTTATTATTACGTAACTAAAAGTAGTTAAACGTAGTTAAATATAACTACATCTATACTCTAATATAGGATATGGGATATGGGATATGGGATATGGGATATTTTACTGAGGACCGCATCCAACTTCAAGAGGTTGGCGGAATGAGTCAGGTTCGATAGTAGTGTTGTTCCATGGGCTTACTATGAGCTGAGGATTGGGGGGTTCAGACCGAACCTGCTGGTTAGCATTTCTTAGACTGCTACCTACTGAGTCAATGCCAATGAGGTAACCTGCATTCAAAAAGTTAACCCCCATAAAGTCACCACTACCCATTGGTTTTAAGCCCCATCCACTGTTATTATCGTTTGGAAGGAGGTCAGATGGGTTATTGGTATTTTGACTAGTGCAGTTTGAAGGCATACCAGCAATACCACTGTCACTTGAATTTATAGGTGCATAGTCAACGAAGAAAGTACCGTCGTTTGCTCCAGTGGGATTACTTCCACTACCAGAACTGGAACTGGAACCGGAGTTTTGGTTGTTGGATGAACTGTGGGAAGAGTTGCGTCGGTTCACTGATTCGTAGTTCTCGGGACTGAAGTTCTTATTTGAAGAATAATTGTAAATAACATAAATAAGAACCAATCCTCCTAAAAGTAAAAGAACGTGATGTGCCTTGAAAGTTTTCTGTAATTCTTTGAGCATCGTTATATAAAATAAAAGATAAAATATTTTTATAATTTTAATATTAATTACCAAATATAAATTATACGCCTTAAGTAATTAAATAAAATTAACTAAAATATCTAAAGCTTGCTCTACTTGAAATATTAAATTTATATTTTTAAATAAAATACAAATTTAATTTATATATTTCTTAATCATTCTGAATGACTCTTAATCGTTCTTAATAATTTATAACATGATTTCTATATACAAAATGATGTAGGTCTAGTTAATTATGAATCGGAGTCTTCATCATTATCTGAACTTTCTGAACTCGATGAGTTGCTGAAGTCCGAATCTGAATCATCAAGCATGTACGTTTTTTTAATTTTTTTTACTTCTAAATAAGCATCGAAAGCCAGTTTTCGTGCCGTTCTCGCTTTTTCTTTTGCTGCAATATATATTTCATAATAAATATCGTTTGGTTTTTTTAATATTAAGTTTTCTTCATTTTTTATTTCTAAATCTGCGTCTGTAAGTTCTGTAAGTTCTAAAGACTCTATTTTTTCTAAATTATTTGGGCTGCTTTTTGTTTCAGCATTATCATTCTCTTTTTTGACATCACTGTTGGTACTGTCCTCCTGATTTTCAGTCTTATTATTGTTTTTATTATCGTCCTTGTCCTTGTCCTCGTCCTTGTCGTCGTCCTTGTCCTCGTCCTTGTCGTCGCCCTTGTCGTCGTCCTTGTCGTCGTCCTTGTCGTCGTCCTTGTCCTCGTCTTTGTCCTCGTCTTTGTCCTCGTCTTTGTCCTCGTCCTTGTCGATATCTCCTTTATTTTTTAAATCAAGTTTAATACTACTTTTAGTATTTATTATTTTGTCTAAATTGTGTTGTGTATGGGGTTGTATATCTTCAGGTTTGTTTTTCGAAGATGATTCGTGTATATTTTGAGACATATTAGGTAACTCTATCAAGACCGGTTCTGAATCTTTTGTATGTTCGGATTCGTCTTTATGTTGATGATTGTGTTTAGATTCTGTCATAGAAACAGGTGTTGTTATGCTGCTGGATTGTATATTTTTTTTGATAACACATGACTGGAATACTGGTTTATTCGACATGATAAGAGCTTGGCGAAGAATAATTTCAAACTGAAAACTTTTAGATGTAAATTTGATGCCTTGTATTTCTAAAACTGTTATTAAATCATTTTCCGGTTTTATATCATCTAGAGATAGTTTATTTTCACTTTCATCGAATACAAAACATGTTGGCATTTTTACAAGGTTTTTAGATGGTGCTATACAGGCTCGAAGTAAGTAGTATTTCCCTGCTTTAAAAGGTCGCAAAGTAGCTGCAAAAGCATTTTCTATATCATTTTGGTCAATATCGTTTGTAAACCATGAATTCCTTTTATCGTGAATTTTTTCTACACACGATTTTTCTAAATTTTCCATAAACTCTATAAATTTAGAGTCGTCAGATGAAAACATAAGGTCAATATAAGATTTTTTTCCTGATGAAGATACAATACCCTGTTTAGAAATACATTTAGGAGTTTGTACATAAAGTACATCATTATTTACATTTAACTTCGTAAAAAAAGAACCACCGTGTAATGGCTCCGGGTCAGTTAAAATAAGTTTACTAAAATCAAAAGTATCATAAATCGTACATATATTCGAGGGAGAGTTAATATCCATTTAATGCTTAAGGAGAAAATATAGATAATAATAACACGCAAAAAATCTACAATAATTATATTTTTATAAATTAATTAGTAATATTTAAATACTTAGAACATCATAAAATAAAATAAAATAAAATAAAATGAAAGAAACAAAAGATATGAAAGATAAAGTTACTGATTATTTTCTAGATTTTATTAAAAAAGATGAAGTTAAAAAAGAATTAAAAAATTTATTTAAACCAATTATCAACTTAATATTAGAAGAAATATACCCATATATTTACTTATCGTTGCTTCTAGTTGTAATTAGTTTTTTTCTAGTTTTAGGAATATTTATTATGTTAATTAAAAGTAACAAAACTATATAATATGCAAAACTATATAATATGCAAAACTATATAATATGCAAAACTATATAATATGCAAAACTATATAATATGCAAAACTATATAATATGCAAAAATATACAAAGTATGCAAAAATATACAAAATATACAACTATTATCTAAATAATTATTTTTTCTAACTAGATAATATAAGATATGACAAAGTCTAGAAAAAGTTACGGTAGAAGTAAAAGTAGTAGCAGAGGTAAACGAGGTGGATCAACTGCTCCATTAGCTTCAGGTGCTTATCCTGGAAGTACCGTAAGTGGTGGTCAGTGGTCTACGTCTGTTGGTGGCAATCCTGTAGCCCAAGCTGCGAATAGTTTTCAATCTCTTCAAGCAAAAATTGCTGCTGATTCTGGTGGTGCTGGCGTAAATCCCGGATTAGCTAGACAAATGATGGCTGGTCATGCTATGGGTCAGACGGGTGGTGGTTCTCGGCGTCATAAGCATCGTGCTATCAGAAATGGTTCTAAAAGAATGCGTAAAAGTCAAGCGCAGATGCAAGGACAAACACAGAGCCAAACACAGAGCCAAACACAGGGACAGTCAGGTGGTATGTTTGCAACTTTTGGAGCCCTGCTTAAGGAAGCTCTTGTCCCCCTTGGTTTATTAGCTGCACAGCAAGCTTATGGAAGAAATTACATGAAGAAAAATAGAACTAGAAAGAACAGGAAATAAGGGGTACGTATATTTAGTTCTGTATAAAGTAGAATATGTAAATGTGTAACTATTTAAAATAATATGTAAAAATAGTTTAGATATTATTTGTAATAATATAATAGATACTTGCATTATAAATACTAACGAATAACAATGAATAAATCTCCTGCTATGAGTACAGGGACGAATCATTTAGACAAAACGATTCAAAATTGGGTTGAACTGGATAACGAACTTAAGAAGTTAAACGAAAGAGCAAAGGATGTAAGGACACGTAAAAATGATATAGAAGATAAAATAATGACGTATGTTGAAGACAATAATATGAACAATAGTGTAGTGAATATAACAGACGGAAAGCTTAAATTTTGCGAGACAAAACAGATATCGCCGCTTACGTTGGGATTTTTGGAGAAATGTTTAAGTGAGGTAATTGCAAACCAGGGACAAGTAAAACAAATTGTAGACTATATTAAAAGTAAACGCGAAACAAAAATGGTTCCTGAAATTAAAAGATACTATAATTAACCGGGTATATTAGAATTAGTTAAAATATTTGAACTAATTTATATACATAATATAGGTAGTATATATTATGAACGAATATCAATCAGGCGGAGGAGATAAAAAAAACGACTTGAAACTATTTCCTTTGCGCAACGAAGACCTTGTTTTTAGTAAAAATAGCGATGGTGTATTAAGCTGTGGATATAAAGTAAGTAACGCTCTTCTGAACGCTACTCTTGGTATGCCTATGGCTGGTGGTGCTGGTGGTGGTAACAAGTCTCCAAAAAAAGAAAATGGTAAAGGTAAAAAACAGGAGAAACATGATGTTGAACCAAAAACTGCAAAATTAATGGAAGATTTAGTTATTCCATCTAGTTTATATTATGGTAAGCCTGTAAATAATAGTAAAGTATTTAACTATAAAAAAGGTAAAAAAGACAAAGGAGACAAAGATAAAAAAGGTAGGGACTCATCTAGTGACAATGAAAGCTATGATGATGATGATGTTATTGATGAGTCGCTTTATGATAAGTTATTATCTTTAGTGAGCCTCGACAAAAAAGTAAAATATGATAAAAAGACGAGAAAACATACTGATGGTCGTGCTAAAATAAATATAAATAAGGATGAAAATCACACGAATGATGAGGATGACAATAACAATAACAATAACAGTAACAGTAACAGTAACAATAAAAATAAAAATAAAAACAAGAAAACTAAAAAAGTGCGGTTTGATTTGTAGTAACCATACTATTGAATATTGTGACGGATACTATTGAATACCATGTATCATTTATATGATGTAAGATTTTATATCATATAAATTATTATAAACTATTATAAACTATTATAAATTATTATAAACTATTATAAACTATTATAAATTATTATAAACTATTATAAATTACTATCATTGTTGATAATTATCAAGATTTTAACCATTTTTTTGTAAGTGTAATATTTACACTTTCTAGTGCTCCTTCTACCCATCCTTGATGAATGCTAATTAGTTCCCCAACAATAATAATATTTTTATCTGGGTGTTGGGTGGTTTTTATAAACTCTTGTCTATTTTTAAAATTAGATGTAAGAGGAGTATAGTAATGGGTACCATTTTTCCAGTAAAAATCTTTTATACTTTCTATATGTAGCTTACCCTCTAATTCTAATGACTTTTCTAGTAGATTGTTTATTATGTTTCTATTTTTTTCATTGTTTTTAAAATATTTTTTGAAAAAGTCGGCATCATTGTTATCGCTATATACAACCATATAAACACCCTTGTCTGGATTCATAGGTATGACTTTTTGCATTGGTCCAGGTATTACAGTTACACCTTGTATTTTTTCTTTAAGATATGGTATGGAGTCTTTCGTGAATTTTGCATATAAACGTAAAAATGGTTGTCCTTTTATTTGAGAATATAGACTAGGATTTGGTGATATATTGTGAATTAATTTTGTTACAGCATCTATATCAGTAGCAATGACAATTTTTTCACAATAGTATTTAATATTTTTTGTATTGTTTGTATTGTTTTTATTTTTTGTTATAATTTCAAAGTAGTTATCTTCTTTGTGTATTTGTGTGACTTCTGTATTATTAATTATATTTTTACCCAAAGAAGCAACTATTTTGTCTACTAATGTTTTCCATGGAACAGAAAACCCTACCCACTTATTATAGTTATCATCAAAATTATAGTTATACAAGGTATCATATACGTCTTCGTTTTCATAATCTGAGTATCCAGCACATAGTACAAAATGTTTATATGCGTCTTCTCCTAAAATATTTTTAGCATATTGTCTAAATGTTTCGTGGGTTTTTGTAACTTTATTTTTATTCTCTTTTTCGTATATTTTTTTTAAATGCAAAAATGTAGATTTTACATGACATGGAGGGTCTATCGAACTAGCATAGTTATGTTGAGTTTCAAACTGTTCAATGGGTATTTTAAAATCTTTCATAAGTTTTAATAAAAGTTTATCTTTATTTTTTCTTCCTATTCCGGCACCTGTTACTACGTCTGTATTTTCAAAACGAACATTATATGCCCTTCCACCGAATAGTTCATCTCTTTCTATAACTATAAACGATAACTCTGGGCATAACTTTTTAATATTTAATGCTGCATATAATCCTGACATACCGGAGCCTACAATGATAGTATCATAATATAAAGACATGTGTTACTACTTTTAACTGGTACTTTATTTTTATTATATAATATATTTTTATTTATATTATATAATACTTTTCAGTATTTAACCACGTTTAACCATGTTTAACAATGTTACCCTAAAATACTCCAGCTATTTTTATTAAACGGTGAAAGCAATATTTCTGGAACGCGTTTCTTCCAATAGTCAAGTTTCTTTTGTAGTTCTATATCTTTCATACTTATAGGATATACTGGAGTATTAGTCATATTGTTCTGCTCTGCTGGTGTTATATTCGGTTTAAACCCATAACAGTTTACACCAAATCGAGCATTAGGGTTTCCTATTTTACCACCATTGATACCGGGTCTTCCACAGTCATTTTCGTGTCCTTCAATCGTCTGTAACTTATCCCATGTTTTTTGTTGCGTTGGGAAAAGCACCATTTGTCCATCAGACCATCCATAGTTGCACCATTCTGCACCTTTATTGTATGCCTCTTCTATTTGATTATAAGTAGCTAGTTTCCCACCGTAGGCTTGACATATTGCCTTTGAGTCGTCAAATGTAAAGTTGTTACTTGGAATGTTGAATACTTCTTTTTTTATTTTTAATTGAGGTACAACACTTTCACTAGGAGGTTTTTGAACCGTCAAATCTATTTTTGGTTTGTCTGTAAAAATATCTTTTATAGATGCAGTAAAGTTGATATTAAAAAAATATTGAAAACCATTTATAATGATAAGAACAATAAAAATACCCCACAGTATTACTTCTAGTGTTCTTTTTCCGGTTGTTTTACCTTCACCAGCGCCACTACCAGAACCCGGCGACTCCATTCCGCCACTACCATCATTACCTTTTCCTAAAGATGAAAACAAAATATAGTATAAAATACTAATAACAACAAACGCAAGTAAAATAACAATGCGTGTTGTTGCACTAGACGCATCCAGTTTGTTGACACCTTTTGTTGCTAACTCACTTATATATGTTACTGGGTTTCCTTCTATCCCTGTTAATGAATTATAACTTATACTCATTTATTATATTTTCTATATAATTGTTCTATATATATAATTCAACTAATTTTTTTTTTTCGATAAAACAGACAATATGGCGTATTTCCACTAATTATATTGTCGTTTACTAATATTTCGGTTACTTGTGTATCGTTAAAATTATACCATTTTCCATTCGAATTTTTTATTGTAGCACTATAATGACCACCATCAATATGTCCATGGTGATTACAAATAGCATATAAGTCGTATATATATGTTTCTTTCGCATACCCTTCTACATATTTTGAAAAATCAACATTGTTAATTGGAATATCTATAAATTGTTGATTCTTTTTACTTTTTCCATTTATAGATGTTATAAATCGCTTAATATCAATTATCATTATGTTTGGAAGACTCCAAAATAACATTCTTTTATTTACATCTTGTTTTTTACTTTCTTTTTCATTATACCATGCATTTTCGCCTTCCAATAACTCACATTCACATTGTTTATCGAAGCAGTCAAATAATGTTACGTTTTTATTTGCATTTTTTATTTTTACATCTTCTTTTGATGGGATAGGAAGATGTATCAACATATACGGTTCGGGACGTAAACTCAAGTAGTTTAAACACTCCGCGTGACTTGCTACTGTGTCTTTCTCTTTTTCATAAGCCGGTGTTAATACAGATACGTGTATTCCAAAAAATATGTTCAAAAATTCAGAATAGTCTTTTGTATACTGCATCTTCATCATTTCATAACACGCCTTCCCCATTTCATCTTTTTTTGTTTTTATATTTCCCTTAATGTCCATAATAACTTCACGCGTTAGTGCATTATGAAATGAGTCAAATAAAAATAATAGAAACTCGGGTAAATCATTTTGCGACCATCCAGTAAATAAATCGCGATTCGTAATTTTCGCAATACGTTGTATCGTATTTATAAAACGCCCCGGCGAAATAACACAGTTCTGACTCCACATCAGTTTGCGAAGGTCATCCCACTCTACTAAAAGAACCGATTCTGGTTTATTATTTAAATGTTTCTTATATTCACCTTCCCCCTTTGATAAAAAATCATTTAATTCATATGTATGTGAAAGACATTGTATACATGCATTTATAAAACAGGTATTTCCTAAATTTGCTAAACCAGTTATACCTTTGTCATTATATTGAGCAAATCTATTATGTGTACCAGGGTTTTGTTCTGTCATTATAGATATTTATGTATTTTAGTTATCGGGTTGGATTGTGTTTAAATAGATGTGGTATATATTATTAAAGCAAATAGTATTTAATATTTAAATGCATTTAATATTTAAACATATGTAATATAAATAAGTATATATCTACACAATAAAAAGATGTCTAGAAGAAATGATGTGAACAACCATAGTGGTATATATTTTGATAGTCAACTAAGAGGATATAGTCGAAGACATTCTTATTACGACGATGCTTATAATATGGATTTTGAATATAGTTATCTTGATTTAGTGAGTAGTTTTGGAAGATTTGTTTCAAGGACTCATGAGATGTATTCTAATATGGAAACATGTATATCAAGAATGATTGCAGTTCAGCATGAAAGAAGAAGGTTACTTAATAGGCGAAGAGAAAATGCTCGTAATAACCGTGAATTGCACGAACAACGGCACTCTGTTTCCAATGATAACGATAATGATAACAACGATAATAATGATAATAATGATAACAATGATATTGATATTGATAACAATAATAACAATAATAACAATTCTTCTATTTTAGAAGAATCTCGTGCTTCTCAAGGTTCTCATATTACAACCAACGATGATACACTCAGTAATCGTACTAGCATTATAGGAGCAAATACTAATCTTTTAACTCGTACTGTAAGAGAACCGAGAGAATTAAATAGTAATTCAAGAACTACAACAGTACCAAACTTACCAACAAGTCCATTATTTGATATAGGTAGTTTTTTTTACTCAGTACCTCGAACAGTTTTACTTAATCCAAATACTACACCAAATAGAAGGAGAACGGGAGGATTAACTATTTCCGAAATAGAAGAAAATACCGAAATAATGACGTATGGTTCAATTCCTCCAAATTATATTTTGAATACCGAATGTCCTATTACAAGAGAAACGTTTACTCCCGATTCAGTTGTTTTAACTATAAAACATTGTAAACATTGTTTTGTTCCTTTTCGAATGATGAGGTGGCTTGAAACGAACTCAACATGTCCTTTATGTCGCTCTAATGTTGTAAGAGCAGTGGAAACACCAGATACAAATACTACCTCTAGTAGTAATATTGAGAATGCAGCCAATGCGACCAATCCTATCAATGCAGTCAATCAGACTAATGCGACTAGTACAACTAGTAGTAGTAATAGTAGTAATCAAAACAGGGGAAATCGTCCGGTTGATACTAGTAATCTTAATATATCAGATATATTTACAACTCTTATACAAAATAGTAACAATGATTTTAATAACCTTTCAGTAGACAACCTAAATGATAACTCTATTATGTTTTCTTTTGATTTACCTGCGAGTCAGTTAAACAGACAAAGGGTTGAAAATAGTCCACTTTTTATTCCTCAAATTGAAAGGCTTCTTGCAAATACATTATCTAGAAGTATTGGTAACAATACTACAAATAATATACCAATAAGTGATACAATGCCTTCCGAAACAACTACTTCTACAACAACCACGACTATCAGTAATAATGATAATAGCGACAATGATAACAACGACAATGATAATAGCGACAATGATAACAGCGACAATGATAACAACTATCTGGAAGTAGATTAAGGTGTATATAAAATTGAACTATATAATTTGTAAAAAATATAAATACAGCAAAAAACAGAGGAGTAAAGGAGTTTCAGAAAAATAATATTTACATGACAAGAAATTCATTCTTTATGTATCCAGACAATAGCTTCGATAGTGGCAATGGTTCATATTTATATAGGTTATCATTTATCAACATATTTTCGCATTTGACTGGCTGTGTATTTTATTTGTATCACATTATCAAAAAAGCGATTTCAATCTTGTGCTGGTTACTTACAATAATAGTTTCATTATTCGGCTACTACTTGATGTGGATTAGTTTACACTATGTCGCGGTTCATTTGTACCCGATGTACTGTGCTCCATTTACGATAACTGGTTTTATTCTCTCTCCGTTCATGGTTTCGGCACCACATTGCGTGGCAATGAGATGGTTAGTCATGGAAGGTTCGAATGTTATTGTTACAATGTGGGTTTCGATTGGAGCATACGCAATTCATCAAATGTTAAGAAGACCAAATAATGTATAGAATGTAGTTTTACTATTTTACTATTTTACTACTTTGGTATAAAAAAATAATATACTACCAATATACTATTTTTTTATATTTTTATGTATACTACTACTACTACTACTGCGTTTACTATACATACTAAGCCTTCTTGAAGAAGTTCATTATATTCTGATTCCCTTTTGTTGAATTATCTATCTCTATCAAATATTCATCAAACAATATCTTCTTCACCTCTTTATTACGTATATCCGCTATCTTCTTCTTTATTTTTTCATCACTCGATTCATCTTTCAATTTATCCACCCATCCATCAATCGTTCGCTTCAACCCCGGCACCTGTCTCTTATAACTCGGAATATTCTCCAGTACTAGTGCAAACACCTGTTGTATCGGTTTCATAATCTGATTCGTAATATAGAAAGCATAGTTCGGTTTAATTTTATTCGCCACGATGAAGTCAGGGTGTTCGATTTTATCACCCTGCAATGCTTTTTTATCTGGGTTTTGGATATAGACAAACGGAATACGGTCTCCAATGCTTGGTTTATTTCCTGGGTCACGCTTACCCATACGGTCAGCTAATACTTTATGCGCGATTTGTGCTGGGTTTTTATAGCCACTTCGCAGCGACTTTGAGATGATAAGTTTATCCATCGGAACCTTCTCATCTACTAAATTTTGTAGTGATGCTTTTAGAAACTTTATTGCCGTCTCCACGTTTTGTTCCTTCATCAGAATATCAATCACGCCTCCATAAATATCCTTTACAATCGGCGCATTGTCGCGGCGTTTCAAGACAATTCCCATACTTTTTCGTTTCGGTTTTTCCGGTTTGTCCTCATATAGCATGCCAATATATCGCTTCTTCGAAAGGAGACAAAACGGCATCAGCGTCTTCTCATATACCCACGCATGTGGCGACTTCAAGAACTTCGTAGCAAGATGACCCACCTCTTTTGCAAACTCAATCGTAATCTCTAGTGCATCCTTTCCGCGAATTGGTTTGCCATCCGGTGTAGCAAGATTAAATGTGAAGAATACAGAATCCGTGTTGTGAACTATCATATTTCCAATTCCTGCTGCAAAATGGTGGTTTTCGGTTGTAAGGTCATATACATATTCTCCATCGGGGTATGAAATTTCGTGTATTTTTTTAACAAGATTTTTATTTTTATTTTTATTTTTATTCTTTTCACTATTTTCTCCATTGCCATCCTTTGATATTTTTATTATATAGTTCGATGTTCCACTTTCACTTTCAATATTGTAGTCTAATGAAAGCGTATGTCCATGAAAACGACTAAGCTTATCCCATTGAACAGCGGCTTTATATTGCGATTCAGGTACACATACTTTATTGCCCATATTAATCCGAATATCATCACGATGTTTATATGTATCATGTTCAAAGTGTAACAACTCCGTCTTATTTTTAATAACATCCTTAGGAGATATTTCCTTACCAGTTATGTCGACAAGCGAATGGTCATCGGTTACATCTACTAATCCGGTATGTGTCAGCACACGCATCATTTTTTTATGAGGTGCCAATCTATGACGAATAATTCTATGAAGTTTTGTCCACCCTTTATCTGACCATGTTTCGATATTCGATGATGGAATCATTTCGCAATATTCTTTTCCCTCTTTACCTTCCTCTTTGCTATAAACCCATCCTGTCGCATCCCCATATAACTCAACCAGTTTATCTATTGTTATAATATTCATTTGTCCGCCATTCTCTCTAATATATATCGGCGTATAATTCGCAACACTGTCACCATATATATACTCAGCTTTCGTATTCACAAAACCGAATTTTTTCGACTCCACCTTCGCATCCCCATACACTTCCTCCACAATGCGTTTCCCATAGGTTAGCAACTTACGTCCTGTCGCCGTCGTCGATGCCGCGATATCCACATCATAAAACGTACTCGTCTTCGCACCACATTGTCCATATAGTGAATTCGCCGTTACCTTATAACCAAGTTGTCGTTTGTCTAAAATATTCGCCATAAAGGGGTCCTCTGTTGCTTCGGCGAGTTTGCGCGTAGCTTTGCGGGCTGCGAGTAGTTCCTCAAGCACAGTCGGCATAATCGCTTTCACGCCATCTTTGGGCTGAGCAAATCGGCAAATTTTAGTACCATTTAGGGTTTTAATTGCACGTCCACGTTGATTCGGAACCCATTTATATGTATCATATGTCACATCCACGTATTCATAACCTGGCATATTATCATAGATATAATTTCCCGAGATGTCTTTTACGCCAGTTTCGCGAACTAGTTGTCCTGCCAAGTCGAATTCCTTCGTCCATACTTTACTATCCTGCGACAAATTCTCGCTAATCATGGAAGACGGATATAGAGACGAGTAGTCAAGACATGCCACGGGATTGTCCAGATACAAATTGCATTTCGGCGGAAGACAAATCGCGCCCTCATAACTCTCATTCCCGAAACTTTTTTCAATCACAGGCATCAGTGTGCGTTTCTCTCGGCATTTTTTCGCAATAAAACTGGTGAGCTTAATGCTTTGTCCACGCAATACGAGGAAACTAATCGGTACACTGCAAATCTTCGCCATCTCGATATATCCGGTCATCACATCGATTTTGTTCATAAGATGATGAACCAAGTTACAATCCTGAATACAGTATTTCGCAATAATCGCGCGCTCGGCTGGTCCCTCATTTGTCATGCGAAAGATATCTTGCGGAGTTACATCGTCTTTTGCCAACCCCCAGCGCACTGACTTTGTCATATCCGGGCTCTCGTGTCCTTCAACCTCGAATGTTTTGTCGGCTGCATTGACATTCGCGACTTTGAATTTTTCGCCATCTTTATACATGTCCGTCGAATGACTCGACTCCTCAAAATGTATATAGTTTCCATTCTCAAGACCCATCAAATTCGAGCTCGTGACTTTTGTATTTCCATTCGGCAAGTGTTCGAGTTTCTTCACGCCATCTCCAATAAAATACCCAGCACAATAGTCTAACTTGTATGATGTCAAGTTAAAGTCGCGGCGGAAATAATTGTACAAGTCAATCTGAAGCCGCCCCTTCATTTCAATATAACGCAAGTCATGTTGTCCGCTTGCAATGACGATACTGCTTTCCTTAATACATATTTTACCTGTATTATAGTCACGTGACCCGCAAAACTCGCCCTTATTTCGCGACAACTTGAGGAATTCGTTTTCGCATGAGTTTTCGAGAGCACGACGAAACATGAACTCAAAATCAAAACCGCAAATATTGTAGCCAATGATAATATCCGGATTTTCGCGCTGGATTATATCGGTCCATGCCAGCAACAATTCGCGCTCGGTTTTACATGTCTGAATCTCCGAATTAGCCACCTCGTTCGTCAATGCGTCGCATGTATCGAGAACGACACAGTGGTTGAGATAGGGGCGTTTCTCGCCGTATGTGAGGAATGTCGAGCCGATAAATGTGACCTTGTCTCCTTCGACAGGTGGGAATATTTCTTGGAGTGAGATGTTCAATTTGTTGATTTTTGTTTCGCGGTCGATTTTGTCCAGTGGTGATGTAATCAGATGAATGACTGTTTCCTTTTGTATAGGTGTGGGAGGAGGTTGTTTTGCTGCTGCTGCTGCCGCCTTTGTAGCCTTTTTCGGTTTTCCTTTTGCAGAAGATGCTGAGGAAGGAGAGATACCAGCATACGCCATCATCAAACGATTTGCCTCTTTGTCTTCTTCGTCTTGTTTGTTTTCATCATTTTCGTTGTTGCTAATATCATCACCGTTTTCTTCTTCATCATTCTCTACGATGTCAATATCTACATCTACATCTATATATTGCTCTTCGGCATCATTGCCGTCGTCGCCATCCTCGCCATCTTCCGCATCACCACCATCTTCTTCATCGTGTGCTTTGTTACTTTCAGCAATTTTTTCAAACATTTTCTCAATCGTATTGCTTTCCTTTAAGGCTTCATTCATTTTAAGGTCAGGAATATGAAACGAAACCCATACATCGAATAATGTAGCAAGACGCTGTTCTGATACTTTAAACTTTGTATAGATGCGGTCAATATCTGGGTGCGCCGGTGTGCCATAGCCAAATGCTGTAAATATAAGTTGTTTCAAAAGTGCGGGAGTGATATGCTCCATTGCTTCGGCGGGTGTCGTTGCCCCCGTGTTGCGACAAATTGCATCACATACATCCACAATATTTGTAGCGAGTTTTTTATACGTCTTGATTGGAATTGGGAAGTCTCCGTGACTACTGCTAGCTTCAATATCAAAACTGCATATCTTATATGGCACAATCGTTTCCTTATTGTTGAGCGGGACAATATCACTTGATGCAATCTCATATTCATAATTACATGTCGTCGTCTTTAGAGCACCACGCGTCTGTTTCGCCTTCTTTGTCTCAAAACCAATCCATCCCGATGGACTTATATCATGAACGTGAAAGAATCGCAAAATAGGTGGAATATTCGCTTCATATATTTCCGTTCTTGTATTGAAATAAGGATACCCTTCGCGTCGCAATATTTGTTTGCCACCTTTGTTCTTAAACCACATATTTTTCACCTTATTCATCGTCGCCACATTTTTGAACTTTATCAGAATAAACTTGTGTTCCTTCCCTCCATCAAACCCGTACAACTTCTTCCTCTTGATGAGTTTCGACTCCACATCTAAAATAGAGTTCTCATAGAACCTACCGACTTTCTCTTTTAAATGTGTAATAAATGCCCCCTTTTGGGGTATTGTCCATTCGTCGCCGACTTTGATATAGAAGAATGGTTGATAGTCGCGAACGAATATGGCACATGTTTCGCCTTTTTCGTTTAGACCGAACATTTGAATTGTTGTGAATCTTTCATCTTTTTTATACTTTTTTTCGCCGGGAGTGTCGTCTTCTTCGTTTCGTCTCCAAGGTTCTTCTTCGTTACCTCCATCTGCATCTTCGCCGTCATCTTCTTTTTCGCGTTTTTCGTCAAATATATTGAAGTCTAATAAACGGAATGAAGTGTCGTATTTCGGGGTCGTTTGCTTTTCGCTTGTTGATGTCATTTGATTTGTTGATGTTATGATTTATGTCTAAAGATATGCTTGTTAACCTTGATGTGATGGTTGTTCTGTTTGTATATACCAAATTATGTTTATTATGTTTTCAATTTTTATAATAACCTAAAATAGAGGAAATTATAAAATAAATAGGACTATGATAAACCTATGATAAAACTATGATAAAACTATTATAAAACTATGATAAAACTATGAGAACCTCTAACATCTGCACCCTCGACCACGGCACCTTTTAGTGCAGCAGAATCGTTTTCCTGTGCAGCAAGGGCAAGTAGAACGTTTGCATCCACCGGGGCATTTGCAAGCACGTTTACGTCCGTGTGCGCGCATTTTACGCGTTCCAGCTCGACGATGGCGGCGAGTATGTTTGCGTCTTCTAGTT
>Ga0194119_10000607_pt1 | contig 67903 bp, 50 predicted proteins | sample TA2MahC100mmetaG_FD_148620 | JGI IMG/M metagenome (GOLD analysis project Ga0194119, IMG submission 148620) | Freshwater microbial communities from Lake Tanganyika, Tanzania - TA2015018 Mahale Deep Cast 100m | ecosystem: Environmental > Aquatic > Freshwater > Lake | place: Tanzania: Lake... | reverse complement strand
AGTCGCTCGGAGGATTCCCCATGATGCTGCGCCCGCCGCGCGTGCTGCTCACGTACGCCCTGCTGCTCGCGCTGACCGCGGCGAAATCCGCCGAGGGGCAGGATCGCGGCGCGGCGGCGTTGGATCGTCTGGTGCACGGGCTCACGGCGACGCCGCGCGTGCTCATGATTGCGGCGCATCCGGACGACGAGGATACACAGCTCATTACCTGGCTGAGCCGCGGCCGGCACGTCGAGACCGCGTATCTCTCGCTGACGCGCGGCGACGGCGGCCAGAACCTGATCGGCAACGAACTCGGCGAGGCGCTCGGCGCCATCCGCGCGCAGGAGTTGCTCGCCGCGCGACGCGTGGACGGTGGCCGGCAGTTCTTCACGCGTGCCTACGACTTCGGGTTCTCCAAGACGGCCGAGGAGACGTTCGCGCACTGGGACCGTGAAGAGCTGATGCGCGACGTCGTTACCGTGGTGCGAGCGTTCCGGCCCCATGTCATCGTCGCCGTCTTCTCAGGGACGCCGCGTGACGGGCACGGGCATCACCAGGTCTCGGGGATTCTGGCGCGCGAGGCGTACGATGCGTCGGCCGACACCGTGCGCTTCCCCGTCGAGCAGTACGGACCGGCGTGGGAGGTGATGAAGTTCTACCGGGGGGCGCGCTTCACGGGCGTGCAGGCGACGCTGTCGTTCAATGTCGGGGAGTTCGATCCCATCGCCGGCCGCAGCTATGCCGAGATCGCCGCGGAGAGCCGGAGCCAGCATCGCTCGCAGGGGTTCGGCGTGCTCCAGCGACGCGGCGTCGTGATGGGCGCCGTCGCGCGCCAGGCGTCGCGGGTGAACGAGGCGACGCCGGCCACCAGCGAACGCTCGATCTTCGACGGCATTGACACGTCGCTCACGCGGCTCGCGTCGGCGCTGCCCACTACCTCTCAGGAACTGCTGCGGATCGCGCGCGCCCACGTCGATTCCGCCCACGCGGCGCTCGATTTCCGCCGGCCTGACGGGGTGGTGCCGCACCTCGCCGCGGCCGCCAACGCGATCGCCGACGTGCGGCGCGCGATGCCCACCTGCCAGCTGCGCGTCGGCTATCGGCGCACGCCGGACTTCGTGAACTGCACGCCGGCGCAGCTCGATGCCGATGCCACGGTGGAGCAGATGCACCAGCGCAGCGCCGCGGCCCTGCTCACCGCCGCGGGCGTGGCCGTGGAGGCGACAGCGGAGCGCGAACTGCTCGCGTTCGGCGATTCGATGCCCGCCACCATTACCGTCTACAACCGTGGCGCGCAGCCGGTCACGGTGACGGCCGTGCGGCTGAACGGCTACACGCGGCCGTTGGCGGCGGCCGTGACCATCCTCCCGGACAGCGCTTGGCGCACGACGCGCACGCTCGTGGGCCTGCTCGACACACGGCCGTGGTGGATCGGCGGTCGCAAGGGTGACCTGTTCGCCGACAAGCGTTCACCGGCCGACGGTCTCGGGCGCGTGTCGGCGGTCTCCACGGGGCTGCTGCGAGGCGTGGCGCTGCGCGAGGACGTGCGGAAGGAATCTGAGGCCGCCGTCGAAGTTCAAGTGGCTGGCGCGACGGTCGCCTCGGCGAGCGAACCGGTCGTGTACCGGTTCGCCGACCCGGTGCTCGGCGAGCAGAACCGCCCCGTCGGTGGCGCGCCCGCCGTCTCGCTGTCGTTCGATCGCGGCCTTGAGTGGATGGTGGCCAACAAGCCGACCGACAAGCTGCTGCGGCTCACGGTGCAGTCGTACAGCACCGCCGCCCGCACCTACACGCTGCGCGTGCTCGCCCCCGCCGGCATCACCGTGGATTCGGCCACGCGCACGCTGACCCTCGACGCCCTCGAGACGCGCGAGGTGTTTGTGCGGCTGCGCGGGAAGCTGGCCGAGGGGCGCTACGAGTTCGGGGTGGTCGCCGAGGGCGAGATGGGGCGCTACGCCGAGGGATTCCGCACCATTGAGTACTCGCACATCAACCCCATTCGTCTGTATCGCTCCTCCGGTGTTTGGCTGCAGGCCGCCAACGTCACGGTGCCCGCGGGGTTGACCGTGGCGTATGTGCAGGGGGTCGGCGATCTCTCCGCCGCCGGCCTCCGCCAGCTCGGCATTCCGCTGACTGTGGTGACGCCGCAGGAACTGCCGCTGCTCGACCTGACCCGCTTCACGACGGTGATCATCGGACCGCGCGCGTACCAGGCGTCGCCGGAACTGCGCGCGCAGAACCGCCGCCTGCTCGATTTCGTGAAGGATGGCGGGACGATGCTGGTCCAGTACGGCCAGCAGGAGATGACGCGGCCCGGGCTGATGCCGTTCCCCGTGGGGATGGGGCGCAGCGTACAGCGGGTGACGCTCGAGGACGCACCGGTGACCGTGCTGGACGCCAGGGCGGGCGTGCTGACGTGGCCTAATCGCATCACCGAGGCCGACTGGGCCGACTGGGTGCAGGAGCGTTCGCTCTACATGCCGGGCGAGATCGATTCGCGCTACGAGACGCCGATTGAGATGCACGATCCGGGCGAGCCGCAGAATCGCGGCGCCATCCTGACCACCCGCTACGGCAAGGGGACCTACGTGTACACCACGCTGTCGCTGTTCCGGCAATTCCCGGCGGGCGTGCCGGGGAGCGCGCGCCTCTTCGTGAACCTGCTGTCGCAGGGGCGCAACCCGAAGGCCGCGCCGCAGCGCCCGCGGGTGCAACCGTGAGCCGCCCGTTCCGGCAGGTGCTGTTTCGCGTGCTTGCCGCCGAACTGGCGGTGCTGGCCTTGCTCTTCCTCCTCCAGCACCGGTACGCGGGGTAGCCTATGCACTGGATCAACTGGGCGATCGTCCTTGGGTACCTGACCTACATCTCGGTGGACGGCATTCGCCGCGCCAAGGGAACGAAGAAGCTTGAAGGCTACTTCCTCGGCAACCGCGCCCTGCCGTGGTGGGTGGTCGGGCTGTCGGTGATGGCCACCCAGCTTTCGGCCATCACGATGATCGGCACCACGGGGCAGGGCGCGAACGACGGCATGCGGTTCGTGCAGTTTTACTTCGGACTGCCCGTGGCGATGGTGATCCTGGGCGTCACGCTGGTGCCGTTCCTGCACCGAGCCAAGGTGTACACCGCGTATGAGTTCCTCGAGCGGCGCTTCGACGCCCGCACGCGGACGCTCACCTCCGTGCTGTTCCTGCTTTCGCGCGGGCTCGCTTGCGGCACCATCATCGCGGCGCCGGCGGTTGTCTTCTCGGCGATTTTCGGCCTGTCCATTCCGTACGCCGTGGCGCTCATCGGCGTGCCGACGGTGCTCTACACGATGATCGGCGGCATTCAGGCCGTCGCGTGGACCGACGTGAAGCAGATGCTCCTCATCATCACCGCCATCGTGGCGGTGATCATTGTGCTGCTGCTGCGCATTCCGGTTGATCCGGACAGCGCGTTGCGCGTCGCCGGCGCCGCCGGCCGCCTGCAGGTATTCGACTTCGACCTCACGCTGACCAAGCAATACACGTTCTGGAGCGGGATCATCGGCGGCACGTTCCTGATGATGTCGTACTTCGGCACCGACCAGAGCCAAGTGCAGCGCTACCTGACGGCGAAGTCGGTGGACGAAGCGCGCAGTTCGCATCTCGTCAGCGCCTACTGGAAGATTCCATTGCAAGCGCTAATCCTGCTGATCGGCGTGTTGGTCTTCGTCTTCTACATCTTCACGGCGCCGCCGCTCTACTACAACCCGGCGCAGGCCGAGCGCGCCCGCGCGGCCGATCCGGCGGCGTACGCGGCCGTCAGTCAGCGCTATGAGGACGCTGTGAAGCGGCGCGCCGACGCGGCGCACACGCTGGCCGCGTCAACGTACGGCGCCGATGCGGCGGCCCGGCAGGCGCTGCGAGACGGCGACGCGGCCGTGGCGGCGGTGCGCGCTGAGGCGCTGGCCGCCGTGACGACGCCGGGGGCGAAGCCCGCGAATGACGTCAACTACATCATTCCGCACTTCGTGCTCACGCAGCTGCCGCTCGGCCTGGCCGGCCTCTTCATCGCCGCCGTCTTCGCCGCCGCGATGTCGTCCGTCGCGGGTGAACTTGCCGCGCTGTCGAGTACGACGGTGATCGACCTCTACCGCCGATGGGTGCGACGCGAGTCGGACGACGCGCACTTGCTCAAGGTCTCGCGCGCCGCCACGGGGGCGTGGGGGATCTTTGCCTGCATCGTCGCGGTCTTTGCCGCCGACCTCGGGTCGCTCATCGAGGTCGTGAACCGCTTCGGTTCGTACTTCTACGGCTCCATCCTCGGCGTCTTCCTGCTCGCGATGGTCCCGCGTACGGGCGGCAGCGGCGCGTTCTACGGGCTGATCGCTGGCATGTCGGCCGTGGCCGGAGTCAACTACTTCCTGCCGTCGGTGGCGTTTCTCTGGTACAACGTCATCGGCGCGGTGGTCGTGCTCATGGTGGGCACGCTGATTGGGCGCACGCCGCGCGAAGCTACGGTCTGAGCGGCTGACCTGCGGGGCAGGCTCGACAGCGTTGAACCGGCCGCGTTAAGCGGCCGGTTCGCTTTCCGGCTTGCCGTACGACTCCATGTCGAGGCCGAGCGAGATCGTGAGCAGGACCACGACGGCGGCCGTAAGGAACGGCACGCGCGGCCCCAGGTGGTCGTATGCCCACCCGAAGTAGAGGGGACCGACCACGCGGGCGACGCCACCGAACGTCTGCTGGACGCCCATGTACAGCCCGCGCTCATGCGCGGCCACCACGCGGCTGAGCAGTCCGGTGACGCACGGGAACGTGAACGCCGTGCCAAGCGGCACGAGCGCCACGGAGACGGCGAGCGCCGGGATGTTCGGCGCGAACGGCATGCTGCCAAGCCCGAAAGCGAGCAGGGTCATCCCCAGCCGTGACAGGCGAGCCTCGCCGAACCGGTCCACCATCTTGCCGAGGACGAGCGCGCGCGTGAAGACCGAGATGACGCCGGTGTACGTGAAGAAGAAGCCGATGGTGGACGCCGTGACGCCAAACCGCCACGCCAGGAACAGCGCCAGCGTCGCCGACATCGCCTGGAACGATCCCATCGTGATGGCGTAGATCCAGATCAGCCGCGAGGACGGCTCGGCGCCGTGCGACACCACGCGCCAGATCGCGTCGCTCGACCGGCGAACCCGCTTCCCCTCGGCGTGCGCCGCCGCCGCGTCGTGCGATTCGGTGAGATAGTGAAAGGCAAAGAGCATCGTGATGCACGACATCAGTGCGGCGGCCAGGCCGGGGCCACTCGTGCCCAGGAAGTGCATGGCTGCGCCGCCGATCACCGGGCCAAGTGCGACGCCGGCGTTGGTGGAGGCGGAGAGCCAGCCGAGCGCCTTGGCGCGGTCCTCTGGACGCGTGGAGTCGGCCACGTAGGCTTGAATCACACCCACGGTGCCGCCGCCCGCTCCCTGCACGATGCGGCTGATGAACAGCCAGTCGAGCGTCGGGGCGTACGCGAAGACGAGATACGCAAGCGCGGACCCGCCAAGGCCAATCATCATCGCCGGACGCCGCCCGAACCGGTCCGAGATCCGTCCCCAATACGGCGCGCTAATCAACTGCACGATCGCGAACGTTGCGATGAGCAGCGAGACGGCCGCCCCTTCACCGCCCATCCCGATGCTGGCGAGCACGCGCCCCATCACGCCGCTCTCGTGCATGTCCTTCGCGTAGAACGGGAGCAGGGGCACGACCATCAGGATCCCGACCATGTCCATGAAGGCCGTGACCATCAGGACAACGAGCCGGCCGCGCGTGTCGCGGTCTGCGCCGGGTGGGAAGGAAGGCTGTGTCATTCGGCGATCGGGGCGGTGCCGACCAGCACGGCGGTGACGACGAGCACAGCGACGGCGAACGCGCACTCAAGGAGCAGCGACCGCCACGTTGCGTCCGCGGGCACGGTCTTCAGTCGCTTGGTGGCGATCTTCGAATGGCCGATGCCGATGTACCCGGTCGCGCCGACAAGCAGGAGCTTCGCCACGAAGAGGCCGCTGTACGTGGGCGCGGCAATGCCCTCCGGCACGCCCATGCGAAGCCAGGCCGTGAGGAGTCCCGTCGCGAACACCGTGGGCGCCGCAATCACCGCGATGGGATGGAAGGCCGCAATGAGCGTGGCCATGCGCGCCGGTCCCTCGGCCTCACGCCGGACAAGCGCCGCCGCCCATGTCACGAGGGCGAGCGCGCCCACCCAAGCGCCGGCGGCGACAAGGTGCGTAATGTCCACCGCCACGGCGACGGCGCGCCACTCCGCGGCGCTGCCAGCATGCGCGAGGAAGGGCGGCGTGACCGCGAGCACCACGAGCGCCCCCTCGGTAATCGCTGGCCATGCGCGCGATGCCCCGCGTGTCAGCAGCGCCGAAAGCGCGACCAGGGCGGCGGCGATCTGGAGCATCAGCACCCGGGGCGGATCGATGACCCCTACGGCCGAGGCCGCGCTGCTCACCGCCGTCGCCCCGCTGGCTAGCCAGGCGGTCAGGCGCGCGCTCGCGCTCAGCGCGAGCAGGGCGAGCCCGAACACTGCCGCGCGGTCGGCGAGGTGTCGAAGGGCGTCGGCGACCGTCGCATCCGACGAACCCGCGGCGCGCGGCACCACGAACCGGCGGAAGACCCAGGCGCCGAGCGCCGTCGTCGTACCCGTGAGGAAACCGAATCGGGCCGCGATCTCGAACCAGCCGCCGGCGGCGTCAACCATGACGATGTGTGCGACCGGGAAGCAAGCGCGCGAGCATCCTCCAAATCTCGCCTGCGCGCCGCCACGCGCCAACCTCCCGCCCGGCCCTTCACTCACGCGCGCGGACATGCGAGCATTAGGCATGACCCAGCGCATTCGCACCCGCTTCCTCGTCGTCGGCTCCGGCGTCGCCGGACTGCACACGGCGTGGCGCGCGTCGGCGCACGGCGAAGTCTACGTGCTGACCAAGCGGTCGCTGTTCGACTCGGCCACCGCCTATGCGCAGGGCGGGATCGCCGCCGCCCTGGGGGCGGGCGACTCGCCGGACCTTCACCGCAAGGACACACTGGCCGCGGGGGCGGCGCTCTGCGATGCCGCGGCGGTCGAGGTGCTTACCTCCGAGGGCCCGGCGCGCGTCCGCGAGTTGGCCAGCGCCGGCGCGCAGTTCGACAAGGATCCCCATGGCCGGCTCTCCCTCGGCAAGGAGGCCGCCCACTCGCGTCATCGCATCGTGCACGCGCACGGCGACCAGACTGGTGCGGAAGTTGCGCGCACTCTCATCCGGCGCGTCACCGAGGCGCCCAACATCCACGTGCTCGAGAGCGCGCGCGTGCTTGACCTGATCGTCCACGCCGACCGCTGCTGCGGCGTGCGAGCAAGCGTGATGGGGAGCGCGGTGGAACTCATCGCCGACGCCACTGTGCTCGCCGCCGGCGGCTGTGGCCAGCTCTATCGCCACACGACGAATCCCGTCGTCGCGACGGGGGACGGCTACGCCATCGCCCATCGGGCCGGTGTCACGCTCGCCGACATGGAGTTCGTGCAGTTCCATCCCACGGCGCTCGACACGCCGGAGAACCCGTTGCAGCTCGTCTCCGAGGCAGTGCGCGGTGAGGGGGCGACCCTGGTCAACGAGCGCGGCGTGCGCTTCATGCTGAAGGCGCACCGCAGCGCAGAACTGGCGCCGCGCGACGTCGTGGCTCGCGCCATCTTCCGCGAGCAGCAAGCCGGCCGACGCGTCTTCCTCGATGCACGCAGCCTGAAGGGGAGTTTCGCCCGGCGCTTTCCCGGGATCTTCGCGCTGTGCGTCGCGCGCGGCATCGACCCGCGGCGCGATCGCATCCCGGTGACCCCTGCCGCGCACTACATGATGGGCGGCATCGCCACCGACCTGGCCGGACGCTCCTCGCTCGACCGGCTCTACGCGTGCGGTGAGGTCTCATGCACCGGCGTGCACGGAGCGAACCGTCTGGCGTCCAACTCGCTCCTCGAGGGACTCGTCTTCGCCGAGCGCGTTGCGCGCGACATGGGCACCCGGCCGCACCTGCCGCGCCTGCCGCGAAAGTCCGAATGGCGCGTGCCCGTCCTTCGCGACCGCGGCGCGGCACAGGTGGCCGCCGACACGGTGCGAATGCTCATGTGGGACTACGCGGGCATCGACCGCAGCGCCAAGGGATTGCGCACCTGCGTCGAGCGTCTCGACGGCCTTGTGGCGCGCCTCCCGGTGGGCGCGACGGAAGAGGCGAACATGATCGAAACCGCCCAGGTGATTGCGATGGCGGCGCTCCTGAGGCGCGAATCGCGCGGCGGGCACTACCGCCGGGACTTCCCGCGCCCGAAGCACAAGTGGCGCGGGCGCCACATCGAGTTCTAGGCGAGCCCCAACAGACTCCGCCGCTCGGCGCCTCGGCTTACCCGCGAGGCGCCGTCCGGAAGACCTCGCTGCGCACTTCGTTGACGTCGGGGGGCGGCGTGTCCACCAGCAATGCGGTCAGCGCCATCACCAGCAGGATCAGCGCGGCGTGAAAACGCAGCGTGTGCGCCAGCTGTGAGCGCTCCCCCGTCCGCGCCAGCCGTTCCGCGTGGCGGCGATGGTACTCGTTGAAGGCAAGCAGGATCATCACGATCCCGACCTTGCCGGCGAGCAGGCGGCCGTACGGCGACCCTTGGATGTCGTCGAAGCCGGTGAGATGCGTCGCAGAGCTGAACAACCCGGTGAGCAGCACCGCGGTGCCCAACGCGCCGGATACGCGGAAATACCGGTCGATGATCGCCCCCATCGGATCGGTCCACGGTGAAGCGGTGTGCACCTGCACCTGACGTTCGGCCAGCACCAGGAGGAAGAACGACCCCAGCCAGCCGCCCACGCCAACGGCATGGAGGCCGTCGAAGATGGGCGCCATTGTCAGGGTCGAAAAAGCGTTGAAGGGGTGGCTCTGCAGTCCTGCGCCGATGGCTACGATCGGGATGCTCGTGAGCACCAATCCCCAGCCAATGGGGTGACGCCGCGCGGCCAGCAGGTAGCCCACGAATGCGATCACCCCGGCAAGCACTGACGCGGCGAATCCGATCCCCCATTCTGAACGGAGCATCAGCGCGGTCAGTCGGGCCGTCAGCGGAAAGCGCTCGTCGAGCATAGCCGCCACGCCCATCGCGCGCGGCAGGGCCAGCATGAGGTACGCGGCCGCGCCCCACGTGCCCCAGCGCACGACGAGCGCGAACATCTGCGCGTCCGTGGCCTCACGCACCGGGCCGAGTGGGAGCGCCGTGCGGCGCCAGATGAGGAAGTGGAAGGCGGTGGCGCCGACGAGCACCACGAGGGCCAGCAGGTACAGCACGCCGACCAGTTCAATGCCGAGAGCAGTCACGATTTCCACACGTGGATGATCGCGGGGCGGCGCCTTCTGCGCCAGCACCCCCCGCTCGCCCGGCCTTGGGGGACGTGGCTAGCTTTCCCGCATGGCGATCGATCACCCCGACCTCCCAGCCTCCGGCGCGCTCGTCGACGAGATCCGGGCCCTCGCAAAGGAGCGCCGGGCGGTCATCCTGGCGCACAACTACGAGCGGCCCGAGGTGCAGGATCTGGCTGACTACGTCGGCGACTCGCTGGGGCTCTCCCGCGAGGCTGCGCGCACCGACGCCGAGGTCATCGTCTTCTGCGGCGTCCACTTCATGGCGGAGACCGCCGCGATCCTCTCGCCGTCGAAGACGGTGCTGCTGCCCGACCTCGCGGCCGGATGCTCGCTCGCCTCAACAATTGATGCCGCGCAGCTGCGGGCCTGGAAGGCGGAGCACCCGGACGCGGTCGTGGTCTCGTACGTGAACACGACCGCCGAGGTGAAGGCCGAGACGGACTACTGCTGCACTTCAGGCAACGCGGTCGAGGTGATCAACGCGATCCCAGCGGACCGCGAGATTCTGTTCCTGCCCGACATGTTCCTCGGCGCGCACGTGCGCCGCGTGACCGGCCGCGCGAACATCCACGTGTGGATGGGTGAGTGTCACGTGCACGCGGGCATCGATCCGGAGAACATCCGCCTCCAGCGCGCGCTGCACCCGGGCGCCGAGTTCCTGATTCACCCCGAATGCGGATGCGCCACCAGCGTGGTCGAGGCCGTGTCGGCCGGCGACGTGGACCCCGAGGGCGTGCACATTCTCTCGACCGAGGGGATGATCAAGCGGCCAGGTGAGAGCACCGCCGAGGCATTCATCGTGGCCACGGAAGTGGGCATCCTGCATCGCCTGCGGCGCGCGTATCCGGGCAAGCAGTTCTTCGCCGCGAACGAACGGGCGTCGTGCGCCTACATGAAGGTGACCACCCTGCCCAAGGTGCGTGACGCCCTGCGACACCTGCAGCACCGCATCACCGTGGCCCCCGATATCGCCGATCGCGCCCGGATGGCCATCGAGCGCATGGTGGCCATCGGCGGCGGCGCGCCCGCCCCGGCGTCCGAGGGCGTGGACCCGGGCGAATGACGCCGGATCGGGTGCCGCCGCGGGTAGTCCGAGCCGCTGATGCGCCGTCCTTCACGGCGGGCGAGCCGGATTTCCCGCTGACCGATGCGCAGGCCGCCCGACTGGTGAAGGCAGCGCTCGACGAGGACCAAGCCGCCAACGACATCACGACGCTGGCCACCGTGCCCCCGACGCGCCGCGCCCGCGCTGCGCTCGTGGCGCGCGAGCCTGGCTTCCTTTGTGGCATTCCGCTCGCCCTCGCCGCCTTCTGCCGCTGTGACGACAAGGTGGAGATCCGCGTGGACGCGGAAGATGGGGATCGCCTCGCGGCCGGCGCCACGGTGCTGTTCATCAGCGGCCGCGCGCGCGGCGTGCTCGCCGCCGAGCGGACGGCGCTGAACTTCCTCCAGCGCCTATCCGGCGTGGCCTCGCTGACCGGTCGCTTCGTCGATGCGGTGCGCGGAACCCGCGCGCGGATCGTGGACACGCGCAAAACGACGCCGGGCTGGCGACGCCTGGAGAAGTACGCCGTGCGCTGCGGCGGTGGCGCCAACCACCGCGAGACCCTCGCCGATGCGGTGCTCGTCAAGGACAATCACCTTGCGGCGCTGGACGGTGACGTGGCGATGGCGGTGCGTCGCGCGCGCGAGCAGGCGCCGGCCGGGGTGTTCGTACAGATCGAGTGCGACCGCTTGGATCAGGTGCGCACGGCCGTTGAGGCCGGTGCTGACGGCGTCCTCCTCGACAACATGGGTCCCGAGCTGCTGCGTGAGGCGGTGGCCATCGCCGCCGGGCGCGCGCTGACCGAGGCGTCGGGCGGCGTCACGCTTGAGACAGTGCGCGCCATCGCCGAGGCGGGCGTCGATCGCATCTCGGTGGGCGCGCTCACGCATTCAGCGCCTGCGCTCAACCTCGCGCTCGACTTCGAGTAGTGGACGGCCGCGAGAACGCGTCCCGCGCCCCGCGTCCAGCGCCGCGCGCCGAGGACCTCCCCTGCGACTACTGCGGCGGCGGGCCGCTGGTCTGGCGCAAGTGCAAGCTGATCTGCGAGCAGTGCCGGCAGATCAACAAGTCCTGCGCCGACCTGTAGGGCCTACGCGGTCGCGGCGTCGCGCAGCGCCCGGGTCAACTCCGCCGAATCGCTTGTGGGTGCCTCGCAGGTGAACCCGCGGCAGACATAGGCTGTGGCGCGACCATTGCGCGCCGACTTGCCGGCGGCGAGCGCGGTGTCTGCATCACCGCCCGCCAGCGTCAGCGCCGGGACGTAGATCGCCGCGACGACACTGCGAAGCGCCTCGAGGTCGGCGGCGCCCGGCGTGCCGCTGAGCACCACGCTCACGCTTCCGTCAACCTCGGTGTCGGCGCACCCAAGCAGGTGGCCGAACGCCAGCGGCGCCTGTCCCATCAGGTCCGCGTGCGCGCGCAGCACACGCCGGATGCACTCGGTGCCCTCGCCGTCGCCGTCGAGCGCGGAAAGCCGCTGCAGCAGGTCCACGGCCAGCGACGTCCCTGACGGCACCGCGTTGTCAAAGGCGTCGCGCGGGCGCGTGATGAGCGGTGCGGCGTCCGTGGCGGTATCGAAGAAGGCACCGGCTCGCTCGTCCCAAAACTGCGCCCGGCAGACCCGGGCCATCGCGCGCGCTCTCTCGAGCCACGCGTCGTCGAAGGTCAGTTCGTACATCGCGAGGAAGCCAAGGCCAAGGGCGGCGTGGTCCTCGAGAAAGCCCGAAATGCGCGCCTCCCCTCCGGCGTAGACTCGGAAGGCGCGGCCATCCACCACCAGTCGCTCGGCAAGGAAGTCGGCCGCCCGCTGCGCGAGCGCGCGCCAGCGCGCGTCGCCGAAGACGCGGGCGCATTCGGCGACGCCGCGCAGCATCAGGCCGTTCCAGCCCGCAATGATCTTCTCGTCGCGCGCGGGACGCACGCGCGTTGCGCGCGTGGCGAGGAGGGCCTCGCGACCGCGGGCGACGATCGCACGCAGCGCGTCGACCGTGAGGCCCCGGCTCGCCGCGAACGCCGCGTCAGCGGTCGGACGCCAGAGAATGTTGCGCCCCTCGAAGTTCCCCTCGCGGCTCGCGCCCCAATAGGCGGCAAGGAGCTCGGCGTCGTCGCCCAGCGCGGCGTGCAGCTCGTCGAGCGACCAGACGTAGAACTTCCCCTCGTGCCCCTCCGAGTCGGCGTCGAGCGACGCGTAGAACGCGCCGTCCGAAGACGTCATCTCGCGCTCGACCCAGGCGAGGGCGGCATCCGTGGTCTCTCGCACGGCGGGATCACCCGTCGCCTGCCAGAGATGCGCGCCGAGCCGCACGAGCAGCGCGTTGTCGTACAGCATCTTCTCGAAGTGCGGCACCAGCCAAGTGTCGTCCACCGTGTAGCGGTGAAAGCCGCCGCCGAGTTGATCGCAGAGCCCGCCGCGCGCCATCCGGTCCCAGCTGTGCTGGACGGCCTGCAGAAGGGCGCCGTCGCCGTGGCGCGCCCATCGGCGCAACAGGAAGTCGAGCGTCATCGTCGGCGGGAATTTCGGCGCACCCCCGAAGCCGCCGCTCGCGGGGTCGTACATCGCCATCGCGCGCCGTACCGCTTGGTCGAGCAGTCCCGTGTGTACGGGCACCGACGGTCCGCCCGGCGGCTCGTCGTAAATGCGGAGCAGCGACGTGGCGCTGGCCACCAGGTCGTCGCGCCGCATGCGCCACGCCTCGGCGACGCTGGCCAACACACGGCGAAACGAGGGCATGCCGTGCCGGTCGTCCGGCGGGAAATACGTGCCGCCGTAGAACGCGGCGCCGTCCGGCGTGAGAAAGACCGTCATCGGCCAGCCGCCATGCCGGGTGAGCGCCTGCACCGCCCGCATGTAGATCGCGTCCACGTCCGGGCGTTCCTCGCGGTCCACCTTCACGTTCACGAACCCGGCGTTCATAAGCGCCGCCGTCGCTTCATCCTCGAACGACTCGTGCGCCATCACGTGGCACCAGTGGCAGGCCGCGTAGCCGACGCTCAGGAGGATGGGCTTGTCCTCGGCGCGTGCGCGTGCGAACGCCTCGTCGCCCCACGGATACCAGTCCACGGGGTTGTGCATGTGCTGGCGCAGGTATGGTGACGTTTCGAGCGCGAGGCGGTTAGACATGTGACGCGGGGCGGAGGGTCGCGCGGGGAGGTAGATTTTCCAACCTAACCGCCTCGTCCCCCGCCACCGTTCCATGACGACCCACACCGCCGCGTCCCCATCGACTGGGCAGCCCTGGCGCCGTGCCCTGCAGGTGCTGGCCCTTGGCACCGTCCTGCGATTCGTGATGGCCGCGCTGGTGCCGCTCACGAGCGACGAGGCGTACTACTGGGAATGGAGCCGGCGCCTCGCCGCGGGCTACTTCGATCATCCCCCGGCGATCGCGTGGCTCGTGGCGCTGGGCGGAGACTCCCCACTGGGGATCCGGTTTGGTTCGGTACTGGCCGGCGCGCTGGCCGGGGTCGCGCTGCTGCGCACCGCGCGCCGCCTCGGCGGGGACGAAGCCGCGCTGTGGGCGTCGCTGATCTTCGCGTGCATGCCGCTGGCCGCCGCTGGCTACGTGCTGGCCACTCCTGACGCGCCGCTGTTCTGCGCGCTCGCTTGGACGCTCCACGCGGTCGTCGAGGCGCTTGAAGCGCCGGCGCGGTCACGCGCGTCGCTGCGATGGTGGTGCGTCGCCGGCGTGGCCATCGGCGTGGCGATGCTCTCCAAGTACACGGCGGTGCTCATTCCGGCGGCCATCGCACTCTCGTGCGCGGCGTACACCCCCCTGCGCCAACGCTTCCGCGAGCCCGGTCCCTACGCGGCAGTTGCGCTCGCGTCGCTCGTGCTGGCGCCGAACCTGTGGTGGAATGCCACACACGACTGGATGGCGTTCGCATTCCAGCTCGGCCACGGGCTGGGCGCGCCCAAGCAGGCGGGCATCGGCGCGGTGCTGCAGCGAGAACTGAACCTCGTCGGCGGGCAGATGGGCCTCGCGTCGCCGATCCTGTTCGGGCTGTTCATCGGCGCCATATGGCGCGCCCTGCGCCAGCGTGACGACGCGCTCTTCCGTCTGCTTGGCACCATCGGCGTCTTCGTGCTGGCCTTCTTTGCGTGGAGCGCGACGCGCAAGAACGTCGAAGCCAACTGGCCCGCGTCGGCTTGGCTGCCGGCGATCCTGCTGGTATCAGTCGAAGCAGCGCGCGGAGCGCGGCGGCGCTGGATGCGCGCTGGACTCTGGCTGGGCGGTGCGCTCTCGGTCCTCGTCTACGTGGACGCGGCTTCGCTGCTCGCACCGCGGCTCGGCCTGCGTCCCGGGCGCGACCCGGTGAGCAAGGCGTACGGTTGGGATGCCGTCGCCTCCAGCGTGCGCGACGCCATCCGGCTTGGCCTGAGCGTCCGTCGCGGCGAGCCGGCGCCGCAACGGGTCTGGGTGGCGGCTGACCGGTACCAGGAAGCGGCACAACTCGCGTGGGGTCTGTCGCGCGCCGGACTCGACAGCATCGGCGTCTTCTCCACGAACCTTGGCGGGCGCCGCAACCAGTACGATGTCTGGACCACCTTCAGCGAACGCGCCCAGGAAGGCGACGTCCTTGTGTTGATCCTGGACGACCCGGAGGGCGCGGGCGCGGGCGCGGGCGAGCCCGCCCCCATTGTGGCGCTCGCGCCGTATTTTACACGCATAGATCAAGGCCCCCCCGTGGTGCGCACTGCCCACGGTCTTGTGCTCGGGCGCCAGCGCGCGTGGTTGCTGCGCTGGTGGCGTGGCGGTTGGCCCGGGCATTCCACGCCGTCTCTTTCGGAGTCTCGATGACCATTCCGGCCGATCTTGAAAAGCGATTCGCTGAGCGCGAGGGGCAACTGCTCAACGACCTGTTCGACTTCCTGCGCATTCCCAGCGTCAGCGCGCGCTCCGAGCACAACGCCGACACGGCCCGCGCCGCGAAGTGGCTGCACGATCGCTTCGCGAAGATGGGATTCGCTGTCGAGACGTGCCCGACGCCCGGGCACCCGGTGGTGCTCGCCGAGTGGCGCAAGGCCAAGGGGGCGCCGACCTACTTGGTGTACGGGCACTATGACGTACAGCCGCCCGAACCGCTCAACCTGTGGACGACGCCGGCCTTCGAGCCGACCGTGCGCGACGGCAAGCTGTTCGCGCGCGGCAGCGTGGACGACAAGGGCCAGCTGTTTGCCCACGTCGCGGCGCTGGAGGTCTTCCTCGAGGTGCGCGGTACGCTTCCTGTGAACATCATCGTCCTCGCCGAGGGCGAGGAGGAAGTCGGGAGCGAGAACCTCGCGCCGTTCATCGAGAAGCACAAACAGCGCCTCGCCTGCGAGGGCGTGGTGATCTCCGATTCGTCGATGTTCGCCCCGGGCATCCCAAGCATCCTGAGTTCGCTGCGCGGGCTGGCCTACTTCCAGATTGACGTCCGCGGCCCCGCCAGCGATCTGCATTCAGGGAGCTATGGCGGCGCCGTGGTGAACCCGGCGATGGCGCTGGCGCGCATCCTCGCCACGATGCACGACGCCAACGGCAAGATCATGATCGACGGCTTCTACGACGACGTCCTGCCGTTCCCACCGGCGGTCATCGATGGAATGCGAAAGCTCCCGTTCGACGAAGAGCACTTCCGCCAGGAGGTCGGCGCGTCATCGCTGGGCGGCGAACCGCAGTTCACCGTGCTCGAGAAGCTGTGGACGCGCCCGACGTGCGAGGTCAATGGCTTGCTGAGCGGCTACACCGGCGAAGGAGCCAAGACGGTGCTTCCCGGCGTGAGCATGGCGAAGGTCAGCTGCCGGTTGGTGCCCAAGCAGGAGCCGGCGAAGATCGAGGCCCTGATGAAGGCGCACGTGGCGAAGGTCGCCCCCAAGGGCGTGGCCGTCACGGTGACGCACCTCCACGGCGGCAAGCCGTGGCGCGCGGACCTCGAAGGGCCGCTCTTCGAGGCGGCCAAGCGCGCGCTGCACGCCGCGTTCGGGCGGAATCCGGAGGTGACCGGCGAAGGCGGCTCAATCCCGGTCGTTGGCGATTTCGAACGCATCCTCGGCGTGCCCGTCCTGCTGATGGGCTTTGGCCTGCCGGGCGAGAACGCCCACGCCCCCGACGAGTGGATGAGCGTCGAGAACTTCAACAAGGGGATGCGCGCGATCGCCGACCTGTTCGAAGAGCTTGGGGCGAAGCGGTAGGTCTCGGACGGAGCTTCAACTGCTTCACCACGGAGACACGGAGGGCACGGAGAACTGCAACTGCAAATACTGGGGGTAACGACAGTGCTCCACGCAGGGGCGTGAGTCGCGAGCGCTGTTCCTCCAAGATTTTTCAGTTGCCGTTCTCCGTGCTCTCCGTGTCTCCGTGGTGATGTCGTTCTCGTCCCTCGTCCCTAGACCAGCCCACCCAGCAGCGTGTCGTTATCCGGCGTGCTGGCGATGCGCTTGATCATCCACTCCATCCCCGCCTGCGGCGGCATCTGTTGGAGGCCGCGGCGCAGGGCGTAGATGGCGTCGAGCTGGCCGGGCTTATACAGCTTCTCCTCGCGGCGCGTGCCGGAGCTCGCGATGTCGAACGCGGGGAAGATGCGCTTCTCCGAGAGCCCGCGGTCGAGCTTGATCTCGCAGTTGCCCGTCCCCTTGAACTCCTCGAAGATCACGTCGTCCATGCGCGAGCCGGTCTCGACCAGCGCCGTGGCGATGATCGTCAGCGATCCGCCGCCGTTCTCGGGGGCGATGTTGCGCGCCGAACCGAAGAACGCCTTCGGCTTGGCCATTGCCGACGTGTCCAGGCCGCCCGACATCGTCCGGCCAGTGCCGCGCTCGGCGGTGTTGTGCGCACGGGCCATGCGCGTCAGCGAGTCGAGCACGATCACCACGTCCTTGCCGAGTTCGACGAGGCGGCGCGCCCGCTCGAGCACCATTTCGGTGACCTCGACGTGTCGGCGCGCCGGCTGGTCGAACGACGACGCGATCACTTCGCCCACGCCCCACGAGATCGCCTCGCTCACTTCCTCGGGGCGCTCGTCCACGAGGAGAATGAGGAGCGTCGCGTCCGGATGCTTGAGCGCCACGCCCTCGGTGATGGCCTGCAGCAGCATCGTCTTGCCGGCGCGCGCCGGGGCGACGATGAGCGCGCGCTGGCCGTAGCCGATGGGGGCGATCAGGTCGATCGCGCGACGGGTGAGTTCTGGACCAACACGCGCCGGCCGGCCGGTCTCGAGCGTGAGCCTGCGGTCCGGATAGCTCGCGGTCAGTGACGCGAAGTCCGGACGGCGCAACGCGTCCGCGGGGTCGTGTTCGTTGATTGAGAGGATCTCCACGCAGGTCGGCCGACCGCGATGGTCGCGCCCGGTCGTGGCCCGCACGAGATCCGACTTACGGAGGCCGTGCTGGCGGGCGAGGTAGGCCGGGACATATGCGTCGCCCTGCTCCTCGAGATAGCTGGCCCCCGCTCGGCGAATGAAGCCCGCGTCGCGCGATGGGTCAAACCATCCCACCGTGTCGCCGTCGGCGACGATCGGTTGCGCCGGCGGCCCGCCACCTTGGCCGTTCTGCTCGCCACCATTGCCTCGGTTCCGCCCGCGATGTCGGCGGCCGCGACGACCGAACCGCTCGCGGCGGTGCTCGAACTGCGGCCGTCCGCCCCCGTTGGCGCCGTTCATCGGCGCCGAGCTAGCGCCGCCATTCCCCTCGGCGGACCCCGCCTCGGCGGGCGCCGAACCGGACGACGGTTCAGCGTTTGGCGCGGCTGGCGGCGCCTCGTCGGCCGCCGCGCGGGGCTCTGGCGTCCGAAGTTCCGGCGGCGGACCGTCCGACGCCGATTCCGGCGCAGAACTATCGAGATACGGATCCGGCTCGGCCGATGTGGTTTCTGGCGCAGTCTTTCCGCGCGACTTGGCCGGACGACCGCGGCGGCGAGGACGACGATTCTCGCTCATGCGTGTGTGTGAAGTGGTGGATCAATGCGATGCGGGCCCGAGCCGCGAATGCGCGGCCCGCCCACGTGAGGAGTGGACACTCCGACTGCTGCTTGGGGATCAGGGTCCGTGCCTTCCACGGACCGCGCGCTTACGGCGCGCCGAACTGCGAACCAATGCTGACAGGCTACGAGACGAGGCGCCCGAAGGGCCTCGCACTGCCAAGCCACGGAACGTCACGGAGCCCGGCGGGATCGAACGGACACACCGTCACTCGCGGCGGGAACTGGCCGGAGTCGCTCGCCGTCAACGGACGGCTGGGCGGAGGGGGGTGTACTGCGGGCGTGCGCAAGGCGCAGGCCGACTGGCGTGGAGTATGGCGGCCCCGCTGCGTTCGCGCAACCCTCCCCACCCACACTGAACGCTGTGGGTAAATTGCGCGCCATGCGCCCCACTCCCGGATCCGTCCTCACCCGGCTGACGGCGATCGTGGATGCGTACAAGAGCGATGGAGACACGCGTCGCCTCCTCGACTCGCTGACGGCGCTAGCCGCCGACGCGCCCACCGACGAACTGTTCGCGGCGGCCGATGCGCACGCTGCGATGCCCGAGGTGCTGGGGCCACTGATGGAGATCGTCGTGGATCGCGAGCCCTCAGATGCCCGGGCGCTGGTCCGCTTGGCGAACGCCTACTGGCTCACCGGACGGGGCCCCGACGTCGTCGGCAATCTCGCGTCGCGGGCGATTGCGGCCGACCCAACCCACCGCGGGGCGTGGCACCTGTGGGCGCTCACCGAGACCGATCCGCGCGCCCGGATGAACCGCTGGCTGCAGGTCACGGAACGGTTTCCGGACGATGACCTCGCCCGGGCCAACCTCGCCGACAACGCCGCGTCGGTGGCCGCGACGGAGGACGATCCCGTCGCCCTGAGCCTGGCAATCGACACCTTCCGGGAGCTGCGCCGCCGTGCCCTCCACTCGGCGCAGCGCGAGGCGATCGACCGCGCGCTGGAAGCCCTGCGCGGGCGCTGATCCGCGCCGCCTTTGAAGGGATGATGCGGCGCTAGCGCGCCGACGCGGGCCGCGGCCGGAACCGCTTGGGCTCGATGGCGTCGAGCAGCCTGCCGAGGTTCTCGCCGATGATCTGCGTCCGCGGAATGGAGAGCGGGTTGAACCCCGGGCCGTACGGCGTGCCCTGCAGAGCGCCGGTCACCTCGAGAATGGCGTCGAACCGATAGGCGATCGTGCGCGTGGTCTTGGGATCCGTCCATTGACCGGCGCGCGCAAGCTCGCGATTGCGCGGCCAGAGTCCGAGCGGGAGCGCGAAGGTTCGCACGCGATGGCCGGCAACGGCCGAGTCGATGGCTAGCACGCCGCGCGCGATCTGCTCCTGCACGGCGGCGTCGCCCAGCCGGTCCAGACGCGCGTGGTACAGCGTGTGGTTGCAGAGCTCAAACCCCTGCTGGGCGAGGAATCGCACCTTCGGCAGGCGCCACGCCGACTTCTGTCCCGCCACGCCGGTGTCGCCAAAAAAGGCGTGTCCCTCCGAGGCGCCGGACAGCGTGCAGAAGGTCGCCCGCGGCTTCCAATCGGGGTGCCGCTTGCTGAAGGCCAGCCAGATGCCCAGTGCGCTGTTCGGATCGATATCGAGCTTGCCGTCGCGCTCGACATAAGAGAACTGCCCCGGCGACGCGTCATCGAACGTGAAGACGACGGGTGACGTGCCGGGCGGGATGTCGAAGTCGCGATCAATCAGCTGGGCGACCGTGATGGGGCGATAGCCGCGGTCGTAAAGCAGCTGCAGGTCGCGGCGAAATCCGTCGCGCGAGCGCTTCCACCGGCTGTCGGTGTCGCCGATGAGATGGTACTGGAGGACCGGGATCCGGTAGGGCAGCGCCGGCGCAGGCTGGGCTGGCGCGGAACGCGCCAGCAGGAACGCGGCGAGGGCGAGGAGATGACGGGGTCGCATGCGAACGGAAAGTTACCCGGACGCGTGGCGGCTTTTGAAGCGTCCGACGCAGGAAGCGCTCGGCGCCGGATCCGGCCCGCGGCCCCGTGCGTTGTGCGTGGAGCCTCGCAGGGTGCGACGGTGTACAAGAACGCGAGCCACGGCCCGCGAAGCGCGAGGCAGGCGCATCGCAGGCGACGCGCTGCCGCGCGTCAGAGGGAAGAACGGACATCGCGGCCTCGCGTGACACGCTCGTGACGAAGCGCCCGTGACACGGCGCGGGACTTGCAGGTAATCATCAATGAAGGATCGCCCCCTGTGGAGGAAGGATGGACGTTCTCGTCATGGTCGAGGAGCAGCCGCCCGAACATTCGAGCGTGCTGGCGCACGTCAATACCGTGCCGTCCCCGCTCACGATGGAACGTCCGTCGCGCGATGTGGTGACGCTCTACGGCATTCCGAGCCCGGAGTCGCTGGCCCTCGCCCTCGCTGCCGCGCTCGAGTCGCGGCGCTCCGCCGATGACCGCGCCGACACCGTGCGCCACGTCGGGGTCTGGCCAGAGCGCGGGGCGGTCGGAGATGCCGCATGGCGGGACGAAGTGACCGGGGAACTGATCTCGCGCGACCTGCAGATTCCCCTGGCCGTCCTTGCCGAAACAGCGCAGGCACTCCTTGCCGAGTGCGGCCAGGGCATCCGGCGGCTGGTCGGTGGCCTGCTGATGCCCGACTGGCCTGAGGGGACGCGCCGCGCGGTTTCGTTCTCCTTCCGTCCCACGCCCGCCTTTGCCATGCGAGCTGTCCCGCCAGACACGATGCTGGCCGCCCTGCGCGAGGCCGAGGGGCTGGCGTTCGATCAAGAGACGGAGCAGGACTAGGACAACTTGTCCAGTGAGTTCCGCGGCCCGCCGGATGGCGGGCCGCGGGTGTTTCTGGGAGGGCGGAGGGAGGAGGGCGGGGTGCGGAGGTTTGGTGCGGGGGGAAGAGTGGGGGGAGGAGACGGAGGGACGTGTCCCCTCGCCCTGCTCTCCTTTCTCCACTCCTCCCCCCCGCCCCCAACCTCGTCCCTCCGTACTCGTTCCCCTACACCCCCGTCAGGGTCGGCCACCCTTGACGTCAGCGTGAACTAATTGGATGCTCCCGTATCTATTAAGCGACGCCGATTCTAGCGGCGGAGGGAGCATGAAAGAGTACAGAAGCGAGGCCATCAGAAATGTCGCGGTAGTGGGACACGGGACGAGCGGCAAGACCACACTGGTAGACGCCCTCGCCTTCGTGTCCGGCAGCAGCAAGCGACATGGCCAAGTCAAGGATGGAACCGCGTTGACCGTGACCTCACCCGAGGAAATCGAGCGCGGTTTTTCTATCTCCATCGGATGCGCCTTCGCCGAGTGGCGTGACACGAAGATCAACATGATCGACACGCCCGGGTTCCTCGACTTCCAGGGCGACGCGATCGCCGGCCTCACCGCCGCCGACGGCGCGCTGATCACCGTGGCCGCCGCCGCGGGCGTCGAGGTGGGGACGGAGCGCATGTTCCGCGAGGCGCTCACCCGCCGCGATCCGGTCCTCTTCGCCGTCACGTTGATGGACAAGGAGCACGCCGACTTCGACGCGGCCTACGCCGCGATCAAGGAGAAGCTGACCTCCAAGGTCGTCCCCGTGGAGATCCCGATCGGCGCCGGCCCGAACTTCAAGGGGATCATCAACCTCTTCACCAAGAAGGCGCACCTCTTCACGGCCGGGACGAAGTCGGGCGAGTACACCGAGACGGACATCCCGGACTCGGAGAAGGCGCGCTTCGAGAAGTACCATCAAGAAATGGTCGAGGCCGTCGCCGCCACCGACGACGCGCTCCTCGAGCGCTTCTTCGGCGGCGAGGAAATCCCGGGCGACGAAGAGATGGCGGCAATGAAGGAGGCGATGAAGCGCCAGGAGCTCTTCCCGCTTCTGTGCTGCTCCGCCCAGCTCACGTGGGGGATCCGCACCGTCCTCGACTTCCTCGTCCAGCTCATGCCATCGGCCTACGAGATGGAGGAGCAGAAGGCGTTCAAGGGCGCCGAAGGGAACAAGACCGTCGAGATTCACCCAGACGAAAAGGCCACGTTCTCTGCGCTCTGCTTCAAGACGACGGCTGAGCCCCACGTCGGCGAGGTGACGTTCTTCCGGACGTTCAGCGGCGTCGTGGAGAACGGCGCCGAGGTCTACAACGCCACGCGCGACGTGGCGGAGAAGCTGGTGCACCTGGCCGTGCCGCAGGGGAAGGAGCGCATCGAGGTGACGAAGCTCTACCCCGGCGACATCGGCTGCATCGCCAAGCTGAAGAACACGCACACCAACGACACGCTCTCGACGAAGGAGCACCCGGTCCGCCTGCCGCAGGTCGAGTTCCCGCAGCCGCTCGTGACCTACGCGGTGAAGGCCACCGCGCGCGCCGACGAGGAGAAGCTGCAGGTCGGCATGCACCGCATCCACGACGAGGACCCGACGTTCGAGACGCACTACGACGCCGAGACGCACGAGACGATCCTCAGCGGGATGGGCGAGCGGCACATTGAAGTGGCGATGTCGCGCCTCAAGCGGCAGTTCAATGTCTCGGCCCAGCTCAAGGTGCCGCGCATCGCCTACCGCGAGACGATCACGGCGGCGGCGGAAGGGCAGGGGCGGCACAAGAAGCAGTCCGGCGGCCGCGGCCAGTTCGGCGACTGCTGGGTGAAGCTGCGGCCCGGGCCGCGCGGCACGGGCTACCAGTACGTGGACGCCATCAAGGGCGGCGTCATCCCGCGGCAGTTCATCCCCGCCGTGGACAAGGGTGTGCAGGAAGCGTCCGAGCGCGGCATCCTCGCCGGCTATCCGGTGGTGGACTTCATTTGCGAGTGCTTCGACGGATCGTCACACTCCGTGGACTCCAACGAAGCGTCGTTCAAGATGGCTGGCATCCTGGCCTTCAAGAACATCGCGCCCAAGTGCCGGCCGGTGCTGCTCGAGCCGCTGCACGAAGTGGAGATCCTCACCCCCGACCTCTACCTCGGCGACGTGATGGGCGACATCTCCGGCCGCCGCGGGCAGATCCTGGGCTCGGAGAACCTCGAGGGGATCGGCACCAAGGTGAAGGCGATCGTGCCGCAGGCCGAGTTGTACCTCTACGCCACGAAGCTGCAGAGCATGACGCAGGGACGCGGCACCTTCACGCACAAGTTCCACACGTACGAACTGATGCCGCACGAGGCGGCGCTCAAGGTGATCGCCGAGGCGGAGAAGGAGAAGGAGGAGGAGAAGGAGGAGTGACCTCGGCGTCGGTTGGCCGGGACACGGCACGGGGCGCGAAGCGTGGCTTCGCGCCCCGTGTGGCGTCGTGAGTCTACCGACGCGATTCGGGTGGCGCCAACGCGTCGAGTCTCGTCCAGTCCACGCCGCCGCGCACGCCGCTCCACGCTTCGAGCGGGCCGATCACCAGGCGACCGTCGAAGGCCGAGTGGCCGACGATATGCAGGAAGACTCCATTCTGTGGCGGCGGGCTGCTGCCACGCGTTACTCCAACGGGCACGCCGTCGATGGCCATCGCGCACCGCCCGTCGGGCAGGAGCTGGACGCGCACTCGGCGCCACGCGCCGTTGTAGAGCGTCGTGTCGACATCGATGGCGATGACCGTGCCCTGCTCGCCGACCGCAGCCAACTTGCGCGCTCGTCCCCCTTCGTCTCCAGGAAACGTTCCCCAGCAAGCCTGGAAGAGGCCCGGTGTGCCGTCCCCCGTGCGGTGGTCCCATCGCCGCAGCGCGGCGAGCGTCTCGGCTCGGCCGAAGTTCAGCGAGATGGACTGCCACTGCAGGCGCGTGACCGGCATGCTGACCAGAGCTTCAAGGCCGGCCCCCATCGCGCTCGGGATGATCACGCTGGAATACGCGCCGGACTGGTACGAGCCGTCCCCGTTGGGGAGAAAGGCCGGGCCGCGCGGTGTGCTCACGATGCGGGGGCGTGGGTCGCCGAACGGGGTCCACCGCGACGTCCACGCGGCATCCCACCGCTCCCGGATGAGCACTCGCGATGTCGCCGCGGTGATCTCGATCAGCGCCGAGTCGGTGCGCCATCCGCCGGCGCTGACGATCACCCAGACCCTGCCGATGCGCCGCGGGCGCAGGACGCCCAGCGAATCCACCGTGGCGACCGTTGAGTCGCGCGAACTCCACCGGAGATCGTGCACGCGCGCGGGCGCGCCGTTGGCGCGGCGCCCTTCCACGCGCAGGCTATGCGTGTTTTCGACGGAGAGTCCGCGCGATGGCCGCTCCAGGCGCAGCGTGTCCAGCCAACTCCGCGCTGTGAACAGCGGCCCGATGTAGGCCAGCGTCCCCCGCAACGGTTGGCCCCGGTACAGCACCGGTCGCGCCGCCGCCGGATCGGTTGCTGGGAAAAGGTACAGCGAAGGTTCGGAGCCGACGGCGGTGCTGCACCAGCAACTCCTCACGTCGCCCTCGTAGCCGACAACTTGTCCGTACAGGTCCGGAATGGGCGTCAGCTGCCCGGTGATAGCATCGAATCGAAACAGCCTCCCGTCGCCGTACGAACCCAGCAGCGTCCGGTGGTCAATCCACCCGAAGAGACTGCCCCCTACCATCAAGGGAGCGCTCAGGCAGCGTTCATTGCTCCCGTCGAAGTCCACGAAGCAGATCGCATCGTCACTCGTGCGGCTGAAATACCGCCGGATGAACTGGACCTGTGCGCCGTCAGGCCGCCACACTGGGTGGTAGTCTGCCTCCACGTTCTTCGTGAGCCGGCGCGTGGCGCCGGTGCGAGGATCGACGACGACCAACTGGCCATGATCGGTCAACGTGTCGTACCGACTGCTGATGCCCACCGCGAAGCGCCCATCGGGCGAACTCGTGACAATCGCATCGTCCCCAGTCCCCGTGAGCAGCGGATGAATCTGTCCCAGCGAGTCGATGCGCAGTACTTCGTCACCGCCGTTCGGCAATACAGCATGTGCCCGCCACTCTCGCCCACTCGGCAGGCGGCGCAGCGCGGTCGCGACCCCCGCGGGAAACGCCGGGAAGTCCGTCGAATCCAGCTCGACCGCGTGCAGCGGCTCCCCCGCGAGCCACGGCTCGTTCGGATCAATGCGCACGCCCACGAGCCGACGCGTCCCGTGCGCGCTGTCGGCGACCCACACGGCGAAATCCGACGTGAGTTTCGCCGGACGAAGCGCCGCCATCCCGATCGCCGCCCCCGCCACGGCGAAAAGCACTCCGGCTGCTGCGAACCACCGCGTCCGCTGCCGCTTCCACCACGGCGTCGCCGCCACCAGCGCCAGCACCGCGCGCTGCTCCGCGGCCACGCCAAGAAAATCGGCGGCGATGCGGCGCGTACCCCGCCGGTCCCCCTGCTGGCGGCGCAACGGGAGGAAGCGATGCCATGCCAGTTGGAGCAGCGGTCGGTCATCGGCCGCCGCGGCGTGCTCCGCGGCTAGCCGCAGCGGCATCTCGTCGCTCGCCCGCGCGAGCATCTCGCGGGCGACGTCGGCGTGCACCGCCCGCCGCTCGTCGTCCGAAGCGCCCTCCACCACCGCGTCGGCGATCTCATCGTGCGCCGTCACGAGATGCGCCCCGTCACGCATGACGAAGCCGCCGCGCTCCAGTGTCTCCACGAGCTCGCCGCCATCGCGCGTGTCGCCGCCGGCCATCGCCGACGCTTCCTCGGCCTCCACCGGCCGGCCGACCACGGAAAGCACCAGCAGCAGGCGCCGCGCGGCGGGCGCCAGCCGTTGCACGCGCTGACGCACGGCGCTCCCTTCGCGCAGCGAGGCGGTGATGCGGGCAGGGTCGTCGCAATGCCACGCCCCGTCATCTCCACACGAGAGCCATCCCTGCTCCAGCGCGTCGTGCAGCGTCTCGACCAGCAGCAACGGCGACCCGCCGGTGGCCAGCAGCAGCTGCTGCGGCAGGACGTCGGCCCACGGCGTGGACGGAAGTTCCGCCACCTGGGTGACAAAAGCGGAGACGGCGGCGAGATCGAGCGGCGGCAGGTCCAGCCGCTCGAACGGCGCGAAGAGCGCCCGTGGATCGGCCGACGGACGCTTGGCGATCACCACAAGTAGGCGCGCGTCCTCGAAATGCGAAAAGGCCGCCGCCAGTACGCGCGCCGAGTGCTCATCGGCCCAGTGCAGGTCGTCGAGCAGCAGCGCGGCGGGGTGCTCGTCGCTCACAGCACGCGCCAGGTCCACCAGCGCCAACGCCCGCCGCCGCGTGGCGTCCTCGCCCTCGGTGGGATCCGGCGACGCCGACGGGTAGGTGGAGGCCAGGGCCGGCGCCAGCGCGACCAGCACGCCGGCTGTGCCCGTTGAGACCGCCGCGGCCCCGGGAAACGACACGAGCTGAGAAACCACCTCAGCCAGGAAGCCACCGCTGAGGTGGCGGTCGCCCGGATTCGCGCGGGTCAGCACGCAGCGCGACCGCGACGCGCGCAGTCGCGCGCACACGTCCCGTAGCAGCCGAGTCTTCCCGAGTCCTGCCCCCGCCGAGATCACCAGAACGCGCGGCGTCCCCGCACGCGCAGATTCCCACGCCGAGAGCACCCGACTGAACTCCACCTCGCGCCCCACGAGTTGTGCGGCGATCGCCGCCGACGGACTGGCCGTGATGGGAGCACCGGCCGTCGGGGTGCGGCGTGCCGCCCGAAGCGCCGCCAGAGACGCGACCTCCGCCTCCTGCTCCTCGCGCGCCAAGAAGGACTCGAAATGCTCGGCCTCGCTGGCCGCGCCCAGCCCGTCGCTCCCCGCCATCAGCGCCTCGAGGAGCAGGCGCCACGTCGCCTGATCCATTGGATCCACATCCCGCGCCCGGCGGGCGAGTTCCTGCGCGTCACGGAAACGCCCCTCACTCAGCCACTGGCGCGTCAGCGCGTCAGCGCAGCGCAGGAACGTCACCATCAGGCGCCGGCGCTCCAGTTCGCACCACTGCTCGAACTCAGCGGCGCCCGGGGCGGCGAAGTCTGGGATGAAGGGGCCCGTGTAGCGCTCGATAGCCGCGGCGAAATCCGCCCGCTGCGCGGCGGCCACAAACTCATCGCGATCGCACGCGCAGGGCACTGCGAGGCCGATCATCTCGCCCGTGACGTCCAGCAGGCCGTCGCCGAGCTTCTTCTTCAGGTACCAGATGGTCTGCCGCAGGTTCTGGCGCGCGGCGTCGCTATCCACGTCGCCCCACAGCAGCGCCGCGAGATGCTCGCGGCTCGCCCGATGCCCCGGGATGCAGGCCAGATAGGCAAGCATTGCCACCGGCTTGCCGCGGCCCAGGGGGCGCACCGTCCCCTCGCGGTCCGTCGAGGTCGCCTGCAGGGAGCCGAGCGTGGCGAGCGTCAGTTGCATGCTGGGTCCGGTATCATCAGCCACCGTCGAAGACCGTCGCTGGCGGACTAATAGTAGCGAAGGCAGGGCACTCTGGCCCGCGAACTTCTGACGCAACCGTCAGATGAGCGTCAAGCGCGTCAGAACGCGCCGCACCGGGTGCGACGTCACGATGAAACTGAACGCGGAGGCCGCCCGTGGGCAGCCTCCGCGCGCAACGGTCGGTCCCGTTGAGGCCGCGCCTACACTTTGTGGTACGAAATCCGCGCCGACTCCACGCGGTCCTCGGCGGTGTAGATCTCGAAGTCCGAGAAGAAACCCGGCGCTTCCTGCTGGAGCGTGCGCAGCACCAGCACCGCCAGCCGGCGGATCTCCTGCTCGGCCCCCTCGCCCGTGCGCAGTTCGAGCATCGTGCGCCACGCGCGCACGTTGGCCGTCACGACAATCTTGGTCTCGGTGGAGTTCGGCAGCACGCCGCGCGCCGCTTCGCGGGCCATCTTGCGGCGGTGCACCTTGTCGGCGACCCAGCTGTAACGCTCCATCAGCTTCTCGACGAGCGCGATGTACGTGGCCTGCGCTCCTTCCACCTGCCCCTTCCACTGCGCCACCAGCGCCTCGTCGCCGAGGATGGCGGGCGGCACCACGAAAGCCGCGTCACTCTCGTCTACGTAGCGCTGCGACAGTTGCGAGTACGCGAACCCTGCGCGGTGCCGAACCAGCTCGTGGGTCAGCGACCGGCTGATCCCCTCGAGCAGCAGCGAGTAGTTCGCGTGCTCGAGCACCGACCCGTGTCCCTGCTTCTTGATGTTCTCCAGGTAGTCGCGCGTCGTGCGGCTGGCCGGGTTCTTCTGGCTCATGTAGCACAGGCGCCCTGCGAACTCCGCCAACCGCTCGCCGTCGGTGCTTTCCCCCTGCCACTGCACGGGGAGGTGGGCCGGCTCCGCGAACAACGGCCGGGAGAGAACGGTGACCTTGGGCTCGGTATAGAAGTGCGGCATCGGCGGGGTGTTGAGGGTGCGCGGAAATCTAGAATGGGAACGACGGTGATGTGAGGGTGCGACGCCCACCCGCCCCCTACTGCGCGTCCAGCAGCCCCAGCCGGTACGATGCCCACGCCTTCTCCCGCACCACGTGGTCGAGCACCGCCCGCGCCTCCGGTGGCAGCGGCGGCAGGGTGGGATCGTACTTCACCGCGGCGAGCGGATCCTGCCCCGGCTGGGGCACCTTCACCCCGGGATTGAGAATCCCAACTGGATCGAACGCCTGCTTCACCCGCGCGAAGAGCGCCATCGCGCGCGCGTCCCACACGCGGAACATCAGCGGCGTGCGCAACCGGCCGTCGCCGTGCTCCGCGGCGAGCGTGCCGCCGAGCAGCGTCACGAGGGCCGTCACCTCGTCGAGCAGCGCACGCGCGCGATCTCGCCAGTCCGGCTCGCGCACGTCGAGCAGCGCGTTCACGTGGGCGTGCGCGTCGCCGGCGTGCCCGAAGATCACGCCCCGGACGCGGTGCCGCTCGAGCGCCGCGCGCACGCCGCGCACGTAGTCGGCAAAGGCGGCCGGCGGCACCGCGCCGTCCTCGATGAGCTGCATCGAGGCGAGGTGCGGGTCGAGGGCGTTCAAAATGGGGCTGGCCGCGTGGCGAATTGCCCAGATACGATCGGCGGTGGCCTCGTCGGGCGCGGCCAACACGGCCAGCGCGCGCGCGGTGCGGCAGGCGTCGCCAAGGCGCAGGGTGAGCGTGTCGGCGGCGGCGGGCGTGTCGCCCTCGGCCTCCATCAACAGCACGGCCTCTGCAGCAGGTGGAATCGACAGTTGCGACGCGTGGGTCCGCACAACGTCGAGGAACGTGCGGTCGAGCAGTTCCACGGCGCTGGCGCCAATGCCCGCGGCACCCCCCGCGGCCTCGACGGCGTCCTCCAACGAGCCGAACGCGGCCAGCAGCGACGCGCGCACGGCGGGGAGCGGAGCGAGCCCGAGCTCGACGCCGACAAAGACGGCCAGCGTCCCCTCGCTTCCCACGAGCACGTCCACGAGGTCGCCACTGCGCGCGTAATCGGCGAGTCCGTAGCCGCTCGACTCCTTGCGCACGCCAGGGCGCGTGAGCGCCGAGCCGCGGTCGAGGACGTCGCGCGCGACGTCGTGCTGGAACGTGCGCAGCGCCTCAACCTTCGGCCGCGCCTCGCCCCGGCGCACCCACGCACGCGATCCATCGGCGAAGACGCAGTCGAGGCCGCGCACCCACGCGCGCATGGCTCCGAGCTTCACGGTGCGCGTGCCGGCCGCGTTCGTGGCGGTCATCCCGCCGATCGTCGCGAAGGTGCCGGAAGACGGATCCACCGCCACGCGCAGTCCGTGTAGACGCGCCGCGCCGTCCACCGCATCGCGCAGGGCGCCCGGCCCGCAGGCGATCATCGCACGCTCGGCGTCCACCGGGCCGATCGCATCCAGCCGCGATAGATCGAGTGCCACGCCGCGCCCCACGGCGCCGTTTGCCATCGAACTCGCCGAACCCCTCGGCACCAGCGGCACGCGATGCTCGGCGGCCCACTGCACCAGCGTGACGACGTCGTCGGCATCGGCCGGCACGGCCACCGCATCGGGGATGATGCGCGCGATCCCCGCCCCTTCGCTGTACACGGCGCAGGCGCGGGCGTCGGTCCGGAAGACGCCGCGGAACTCGGGCGGCGGCGCGGGCAGGGCCATCGGCGGCCGTTCGCTCATTGTTCCGCGCTCGCCGTCGCCGCGAACGGCGCAAACGGCCGCGTCCGCACCGACGATACGAGTCGTCGCAACAGGGTGTTGCTGCCAAGCGCCGCCAACCCCGCGGCCATCAGCGCGCGCACCTCGGCCCGGCTGATCTTCACGACGCCGCCGGGGCGCAGCATCGCATCGCTGTGCGAAAGCTCGCGGAGCGTCGCATACGCGTAGAGCATCGGCAGGACGCAGAACGCGCGGATCGACACCGCCCGGCGCGGCAGGAGCAACAGGTACTCGAAGGCCAGGTCGAGGTCGGTCCACGCCAGGGCGATGAAGTCGCCGACGGCGGCGCGGTTCGCCGCGAGACAGGCCGGATCGAGCAGAGTGGCCTGCGACGCGCCGTGCGCGCGCAGGGTGGACTCCGGGATGTAGATCGCGTTCTCCCGCTCGGCGTCGGCGGCGATGTCCTTCAGGATGTTAACCGTCTGCAGCGCCTCGCCGAAGCTCTTGCACCGCGCCCACAGCGCGTCGTAGCGCGCGGGCGGTACGTGCCCGTGCTCGCGCCACAGCTCGGTGAGCATGCACCCCACCGTCCCGGCCACGTAGTAGCAGTACTCGCGGTATTCCTCCACGGTCTGGATGCGCAGCCCCGCCGGATGCCGCAGCGTGAACGCCGCCATCCCGCGCCCCATCTCGCGCACCCAGTGCGCCACGCACGCGCGCGATCCCTCGGGAAGCGAACGAAAGAGCACGCACACCAGGTCTGTGCTGCGCAGCAGGCGCACGTGAGCCGCGTCACCCTCGATGTGCCGGACGCGCGTGGGGAAGGCGTCGGCGGCCGCGGCGTCGTCGAGGCAGGCGAGAAACTCGCCGAGCAGGCGCGCCTTGTCGTCCGGCGCGGCGTGCCCGTCGTCCTCAATGGTGTCCGCGATGCGGCAGAGCAGGTACGCGCACAGCACCGAGCGCCCCAGTTCTCCGCGCAGCAGTTGCACCGACAGCGCAAACGTGCGCGACACGGCCGGCAAGACCTCGCGGCCAAACGCCTCGGCGGCGCGGACGCGTGCGGGCGTGTCGGTGGCGGCCATGCGGCAAATCTACCGATGCCGCGTTGGGAACTGCCACCACAGGACGGCCTTCACCACAAAGCCACGAAGTTCACGAAGGCTACAGTGCGCGCCGCACGATCCCGTGTCGCAGTACCGGCACGCAGAAATTGAGCAGGAGACCCAGGCGGTACCCTCCGAGCCTTAGGTACGTCAGAAGTTGGGCCTCATGCACGGCCTGTAGGCGCTCGACGGCCTTTATCTCGACGACAAGCAAACCACCAACCAGAAAGTCGATGCGGTAGTGCGCGTCGAGAGCCCGGTGACGATACACGACGGGCAAGAAGCGTTCGCGCTCAAAGGGAACACCTCGGATCTCAAGTTCCAGCGCGAGAGCGGCCTGATACGCCGACTCGAGCAACCCTGGGCCGAGTGCGCGGTGCACCGTAATCGCGGCCCCAATGACGTGCGATGACCAAGGATCCGCGGGCGGACGCCTTTGTGCACCTTCGTGACTTTGTGGTGAGTCGTTGGACATACACCACGATGCCAACGGCGCCGCGAGCGCCCGTCACCAATCCGCCGCCAGCTGGATCGCCCTATTTCGGCGGCAACAACGTCCGGGCGAGGCCGTCGAACAGCTGCTGCGTCGGCGACGGCTTGTCGGGATACTCGAGCTTGTCGAGCAGCCGCTCCATCGACACAAGCACCTGCCGGCGCAGCGCGCGCCAGGAGTTGCGCGCCCAACGCCAGCCGATCCACCCGAGCACCACCGGCGGCACGGCGCCGAGCCACGGGAAGACCGTCAACAGGGCAAGCGGCACGCCGGCGACAAGGCCAAGCAGGAGGAACAGCACGACCGGCGTCACCAGCTGTCCGGTGCGGGCGCGCGCGAGGTCGGCGGCGAGCGCCACGTGCGTGCGGCGCGCGTCCACCGCGCCCACGCTGACGACCACTTCGCTCGCCCGCGACAGGTAATAGCCCTTGCCACCGAAGTCCATGCCGCGGGCTAGCTGGTCGAGCATGCCGCGTCGGGCCTCGAGCACCAGCCGGTCGGGATACCGTCGGATGACACCCAGAGACTCGTCACGCACGAGCATCGCCTCGGCGCGGCCCAGCAGGTCGTCCGGCGCGCCGGGCACCAGCCGCGCTGCCGACACTGCGGGGTCGCTGAGCATCGCGTCGCTCTCGCGCTGCGACAGGTTCAGCGGCTCCCGCGCGCGCTCCTCCGCGATCGCCTGCCGTACCGCCTCAGGGGTGATGCCCACCTCACGCGCGATCTCCAGCACGCGCGACTCGCTCACCGACTCGGCGCGCGCGTCATCGGCGGTGTCGCCGCGGACATGCAGTTCCATCGCGCGCGCCAGCACGCGCTCCAGCGCCGCGCGATTCAGCGCGCGATCATCGGGCGGGGTGGGCGAGGTGGGCATCAGCGGGTGAGGGCGACGGTCGGTGGTGCGGGACGGCCGGACGCCGGGCGGGCGCGCCGCCGTCCGTCCACTCTACGGCCAGCGCCCCGTCGAGGTTCCGTCAGACGACGGTGTTCGCCCGCCCGCACGTGACGCAGAACTTCCACGACGGGTCCACCTCGGCGCTGCATCCCGGACAGCGGCGCACCTTGAGGTTCTGGCCGCAGTGCGGGCAGAACGTCACCTCGCGCCCTTCGGAGAGCATCTGGCCGCAGAACCGGCACCCCGGTCGCGGCGGGCGCACCGCGGTGTCGGCGGTCGGATCCGGGATGCGCGTCCCTCGCGCCTGATACGGGACGTGCGGCTTCGCCGGAGCGGCGGCGCTCATCGCCTCGCCGAGTTCGGCGAGCGTGGGCGGGAGTTGCCGCTGCAGCGCCTCGAGCGCATCGGCGACGGGCGCGGTGACGGGAAGTCCCGCGGTTGGCGGCCGTGAAGCGCCGACCCGCGCCGACGTGTCCCACATCTCCATCGGCACCGGCTCCGGTGCCGTCGGCTCGCTCCCGCGTGCCGCCGACACCGTCGAGGCGGCCGGGGGCGGCGCCGACTCCAGCACCTGACGCATCGCGTACTGCGCCAACGTGACCTTCGCCGTGCCGTACGCGCGCAGCGCCTTCAGGTCCGGGTTGCCCGACTCCAGTTCGCGCCGGAGATCGTCCTGCATCACGTCGTCGGCGAACACGAACCCGCGCTCGCCGGAGATCAGCCGCATCACCAGGACCTCGTAGTCCTCGGCCGCCTCGGTGCCCACCTCTGCACGCGTGGTGCGATACGGCACGAAGGTCTGGAGGATGTCGGCGACCTCGAACGGACGCGACAGGTGCTCCGGGCGCACGTCGCGTATGCGCCGGACCAGGACGTGGAACAGGTGCTCGAGTTGGTCTGCCATCTACTGGGCCGCCTTCATTTTCTCGTTCGCGTTTCGCTGCAGCTTCGCCTCGGCGTCCGCCTTCAGCGACTCGGCGTGCTGAACGGCCGACGCGCCCGGACTCTTGAACCCCTTCACCAGGCGCACGACGGTCGGCTGTGTATTGTGGCGGCCGTCGTAGAAGCCGTAGGAATAGCCGGCGGCGAGCCCCAGCAGGAGTCCCACAAGGATGCGCATGTGCCCCTCCGGCGCGCGATCATCCGATACGAGGCAAAGATGCGTGCGGAGCGAACGTCGCGCCATCCGGGAACGCGTCCGGAACGCCCGCCTTTCCCCCCCGCGCGCGGTATGCCTCGAGCCACGCGTCGAAGGCCGACTCCACGAGCCCGCCGCTCGACGTCTGGTCGGCCGCCGCCCGCGTCGCCAAGTGATTGGCGTATTCGTTCTGCGCGTGGCCGGCGTGCCCGCGCACCCAGCGCCACATCACCGCGTGTCCGTCACAGGCGGCGATCGCGTCGTGCCAGAGCGCGAGGTTTTCGATGGGGCCCGTCTTTCGCTTCCAGCCGTTGCGCGCCCAGCCGTGCACCCATCCCGTCATGCCGTCCACGATGTAGCGCGAGTCGGAGGTGAACACGACGCGAAAGCGTGCCCCCTTCGCGCCGATGGCGCGCATCGCCTCGATCACCGAACGCAGGGCCATGCGGTTGTTGGTCGTCGCCGGTTCGCTCACCCACAGATCGCGCCGCACGAGCGAGCCATCGGGGCGCTGATACTCGATCAGCACGCCGGCCGCGCCGGGGTTGTCTCCCGTCTGCCCGTTGCCGAGGCACGATTCGTCGGCATAGAGGGCCACCAGCTCGGCGCTCATCGCACGACCTCGAGCGCGTCCACCTCGTCGAGCCAAAGCGACAGGTGGTCGCCCGTCGTCGGATGCCGCGCCTCGACGCACTCGCGGCGGTTGCGCATCACGAGCCGCTCCGGGATGACCACGAACTCGGTGCCGCGCCGCGTCACGGCAATGCGCTGGCCGCGCGTGATGGCCTGTTCGAGCGCGTCGTACTGGCGAACAGTCAGGTGCACTTAGCGGACCCCGAACCAGTCAACGGCCGACTGCGCCAGCACCGCGGTGGCGCGGCGCACTTCGCTGACCGGCACCCATTCGGTGGCGCTGTGCGCCAGCCGGATATCCCCCGGGCCGTAGCAGATGGCGGGGATGCCCGCCGCGGAGAGCAGGGCGGCATCGGTCCAGTAGGACAGCCCCTCGATGGTGGAAGGGGCGCCCTCTACCGCTTCGACGGCACGCACGAGCGACTGCACGATGGGCGCGTCGACCGGGACATCATTCGCGGCCTGCACGAACGTCACCTCGATGTCGGCCCGGAAGCGCGGCTCGCGGGCGGCCACGCGGTCGCAGGCCGCGCGCAGCTCCGCGGCAAACGTGTCGCCGTCCTCGCCGGGCAGCGTGCGACGCTCGAACTCCACGCGGCAGGCGTCGGCATACGTGGAGAGGCCCAAGCCTCCCGAGATGCGCGCGGCGTGAAAGGAGCCGCGTCCGAGCAGCGCATGCGTGCGCTGCGGCAGCGCCGACTGCTGATACGCCTCGAGTTCGGCGAGCAGGAGACCGGCCATCGTGTTGGCATCCACGCCCACATCGTAGCGCGACCCGTGCGCCGCGATGCCGTGCACGGTGACGACCGCCCAGGCGAAGCCACGGTGCGCCGGCCCGATGGCCAGGCGCGTCGGCTCCGTGACGATGGCCGCGTCGGCGCGCACGCCGCCGGCGATGAGCGCTGAGGTGCCCGCAGACTGCCACTCTTCGTCGGTGACCGCCGCGATCACGATCTCACCGTCGACCCCGGCATCCGCGGCGAGCACCGCGCCGGCGCACATGGCGGCGACGCCGCCCTTCATGTCGCAGCTCCCGCGGCCGTAGAGATTGCCGTCCTGAATGACCGGGTCGAACGGCGGGTGCGTCATCCCGGCGATCCCCACGGTGTCGAGATGCCCGTTGAACATCAGCGAGCGACCCCCGGGTTGGCCGATGCGCGCGATCACGTTTGGACGGTTCGGCGCGCTCTCCTGCAGCGCGACGCGGAATCCCCACGCGTCGAGGATGGAGGCCAGCGTCCGGGCGCACTCGCCCTCGCCGGCGGCTTCGGGGACGAGGCGCGGATTGCGCGAGTCCACGCCCACCAGGGCGCTGGTCAGGGCGATGGCGTCTCCACGTGGCGGCGGAATGACGGGCACGATCGGAGCGAGTGAAATGTGAAACGGGCGCGCCCCCTGAAGGTGCGCGCCCGTTGGCGCAACTGGAAGCGGCCCGTCCTACTTCTTGGGGGCCGGCTTCTTCGCCGGCGCCTTCTTGGCTGGCGCCTTCTTGGCGGCCGGCTTCTTCGTCGGCGCCTTCTTTGCCGCCGGCTTCTTGGCCGGGGCGCTCTTCTTGGCTGGCGCCTTCTTGGCGGCCGGCTTGTGGGCGACGGGCTTATGGGCCGTGTGCTTGTGCGCCTCCGGCTTCGCGACCGACTTCGCGGCCGGCTTCGCGCCCTTGTGCTTGCGGTTCCACGCCTCCTCGACACCGTGCAGCAACTTGTCCGCTTCGTCCTGCGTCATCTGGCCACGCCGCACCATGAACTGCACCACGTCGCGCGCGCTCTCGATCGCGAAGCCGGTCAATCCGGCGGCGGCGTTGATGACTTCCTTCATCGCTGCCGCCATCTTGCTGCCGGCTTCCATCGAGATCTCGGCGGCCTTGGCGGCCATTTCGGCGACGGCGTCACGCACATCCTGGCCACGGTGGCCGGGGTGACGACGTGGGAGCACAGTGCCGCTCCCTTCTGGCTTCGCCGGGGTCTTCTCGGTCATCTTGGTACTCCTTTGCTCGAGCCACCGGACTGGATCGCCGGTGTCAGTCCTCGTCGCATCGAGCAGGGCGCGGCGAGGGAAGTGGCGCTCCGAAACTCACCTTGGGAACGCACACCTGTTGATCGGGGCCAAGTATATGATTTTTTTGGACATAATCAAGGTGACGAGAACGGATTTCTCGACCCCCAGATCCACACGAAATCTTGCCATTCGTTTCACATTTATGCGCCAGTATTACGCCAATATATCGTCACTATGAAGACACTTCCGCTTTCAGGCATCAGAATTCTGGATCTGAGTCGGGTGCTCGCAGGCCCAATGTGCACCATGATCCTCGGTGATCTCGGCGCGGATGTCATTAAGGTCGAACGTCCCGGTGCCGGAGATGACACGCGCGGTTGGGGGCCTCCGTTCGACCAGGCGGGGCAGAGCGCCTACTTCCTCTCGGTCAACCGGAACAAGCTCTCCGCCGCCGTCACCATGACCGATCCAGACGGTCAGGCGCTCGTTCGGCGACTTCTGGTCGACGCCGACGTGGTGGTGGACAACTTCCTTCCCGGGACGCTGGAGCGCTGGGGTTTCCGTCCTGCGGAACTGCTCGAGCGGCACCCACGACTCATCTGGTGCACGATCACGGGTTTTGGCTCGGACAGCGACCGCCCCGGCTACGACTTTGTCGTGCAGGCCGAATCCGGGTGGATGGCGATCACGGGCGAGCCGTCGGGATCGCCGATGAAGATCGGGGTCGCCCTCGCCGACGTCATCGCCGGCAAGGATGCCGCCGTCGCGGTTCTGGCGGCGCTCGTCCAACGCGAGCGCACGCCGGAGCCATCCGCGAGGCGCCTCTCGATCTCCCTGGCGCACAGCGCCACAGCCGCGCTCGTGAACGTCGCGCAGAACGCCCTGGTGTCGGGGCGAGAGGCCGCGCGTTGGGGGAACGCGCATCCGAACCTGGTGCCCTACGAGCTGTTCGAGGCGGCGGATCGCCCTCTCGTGATCGCCGTGGGCAGCGACGCGCAGTTCGCCGCCTGTGTGCGCGCGCTGGGCCTCGACGCGCTGGCCGCCGACGAACGCTGCCGCACCAACGCGGGGCGTCTCGCGCACCGCGAAATGATCGTCGGCGCCATTCGAGAGCGCGTGCGCACCCAACCGGCTGCCGTCTGGCTGGCGGCGCTGGAGCGTGCGGGCGTGCCGTGTGGCGTGGTGAAGCCGGTGCTCGAGGCGCTGCAGGCCGTGGAGGCGTCACCGCTCACCGGGGTCGCGCCGCAGGCGCCGGGGGCCGTCCGGCGTCCGCCGCCGGCGCTCGATCAGCATGGCGCGCTGGTGCGCACGCATGGATGGAACGCGTTCGGCGTCGTCTAGGAACTCCCGCGGCCGCGCTGTGTTTCACTCTTCTCGGCGCCCATATTCCTCCTGATGTCCTCTCGTCTTCTCTTCGCGCTTGCCGCCGTGATCAGCCTCGCGGCGTGCTCCGGCGACGCGCGCGTCACGGCGCCCGAGGGGAGCGACGCGTTCGCCCGCTTCGTCGCGGTGGGGACCGGGCTAACGATGGGCGAGCAATCGGGCGGCGTGGTCTACGAGACGCAGGCGGCCGCGTGGCCGGTGCGCTTGGCGTTGCGGATGGAGGCGCCGTTCCGAGTGCCCGCGTTGCGGGCGCCGGGATGCACGCCGCCGCTCGTGGCGCCGCTCGCACTCTATCGCGATCTGGCCGGCGCGATCACGTCGGGCGCCAGCTCCTGCGCGGGCCGACTGGGCTCCGATGCACTGCCAGCGAACAACGTGGCCATCGCCGGCGCCACCGCCTGGGATGCGCTGCACACCTCGCCACGTTCCTTCGTTACGCAGGCGGCGTCGCTTGCGCAGACGCGCTATCCCCTGGTGCTGCCGTCGGTGCAAACGCAGGTGCAGGCGCTGCAGGGTCAGCGTCCGACCCTCGTCGCCGTCGAATTGGGTGCCGCGGAAGTGCTGCGCGCGGCGACCTCGGGGCAGGTGATCGTGGGCACGAGCTACACGCAGAAAGCCGCGTGGACACTGCTCCCCGCCTCGGTCTTTTCGCCGGTGTTCGATTCGATTGCCGACAGCGTGAAGGCTACCGGGGCCAAGGCGGTCTTCCTCGGCGTCCCGCAGGTGATGTCGCTTCCCGCGTGGCGCGCGGGCGACGTGCTGTGGCAGCAGCGCGCCGCGCTCGCCTTGTACGGAGTTGCCGTGGAGGCGGACTGCCAGGGGAGCGGCAACCTCATGAACACCGTGGCGGTGCTGCCTTCGCGCGTCGCGGCCGCGCGCGCGTCCGGGACGGCCCAAGCGCTCTCGTGCGCCGACCGTCCGGGCGAGGCGGACTATGTGCTCACCCCGACTGACGCCGCGCTGATCACGCAGACGGTGACGGCGATCAACGCGGCCATCAAGGCGGCGGCGGACAAGCGCCAGTTCGCCTTCGTGGATGTGCCGCTCTTCTCCAGCGAGGTTCCCTTCCACGCGCCGCCCTTCACGGCGGCCGGCGTCCTGGGCGGGGATGCTCCGTTCGGCATGGCCACGTCGCTCGACGGGATGCAGCCGAGCGCGTACGGCCATGAGCTGTTGGCCGACGCCGTCGCCACCGCGTTGAACACGCGGTACGGCTGGCGCATCCCGGTTCCGCCGCGGCCGCTGTAGCTCGCCGCCGTTACCCCCGAGGCGCCGGCTCGTCCATAGGAATGCGACACCCCGACGTGGCCTGTTAGGCGGCGGCGGGGGGTGGGCTGTCCCCGACGCGCGTATCGGGTTACACTAGCGTCGTGAAACAGACCCAGCCCTCACCGCAGCAAGAACAGGCGGATGCGGACCAGGCCGTCATAGACCGCGTGCTCGCCGGGGACCGGAACGCCTTCGGCATTCTCATCCAGCGCTACAGCGACCCGCTGTATCGCCACGCGGTGGGAATGACGGGGAGTCCCGACGTCGCCGAGGACATCCTGCAGGTCTCGTTCATCAAGGCGTTCAACCACCTCAGTGAGGTGCGCGGACGCTTCGATGCCTGGGCGTTCCGCATCGTGGCCAACGGGTGCAAGGACTGGCTGAAGAACATCCGGCGCACCCACCTGAGTTACGAAGAGGACGATCAGCCGTCTGGATACGAGACCCCGGAGGAAGAGCTGGACCGGGGCGAGCTGCGATCCGACCTGGACCGCGCGCTCGCGGCGCTCCCGGCGTCGTTGCGGGAAGCGTTCGTCATGAAGCACGTCGAGGGGCGGTCGTACGAGGAGATGGCCGAGTTGCTCGACACCACCGTGGGTGCCCTGAAGATGCGCGTGCACCGTGCACGTGAGGCGCTTCAGGCGCTGCTGGAGGAGCGATATCAGTGATGCAGAACAACCTTGATCCGCGCGACGGGCTCGAGACGCCCCGGACGCCAAAGGCCGAGCCCGCCGACCAGGAGCTTGCGCCGACGGGACGCATTTCCGACGCGGTGCATGCGTGGCTCGACGGCGAGCCGGTGAGCGAGGCCGCGCTGAACGCGGCGCCGCGCGAGGTCGCCTTCTGGAAGAAGGTCGAGACCGAAACGACCGCCCGTCGCCGGATGGTGACGCCGGCGAGCATGCCGGCGCAGATTCTCGCGAAGCTGCCCGAGAAGCGCTGAACGCCGTGATGGGATTCTCGACGGCCGTCCGCATCCGCGGGCGGCCGTCGGACTTTCTGGGCCTGCAGGCAATGCCCGGGCGTTCGAGCACCGGTCACCAAGTCTTGGGGTAACGTGAGCGTCGCAGTGAGCGTCCAACGGAGTATGAAACGGGCCTGGCTGGTCGCCGCGGTCGCCGTGTTCGGTGCCGGGTGTGGTGGGGGCGCTTCCTCGGATGCGCCCCCCACGGGTCCTGGCGCGCCGCAACCTCCCGTCGATGGCGCCGACGTTCGGTCGTTGCCGATGTACTTCCCGCCACTGGCGGGGGATGCGTGGACCACCGTGAGCGCCCAAGGGCTGGGGTATGACACCACGGCGCTGCGCAGCGCTCTGGACTGGGCGGGGACGCAGCGGAGCACCGCGGTGATCGTGCTATGGCGCGGGCGCATTGTCGCCGAGCGCTACTGGCAGGGGTGGACCATCACCAAGGACTCGATCATCGCGTCGGCGGGGAAGACGGTCAGCGCGTTCCTCGTGGGACAACTTCAGGAGCAGGGACGGCTGCGGATCACACAAACCGTGTCGTCGCTGGTGGGCAGCGGGTGGTCGCGCGCTCCGGCTTCTGAGGGGCGCATCACGGTGCAGCATCTGCTCAGCATGAGTTCGGGAACGGACGACTCGCTGAAGTACGTCGCCGAGCCCGGAACGCGCTTCTACTACAACAACCCGGCGTACTACCAGACCTTCGACGTCATGTTGCGGGCCGCGGGACAGCCGCTGACGTCAACGGCGGCGATGAACGCGCTCGCCCGGCCCTTGCTCTTCGACCGCATCGGCATGCGCACGGCGGGATGGGTGCCCAACCTCGATACGGGGCAGTTGGGGTTCATCCTGAGTTGCAGCGCCCGCGACATGGCGCGCTTCGGGCTATTGCTGTTAAACCGCGGTCGGTGGGACGGCACGGCGATTCTGGCGGACACCGCGTATCTGCGCGCGATGACGTCGTCGTCCACCGAGAACAACCCGTCGTACGGCTATCTCACCTGGCTGAACGGCAAGGCGCAGCACCGGATTCCCGGGCCGTACGCGCTGCCCACGCTCAGCGGCCCGATCATCCCGAGCGCGCCGAGCGATTTGTGGGCCGCGCTGGGGAAGGGCGACAAGAAGATCTACGTGTCGCCGTCGCTGGAGCTTGTCGTGGTGCGTCACGGCCAAGAGGCGGACGGCAACGAGCTGAACAACCCCCTCGCGGTGTCGAGTTTCGACGAGCAGTTCTGGCAGCGGCTTCGGCTGGCCCTCAAGTACTAGACCAACCCGGCGGCGCGTCGTGCGCCTCACCTCAGCGATGTCCCTCGTGGGCCGTTCGGCCTGGGGCCGGGCGGTGGCCCGGGTCGATCGGGGACTCCGCGGTCGTTCAGGCGGTCGTTTCCCAGAACTCTCCCAGCAGGTTCGCCGAGACCTGCCGACGATAGGCGGCAGTGGAGCGCAGGTCGTCTATCGGCTGAATCTCAGCCTTCAACACTCGTTGCGCTTCCACAATGCCTGCCCCCGAGGCAAGCGTCGCCTCCGTCCGCGGGAGCCGCACCACGGTGGGTGCAACGCTCCCCAGGGCGATTCGAGGATGCGGCGAACGTACCGCCGCCATCACCACCTTGGAGATTGCCTGCGCCGCGCGGGTTCCCACCTTCCGGAACCACTGCGCTCCGTCAACGGGCGGTATCTCAACGGCGACGATTAACTCATCGGACTTCAGCACACTGCTCCGGTAACCCGTGTAGAACTCTGCGAACGGCACGCGTCGCTCTCCGTCGGCATTCGCCAGCACCACCACGGCTTCGGCCACCGCGAGCACCGGCAGCGAGTCCCCGGCCGGCGAGCCATTGGCGATGTTGCCGCCAATCGTGCCGCGATGCTGGATCTGCGGACCTCCGATCTCGCGCGCGGCGGCAACCAGCATGGGCAGCGACTTTCGCACCAGTCGCGAGCGGATGATGTCGGTGAAGGTGGCGAGCGCGCCGACGACGAGCACATCACCCTGCCGACGGATCTTCTTGAGCGGCGAGAGGCGCGACAGGTCCAGGTACGCCACGGCAGGCTGCGTACCGAACTGCAGCTGCACGTACACGTCGGTGCAGCCGGCTATGGGCACGAGCGGGCCGGCACGGCGCATGAGCGTGAGCGCCGTGGTCAGCGTACGCGGTTCGTGCAGCGTCAGGCGGCTGAGCGCGGTCCTCATTCAGCGATCCCAGAGCGTTCGAACGCCGCTTTCTGCACGGCCCGGTAGATGGCCTCGTAGCCGGTACAGCGGCAGAGGTTCCCGGCAAGCCCAGCGCGTACGGCATCCAACGAAGGGCGCGCCGGCAGTGACAACGCGGCCATGATCATCCCCGGAGTACACATTCCGCACTGTGCGCCACCTTCTTCCACAAAGGCGCGCTTCAGGGGGTGGTCGGCGGGGACGCCCTCTATGGTGACCACGTCGCGCCCCCGCGCCTGCGCCAGCGGTACCAGGCACGAACAGACGGGCTCGCCGTCCAGCAACACCGTGCAGGCGCCGCACTCTCCCTCGCCGCACCCCTCCTTGGTTCCCGTGAGTTGCAGGTCTTCGCGCAGGACGTCGAGCAGACGCACCATGGGCGCACGATCAACGGTCACCGCCTGCCCGTTGACGGTCAGCTCCACGGATCGGGGCAACCGACTACGCGCGGCCACGCGACGCCTCCATCACGCATTCGGGGGTCGCCGGCAGTTGCCGCACATCAAGCCCGAGGTGGCGCAGCGCGTTCACGATGGCGGGGCCAGGGCCGTTCATGGGCAACTCGCCGAGTCCCTTTGCACCGAACGCGCCGTGCGGAAACGGGTTTTCGACCATCACTGTTTCAACGCGAGGCATGTCGAGCGTGGTCGGGATGGTGTAGTTGGTGAGCTGGGCGTTGGCCATGGCGCCGTCCTGCATCACCACGTCTTCGATGAGCGCCCAGCCCACGCCTTGTGCGCTTCCGCCCTCAATCTGCCCGCGCGCCAGCACGGGATTAACCGGCCGTCCGAACTCCTGCACCGCAGTGAGCTTCGTGGCAACTGCAGCGTAGGTCACGGGGTCGTACTCCACCTCCGCCACGTCGCACCCCCAGCCATATGTGGCGTAGGCGTCGCCGCGGTAGGTGTCGTCGTCCCAGTGCAGGCCAGGCGGTTGTTGGTACTCCCTCGTGATGCTGGTTTCGCCGTGCTGGGCGAAGTGCTCGGCGGGCGACAGAGCACCCAACTGTTCACGCAGCGATTTCGCCGCACGCTCCAGAATGCCGCCGACCACCATCACGGTGCGCGACGCAACGGTGGGGCCGCTGTTGGGAACATCGGCCGTATCCGGCACCGAGAACGCCACCTCCTCCATGGGCACGCCGAGCGCGTCGGCGACAATCTGCGCGAGGACGGTGGTCGCACCCTGGCCGATCTCGGTGGTCGCGACGCGGATGCGCACGCCTTGCGCGGTGGTCGTGAGCGTGCAACGCGATGCGAGGCGCACCTCCCCCGATCCGGTGAACCCTGCGCCGTGGCGGAACAACGCCAGCCCGATGCCGCGATTCGTGCCCTTCCAGGCCACGCGCTTCCGCCGCCACCCCGACTGCTTCAGCGCTTGCCTCAGCACGGTCTCGGCGGTGGAGTCGCGCAATACCTGCCCGGTGGCGGTGCGGTCGCCGGCGCGGAGAACATTCCGCAGCCGCAGTTTCGCCGGGTCCATTCCCAGCGCTTCGGCGATTCGCTCCATGTGGACTTCCAGGGCGAACTGCGTCTGCGGCGCACCAAACCCGCGGAACGCTCCGTTCGGCGGCGTGTTGGTCATGGCGGCGCGCCCTTCAATGCGCACGTTGGGACACCGATATGCGCCCTGCGCGTGCAAGCAGGCGCGGGAGAGCACGACAGGGCTGAGCGTGACGTAGGCGCCGCCGTCGAGGATGACCTCAATGGCCATGGCGACGAGCTGTCCGGCCCTGGTCACGCCGGTACGGTGGCGCACGACCGACGGATGGCGCTTCGTGGTCGCGAGCATGTCTTCGGCGCGGTCGTAGATGAGCTTGACCGGCCGTTTCGCCTTGAGCGCAAGCAGTGCCGCGTGCCCGGCAATTACCGACGGGTAGTCTTCCTTGCCGCCGAAACCACCGCCGTTCACCGACGGCACCACGCGCACAAGCTCGCCGGGCAGGCCGAGGAGGTTGGCGAGCGCGTGGTGCACGTAGTACGGGCATTGGAGCGATCCGTAGATCGTGACACCACCGCTTGACTCGGGAACCGCGATGATGCCATGGGTTTCGATGTACGTGTGTTCCTGCGCCCCGGTGCGGTACTCGCCCTCCACCACGACCGCTGATGCACGCAGGCCTCGCTCCACGTCGCCGTCGCGGATGACGATGTGCGCGTGATTGTGCGACGCCGTGAGAGGGTCGAGCACCGGCTCCACGCGCTCCTGCATCAACTCCACGTGCGCGCTCCACAGCGAGTCGCGGTCTTCGTGCGCGAGCAGCAGCACCGGTTCGGCTGCGTGCCGGATGTCGTCCTGCACCAGACACGGCTGGTCGTCGGTGATGTGCAGGGTGCAGTTGCGGCCGGGGATGTCGCGCCAATCAACGACGGTGAAGCCGGCGGGATCGAAGTTGAGCCGAATCCCGGAGAGACGGCCGTGTGGGATTGTCGTGCGGATCGTGCGGGCGTGGAGCATTCCGGGAAAGACGAGATCGTCCACATAGCGGGCGGTGCCGCCGACCTTGGCAGGCCCGTCTACCCGCGGAACGCTGAGTCCGACGATTCCCATGCCACCTCCATTCCTTTCGACAATTGTGCCTCCACGTGCGCTCAGTCGCCAGCGTTGGCACGTCGAGCATGTTTGCGTTGACGGTCTCTGACCGAGGGGATAACGTCAGTCTGGAACACCAACGACGCGGTTGTGATTCGGTGCGTCCGGAGCAACATGGCAATGGAGTTCTCACTAAACGGAACCACGCAGCGGGTTGCGCCGCGGCCCGGAGAGTCGCTTCTCGAGACGTTGCGCGAGCGCTGTGGGATCACGTCACTCAAGGATGGATGCCGGCCGCAAGGTCAGTGTGGCTGCTGCCTGGCGCTGGTTGATGGGAATCCCAAGGTGACGTGCGCCATGCCCGCCGAGGCGGCCGCCGGCAAGACGGTGGTTACGCTCGAGGGCGTGGCTCCCGCCGAGCGCGCGTTGATTGCCAACAGCTTTGCGGCGGCCACGGGGCTCCAGTGCGGATTCTGCATCCCGGGCATTGCGCTCCGCGCCAAGGCCATCACCGACAAGAACCCGGATCCGACCCGCGAAGCGATTGCCAAGGCGATTGACGTGCATTTGTGCCGATGCACCGGCTACGTGAAGATCGTGGACGCCATTCAACTGCTGGCGCGGGCCAAGCGTGGCGAGGCGGTTCCGGCGCCTTGCACTGACGGTCACGTGGGGCAGTCGCTCGCCCGCGTGGAGGCCGGTCGCAGCGTGCTGGGTGAGCGCCCGTACATTGACGATTTGTCCGTCCCGGGCATGCTGCACGGCGCGCTGACGCTTTCACCGCACGCGCGCGCACGAGTGAAGCGCATTGACACGACGCGGGCCCGCGCGCTCGCCGGCGTGCAGGCGGTGGTGACGGCGGCGGACGTGCCGGGTGAGCGCTGGCACGGGCTTCTCTACAATGATTGGCCGGCGTTCGTGGCGGAGGGCGAGGAGGTGCGGTACGTGGGTGACGTGCTCGCGGCGGTGGCAGCCGACGACCGGCACACGGCGCGCGAGGCGGCGGCACTGGTTGACGTGGAGTACGAAGTGCTCCCGCCCGTCCTTGACCCCGAGGTTGCGCTCGATCCCGGCGCGCCGCAGGTGAACCCGGCGCATGCCAACCTGCTCTCGAAGTCCGTCATCAAGCGTGGCGATGTGGAGGGTGCGCTGGCGTCGAGTGCGCATGTGGTGAGCGGCACGTGGGCGACGCAGCGCATCGAACATCTCTTCTTGGAGCCGGAGAGCGCCTTCGCCGAACCGCTGGCCGACGGGCGGCTGCGTCTCTGCTCGCAGGGACAGGGCGTGTTTGACGATCGGCGGCAGGTAGCGCGGCTCCTCGACATCTCCGAAGAGCGGCTCTTTGTTGAGCTGGTGCCGAATGGCGGCGCGTTCGGCGGCAAGGAAGACCTGTCGGTGCAGGCGCGCACCGCGCTCCTTGCGCACGTGACGCAGCGTCCGGTGAAGCTGACGCTAAGCCGCGAGGAGTCTATCCGGATGCACCCCAAGCGCCATCCGATCACGATGCACTACACGGTGGGGTGCGATGCGTCCGGGCGATTGACCGCAGTGAAGGCGCGGATGCTCGGCGATTCGGGTGCGTACGCGTCGGTGGGCGGAAAGGTGCTCGAACGCGCGGCGGGCCACGCCTGCGGCGCGTATCGCGTGGGGGCAGTGGACGTCGAGTCGGTGGCCGTCTACACCAACAACCCGCCCTGCGGCGCCATGCGTGGCTTCGGCGCGAACCAGGCGCACTTCGCCATGGAAGCGTGCATGGACCTGTTGGCGAAGAAGGCGCAGCTCGACCCGTGGGAGATGCGCTGGCGAAACGCGCTCGACGTCGGCGACCCGGTGACCACCGGGCAGATTCTCGAGAAGTCGGTGGGCATCAAGCAGACACTCGCCGCGGTGAAGGAGCAGTACTACGAAGCGAAGCGCACAGGACGCGCCGTCGGCATTGCCTGTGGCATCAAGAACAGCGGCATCGGCAACGGCGTGGAGGAGTGGGGAAAGGCGCGGCTCGTGGTGGAGGCGGATGGCACGATCTCGCTCTACAACGGCTACACCGAGATGGGCCAGGGCTTGTTCACGGTGCTGGTGCAGTTCGCGGCAGAGGCGACAGGGCTCCCTGCGGCACGCTTCACGCCGAAGGTGAACTCCACGTTCGACCTCGGCTGCGGGCAGACGACCGGTTCGCGCGGTACGCTCTTCGGCGGGCGTGCAATGCTCTCCGCCGCCGCCAAGCTCCGGGCAGACCTTGATGCGGGTCACTCACTGGCGGATCTCATCGGCCGCGTGTATGCCAGCGATGTGGTCACGCGCGACACGACGGCGCTGGGTGCCACGGTTGATCGCGTCAAGACGCACACGGCGTATGGATTCGCCACGCAGGTGGTGATGCTCGATGCCGAGGGCCGCGTTGACCGTGTGATCGCCGCGCACGATGTGGGTCGCGTGGTGAACCCGGCGCTCTGCGAGGGCCAGATTGAGGGCGCCATCCACATGGGACTGGGCTACGCGCTCACCGAGGAGTTGCCGACGGTCAACGGGATGCCAACCACCTTCAAGCTGCGCGATCTCGGCGTGCTGCGCGCGCGCGACATGCCGGACGTCGAGGTGATCTTGGTGGAAGACCCGGAGCCCGAGGGACCGATGGGTGCCAAGGGCGTGGGTGAGATAGGTCTCGTCCCAACGGCCGCCGCTGTCGCAGCAGCGCTCGAGGCGTTCGATGGCGTTCGCCGCATGACGCTTCCAATGCGAGATTCGCCCGCCGCGCGGGCGATGAGCGTCGGCCGCGTGCGGGTACCGTCCTGATGCCGGCCGGGTTTGTCAACGCGCACACGCACATTTACTCGGCGCTGGCGCCCTTCGGGATGCCCGAACCGGCACAGGCGCCCGAGAACTTTGTGCAGATCCTGGAGCGCATTTGGTGGCGGCTGGACCGCGCGCTCGACGCGCAGGCGCTGCATGCCGCGGCGCGGTGGTATGTGGCCGAGTCGCTGCGACTCGGCACGGTTGGCCTCGTGGACCACCACGAGTCGCCCGAGTTGATTGAGGGATCGTTGGACATCCTCGCCGACGCATGCCAGGCGCTGGGAATGCCAGCAGTGCTCTGTTTCGGCGCCACCGAGCGCAACGGCGGGCGGCGAGAGGCGCAGCGCGGCCTGGCCGAGTGCGCGCGGTTCATCACCGAGAACACGCGACCGCTCGTGCGCGGCGTTGTCGGTTTGCACGCGTCGTTCACGGTGTCGGACGAGACCGTGCGGGAGGCGGGCGCGTGGTGTCGCGCGTTGGGCACGGTGATGCATGTGCACGTGGCCGAGGACCGCGCCGACGTTGAAGACGCACGGCGTCGCGGCTTCCGTGGACCGCTCGAGCGCCTTGAAGCCCTTGGCGCACTGCCCTCGGGTTCGATCATGGCGCATGGCGTCCACCTTGCCGTCGAGCAGGTGCAGCACGCCGGGCGCATTGGCTGTTGGCTGGTGCAGAACCCGCGATCCAATCGTGGCAACCGTGTTGGCTATGCGGGCAGCTTGCGCGCCAGCGCTCGCGTGGCACTCGGCACCGATGGGTATCCATCGGAGTTGGCCGCCGAGCGCGAGGCACTCATGGACGAGGCCGCAGGGCACGGGGACGACATGGACGCTGCCGCGCGGCGCCCGGATGCCGGTCACGTCCTCTTCGCCGAGCGGTTCGGGGGCATGGTGCCCACCGCGCGCGCCGTGCCCGGTGTTGACTTTGAAGCGCTGCGGGCCGAGGCGGCGGCGGAAGCCTCCCGGCTCTGGCGGCGCATGGCGAATCTATGATTGAACGCATGACGACTATTGCCGACCGCGCGACCTACGACCGAGCGGTGCAGCGGTTTCGGGAGGCACGGATCCTCCTGCCGACGTTCGCGCAGATGGCGGATCCCGCGACGGTGAAGCCCGAGGTGCGGGCATCGCTCACCGGCGTGAATCCGGACGCCGCCGATGCGCGCAATCTCTTCCGCGTGCATTGGTACAACGACGCCGCGCGCACTGGCATGGTGTCGGTTCCCGCGCACGTGGTGCTCCCCGAGGCGCTCACGGGTGTGCCGTCGCCGATCGTCGTGGCGTTTGGAGACCACTTCCCAATGATCCACGCGCACAAGGTATTGGCGGCCTACAGCTGCCTCGTGCCGCGCGTTGTATCGGGGCGATTCGACCCAACGCGCCAGCGGGCGTTGTGGCCGTCAACGGGCAACTACTGTCGCGGCGGTGTTGCGATCTCCCGCATTCTGGGATGCCGTGGCGTTGCGATCCTCCCGGCGGGGATGAGCGAAGAGCGGTTTCGCTGGCTGGAGCAGTGGGTGGTGGAACCGGGCGACATTATTCGCACGCCGGGCACCGAGAGCAACGTCAAGGAGATCTACGACGCGTGCGCCGCGCTGGAGAAGAACTCCGACAACGTCATCCTCAACCAGTTCTGCGAGTTCGGCAACCACCTTGGTCACTACGCGGTGACCGGGCCCGCCTTGGGGCAGGTGTTCACCGCGCTCCAGGCGACGGATTCCTCGCTGCGGCTTGCGGCGTTCGTTTCCGCCTCGGGTTCGGCGGGCACGCTGGGTGCTGGTGACTGGCTCAAGGACCGCCACGGCGCGAAGATCGTCGCCGTCGAGGCACTCGAGTGCCCGACCATGCTGTACAATGGGTTTGGCGAGCACAACATCCAGGGGATTGGCGACAAGCACATCCCCTTCATCCATAACGTGATGAATACTGATGCGGCGGTCGCGGTGACGGACCGCGCCACGGACCAGCTCTTCGTGCTCTTCAACGACGAGGCCGGCCGTGCGGTGCTGACGGCGCGTGGCGTGCGCGACACCGTGCTCGATGCGCTGCCGCACTTCGGCTTCTCGAGCATCTGCAACGTGGTGGCGGCCATCAAGACAGCGAAGCGCCTGAACCTTGGCGCGCAGGACGTCATCGTGACCGTCGCGACCGACGGCGCGGTGATGTACAAGTCCGAGCGGCCGAAACTTCTTCAGAAACACTTCGGCGGTGCGTGCGACAGGCGAAAGGCCGACGACGCGTTCGCACGGCATCTGCTTGCCGCCGACGCCGAGCACGTGATGCTGATGGGTCCCGTGGAACGCGACCGCGTCTTCAACCTCGGCTACTTCACGTGGGTGGAACAGCAGAGGGTTGCGCTTCCGGATTTCGTGGCGCGCCGCGATCAGCAGTTCTGGCGGGACTTGCGCGACCTGCTTCCCGCCTGGGACGCGATGATCGCCGAGTTCAACGCGCGCACCGGGTTGGAGTGACCGCCGCAGTGGACCGGGCCTTGCGCCTCGTGTGCTCCGGATGCGGCTGGACGTTGCCGGATACGGACGGTGTCCGTCACCCCTTCCGGTGCCCGAACGTCGGCTCCGACGACGCCGACCACATCATCACGCGGCAGTTCGACGCGCGCGGTGTCCTGGTTCCACCAAACGACGACCCCAATCCGTTCGTCCGCTATCGCGCGTCGTTCACTGCGTGGCACGCCGCTCAGGACCTCGGCATGGCCGATGCGGCGTACGTGGATCTCGTGCGGGTGCTGGACGAGAGGGTGGCCGCGGTGGACGGTCACGGGTTCCGCGCCACGCCGTTTATGCGTGCCCGGGCGCTCGGTGAGCACTTGGATCTCGATCTCTGGGTGAAGGACGAGACCGGCAATGTCGCTGGCTCACACAAGAGCCGGCATTTGTTTGGCATCTTGCTCTATTTGGCAGTGACGGAGCAAGGCGACCAGCCTCCGCTCGCCATCGCGAGCTGCGGGAACGCGGCGCTCGCCGCAGCGGTGCTGGCGCGTGCCGTGGAGCGTGCGCTCACGGTGTTCGTGCCTCCGCACGCGGATGCGTCGGTGTTGGAGCGACTGCACGCACTGGGGGCACGCGTTGTTCCGTGCCCTCGTGTTGCCGGGCGCATGGGCGATCCGTGCGTGCACGGCTTCCACAACGCACTCCGTGCGGGAGCCCTGCCGTTCTGCGTGCAGGGCAGCGAGAACGGCCTCACGATCGAGGGCGGCGAGACGCTGGTGGAGGAGATACTCGCCGTCGGCGATTCGCCGTTTGATCATCTGGTCGTTCAGGTGGGTGGCGGTGCGCTCGCCAGCAGTTGTGCACAAGCGTTCGCCCGTGCGGCGGCGGACGGTCGACTGTCACGCCTGCCGCGCCTGCACACGGTACAGACCGAGGGGGCGTGGCCGCTGCGGCGCGCGTGGGGGCTTTGGCAGGAGCGTCAGCGCCATACCGGAGTGTCGCCGGAGGAGGCGCTGCGGTACGCGAGCACGCACCGCGCGGAGTTCATGTGGCCGTGGGCGGAAGAGCCACGGAGCGTCGCCGAGGGCATTCTCGACGACGAGACCTACGATTGGCTTGCCGTGCTGAGGGGGATGGCAGAGTCGGGGGGCGTGCCCGTGGTGGCGGACGAAGCGACGCTGGAGGAAGCCCACGATCTGGCGGTGGCACACACGGGCGTGGCCGTCAGCCACACCGGCTCGGCTGGACTCGCCGGCTTGCTGCGATTGCAGCGCGATGGCGTCATCAAGGCAGGCGAGCGGGTGGCTCTCGTCTTTTCGGGCGTCGAGCGGCGCTGACGTCCCGCGCTACCCCGCGCGGCGCGGCCGCGCCTCCCTGGCCAATCGGTTTACCAACTCCGTTGGATCGGCGAATCGCGTGAGCAGGATCATCGCCGCTACAATGAACGGTTTGTGGCCCGCCTCGCGGTACGTGTCCACGCGTGCCTTCTCGAAGACGGCCTTGCTCACTTCCCCCGTGACGCACGACACATCGGTGACGTCGGCCGGCAGGCAGTGCATGTAGTGCGCGCTGCCTCCCGTGGTGCCGCGCATCATCGCCTCGTTGCACTCCCAGTCCTTGTGCTTTGCGTTCGTCGCCAGCGCTTCGCGCTCCAGCGCCTTCAGCGAGTCGGTCTCACCCGCATGCAGGATTCGCGTGCGTTCGCGCATGACGGCCGCCGGCGCCCAGCTCTTGGGATACACGACGTCGGCATTCTCGAACGCCGCGGCCATCGCATCGGTGACGGCGAATGATCCGCCGCTGGACGCCGCGAAACGACGGGCTGTTTCGACCGTTTCGTCCACGAGGTCATAGCCCGGCGGATGCGCGAGCACAACGTCCATGCCGAATCGCGTCATTAGCGTGATCACGCCCTGCGGTACCGACAGCGGCTTTCCGTAGCTCGGCGAGTACGCCCAGCTCATCGCGAGCTTCTTCCCCTTCAGGTTCTCAATGCCCCCGAACACCTCCACGAGGTGCGCGAGGTCGGCCAAGCTTTGCGTCGGGTGGTCGAGGTCGGACTGGAGATTGATGACCGCGGGACGCTGCATCAACACCCCTTCCCGGTGGCTCTCGGCGAGGGCCGCGGCTACTTCGCGCTGGTACTTGTCGCCTTCGCCAAGGAAGATGTCGTCACGGATACCGATGACTTCGGTGAGAAACCCGATCATCGCCGCCGTCTCGCGCACGGTCTCGCCGTGCGCGATCTGCGATGTGGATTCGTCCAGTTCTTCCGTCATCAGGCCGAGCAGGTTGCACCCGGAGCGAAAGGCGTAGCGCGTGCGCGTGGAGTTGTCGCGGAAGATCGAGACGCCGAGGCCGGTGTCGAACACCTTGCAGGAGACGCCAGCCCGGGCGAGGTCTTCGAGCGCTTGGGCGGTATCGAGCACGGCGCGGAGGGTGGCATCATCCTGGTCCCACGTGAGGAGGAAGTCACCGTTGTGGAGGCGGTTCATCGGGTGGCCTCCAGGTACGCCTGCGGGAAGGCCGCGTAGAAGCGCGCCGCGAGCGTGAGGTCATTCACGGGGCATTGGTCGTCCGGCGAGTGCGCCCAGATCTCGTCGCTCGGTCCGAACCCGATGGTCGGCACACCGAACATCCCGGCGGTCGCGATACCGTTGGTGCTGAAGCCCCACTTCCCGACCACCGGCTTCTTCCCCAATGCAGTTTCGGCGGCGCGCACTCCGGCGAGCACCGCCGGGTGATCCTCAGGGAACAGCCAGGTCGGATAGAACTTCTTGGTTGGATACGTAAGCCCGGTGTACGAAGGCACGGCGTAGTCGAGCACCGTCACGGTGGCGCCGGCCTGAACGACGCTGTCCAGCGCTTCAATCTGCTTCACCGCGCCTTCCCATGTCTCGCCATGCGTCAGCCGCCGGTCCACGTGAATCGTCGCGCTGTCGGCCACCGCACAGAGCGACGGCGAGGTTGAGCGGATGGCGGAGATCGTGCACGAGCCTTTCCCGAGAAACGGATCCGCTGTTGCGGCCAGCGCGTCGTTGAGCCGCTCGATGTCGGCGATGATCGGGCCCATCTTGTAGACCGCGTTGACGCCGCGTTCGGGCGCGGAGCCGTGCGCCGAACGCCCTTGCGTGCGGATTTCGATCTCCATCCGCCCTCGATGCCCGCGGTAGACGCCGAGCTTCGTGGGCTCAGTGATCACGACGACATCGGGCGCCAGGACTTTCTCGCGCAGGATGTATTGCCAGCAAAGGCCGTCACAGTCTTCTTCCATGACCGTGCCCGTGACCCAGAGCTGCACACCGTCGAGCAGGCCAAGTTCTCTGGCGATCCGCGCGCCGTAGACGGAAGCGGCAAACCCTCCTTCCATATCGCCTGCGCCGCGGCCGTAGATGATCCCGTCCTTCAGCTCGCCCTTGTAAGGGTCGCGCGTCCATGTGGAGGGGTCACCCACGCCGACGGTGTCGAGGTGCGCGTCGAGCGCAATGACGGTCTTCCCCGTCCCCACGCGCCCGAGGACGTTTCCCATGCCGTCCACCTTGATCTCGTCGAACCCGCAGGCCTCCAGTTCGGCGCGGGCGCATGCCATGACCTCCCCTTCCTGCGTGCTCTCCGATGGGATGGCGATCATTGCGCGGAGGAAGCGCACCATGTCCGGAGTGTACTGCGCGGCCTTTTGCGCGATGTCAGCGGTCGGAATTGGCGTCATTGCACCAGACTCTGGTTCACGTAGTTGATTTCGGTAGGCGCCAGCAGCGCGTCGCGCAACTGGCGCAGGATAGGTACGTACGGTCCATCGGCGGCGTCTGTCTCGTCTGTCACGCGCACCTCCACGCCGTCGAAGCGTCCGGTGATCGCGTCGCGCTCCACGAGGATCGCGTCCCGTGGGGCGTCAGCCAACCACCGCTCGCTGCTGACGAAGAACCGCGGCTTCAGCCGGTACGGTCCGCCGTCCTCGGGGCAGAACGTATCGCAGTTCCCGCAGTCGTTGCAGAGGTCCGCAAAGTTGCCGATCTGCCGCGCCTCGGACAGCGGCACCTCGGGCGTCGACGGCATCGCGAAGGTGAAGTTCGCGTCATTCGGACAGACCGGAATGCACTTGTCGCAGGTCAGGCAGTCGAAGAGCTTGAGCTGGCGGCCGATCTTGCGCGGCACCTTGCGGCGCGTGGCCGCCGCGTAGCGCGGATCGCCCGTGGCGCGCTCCACGTAGAGGTCGGTGTTCCGGATTTTCGCCGCGGCGAGCTCCGTCGGTCCGTCGGCGCCGTAGGCGCGCACGATGAACTCGTTGACCGACGCTGCGCCCACGACATCCATCCGCTTCTTCAGTTCGTCGAAGTAGCCCAAGGGGCGGCCGTACCCTCCGGGCTGCAGCAGATCGGTGCAGGCGGTGACCGGCACGAGTCCCAGCGCCACGGCATCGGGAAAGTTCGCGCGTTCGATTCCGGCCGAGAAGGAAATGGGGAACCGATCGCCAAAGGTGCGGCGGACGCGACGCACCAGATGCATGGCGAGGACATGCAGCGGCGCCCCCGAGAGATACATGGCCGGTTCAGTCTTCGGGAACACGTGGCGATGATTCTCGACGATCAACGTGTTGGTGAGCTTCACGCCGACGTCGAGGTCCAGCGCCCTGGCCGTGCCGTCCAGCCGATCCATGAACGCCGCCGCCTGTTCCCACTGCGTGTCCTTGGCGAACGCGTCGCCGGGAACACGCAGATCGGCGTAGCCGAGGGCATCGGTGAGGAGCGCCTGCAGCGCCGTTGCGCCGAGGAGCGTGGGATTCAGCTTTACCACGCAGGCAAGATGCCGCTCCCGCATCAAGAACTCGACAATCTGCTCGATCTCGTGCGGCGGGCAGCCGTGGAAGGTGCTCAGCGTCAGCGTGTCGGAGAGGCGCGTCACGAAGTCGAGGTCGCGCAGGGGGCCAAGTTCTTTCGGCAACGCCCTGCGCAGGCGTTCGACGACCGCCGTGGCGTCCATCATCCCGGCAATGAAGGCCTGCACGCGCTCGCTGCGAATGCCGGCGAGGTCGTACCCGACGCTCATGTCAAAGACCGTCCGTTCAAAACCCGGCGCGAGCGCCAACTGGCCGCTGGCTTCCAGGATGCGGATGAGCATCGCCGCCTTCACGTACTCTTCGAGCGATTCCTCCAGCGTGAGCTCCTGCGACCACTCCACGTTGTAGCCCACCGTTTGCATGTCGATGCAGGGGCGCGGGATCGTGAGGCGGTCGTTCAGCTGCACCGTCTTCAATTCGAGGATGCGGCCACCCGCGAGCCAGGCCAGGACAATGTTCTGCGCCAGCTGGGTGTTGGGACCGGCGGCGGGGCCAAACGGCGTGGCGGCGACGTGACTGTGAAAGCGGACTGAATAGTCGTGCGACGGGTCGCCGCGGACGAACTTCCGGGTGGGCAGGTCGAAGATGCTCTCCTTCGCATCCAACTCGCGCAGCATTCGCCGCACGAGCGTCGCGATGGGCATCGGCGCGAGGATTGCCATCGGCTAGACCGGACGCCGGGCGCGAGGCAGGAACCGGCCGGCCCCCGCGACGCCAGCGAAGGCGCCGTGCTCAACGATGAGCTGGCCGCGAAGCAGCACCATGTCGGGCGCCCCCTTCAGCACCCGCCCTTCGTACGGGCTATGGTCCACACGCATGTGGTGCGTGGCGGCGCTGATGGTCTGCGCCCGCTCCGCATCCCAGATCACCAGGTCGGCATCGGAACCGGGGGCGATCGTGCCCTTCTTGGGATAGAGTCCGAAGAGCCGAGCCGGCTCCGTGGCCGTCACGGCGACGAAACGCTCGAGCGGAAGTCGCCCTGCGTCGAAGAGAAGCGCCATGCGTGTCTCGATCGTCGCTGCGCCGCCCGGCACTTGGTTGAACGCGGCGTGGCGATGCTTCTCGGCGAGCGTGAAGGGACAATGATCGGTCCCCACCGTCTGCAACTGATCCGCGAGCAGGCCGCGCCACAGACGCTCCTGTGCCCGCTCATCGCGAAGCGGCGGGCTCATGATGAAGCGCGCCCCGTCCTGCTGGTATGCGGCATCAGTAAGGAAGAGGTACTGCGGGCAGGTCTCGCCGAAGACGGGGCGGCCGCGGGCGCGCGCGGCCGCGATTTCGTCAACGGTCTCGGCCGCCGATACATGAACGATGTACAGCGGGGCACCCGCCATCTCGGCCAATGCGATGGCGCGATGTGCGGCTTCCGCCTCCACCAGCGGCGGGCGCGTGAGGGCATGCTGCATCGGCTCCGTGTGACCTGCCGCCAGCGCACGTTCCTGGAGCACCTCGATGACGCTTCCGTTCTCGGCGTGCATCATCACCATGCCGCCGTTCGTGGCCGTGGCGAGGAGCGCACGGAAGATGGCCGCGTCGTCCAGCATGAGGCGGCCGGGATAGGCCATGAAGAGCTTGAAGGTCGTGATTCCTTCGTTGACCAGCTCGTCCATCTCCCGCAGCACGGCGGGTGTGACATCGGAGACGATTACGTGGAAACCGTAATCAATGGCGGCCTTGCCGCTGGCCTTCGCCTTCCACGTCTGCACCGCTGCGTGCAGCGTGCCGCCGCGGTCCTGCACGGCGAAGTCCACGATGGTCGTCGTGCCACCCATTGCGGCGGCAATGGTGCCGGAGGCGAAGTCGTCGGCCGAAACCGCGTCACCGTACGGCATGTCGAGATGCGTGTGAACGTCCACCCCGCCGGGGATCACGAGCCGGGCCGTGGCGTCAACCACGCGATCAGCCGATGCGGTAATTCCAGGCGCGACCTGCACGATGGTCTCGCCGTCGACGAGCACATCGGCTGCACCGGTGCCCTCAGCGGTGACCACTACACCGTTGCGGATCAGGATTCGCATGAGATGATGTCACGTCTCAACCGGAGAAGTACCACGAGGTGCTTGATCGAGTGCTTCATGCGGCAGTCTGAGCGGAGTCGAGTCTTCTTCGCCCGAGACCAAGGAGAGTATGGCGCGTGCCACGACCCGCCGCCACACGCCGGGGCGTGGCGGGGCATCGGGTGTCCGGCCATACTTGCACCAGTCCCATACGGCGCTGAGGATGGGCCCAGGAGACGGGTGATGGTCACGTCCACGCTGGTCATTGCCATTGGCGGCAACTCACTCATCAAGGACCGGCAGCATTTGAGCGTGCCGGATCAGTACCTCGCGCTGGGTGAGACCAGCGGGCACATTGCCCGCATCATCGCGGACGGCTGGCGCGTCGCCATTGGTCACGGCAACGGACCGCAGGTGGGCTTCATCCTGCGCCGTTCCGAGCTGGCCGCGCACGAGCTGCACGAGGTGCCGCTCGACGTGTGCGACGCCGACACGCAGGGCGCCATTGGCTACGAACTGCAGCAGAACCTGGGAAATGACTTCCGGCGCATGCGGCTTGACCGCCATGCAGTCACCGTTGTGACACAGGTGGAGGTCGATCCTGACGACCCGGCATTTCACGCGCCCAGCAAGCCCATCGGCTCGTTCATGGACGAGGCGCAGGCGCGACAACGGGTGGAACAGGATGGTTGGAACGTGCGCGAGGACGCGGGGCGGGGCTGGCGGCGCGTGGTGGCCTCGCCACGGCCGGTGCGAATCGTCGAGGAACGTGCCATCACGTCGCTTCTGCAGAGTGGTTTCGTCGTCATTACCGTGGGCGGTGGCGGGATCCCGGTGGTCGCCGATGTACACGGCAACTTGCACGGCGTCGCGGCCGTCGTTGACAAGGACTTCGCCGCGGCGCTGCTGGCCACCGTCATTCGCGCCGACGTGTTCATGATCACGACCTCGGTGGATCGAGTGGCCCTCGACTGGGGGCGCGCAACGCAGCGCTGGATCGACCGGATGACGCTCGCCGAGGCCAAGGCTTACCTCGCGGTGGGCAGCCACTTTGCGCCGGGGAGCATGGCGCCCAAGATCGAGGCGTGCATCGAGTTTCTGGAGCGCGGCGGTCGCGAGGCCGTGATCACGAACCCGGCGAACATGGAGCAAGCACTCGCTGGCCACGCGGGGACGCGAATCGTCGCTTGAGTCCGTATTGAGGGAACCGGGTTGGCGCGCCCGCCACCGCGCCAAGTTGCCTCACGGGCCGTTCGGCCTGGGGCCGGGCGTGACACCCGTTGCTGATGGTGCCGCCGCCTACCGTGCGCCGAAGTACACCATGCTCCGCGCACCAGAGCGCGCGACCACGATGTCGTTCGCGCCGTCCTTGTCGAGGTCCGCCACCGCGAACCCGTACACCACACCGTCGGCGTCGCCGAACGGCACCGGGGTGAATCGCCCGGGCGCGTCATTGAAGAACACGATCGAGCGGCCGCCGGTGTAGCCCACCAGCACGTCCGCGCGGCCGTTGCCGTCCACGTCGTGCACCGTCAGGGCGTACGGACGCGCGCCCGCAGGACCGAGCAGCACGGGCGCGGCGAACGCGCCGCCGCGCAATCCCGTCATCGTCATCGCGCTGCCGAGTTCATCGATCGCCGCAAGGTCCATCAGCCCATCACCATCGAAGTCGGCCGCGTACGCGCTGCGCATGGTGGCGTTCGCCGGACCGAATGGCTCGCGACGCGCGAATGTGCCGCGTCGATCATTGAAGAGCACGTAGCCCTGACCTCCGTCGCGGTGCGGTACGATCAGATCGAGCGCCCCGTCCTGGTTCACATCGGCCATCGTGATCGTCGTGGCGGATCCCCTCGACACCTCCGTGCACGTCTCAGCGATGCGACCGTCGCTGCGGCCGAGGCAGAGAAAGCTCGGCGTCGGCTCGCGGCCCCCGCGATTCGCCAACACCGCATCCGGGATGCCATCGCCGTTCACGTCACCCACCGCCACGTGCCGGGTGGTCCACTCCGGGCGCCCGAACGTCGAGAGCAGCGTGAACCGCCCCGATCCGTCGTTGCGATACACCTTCTTGGCATCCGGCGAATCATTGCTGACCACGAGGTCCAACGCGCCGTCGCGATCGAGGTCCACGAGGACGCCGGAATACGATCGGTCGGCGGCGGTGTCCACGGGGACCGCGGCGCGAAACGTCCCGTTGCCGTTGCCCAGCCTCACCAGGTTGCGCAACGGCCAATGGCGACCCTTCACGAGGACGATATCGAGGTTGCCATCGCGGTTCACGTCGCCCACGCTGGCATTCGCTGAGGTGAAGGCGGAATCCTCAAGTGCGAGGGCGCGGGCGAAGGTCCGCGCACCGTGCGCACCGGCCGATGCGGGAGTCGCGGAGGTCGGACGCGTCCGCCGCGCGCTGCACTTGATCTCGACCAGCGCGGCCGGCCGCGGCATCGCGGTCACGGCGAGCGTCGCGCGCGCCGGCGGATTGACCGGGAAGAACGTGAGGTACTCGGCGTTCATCGCGGCGTAATCCGCCATGTCCTTCAGGAACACCGTACACTCCGCGACGTCCGCCATCGTCGCGCCGGCGGACATCAACGCCGTCCGAATGTTCGTCAGCGTCTGTCGCGTCTGCGCGGCCGCTCCACCGTCGACAATGTCCTGCGTGCCGGGCTTGACGCCCGTCATCCCAGAGACGAACACCCAATCGCCGTCGCGGATCGCGACTGAATACGCCGGGACCAGCGGCGAGAGGCCGGGTGGGTTGATCACGTCGCGGCCACTGGTGCCGCCGCCGGCCGGCTGCGCCCGTGCCGCGGAGCGCGCGGGCACGATGATCGGTACGAACCACTCGGGCGAGATCGTCCGGCTCTCCGGCGAGGCCGCGCGCACTTCGTCGAGGAACTTGGCCCCGTCCGCGAGCGCGGCGGCGCTCGGCTTCGGGTTTCCATACCCATCGGCGTGGCTCGGGATCACGAGCGCCGGGTAGCCGAGCGCGCGCATCAGCCGTCCGGTGAAGTCGTAAATCTCAAGGCGTTGGCTGTTGGCGCCCACGAGGGCGATGTCGGGCCGGAGCCCTTGCATCTCCCGTTCGATGAAGTTCATCGACCCCATCATCAGCACTTCGTGGCCGCTCATCCGGAGCAGATACGCGAAGCTCTCCCCTTCCTGATAGTCGCGGCGCCGGAGCGGTGCCTTGAGTCCGCGCGGGGCGTTGCCGGCGATGTCGCGGCCGTTGCTGAAGTAGCGCTTGTCGTCCAGCGCGCTGTGGATGCTGGGGACCACGCGCAACGAGAAGTCGTCGAACTCGTAGTCCTCGCCCCCGCGCACGGTGATGAGCTGTGGCTCCGCGACGGCGTACGCGCGTGCGAGGTTGGCGACGGTCTCGCTGCCGACGATCGCCGCGCCCGTCTTGCGGGCGATGTAGCCGGCGTCGAGCGCATGATCGGAATGCCCGTGCGTGATGAGGATGTAGTCCGCGCGGCTCACGTGCTGGTTGATGAGCGCGGTATCCGGCACGTACGGCGCGTTCGGATCCGGACCGTCCGGGGTCGCCCCCGGACGCCAGCGCGCGAACTGCGTGAGGAACGGGTCGACGAGTATGACGCGCTTGCCGTCGGTGATCTCCCAGCCGGCATTGCCGAGGTAGGTGAGCCGGAGTTCACCGGGCGCGAGCGTTGCCACGGGCGGTCTTGCCGTCGGCTGATCGCTGCGCGTGGCGGGCTGTTGCGCGAAGGCGACGGCGGCGACGCTCGATACGAGTCCGACCGAGATGCTGCGAAGGGTGGTGGTCATGGGATAAATAGTAGCGCGTCCCGCGACACTCGCACGGTCGGCGCCGACGCCGTATACTCGATCGACCCCGCGTGCACCCGCGCGAGCGTTCGCGCGGTTTCGATCTCCCAACCCCGTTCCCGATGCGACACCACTACGGGTGGCTGGCGGCCGCCGTGCTGTTGATCACTCCAAGCCCCTCCGCCGCACAACGACCGCATTGGTACCAGAAGGATTTCTCCGCCGCCGAGCTCGCCGGGCGACGCGCCAAGGTACTCGACGCCATCGGAGCGCAAGGCATCGCGCTGGTGCAAGGCGCCAGCGGAGTGCCCGGATTCAGCGTGTTCCGGCAGGCCAACGACTTCTACTACCTCACGGGGGTGGAGTCGCCGCACGCGTACCTGCTGCTGAATGGCCGCTCGCGGAGTGCGACGCTGTACTTGCCGCACCAGGACGCGGCGCGTGAACAGGGCGAGGGCGCACTCCTCTCCGCCGAGGACGCGTCGCTCGTGCGGGAACTCACGGGCGTCGAGCAGGTGCGTGCGCTCGAGAAGCTCGCCGAGGATCTCGTCGGGGCCAACCTGATTCGGCCACCCGCATTCACGCTGTACACGCCGCTCAGTCCGGCCGAGGTTGGCAACGATAGCCGCGACGAACTCCTCGCTGGCCAGGCCCGTGCGGCCAGCGATCCGTGGGACGGTCGTCCCAGCCGTGAGGCGCACTTCGTGCGCCTGGTGCGGGAGCGGTTTCCACAGTTCGAGGTGCGCGATCTGTCGCCGACACTCGACGCGATGCGCGTCATCAAGAGCCCGGCCGAGGTGGCGCTGATTCGCGAGGCGACGCGCGTCGCCGGACTCGGCATCATCGAGGCGATGCGGTCCTCCGCGCCGGGCGTGTACGAGTATCAGTTGGATGCCGCGGCCAAGTACGTGTTCCATCTCCACGGTGCGCGCGGCGATGGCTATTCGTCCATCATCGGCGGCGGCGCCAACGCCTTTCTGGGTCACTATTTTCGCAAGAGCGATGTACTCAAAAGCGGCGACTTGGTGCTGATGGACTACGCGCCGGACTATCGCTACTACACCAGTGACGTCACGCGCATCTGGCCGGTGAATGGCAGTTTCACGGCGCCTCAGAAGGCGCTGTACGAGTACATCGTCGCGTACCGCGATGCGCTCTTTCGCTACATCAAGCCGGGTGTCACGGCGGATGAGGTGCTCGATCGCGCCGCGACCGAGATGCGGTCGTACCTCGCGGGCAGGCGATTCGACTCGGCGGCGCACCAGCGGGCCGTTGAAGCGGGCGTCCTGTTCCGTGGGCACTTCCAGCATCCCGTCGGCATGGCGGTGCACGACGTGGGCCGCGTGCGGGGAGTGCCGCTGCAGGCGGGGATGGTGTTTACGATCGATCCGATGATCTGGATCCCGGAGGAGCGGCTCTACATCCGGATCGAGGACGTCGCGCTCGTCACCGCGGACGGCGTCGAGAACCTCAGCGGCTTCGTGCCCTCGCGCGTCGCCGATGTGGAACGCACGATCGCGGAGGCCGGGGTCATCCAACTGCGCCCTCCAGTGCTGTCGGCCCCCAACCAGAGGAACCCCGAGCGATGACTCTGTGGCATGCGTCCGCGACGGCGTGCGCGGCGCTCATCGGTGCCCTGTGGTCGCCGGCGCCGCGGGCCGACACCTACCCGAAGAACCCGGGCATCGATGCGGTCCACTACGCGTTCACCATCGAGCTCTCTGATACCACGGATGCCATCGCGGCCGCGCTGGCACTCGACGTGCGCTTCGCGGCGGCCGGACAGCGCGCGGTGCGGCTCGATCTGATCAACGCCAGTGCGGCACAGGGCGGGAAGGGAATGACGGTGTCCGCCGTCACGGTGGATGGCGTGCCGGTCGCCTTTACGCACGCGAACGACGAGCTGGTGATCCCGTTGCGTGCGCCGTCGACGCTCGAGCAGCGCGTGCGTGTGGTCGTGCGGTATCGCGGCATCCCGGCGACCGGGCTCAAGATCGGCAACAACAAGTACGGCGATCGCACGTTCTTCAGCGACAACTGGCCCGACAAGGCGCGCCATTGGTTGCCGACGATCGATCACCCCTCCGACAAGGCGACGAGCGAGTTCATCGTGACCGCCCCCAATCAGTATCAGGTCGTGTCGAATGGGTTGCAGATCGAAGTGACGGATGTCCCCGGCGGACGCCGCCGCACGCACTGGAAGAACTCGGTGCCGATCTCGCCGTGGCTGTACGTGCTGGGGGTGGCGCGTTTCGCGATGCAGCGCGTCGACACCTTCGAGGGTAAGGCGATCGAGACGTGGGTGTACGCGCAGGACCGCGATGCGGGCTTCGCGGACTTCGCCTCGCCGACCAAGCAGGTGCTCGCCTTCTACAGCGACTATGTCGGGCCCTTCGCGTATGAGCGGCTGGCCAACATCCAGTCGAATAGCGTGAGCGGTGGCATGGAGGCCGCCTCGGCGATCCTGTACAGCGAGCGCTCGGTCACCGGAACGCAGAGTGTCCGCTGGCGCAATGTGGTGATCCACGAGATCGCGCATCAGTGGTTCGGCAATGCGGTCACGGAGGGCGACTGGGACGACGTGTGGCTGAGCGAGGGGTTCGCGACGTACTTCACCCTGCTGTACATCGAGCACGCGTACGGGCGGGATGAATTCCTGCGTGGCCTCGCCGCGAGCCGGCAGAGCGTGATGGCGTATTCCGCACAGCACCCGACCTACACGGTGGTGCACCGCAATCTGGCGCGGATGGAGGACGTCACCAGCTCGCAGACCTATCAGAAGGGAAGCTGGATCCTGCACATGCTGCGCGGCGTGATGGGGGCGGACGCGTTCCGACGCGGCATTCGGAGCTACTACCAGCGCTACTTCAACGGCACCGCCTCCACGGCCGACTTTCGGCGCGCAATGGAAGCGGCGGCGGGGCGCGACCTCGGCTGGTTCTTCGAGCAGTGGCTGTACGCGCCGGGGACGCTCAAGATCGCTGGCACGTGGACCTACGACGCGCCCACGCAGCAGCTCCGGCTGACCCTCGACCAGCAGCAAGGCGACGGGCTCTTTCGGATGCCCATGGAGGTCGGGGTGTACCTCAAGGGCCAGGACACGCCCATCCTCCATCGTGTCGAGGTCTCGGCGCAGTCGCAGTCCTTCACCTTCGCGGTGGCAGCGGAGCCGGCGGCCGTGCGGCTCGATCCGAATCAGTGGGTGCTGATGGAGGCCAGTGTGGAGCGGCGACGGTAGCGGGGCGCACGGGCGGCGCCGCAGTCCCCGCCGCCGCCCTGGCGCGATCGCCGCCATTGCGCGCGCCGAGGGGAAAGATCAGGTTGGCGTGTGCAAGCACCCACGATGACCACCTATCCCAGCATCTTCAACGACGTCATCGGCCCCGTCATGCGGGGCCCGTCGAGTTCTCACTGCGCCGCCTCGCTGCGCATCGGCCGGATCTGCCGCGACCTCATGGACGGCGAGATCGCTGACGCCTACATCGAGTACGACCCCAACGGCTCGCTCGCCACCACCCACAAGGGCCAGGGCTCCGACATGGGGCTCTTCAGCGGCTTCCTCGGCTGGGAGGCCGACGACGAGCGTCTCCCCGGATACCTCCAGGGGCTTGCCGAGGCCGGGCTCACCACGACGATCGACATCCACCCGATCGGCGCGACGCACCCGAACACCTACAAGCTCACGCTGCGTAATGCGCGCGAGACACGCACACTGACCGCCATCTCCACCGGCGGCGGCATGATCGAGGTGCTCGAGATCGACGGCGCGGCCGTCTCCTTGGCCGGCGATTTCTACGTGACGCTCGTCTACGTGCGGGCACCGGGCGACATCCCGGAGCTGATCGCCCGCGCCATGCCGTGCGACGGGATCGCGGTGCGGCGGGGCACGGCCACGTTCATTGAAGTGCGCGCCTCGCGCTTCCTCCCCGACGAGCTCTGCGCCGCGCTCGCGTCCCGGCAGGACGTGCTCGCCATCCGGAGGATTCACCCGGTGCTGCCGGTGCTCTCGCGCAAGGACCTTGCGGTCCCCTTCATCACCTGTGAGGAGATGCTCGAGTACAATCGCGACCGCGACCTGCGGCTCTGGGAGCTCGCGGTGGAGTACGAGAGTGCGCGCGGCGCGATCCCGAGGGCCGAGGTGGTGGCGCGGATGCGCGACATCGTGCGGATCATGCAGCGCGCGATCTCGCTCGGCCTGCAAGGCACCTCCTACGCCGACCGGATCCTCGGGCCGCAGTCGCTGGGCTACCAGCAGCAGCTGCAGGAGGGGACGCTGCTCGCGGGCGACCTGCTCAATCAAGTCGTCATGCGGACGTCGGCGATGATGGAGGTCAAGAGCTCAATGGGCGTGATCGTGGCCGCGCCGACGGCTGGCTCCTGCGGCGCGCTCCCCGGCGTTGTGCTCGGCGCCGGCGCCACGTTCGGGCTCTCGGAGGACGAGATGGTGCAGGCGATGCTCGCCGCTGGCCTCATCGGCGTGTTCATCGCTGCCCATGCGACGTTCGCCGCCGAGGTGGGTGGATGCATGGCGGAGTGCGGATCCGGTTCAGGGATGGCCGCAGCCGCGCTCGTGGAGCTCAAGCAGGGCACGCTCGACCAGTCGCTCGCGGCGGCGTCGTTGGCGCTGCAGTCGTCGCTCGGCCTCATCTGCGACATGATTGCCGACCGCGTCGAGGCCCCTTGCCTCAACCGCAACGTGATGGCGGCCACCACCGCCATCTCCTGCGCGAACATGGCGCTCTCGGACTACGATCCCCTCATCCCGCTCGACGAGGTGATCGAGACCATGAAGCGCGTGGGCGATGCCATACCGAACACGCTGCGCTGCACCGGGCTCGGCGGCCTTGCCATCACGCGGGCGGCTAAGCGCATCGAGGCCGAACTCGGGCGGGGCGAAGGCGAGCGAACGCAGTCGGCATTCAAGGTCTGCTAGTTCCCGGTTCACCTCACCCCGGTCTTCCGCTTCGATGATCGCCTTCATCTGGGCCTCGCTCGCGCTGCTGACCGTCTGGTACCTCGCCGTCCTCGCGCGCGACGTCGCGCGTCACCGGCAGGGCCTCGCGGAGGGCCGCTGGGGAGCGACCGGCCTCGTCGGCTTCGTGACGAACTTCTTCGACGTGCTCGGCATCGGCGCGTTCGCGCCGCAGACGGCGGCGCTGAAGTTCATGCGGCAGGCGGACGATCGGTTGATCCCGGGCACGCTGAACGTGTCCAACACGCTCCCGGTGCTGTTGCAGGCGCTGATCTTCATCACCATCGTCGAGGTCGAACCACTGACGCTCGTGCTCATGCTCCTCGCGGCGGCGGTGGGCGCGGTGTTCGGGGCGGACGTGGTGGCGCGGCTCAGCGAGCGGCGGATCCGAATGACGATGGGCATCGCCCTGCTCGTCACCGCCGGGTTCATGGTCGCGCGGAGCCTCGACTGGATCCAGGGCGGCGGCGACGCGATCGGGCTGCATGGCGCGAAGCTCGCGATCGCCGTCGTGGCCAACGCGCTGCTCGGCGCACTTAATACCGCCGGCGTCGGGCTGTACGCGCCGTGCATGGCGCTCGTCTTCGCCCTCGGCATGTCGCCGCGCGTCGCCTTCCCCATCATGATGGGCTCGTGCGCGTTCCTGATGCCGCCCGCCTCCGTGCGGTTCATCGGGGCGGGCGCCTACAACCGGAGGGCCGCGGTCGCGATCGCGATCGGGGGGCTCGTCGCGGTGCCGATCGCCGCGTTCGTCGTGAAGGAGCTGCCACTCGACGTGCTGCGATGGGTGGTGATCGCGGTCATCCTCTACACAGCGGGCGTGATGCTGCGCGCCGCGTTCTCCAAGTAGTCCCATGGAGTTGCTGCTGCTCGACCAGGAAGAGATCCGGGCGCTGCTCGACCCGGACGAACTGCTGGCCGCGCTCGCCGACGGGTTCATCGCGCTCAGCGAAGGTGCGGTCCAGGCGCCGCCTCGGAGCGCGCTCGGCACGGACACCGGCCATCTCCTCGTGAAGCCGGCCTGGATTCCCGGGCACCCGATGGCGGTGAAGCTCGTCTCGACCTTCCCGGACAACCGCGAACGCGCGATGCCGACGATTCAGGCGGTGATCGCGCTGGTAGATGCGACGAACGGGGCGCCGCTCGCGATCATGGATGGCTCGCACATCACCGCAATGCGCACCGCTGGTGGCGCGGCGCTCTCGGCCCGTTGCCTCGCGCGCGAAGACGCCCGTGTGCTCGCGATCGTGGGCGCGGGGGTGCAGGGGAACGCGCACCTACAGTTGATGCAGCGTGTGCGCGCGTTCCGCGAAGTCCGGATCGCGTCTTTGCTCGTCGAGGAGGCGCAGGCGCTCGGCGCCACCGAGCCGCGCGCGCGCGTCGTCGAGTCAGTCCGCGACGCGGTGCACGGCGCCGACGTGGTCTGCCTCTGCACCACGTCGGGTACGCCCGTCATCGAGAGCGCGTGGCTCTCGCCCGGGGCGCACGTGACGTCGGTCGGCTACGCGCCGCCCGGGAGCGAGCTGCCACCCGACGTGGTACAGCGGGCGCGCCTCGCGGTCGAATCACGCCTCGCATTCGAGCCGGCGCCGTCGGGCTGCGCCGAGCTGGCCGGGCTCGATCCGGCGATGGGCACCGAGCTGGGCGCGCTGCTATCGGGCCGCGCGCCTGGCCGCGCGTCCGAGACGGAGTGGACCGTCTACAAGTCGATGGGACACGCGATGGAGGACCTGATGACGGCGGAGCTGGTATACCGCAAGGCGCGCGAGCGTGGCCTGGGCAAGGTCGTGCGACTGTGAACGGCTGACCGGGTGAGGGGGCGGCGGGCGCCGCCGTCGCGCGAATGCCGCGCGGGCTGTCGGCGTACCAGCAGATGCACCCAACCAGATGCACCCAGCCAGATGGTCGCGCCCGCTGGCCGCCGCAGGCATATTCGCGCCTATGCGCCACCTCGTCGCCGTTCTCGCCTTCGCCGCCGCGCACTCCGCGGCCGCCACCGCCCAGACCATTGCCCCATTCGACTTGGGCCGCTCACCCATCGCCCTCACCGGCGACGCGCGCCCGGGACAGTTCGTCAGCGCCGTCGGCCGCCGCGCCATCGCCATGGGCACCGAGGACGGTGCCTTCGAGCTCTGGAGCTGGCCGTACAAGTGGATGCACGATCTCAAGCT